>Ga0160447_100151_pt1 | contig 45998 bp, 44 predicted proteins | sample HID1973K_E1MG_FD_108222 | JGI IMG/M metagenome (GOLD analysis project Ga0160447, IMG submission 108222) | Enriched mosquito-associated microbial communities from UW Madison campus, WI, USA - HID1973K_E1 MG | ecosystem: Host-associated > Arthropoda: Insects > Digestive system > Unclassified ...
ATGCAGCGACATGCTCCAGTGAAACGACTGCGGATTCACGACGAACACGAGAATCAGGCTGATCGCGAAGCCGAGCACGCAGCCCATCGCGATGCCGAGCAGCGTGAGCCATCCCGCTTCGGACGCGAGCAGCGCGAGGATTTGCGCGCGCGTCACGCCGACGTGCCGCAGCATGCCGAATTCGCGTGAGCGCGCGAGCGTCTGCATCGAAAAAGTCGCGCCCACGCCGAACAGACCGATCACGATCGCGACCGCCTCCAGCAGATACGTCACGGCGAAACTGCGATCGAAGATGGTCAGCGTGCGCGCGCGAATCTCGCCGGGCTCGGAGAATTCGAGCGTGTCGCCGAACGGCAGTTGTTTGATGGCCTCGATGACCTGCGCGGCGCTCGAACCCGCGCGCAAGGTGATGGCGATATCAGTGGCGGTCGTGTCGCCGGTGAGTCGCCGGTAATCGGCCAGACGCATCTGCAACGCGCCCGTCTGCCGCACGTAATCGCGCCAGATGCCCGCGACGACGAAGCGCTCGCCCGCTCCGCCGACAGGCAAACTCACGCGCTCGCCCACGCGATAGCCGTACAGATCGGCCATCGCTTCCGAGGCCCACACGGGCGTTTCGCCTGCGCGCCAGGCGCTGGGCGGACACACTTCGCCGGTCATTTGCAGGGTCGCGCCGGGATCGGCCGCATCGAGTTCGCGGGCGATCAGGGCGACGGGCGGCTTCGCGGCATCGAGCGTCAGTTTCGATGCACGCGTGAACGCCGCATGCGCGACACCGTTCGCCGCCGCGATACGCATTTGCTGATCGGGCCGCAAGCCGCCGGTGTCGCCGCTCGACGCCATCCGCACGTACAGATCCGCCGACAGCAGATGCGCGAGCCAATCCTCCACCGACACGCGAAAGCTCGTCACCATGATCGCCATTGCGACGATCAGCGTGAAGCTCGACAGCACGCCGCCCATCGCGATCGATGCCTGGCCCGGCGCATTCGCGAGACGCGCGAGCGCGAGCGTCGCGACGGCGCTGCGCGGTTTCATCGCGCGTCGGAACACGATCGCGGTGAGCCGCGGCATCAGCGCGATGCCGCCGACCAGCAGCAAGGCGACAGCCATATATCCGCCGACGGGCGCATCGAAAACGGGCGGCGCCTGCGAGAGCGCCGCGCCTGCCGCGAGGCACGCGAGCGCGGGCCACGGCGTGCCGAGCGGCGCGAGCGCGGCTTCCTCGCTGCCGGCCTTGAGCGCGGGCGCGGGCCGGGCGCGCGCCGCTTCGAGCGCCGGCACGAGCGTGCCCGCGAGCGCCACGCCGATGCCGAGCGCGAGAAAGATCGCGCTGGCGACCGGCTCGAACGCGACGCGCGGCTCGACGCCCGGAAAATAGCCGCCGCCAAGATCGCTGCCGAAGAAACGCAGCGCGAGCGCCGCGACCGTGAAGCCGAGCGCGATGCCGAGCACGCCGCCGACGACGCCGAGCAGCGCGCCTTCGAGCATGATCTGCCGCACGAGCGACGCGCGCGTCATGCCGAGCACGCGCAGCATCGCGAATTGCGCGCGGCGGCGCACCACGCCTGCGGCCTGCGTCGAGAACACGAGAAACGCGCCGGTGAACAGCGCGACGAGCGCGAGCACGTTCATGTTGATGCGATACGCGCGCGAGAGCCGATCGGTACGGCTCTCGACGTCGCGCGTTTCGGTCACGACGAGCCGAGCGCCGAGTTCGCGTTGCAGCGTCTGGCGGAACGCATCGCGATCGACGCCGCGCGCGAGTTGCAGATCGATCCGCGAGAGCTTGCCCGTCATCGAGAAATGTGTCTGCACGGCGGCGATGTCCATCACCGCTATGCGCTGCCCTGGCCGCGTGCGCGCGATGCCGCCCGCGACGCGCAGTCTCACCGGCGACGTGCCGCTCTGCAATTGCACCTGGCCGCCGTCGCGCGCGTCGAGCCAGGTCTGCGCGGCGGGCGAAAGAAAGACGGCGTCATCGGCGAGCGCATCGAGCGATGCGTCCGGCGCGGGCACGCCGGTCAGATCCGGCGCGATGCGCTTCGCGCGAAACACGTCGATGCCGAGCACCTTGAGCGGCGCGTTCCTGCCGGGCACGGCGGCATCGACTTCGAGCACCGGACTCGCGACCGCGACGCCGTCGTGCGTCGCGAGACGCGGATACAGGTTCTCGTCGATGAAAGGCTGCGCGCCGCGCACCTGCAAGTCCGCCTGTCCCGACAGACTGCGCGCGGCGGCGGAAAACTCGTTGAAGGCCGCGCCGTTGATGAGCTGCACCGCATAGCCGAGGCCGACGCCAAGCGCGATCGTCAGCATGGCGACGAGCGCGCGGCCCCGATGACTGCGCCATTGCGCGCCGAGCAGCCAGCGCGTGAGCGTGTCGGACGTGCGGCGCGGCGCGGCGATATCGCTCATCGCGCCAGCGTCGCGGCGTGCAGCGCGCCGTCGCTCAGGATCACCACGCGATCGGCGAACGCGGCGGCGGCTTCCGAATGCGTCACCATGACCGTCGCGGCTTGCGTCGCCTTCGTTTCGGCGCGCAGCAGTTCGAGCACTTCGTGCGCGGTTTGCGGATCTAGATTGCCGGTGGGTTCATCGGCGAGCAGCAGCCGCGGCCGATGCACGAGCGCGCGGGCAATCGCGACGCGTTGCAGTTCGCCGCCGGAGAGCTGGCGCGGCATGTCGCCGTCGCGTCCGTCGAGGCCGACGGCGGCGAGCATCGCGCGCGCGGGCGCGGGCGGCATGCCGTTGAGCAGCAACGGGACCGCGACGTTCTGATAGAGCGTCAGATGCGGCAGCACGTGAAAGGCCTGGAACACGAAGCCGAGCTTTTGACGGCGCAGGCGTGTTGCGGCGTCGTCGGAGAGGGTGGAGATCGATGCGCCGTCGATCAGCACGTCGCCGCTGTCGGCCGTGTCGAGACCCGCGATCAGGTTGAGCAGCGTCGATTTGCCGACGCCCGAATCGCCCATGATCGCGACAAACTCGCCGGCGCCCAGCGCGAAGTCGAGCGCGTCGAGGACGATGCGGCCGCCGGGGTAGGTCTTCGTGAGGCGGCGGCATTCGAGGGCGGGGGCAATGGCGGAGTCGGCGGGTCGCATGGGGATTGGGTTGTTGCAAGCATGCTGATTGTGACTGAATGTTCAGGGGTTCGCCGGATCGCACTTTGCAGCCCCTCGGGGTTATCCCTTAGCCATCCAGGATTGACTAAGTTCGCCATCGAAATCAAACTGTGATCACAGATCAAAGATCAGCAAGGAAGACATTCGTGGCACCCCGCTCCGCATCGCAACCCATTCCGCAACTCGAAGTCATCGCCACGGAGACGATGGCCACGAAGGTCTATCAGCAACTCCGCGAAGCGATCATGAGCGGCAGTTTCGCCGCTGGTCAGCCGCTGAGCCTGCGCGGCGTGGCCGAAGCGGTCGGCCTGTCGACGATGCCCGTGCGCGCCGCGCTCACACGCCTGCGCGCAGAAGGCGCGCTCGTCGACGGTCCGTCGCGCGGCCTCATGGTGCCGCCGATGACGCCTGATCTGCTCGAAGAACTGCGCGACGTGCGCGTCGCACTGGAAGGCTGCGTCGCGGAACGCGCGGCGGCGCGCATGACGAACGACGACGTCGCCGCCGTGCAGCGCATCTTCGACGAAATGGACGCGCATGTCGAAGCCGACGATGCGCGCGCCTATCTGCGCTGCAACTTCGCTTTCCACACGAGCATTTACCGGCACGGCGCAAGCGACATGACGCTCGCGACGATCCAGAACATGTGGATGCGTATCGGTCCGTTCCTGAACATGGTCGCGCCCGACGTGGAGCACATGCGCGTGTCGATGGACGCGCATCGCCAGATCATCGAGGCGCTGTGGAAGCGCGATGGCGCGGCGGTCGCGCGCGGCATCGCAAAGGACATTCGCGACGCCGCGCGCGATCTCGAAGCGCGTCTGCGCTCGCAGGAAAGCCGCTCGCGGCGGCACGCGCAAGGCTGAAGCGTAAAAGCGCATCACCCGTGCCTTGCACAAGATTATCAGCATGCCTAATCGCTTGAGCGAGGACGACGCACGTCCCCGCAAAACATAACCACAAGGAGTCAGACGATGGATTTCATGAAACTGCTCACGCCGCGCGCCGGCCTGCGCGTGCTGGTCACGGGCGGCGCATCGGGCATCGGCCTTGCCATCGCGAAAGCGTTCGTGTCGACGGGCGCACGCGTGCATGTCTGCGATGTCGATCCGAAAGCCATCGACACGGTATCGACGGTTTCGCCGTCGATCACCGGCACGCGCGCCGACGTCGCGAACAAGGACGACGTGAAGCGCGTGTTCGAAGACGTCCGGCGCGAACTCGGCGGTCTCGATGTGCTGATCAACAACGCGGGCATCGCGGGCCCGACGGGCGGTATCGACGCGATCGATTCCGACGACTGGGAAAAGACCATCGACGTCAATCTGAACAGCCAGTACTACTTCTCGCGCGAGGCCGTGCCTCTGCTGCGCGACGCCCCCGATGGCGGCGTGATCGTGTTCATGTCGTCGGTGGCGGGACGTCTCGGCTACGGTTTTCGCACGCCCTATTCCGCGACGAAGTGGGCGGTCGTCGGGCTCGCGAAGAGTCTCGCCATCGAGCTCGGCCCCGACAACATCCGCGTGAATGCGGTGCAGCCGGGCATCGTCAAGGGACCGCGCATGGAAGGCGTGATCGCCGCGCGCGCGAAGCAGCTCGGCGTCGGCTACGAAGAAATGGAAAAGCAGTATCTCGCGAAGATTTCGCTGCGCCGCATGGTGACGCAAGAGGAAGTCGCAGCAAGCGTGCTGTATCTCAGCTCGCCCGCCGGCAGCGCGATTTCTGGCCAGGCGCTCTCCGTCTGCGGCAACGTCGAAACGCTCTGAAGAACATCGAGGAACATATGGCAACGAAACGCAAGGTCATCATCACATGTGCGCCGACGGGCGCGATCCATACACCGTCGATGTCGCCGCATCTGCCGGTCACGCCCGACCAGATCGCCGAGGCCGCGCTCGCGGCCGCCAGGGAAGGCGCGGCGATCCTGCATCTGCATGCGCGCGATCCCGAAGACGGACGCCCGACGCAGGACCCCGCCGTATTCGAGCGCTTCCTGCCGCGCCTCAAGTCGCAAACGGACGCCGTCATCAACCTGACGACGGGCGGCAGCCCGCACATGACGGTGGCCGAACGCCTGAAGCCCGCGCATCACTTTCAGCCGGAAGTGGCTTCGCTGAACATGGGCTCGATGAACTTCGGCCTGTATCCGATGCTCGATCGCTTCAAGGATCTGAAACACGACTGGGAGCGTCAGCATCTGGAGAAGAGCCGCGATCTCGTATTCAAGAACACCTTCGCGGACATCGAATACATCCTGACGTCGTGCTCGGCCAACGGCACGCGCTTCGAGTTCGAATGCTACGACATCTCGCATCTGTATAACCTCGCGCATTTCGTCGATCGCGGGCTCGTCAAGGGGCCGTTCTTCGTGCAGAGCGTGTTCGGCCTGCTGGGCGGCATCGGCGGTCATCCCGAGGATCTCGCGCATATGAAGCGCACCGCGGATCGCCTGTTCGGCAACGACTACGTGTGGTCGATCCTCGGCGCGGGACGCAATCAGATTCCGCTCGGCTCGATCGGCGTTGCGCAGGGATCGAACGTGCGCGTGGGTCTCGAAGATTCGCTGTGGATCGGGCCGGGTCAGCTCGCCGAATCGAGCGCGGCGCAGGTGCGCAAGATCCGCCAGGTGATCGAAGGTCTGTCGCTCGAAGTCGCGACGCCCGCCGAAGCGCGCCAGATGCTGTCGCTCAAGGGCGGCGACAACGTGAACTTCTGATTACCCGACGCACGCGCCGCACAGTCGGCGCGTGCTCACGCCATTAAAACTACAACGCTTACGGAGACACTTCTTGAAACGCCTTCCCGACACCGCATTGCCTGCGCGCATCGCGCATCCTTTCTGATTCCGGGAGACATCATGTCCAAGCCCAACACGACGAGCGCCGCGCCGCACGCGTCGCTCAACAGCCTGATGCTGCGCAAGCTGATGCCCTTGCTGGTGATCGTCTACGTGATCAGCTTTCTCGATCGCACGAACATCGCGCTCGCGAAGCATTCGATGAGCATCGATCTCGGCATTTCCGCCGCCGCGTACGGTCTCGGCGCCGGTCTCTTTTTCCTGACCTACGCGGCCTTCGAGATTCCGAGCAACCTGATCATGCACAAGGTCGGCGCGCGTTTCTGGATCACGCGCATCATGGTGACGTGGGGCGCGCTTTCAGTCGCGATGGCCTTCGTCAGCGGCGAAACGTCCTTCTATGTGATGCGCCTTCTGCTCGGCGCCGCCGAAGCGGGCCTGTTCCCCGGCGTGATGCTCTATCTCACGTACTGGTTCGGCCGTGAGGAACGCGCTCGCGCAACCGGCTACTTCCTGCTTGGCGTGTGCGTGGCGAACATCGTCGGCGGGCCGCTCGGCGGTGCGCTGCTCGAACTCGACGGCTGGCTCGGCTTTCACGGCTGGCAATGGCTGTTCGTGATCGAAGGCGTGCCCGCGATTCTGCTCGCGTTCGTCGTGTGGAAGATGCTGCCCGACCGGCCGACGAGCGCGTCGTGGCTTTCACGCGATGAAGCCGTCGCGCTCGAACGACGCCTCGCCGCCGAACACGATGCGCAAGGCAGCGGAGGTCATGGCGCGGGCGCGTTCCGCAGCGTGCTCGGCGATCGTCAGGTGTGGCTCGCGATTCTCGTCTACTTCTGCCATCAACTGACGATCTACACGGTGATCTTCTTCCTGCCGGGCATCATCGGCGCGTCGGGGAAGTTCTCGCCGCTCATGATCGGCCTGCTCACCGCGACGCCGTGGGTCGCCGCCGCGATCGGCGCCGGCACGCTGCCGCGTTTCGCGAGCGATTCGTCGAAGAGCCGCCGCATTCTCGTCGGCGGACTCGTGATCATGGCGACGGGCATGCTGATCGCCGCATGGTCGACGCCCGCGATCGGCCTGCTGGGCGTGTGCCTGTCGGCGTCGATGTTCTTCGTCGTGCAGTCGATCATCTTCACGTTCCCGTCGTCTCGGCTGTCGGGCGGCGCGCTCGCGGGCGGTCTCGGACTCGTGAACTCGTGCGGCCTGCTGGGCGGCTTCGTCGGACCGACGGTCATGGGCATCATCGAGCAGACCACCGGCCGCGCGATGAACGGGCTCGTGTGCCTCGCGATCGCGCTGCTGTTCGCGGCGGTGTGCAGCACGCGTCTGCGTCACGGCAACGAGCAACGAGCCGACGACAAGCGCCGCGTGATGTCGAACGCGTAATGCGCTGACGCTTCAACCTTGCGGCAACGTGCCGGGCCGGATATACGCGAACATGTGCGATATGTAATCCGGCTTGCCGAGCGGCACGCCGTGATTGCGCACAATCGCGTACGCGGTCACGGCGTGGAAGTAGAATTGCGGCAACGCCCAGTCGCGTGCATACTGTTCGCCGGTCATGTCGAAGATGATGCCGTTCGGCAGATTGAGCGCGATCTCCAATTCGCTTCCGGCATCGAGCGCGTCGGTCGCGAGGCCGGAGAGAAACGCGATCGCTTCCGCGATACGCGCCCGGGCATCGTCGAACGAGCCGGGCTGCTCGTTCGACTTCCATCCTTCTTCACGCACGTTCCGCAAGGTCTGCGGCACGTCTTCCCCGCGCAATCGATACACCGGCTCCTGCGCCTGAAAGCACACGAAACGCACTTGCGCGGCGAGCGGATACATGTCCGGCGCGAGGCGCAGCGTCATGAGCGCGTCGGGCTGCGCGCCCTGCTCCTTCTGATGCGCGGCGGCCTTGTCGAGCCATGTCGAAAGACTCTTCAGCGTCTGCACGAAGGTCGGAACGAGAAGACGGGTCAGTTGCATGAAAGCGCTCCACGGGTCGAAAGTCTGCGATCTTATCCCGACGCAGACCTTTCGCGCGCGCAACGCTTCATAGCAGGCCGAACACGGCGACGCCCGTCTTCGTGCCCACGAAGACCTTGCCATTGGCGATCGTCGGCGAGATGAACTTGTTGCCCGGTCCGAACTGATCGCGCGATCCCGCCGAATTGCTGCTGTACAGCTCGATCGCGAGATTGCTCGCGTCATACGCGTGCAGCACGGCGGGCGTCACGTTCTCCACGCCCCATACGATGCCGTTCGTGTTGCCGCTCGCGGAGATGACGGGCGCGAGGCCCGGAAAGCTCCAGTTGCCCGCCGGACTCTGGCTCTGACTCGACGCCGTGGTCGCCACCACCGCGTTCACGACCGGCAGCGCCTTCAGGTGATCGCCCGCCGGGCCGACGTAGATCGTGTTGTTGTAGAACGCGGGCGCGCTGAACATCGGTCCGGTGATCGTCGAGAACAACTCCTGATAAATGTGATCGCCGTTCGAATCGAACTTGCCCATCGAGTCGCGATTCACGATGTAGAGCGCGCGCGTCTTGCCGCCGCCTATCGCGAGATGCCGGACGTTGCCGTTGATATCGGTGAGATCGGGCAGCACCAGCACGCCGCCGGAGCCGAGATCGAGGTCGGCGCTCGATTGCTGCACGGTGTCCGATGGTTCGAAGTAGTCAGTCACCTGGAGCGTGGGCGTCGGCGTGACCTTGAGGAAGCCGTTGCCGAAGTCACCCTTGTTGGGCATTTCCTGCGCGTTGGTGGTCGGATCGAACGTGCCGTTGCCATCGAGGAAATAGATCGACGTGCCATCCGATGCGAGACCCGCGCCGCTCATCCAGATGCCGCCCATCTCGCCGTTCGGCGTGACGTTGACGACGCCGGTCTGCTTGAGCGTATCGGCGCTGTAGCCGATGACCCAGCCGGTGTACGGCAGCACGTCGCAATGCGAACTCCACGCCGTATAGACGACGCCGTTGAGCAGCAGCAGCGAAGCGCGCTCGATGTACTGACCCGGCGTGAACGGCACGACGCCGTTCACGCTGCCCGAGCCGGTTCCGGGATACGACGCGGTGATTTCCGTCGGGCCGCCGAAGAGTTCGGCGCCGGTCGCGATGTCGATCGCGTGAATGCGCTGGTGATACGCGCCGCCGCTGTCTCTGGACATGCCGACGACATACATCGCGCCATTCGGCCCGCGCGTGCGGTCGATGACGGGCGTCGCCGTGATGCCGATGGTCGGCGTGGTCTGGTTGCAGCCGTGATCGTCGCTGGGCACTTCGCCCGCGAGCAAGGTGGAGACGCGCCAGAGCACGGTGCCCGTGTCGGCGTCGAACGCATAGACGCTCGCGTTCTCGGTCACGACATACAGCACGTTATGCGTGCCGCCCGCTATCGGCACGCTGCCGAGATAGAGCGGCTGTGCATCGACGGCGCCATCGACGGTATAGAAACCCAGCTTGCCGAACGTCGACGCCTTGACGTTGGCGGGCGTGAGCTTCGTTTCGTTGAGTTGCTGCGCGGTGCGGAGGATGTCGTTGTGATACGTGGTGACGTCCACCGGTGTCGATGCGGACGGCGTGCTGGTCGTGGGCGAGCTTGCGTTGGAAGGCGCGCTCGCAGCGCCGCCCGACGATGCCGCCGACGGGCCCGATGCCGACGCAGGACTCGATGCCGCCGAAGGACTCGATGCAGCAGCGGCGCCGCCGCTCGTCGAGGTGGTATCGGAATTCGAACTTCCGCCGCTGCATCCACCGATGACCGCCGCGACAGCGACTGCAAAAGCGACTGCGATCACGCCAACCGATAAGTGCCCTTTCATCTGCGCTTCTCCGTTTTTGGAGGGGCCGTGCCGAGTGCCTTGGCGATTATTATCTGCGACGGCTTAATTAGGGAAAAAATCGTCGGGCGGTGGCTAGGCTTTGGCGGAATGATCGGATGACGCTGTGTATAGGTATGAGGATTTGGATTTGAAAAGCGGACGCTCGGGTAGTTAACGCCGACGCGCGGGAAGGACTGCCACGCACCCTGACAGGCACATTACAGCACAGGACAGCCTGCAAGGTGAGACCGATGAAACGCCTGATCTACCATCCGACCGTCGCGCTGACGACGCTTTATCTGGCCGAATTATTGAGCCGGTCCGACTTCGGGCTTTCGGGCACCTTGTTCGTTCTCGCGACACGTTCGGTATCCCGGCTCGTCAGCGCCTGGCGCAACGATGCATTTTGAAACCGGAAAGAAGTTCGTCTGACTTAAGCGCACACCGGGAAAACGTAAAAAAGCTTAAATCGGGTAAGACGACAAAAATTGAACGGTTAGGCTTGATGCTTACGGAATGTAGGCACTGCTTTCGGTGCCTGCAACGAAAACATCAGAACCTGAGAGAACGATGACCCAAGCCAATGACGTCGTCTATGAAAGACATGTGACAAGCGCGACCGCCATTCTGGATCAGGACAGGTATGCGGCGATGTTCGTGGATTCAAACGAGGCCAAACCCATGATCGTCTATCACCGGGGAGCGGCTTTTCAGCCGTCCGTCACGCAAGTGGGCAATGCATTCGTCGCGAGGGCTTCGATTCTCGAAGAGGACGGGCATGCAACCTCGCTCGGCAATCTCGGCGCGTTCGCCAGCAAGGACGGCGCGCTCGGATTCGCGGTTCGATGCGCGACCGCCTTCCTCGACGGTGACGATCTGCCCTTGCCGCCTTTTCGCCTGACTGCGCAATGAATAAAGCTCAGGTCCGGGTCGAAGACGTCTGAGCGCGCGCCTCGCGAAACCGGAAGAATCCGCTGCGCAGCATGACCGAGGTCCCGCCGACGCGGCTCAGCACGTGTTCGGCGGCGCCTTCGATCGACGAGCGATGGCTCTCGAAGGCCTGCTGCAAATCCTCCTCGCGCCAGGACGCCGCACCGAAGTGGTCTTCCAGGGCCTCGGCCGAAATGGTGCATTCCACGTGCTCGCCATCGGCGACGGCGGCGAACGTGAGCGAAGGGACATCGCCCTGATAGACAGGCGTCTGACTCGGAAACGTGATGATCATGCCGTTACCTCGTGGAGCGTTGCGCGGTATTCCGACGTGCAGCACATATCCATTCAGTCTCAGTCATCAATCTGCGCCGCGTATTGACACAGATCAAGGCGGTTCATGAACGCGATGTCGGCGCGGGTGAAGCGCGCGTAAGCAACACCGGACACGTAGCGCGCCGCACGAACGCTTCCGCGACGCTGCCGAGCGCGAGCCGTTGCAATCCGGTGCGGCCGTGCGTGCCCATCACGACGAGATCGGCGGCCATGGCGACCGCGCGGCGTTGCAGACACTTCGCGATCGTGTCGGTCACGTTGCGGGTTTCGACCATTTCCGTTTCACATTCGATGCCCGCGTCGACGAGACGCGCATACGCGATCTCCAGCGCTTGCCCGCCTTCCTCGCGAACCGTCACGCGATACTGCGCCGGATACGATGAAAGCGCCGCGCTGTCAATCACGAGCACGACGCGCACACTGGCGCGCGCGCCAATGCGAATCGCCTCGTCCAGCGCGCGCTGAGCGCAATCACTGCCGTCGAGCGCCACCATGATATTGCGGTACATGATCTCGTCGCCTCTTCAGGGGTTGTAGAGACGCGCAGTCGAGGATCGGGGGTATCGGCCCAAGACGTGCCGGAGTGTCCCGTTGGACTACGCGGCGTGTACGATGGGAACAGTCTAGGTTTTCAGGAGCCAACATGAAAGCGGTGTGCCCGCTGCACGGGCCGACGACCATCATCCGCACGAACGCGTACGGCTTTCCTGTCTATGCATGCTGCTGCGACGACGTGCCGTATGTCACGCCGCCCGATGCATGCACGCGAGCGCCGACACAACGCGGCGCCCCTTCCGAGCCACGGAAACCACGGCAACCGAAACCGGCGAAGGAATGAGCGTTACGCCGGATCGGCTTCCGCACGCGCGACGGCGATTGCATCCTGTCGAGGACGACGCACGTTGATCAGGCAGACCGCCAGCATCGCGATGACGCCGGGAATGGCGATGGCGATGAAGTTCTGCTGAAGCGGCAACGCCCTGCTCACGAGCAAGCCGATCACGATGGGTGCGAGAATCGCGCCGCTGCGCCCGATCCCCGATGCCCAGCCGATGCCCGTCGATCGAATCGCCGTCGGATAGAACTGTCCGGCGAAAGCGTAGGTGACGATCTGCGTACCGATCGTCGATGCGCCCGCCAGCCCGACCAGGAAGAACAGCACGCCAACCGGCACCTTCACGCCCAGCAGGCTGATGGAAATGGCCGCGAGCGCGTACATCGCAATCAGCACGTGCTTGATGTTGAAACGGTCGGCGAGCCATCCGCCGCCGATCGCGCCGATCATCGCACCGAAGTTCAGCACGAGCACGAACGTGAGCGCGGAGCCGAGACTATGTCCGGCGTTCGCCATGAGTTTCGTCAGCCACGAGCTCAGCGCGTAGACCATGAACAGGCACATGAAAAACGCGATCCACAACATGACTGTGCTCAAACCGCGGCCGTCCGCGAACAGCCGCGTGATGGTCGAGCCGGGCGCGGCTTCACGGTCGGACAGTGAAAAGCCATCGGCTTGTTGCGGGACGTACGACGGATCGATGCGAGGAAGAATCTCCTTCAGGCTTTCCGCGCGCTTGTTTCGAACCAGAAACGCGAGCGACTCGGGCATGTACTTCAGGATCACGGGCGCGAGCAGCGCGGGCACGCCCGCCGCGATGAACACGGATTGCCAGCCATAACGCTCGATCATCGCCTTGCCGACGAGCGCCGCAAGCATGCCGCCGACAGAGTATCCACTGAACATCACCGTGACCATCGTGCTGCGAATTCTGCGCGGCGAATATTCGGTCATCTGCGCCACGACGTTCGGCATCACTCCGCCGATTCCCAGTCCCGCCAGAAAGCGCGCAATGCCGAACATCACCGGATCGTGTGTCAGACCCGCCGCAGCGGTGAATACGCTGAAAAGCAGAAGACAGATCACGATGGCCGGCACGCGGCCGATTCTGTCGGCGATCGTTCCAAGAAACACCGCGCCGATCATCATGCCGAGCAGGGCCGAACTCACCATGAATCCGGCGCTCGTCGCCTGCACGCCCATGTCCTTCATGATCGATGGCAGCGCGATCCCGACAACCGCGAGATCGTATCCGTCGAAAATAATGATCAGCGCGCACCAGAAAAGAAGCAGCACATGAAACTTCCCGAACCTGGCTTCGTCGCATAACTTTTGAACGTCGATTTGACGCATGATGTCTCCTTGATTAAGAACTGCTTTAATTCCGCGATTTTCTTTTTCGATTGATGCGCCGGCGCGCGGCACGCGCGCGCGTTTCCATCGCTGCATGCGAAAGGCAGCACGGGCGGGATCGGGATGTACGACTGCGTTGACGGACTGCGGTGACGGCTTTTCTGTTAGTCGGCCCAGAATAGGCGACCCGGTCATCCAGCGTCCAATACCGAATTGGTGGCTGGCTATACCTTGCGGGAATGAAAGGCGGCAGACGTCGCCGCGTCGCGGGTCAAACCTGGCTCAATGTCCGCTTGACCGTGTCGCAGAGCCACTGCTGCGCGGCGGAATCTTCCGCGTGCGGATACCAGTACAGATTGACTTCGAACGTGGGTGTCGGGAACGGAAGCGGCAATACCCGCAGCCGGCCTTCGCCCGCGAACGCCCGAGCGATACGCGTGGGCAGCGTGAGCAGGAGATCGGTGGAGGCGACCGCGGAAAAGAGACTCGTGAAGTGCGGTACGCGCAAAACGATTTTCCGGCTCAAACCCATTTCGCTCATCACGTCTTCGACGAGATGATGTCCCGTGAAAGGCGCGACGACCACATGATTCGCGCCCACATAATCTTCGAGACTCAAACTCTCTCCGATGACAGGATGCGACGCGCTGAGAAGACACGAATAACTTTCGCTGAACAGCGTCGACTTTCTCACCTGACCGCCGACGAATTGCAGATTGCCCACTGCGGCATCGACATAGCCGGTCTGCAACCACTCCGCGATCAAGCCGCTGTCGATCTGCACGATCTCCAGCCCCACCGAGGGCGCAACCGTCTGAAACTCGCGCACCAGAAGAGGCAGAAACGACAGCTCGCCGAGATCGGAGAGCGCGAGTCTGAACGAGCGCTCCGATTGCGTCGGGTCGAATTTGCGGGTGGCGGCAATGGCCGCCTCGATGCTTTCCAGCGCGCCCTTGAATGAGTTGAAAAGTTGCGTGGCGTTGAAGGTCGGCACCATGCCGTCGCGCGTGCGCGTGAACAGCGGATCGTGCAGCAGGTCTCTCAGTCTCGTCAACGAATAGCTCACCGATGGCTGCGTGATGCTCAGACGCTTCGCCGCCGCGCTGACGCTGCGCGTTTCATAGATCGCGACGAATGTTCGTATCAGATTGAGGTCCGTGCTCATGGTAACCACGCATATAGACGGCATCTATTATAAGAACGAAAAAACGATGATTGGCCTTATTTCCTTCGCGCTCATAGGATGCAAGCACGCAAAGGAACCACGGCCATGAAGACGATCCATCAAGCTTGTTACGACATTCTCCGCAACCAGGGACTGACGAATTTCTTCGGCAATCCCGGCTCGAACGAGTTGCCCTTTTTAAAAGACTTCCCTGACGATTTCCGCTACATCCTCGGCTTGCACGAAGGCGCGGTTGTCGGAATGGCCGACGGCTACGCTCAGGCGACCGGCCGCCCCACGCTCGTGAATCTGCATTCGGCGGCAGGCACCGGCAACGCGATGGGCGCGCTCGCGAATGCATGGAATTCGCACTCGCCGCTCGTCATCACGGCGGGACAGCAGGTTCGCGCGATGGTCGGGGTCGAGGCGCTGCTCGCCAACGTGGATGCCGCCACGCTGCCGCGCCCGCTCGTGAAGTGGAGTTGCGAACCGTCATGCGCGCAGGAGGTGCCGCTCGCGCTCAGTCGAGCCATTCATACCGCCGGTTCCGGCGCGAAGGGGCCGGTCTATCTCTCCGTTCCCTACGATGACTGGAAACAGGAGGCCGCTGCGGGCGTCGACCATCTCGCGAGCCGGCGTGTCGACGTGGCGGGGCTTCCCTCCGCTGCGACGATCGACGCGCTCGCTCGCACGCTCGAACAGGCGAAAAATCCTGTGATGGTCCTCGGACCGGACGTCGATGCGAGCGAAGCCAACACCCTTGCCGTGTCGATTGCCGAAAAGCTCGCGATGCCGGTGTGGATGGCGCCGTCGGCGCCGCGCTGTTCGTTTCCGACGACGCATGCCTGCTTCCGCGGCCTGTTGCCCGCAGGCATCGCGAGCATCAGCGGATTGCTGGAAGGGCACGATCTCGTGCTGGTCGTCGGCGCGCCGGTGTTCAGATATCACCAGTACGAACCCGGCGAATTTCTGCCACCGGGCGCGCGCCTGATCGCCATTACCTGCGACATCAACGAAGCCACGCGCGCGCCCATGGGCGATGCGATCGTCGCGGACATCGCGTCGACGCTCGACGCCTTGAACGGCGCCATCTCCAGAACGCATCGTCCGATGCCAGTCGCGCTGCGCCGGCCAGAACCCGCGCCCGAGGAAGCCGGACGGCTCGCGCCGGAACGCGTGTTCGACATTCTCGATGAAATGGCGCCGCGCAACGCGATCTATGTGAACGAGTCGACATCGACGACGAACCTGATGTGGCAACGCCTGCGCATGACAGAACCGGGAAGCTACTACTTCGCCGCAGCGGGCGGACTCGGCTTCGCGCTGCCTGCAGCGGTCGGCATTCAACTGGCGAAGCCCGAACGTCGCGTCATCGGCGTGATCGGCGACGGCTCCGCGAACTATGGCATTCAGGCTCTGTGGACGGCGGCCCGGTACGACATTCCGGCTATCTTCATCATCATGAAGAACGGCACGTATGGTGCGCTGCGCTGGTTCGCCGGCGTGCTGCACGCGGACAACGTGCCCGGTCTCGACGTTCCCGGCCTGGACTTCTGCGCGCTTGCGCGTGGCTATGGCGTCGAGGCACTGCACGCGGATTCGGGCGCATCGCTGACGGCGGCGCTACGTCAGGCGCTTGCCGGCAATAAGCCCGTGCTGATCGAAGTCGAGACGCGCGTGTCATGAAAAAGCTCGTGAATGTCGCGGACTTTCGCGATCGTGCCAAGGCCCGGCTTCCGCGCATCGTGTTCGATTATCTCGAAGGCGGCGCGGAAGATGAAATCGGTCTTCGTCACAATCAGGATGTGTTCAGGCGCGTCAGGTTTCAGCCGCGCAGGCTCGTCGACGTGAGCGCACGCAGCACGCAAACGACTGTTCTCGGCAAGCCGATGTCCGCGCCCCTCGTCATCGGACCGACGGGCCTGAACGGGATCTTCTGGCCAAAAGGCGATCTGGCGCTCGCGCGCGCAGCCGGCAATTTCGGTATTCCGTTTGCCTTGTCCACGGCATCGACTTCATCGATCGAGGACGTGGCGAAAGCCGCGACCGGCGAACTATGGTTCCAGCTTTATGTGGTGCATCGCAAGCTGGCGGAATTGCTGGTCAGGCGCGCGTTGAACGCCGGCTACACCACGCTGATCCTGACCACCGATGTGGGCGTCAACGGCAAACGCGAGCGAGACCTGAGAAACGGCTTCGGCCTGCCGATGCGCTACACCGCGAAGGCGCTTCTCGATGGCATGCTGCACCCTCGCTGGTCCTTCGATCTCGTTCGGGAAGGCATGCCGCAACTCGCGAACTTCGCGAGTCAGGACGTGCAGGACACAGAGTTGCAGGCTGCCTTGATGAGCCGGCAAATGGACGCCAGCTTCGCGTGGGACGATCTGAAATGGCTGCGCGATCTGTGGCCTCATGCGCTCTTCATCAAAGGCATCAGCCGGGTCGACGACGCGCGACGCTGCATCGCGCTCGGCGCGGATGGGGTGATTCTCTCCAATCACGGCGGCCGGCAACTGGACAGCGCCATCGCACCGCTCGAAATACTGGACGATACTGCACGAAGCATCGACGCTCCCGTGTTCATCGATAGCGGCATCCGCCGTGGCTCGGACGTCGTCAAGGCCATCGCGCTGGGCGCGCGCGCGGTGCTGCTCGGCCGCGCGACGCTCTACGGCCTCGCCGCCGATGGCGAAGCAGGCGTCGATGCCGTGCTCGACCTGCTCAAGAGTGAAATCGACACGACGCTCGCCCAGATCGGCTGTCCATCCGTGCAGCAGCTCGGCCGCGAGTTCATCCGGGACGGCGTGGATCGGAAAGAAGTTGTCGACACAAGCACAACGCCCTATTCGATATAAAAGGAGACGATCATGGACGAAATCAGGATTACCGGACTGCGCGCGCGGGCGGTCAACGTGCCTCTGCCGTACCCGCTCAAAACGGCATCCGGCACGATCGCCACGTCGCCGCTCGTGCTGATCGACCTGCTGACCGACGCGAACGTGACGGGTCATGCCTACGTTTTCACGTATTCGCCGATTGCGCTGAAGCCGGTTCAGCGTCTGGTCGAAGAACTGGAAGTCGTCGTGAAGGGCTTGCCGCTTGCGCCTTTCGAGATCGACCGCGCGATGAACGCGCGATTCCGCCTGCTCGGCCATACGGGCCTCGTGCGTATCGCGACCGCCGGTATCGACATGGCCGCGTGGGACGCGCACGCCAAGGCGCATCGGTTGCCGCTCGTCGAACTGCTCGGCGGCAAGGCGCGCCCGATTCCCGCCTACGACAGCCACGGCATGGACGACGTCGAACTCGGCACGAAGCGCGCGCAAGAGGCCGTCGAAGCCGGCTTCGGGGCCATCAAGACAAAGGTGGGCTATGAGACGCTGGAGCGCGACCTGCAAGTTGTGCGCGCAATCCGGCAAGTGACGGGCGAATCGGTTCAGCTCATGGTCGACTTCAATCAGGCGCTGTCCGTTCCCGAGGGCAAGCGGCGGGGCCGCGCGCTCGAAGCGGAAGGTGTCGCGTGGATCGAAGAACCCACCGCGCAGCACGACTACGCCGGACATGCGTCGATCCGGGCAGCGTTGAATGTTCCGGTGCAGATCGGCGAAAACTGGTTCGGTCCGGAAGACATGCAAAAGGCCATCGACAGTCATGCCTGCGATCTCTGCATGCCCGACGTGATGAAGATCGGAGGCGTGACGGGCTGGCTCAAAGCAAGCGCGCTCGCGGAACAACACGGTCTGCCCATGTCCAGCCATATTTTTCAGGAATTCAGCGCGCATCTGCTGCCGGTGACCCCGACCGCGCACTGGCTCGAACGCATGGATCTTGCCGGCCCGATTCTCGAACCGCTCCTTCGATTCAAGGACGGCAAGGCTCACATCGGCGATGAACCGGGCGCCGGCATTCGCTGGCGCGAGGACGCGATCAGCCGCTTCCTCGTGTAGAGACGGAAATCACGCCTTCGCGGTTACGCAAACACAATATTTCGGCATGCGAACTACGAGCCTCACAGAGCTCGCGCATCCATTCATTCGGAGACAAAGATGGACCATAACGCCGCCGCTGGCGACGCGCTGTACGGCACGCGCCTCAACTCCCGACATCTGATGGTCATGTTCTGGTGCTCGATGCTGATGCTCTTCGACGGCTACGATCTCGTGATCTACGGATCGATCCTGCCTCAACTGATGCACGACTGGCAGCTTGCTCCTGTCACGGCGGGTTTCATCGGCAGCAGCGCGCTGTTCGGCATGATGGTCGGCGCGCTGACGCTCGGCAGTTCCTCCGACCGATTCGGCCGTCGACGCATCATTCTGCTGTGTCTCGTGGTCTTCGGCGTGGCCGCTTTCGGGAATGCCTTCTGCACCAACACGACCGAATTCACGCTGTGCCGCTTCATGACCGGCGTCGGTCTCGGCGGCATGGTGCCGAATATCGTCGCGTTGATGACGGAGATGTCGCCGCGCAGCAAGCGCAATATCATGGTGACGATCATGCTCAGCTTCTTCTCGGTCGGCGGCGTGATCGCGGCGCTCTCCGGGAAGGCGATCACACCGGCCTTCGGATGGCGCGCCAACTTTCTCATCGCCGGCATTCCGCTGTTGTTCTTTCCCGTTTTCTTCAAGTGGCTGCCGGAGTCGCTGAGCTTTCTGATCGCGCAGAAGCGCTTCGCCCAGGCCGATCCCATTCTGCGACGCTACGCGCCGGACTTCGAGGGCAATGCCGCAAGCCTCGCTATAACTAGCGATAAGGAACAGCACCCGCGCATGCGCGCGTTCGATCTCTTCGCGCAAGGCCGGGCGCTCGACACCTTCCTGCTCTGGATCGCGTTCGGCATGTGCATGCTGATGGTGTACGGCCTGAACACCTGGTTGCCCAAGCTGATGGCCGCGAACGGCTACTCGCTGGGTTCGAGCCTCACGTTCCTGATTACCCTGAATGTCGGAGCGGTCGTCGGCGGGCTGCTCAGCGGCTGGATGGCGGACCGTCACGGCGGCAAGCCGACGCTGGTCCTGTACTTCGCGATAGCCGCCGTGTCCATCGGTCTGCTGGGCTACAGGCAATCGCCGTTCGTCCTGAATCTTCTTCTGATGGCGGCGGGCGCGACGACCATGGGAACGCTGTGCATCGTCCATGCGTTCGCGGCGCAACTCTATCCGGCGAGCATCCGGTCGACGGGCGTGGGCTGGGCCGCCGCCGCGGGACGGTTCGGCGCGGTCGCGGGGCCGGCCCTCGGCGGATATCTGCTGAGCCAGCAGTTCCCGATCACATTCAACTTTCTCGTCTTCGCGGTTCCCGGGGTCGTGGCGGCCATTGCGGTGCTGCTGATTTCGAATCGCCGCGCGCGGGCGGAGCCCCACGTGCGCGCTCTTGCCCCTCACGTCGAATGAGATGTCTTGCGAACACATCGTCATGCAAATCGGAGATAACACCATGAGTAACGAAGGCAACGCGCATGTCTGGAATGCGCGCATTCATTCAAACGGCTGGAAGACAGCGAAAGGCGGCACGGCGTTCGTCATCGAACCGGCGACGGGCGAGCGAATCGGCGTGACCGGCATCGGCTCGCCCGAGGATATCGACGACGCGGCGTCATCGGCTGCGCAGGCTCAGGAAGCGTGGGCCGCGACGCCCTTCGATCAGCGCGCGGCCATCATGCGGGAGGCGGCGCGGCTCCTGAAGGAACGCGCGCACGAAATCAACGAATGGAACATTCGCGAGTGCGGCTCGACGCGCGCGAAGGCGGAATGGGAACTCCATGCGTCCTATGAGCAGTTGCAGATGGCCGCAGCGCTTCCCATGCAGCCCGACGGCGCGCTCTATCCTTCCGCGATTGCGCATCGGATGAACCTGTGCCGACACGTTCCGGTGGGAACCGTCGGCGTCATCGCGCCGTGGAACTTTCCGATTCTTCTCGCGATGCGGTCGGTCGCGCCGGCGCTCGCGCTCGGCAACGCGGTCATCCTGAAGCCCGACCCGCAAAGCGCTGTCGCGGGCGGCCTGTTGCTCGCCAGAGTCTTCGAAGACGCAGGTCTTCCGACCGGCGTGCTGCACGTCATTCCCGGCGGCCCCGCAAGCGGCGACGCGCTCGTGCGCCATCCGAAGGTCGGCATGATTTCGTTTACCGGATCGACGGGCGTCGGCCGTTCGATCGGCGAAATCTGTGGACGCATGCTCAAGAAGGTCGCGCTCGAACTCGGCGGGAATAACGCGATCGTAGTGCTCGACGACGCCGACATCGAAGCCGCAACATCCAGCGCAGCGTGGGGCGCTTTCCTGCATCAAGGGCAGATCTGCATGCAGACGGGACGGCACCTCGTGCATCGCTCGATCGTCGGGCAGTATGCGGCGAGGCTCGCAGAACGTGCGCGCAGTCTCACGGTGGGCGATCCCTTCAAACAGCAGGTGCACCTCGGACCGCTGATCAACGAAAGGCAGCGTGATCGTATCGACGGCATCGTGCAAACAAGCGTCGATGCCGGTGCGACGCTTCTCGCGGGCGGCCGCTTCAGCGGGCTCTTCTACGAGCCGACGGTTCTGGCCGGCGTCACACCGGACATGGCTGCGTTCAGGGAGGAAGTCTTCGGGCCGGTTGCGCCGATCACCGTGTTCGACAGCGACGATGAAGCCGTCGAACTCGTGAATGCGTCGGACTATGGACTGGCGGCTGCAATCCACACCCGATCGATGTCGCGCGGGCTTGCATTGTCCTCACGCATCCGCGCCGGGATGGTGCATCTTAACGATCAGACCGTGAACAACGAGTTTCATGTGCCGTTCGGCGGGATGGGCGCATCGGGTAATGGCGGACGCTTCGGCGGACCGGCTAACGTCCATGAATTCACTCAGACCCAATGGGTCAGCGTGATGGACAGTCCGATCCGCTATCCGTTCTGAAGCGGCGCTTTCTCTTCAATCGAATTCGGACCGAAGTCGCGCTTTCAGATCGATCAGGTCCGTTTCGTGTGCGCGCAAAACATCCTGCAATTGTCCGGCTCGCGCGATCAGTTGCTTTATCGACGCACGGCATTGTTCGGCTGCGTTGCTGGACAAGCGCAATACCTGCTCGCGAATCGCCCTGGCAAGTGCTGCATGCAGCCGCTGATAGTCGACACCGACAGTGGTTTCCTGGAAACCCGCGTCGTCATCGAGATCGATTCTGGCGAGCGAGCTATCGGTATGAACAACGTAATCGTCGAGTTGGCGATCCACCTCGCGCGAAACCGACTCAGCCATGGTTTGAGACAAGCTGCCGAGAATAGCGCCGACATTGCGCGTCGACGAATGCTCATCCAGCAACGCAGGCAGTGTCGGAACGACGCTCCGCCAGACGGCATCGGCGATATTCTCCTGCTGGCGCGCGAGCATCGCCATCGCCGCATCCGACGATGCGCGGAGTTCCGCGAGCGACGAATACACATCGCGCGAGAGCACGCCCATCACGTTCTCTTCCAGATGATGCAGGAATACTTCCGCGTGTTTGCGGCGCTTGTAGGCCAGCGTCGGTTCAGCGATGTCGATCAGTGCAGCATAGAGCCGCTCGAAACCCGCATCGGTCATTGCCGCGTGGGTTTGTCGCTGCTTGCGCGCGAGATAAGAGGAAATCGACACCGGCGCTTTCAGAAGATCGGCGGAAACGCCCATCGTCAGAAGCTTTTCCTGCGCGCGTGTTCTGACATCGGCCTCCTGCTCGGCGCGATTCTGCGCCGTCTTGTTGCGCAGGAACTTGCGGATTTCGCCGTCTATCTCGTCTTCGTCGTAGACGTCGCTGCGTGTCACAACAGGCAGAAGCGGCTTGTTGCGATGCAGTTCGCGACTGAGTTCGTCCAGTTCCTGAACCTGTCCGGGCGATGTCGAACTCGTCAGCCAGAGGACGCCATCGGCGCTATCGGTGAAGCGTTGCGTGAGCGCGGCGTTCTCCGGCGTGATCGAGTGAAGCCCGGGCGTATCCACTAGCACCAGTTTGCCGGCAAGTCGCACGCCTTGAAGACGCGCGGTGGTTTCCGTCACGCCTTCCTTGAAGCATTCCGTCGTCTCGACGATACGTCCCGCATCGAGATAGAAATACTGCACCGTCTTGCCATGCGCGGCAAAGCGATCCGCGATGAGATTGCAGAGCGAACTCTTACCCGCGTTGAACTTGCCGAAGACCAAAAGCAGAACTTTGTCGTCGAAGGTTTCGGCCAGTGCCTGAGCCGGTTCGAGACTAGCCCATTGCTGCGGCCACGTGAGCAGGTTCTTCTGCAATTCGGCGTTGATGGCTTGCGCCTGTCTGGCGAGCGCGCCCTTTTCTTTTAGTCCGGAACAAAGCAGAGGACTCGATTGAAGATCGGAAGTCAATTGCGCGAGCCAGTCTTCCATCGCGTGGAGCATTCGCCCGACATCGTGTGCGATGAACTCGAACGCATCGACATCGGCGATAAAGCGTTGTTCGTTGCTCGCATCCGCTTTCATGCGCGGCCTTCCAGTGCGTCCAATGACGCCGATGCATTCCTCGAAGCGTGGATGGCCAATTCACTTTGCGCGATGCGTCCGGCCAACGCCTTTCTATCGTTCGACAACTCGTAGTAGTGCGTGAACTCGCCCTGCATGCGCTCTCGGCCGGCCGTCGTGCAGAACATCCTGCGCAAGTCCTTGCGAAACTTCACCGAGACGCCCATGACCGCGATCATCACGGTGTTGAGTGCACGCGCAACGGTTTCCTGTTCCGAAGGCAAGCCGATGACGCCCTGCCCCGCCAGGAAACCATCGAGTTCGATACACGCGCGCGAATAGGCAATCTGAATGTGTGCGCGCTCAAGCTTGCCTGCGGTGATCCCATACGCGTCTTTCGCGGTATCCGGCACTGAAGCGTGGTCCGTGCCGAGCGCGTTCAGCATCGTTTCGATATCCCCGCTCACCTTCTCGATGACCTTCGCCAGACCGCGATCGAACGACAGACGCTGTTGCCGCTGCGTATCACGCAATGCTTCGAATTCTTTCTCGCGCGCCGCGAGAAGCACCGCCAGTTCCTCGCGTATTTCGCCGAACAGCAGCGTCTTCTCGTGCGTGCGCGCCTGCGGCACGCGGGCGAGCGCCGCGTCGATTCCGGCGCGCAGCGAAGGCATGCCGCTCTTTTCCAGCATCAGCGCCTTGCCTTCGTCCCGCCCCTTGCGATAGCGCGTGGACGACACTTCATTCAACGCGACGCCCGGCCATTGCGCATCGATCGCATTGCGCACCTTGCGCAGTTCGGCGTCGTCGGCGAGCTGATCCACTTGCGACAGCACGAACAAGGTTTGCCGCCTCGAGCGCGCATCGTCCGCATATAGCTCGGCGAGCAAGGCGAGTTCCTTCGCGTCCAGTTCGCCTTCTTTCGCGGCATGCACGAACAATCGGATATCCGCGTGCAGCCACGCGGCATGCAATGCGTGGCGATCGTCTTCGGTGCCGACATCGGCATCGAGGCCGGGCGCATCGAGCCAGCGCACACCGCGATGCACGCTATCCGACAGCGTCACCGTCTCGCGCCTGTCCGCGACAGCAAAGGCGTCCTGGCCGATCAACTCGTTGAGCAGACGGCTCTTGCCATGGTTGTATTTGCCGATGACCGTGACGATAGGCTCACCCTGTGCGAGCAGAATCGCGAGGCGCGCCATATCGTCGGCGCGCGCCGGCAGCACGGCAACAACATCGCCCGACACGTTCAATTTCCCGACTCGGCCAATACGGCCACCGCCTTGATTTCGACGATATAACCCGCCGCGCCGCCGAGCATATGCGCGCCCACCGCGGTCCATGCCGGCAGCGGATGTGTGTTGAGATATCTCTCGCGCACCTGCATGAAGAGCGGCAGATCGCGCATATCGGTGTGGAAGGTCGTCACGTCGACGACATCGCTCAGCGATGCCCCTGCCGCCTCCAGCACCAGCTTCAGATTCTCGAATGCCTGCACGATCTGCGCCTCGCGGCCTTCGACGAGTTGCATGGCCGCATCACGGCCGATCTGCCCGGACACATAGATCGTATTGCCGGCCTGGATCGCCGGCGCATAGCGAATCTTCTCGTACACCGCTTCCATGCCCGCGGGCACGATGGCTTTGCGTTCACTCATGGCATGCGTCTCCTGCGACATCAGCCGTTATCGCCGCCGGCGACGGGCAACACCGCGCCGGTGATATAGCTCGCCTCGTCGGAAGCCAGGAACAGGATCGGCGCAATCTGTTCGTCGAGGGTGCCGTAACGTTTGAAGTAGGTCGATTCGGTGACCTGCTTTACCGCTTCGTTCATCCAGAGCTTTTCCTGTTCGCTATCGCCCGCGGCGTTGCGCGGGACGCGCCGTGGCGGCGCTTCGGTTCCGCCCGGCGCTGCGGCGACCACGCGGATATTGTGTTCGCCGTATTCCATCGCCAATGCCTGGGTCATCGCGTTGACGCCGCCCTTCGCGGCCGAATACGGCACGCGCCGGATTCCGCGCGTGGCGTTCGACGACACGTTCACGATGGTTCCACGACCCCGTTCGAGCAAATGCGGCAACACCGCATGACATGCGTAGAGCGTGGGCATCAGCGAACGGCGAATCTCCGCGTCGATCTGCGCAGGCTCGAACTCGGCATAGGGACGCATGCGGATCGCGCCGCCGACGCCGTTCACGAGAATATCGATGCCGCCGAACGTGCGCGCCGCGAAAGCCATCGCCGCTGCCGCGCCTTCATACGTCTCCAGATCCGCGACGAAGCCGGCGGTATCCGCGCTCTTCGCTTCGGCGGCGACTTCCGCCACGAAGTCGGCGCGATCGACCAGCAGCACCCGCGCGCCCTCGGCGGCCGCGCGCAGCGCCACGCCGCGTCCGATCCCCTGCGCCGCGCCGGTCACGACCATCACCTTGCCGGCAAATCGTTGTGTGCTCATGCGGTCACCGGCGCGGCGTTGGGGGTGAACTTCTCGTAGTGGAAGCTGTTGGGCTTCACGCCGTTGTCGTCGAAGTGCTTGCGCACCGCATCGACCATCGGCGGCGGGCCGCACAGATACACGTCGACATCGCCGTCGTTCAGCGATTCCGCCGGCATGTGCTGCGTGACCCAACCCTTGCGCGGATGATCCGAATCGGCATCGGCGACGACCGTGCTGAACGTGAAGTTCGACAGCTTCGCCGTGTACGCCTCGATCGCTTCGACCTGCACGAGATCGAGATCGCGCGTCACGCCGTAGATCAGGTGAATCTTCTGCTGCGAGTTCGCGCGCGCGAGCACTTCCAGCATCGACAGGAACGGCGCGAGGCCCGTGCCGCCCGCGAGGAACAGCAACGGCCGCTCGACCGCGCGCAGATAGAAGCTGCCGAGCGGACCGGTCAGTTCCACCGTGCTGCCCGTCTCTGCGGATTCGAGCCATGTGCTCATCACGCCGCCGGGAATCTTCTTGATGAGAAAGCTGATCTTCGTTTCGCCCGGTGCGGACGAGAACGAATACGAGCGATGCTGACCGCTGCCGGGAACGTCGATATTGACGTACTGGCCCGGCAGGAACACCGGCGCCGAAGCGGCGGCATCCACGTCCAGTTCGAGCACGACGGCGGCGTCGTTGTGCGGGGCCACCTTCGTGACCTTCGCGGCGAACTTGCTTTGCGCCGTCTTGCATGCCGTGGACGAAGCCGGGACCGCGATCACGCAGTCGCTTTGCGGCACCATCTGGCACGTGAGCACGAGCCCGCCTTCCTTTTCGTCGTCGGAGAGCGCGTCTTCGATATAGTCCTCGCCGAGATCGTAGCTGCCGCTTTCGGCGCGGCACTTGCAGGTGCCGCACACGCCGTCGGAGCAATCCATCGGCAGGTTGATCTTGGCGCGAAAGGCGGCGTCGAGAACCTTCTCGCCCGCCTTGCATTCGACAAATCGCGTTACGCCGTCTTCGAAATTCAGTGCAATGTTATAGCTGGACATGTTGCCTCCTACTTCCTGTCTCATCACCGGGCGCATCAGACGTGGTAGACGTCGAGCACCTGACGGATATAGTCGTTCTTCAGCACAATCTTCTTGCGCGAAATCACCAGAATGTCGCCGACCTTTCGCAGCGTCACGAACATCGTGCCGAAGAAGTGATCGGTGATCTTGTAGCGGTGATTGAGCGTGTCGAAGTTGTAGCGCACGTCGATTTCATTGTCGCGCTCGGCCAGCACTTCCACGTTGGTGACGTTGTGGCTCGTGCGCGGTTCGGGCATCGACGCGCCGCTACGCTCGGTCTTGATGCGGAACACGCGATCTTCCAGGCCGCCGCGATCCGGGTAGTACATCAACGAGATCTGGCTTTCGTGATCGTCGGTGATCTGATCGTCGTCGTCCCACGCGGGCATCCAGTAAGTGACGTCTTCCGCATAGCAGCCCAGCCATTCGTCCCACTGACGGTCATCGAGCAGGCGCGCTTCGCGATACAGCGTCGCGCAGATTTTCTGGTAGTCGAAGCTCATGCCAGTGTCTCCCCTTGTTCCTTCCTCAGGGCGTCGCGCATCACGTTCACCCAGTATTCATGCTGCACGACGAAGAGGCCTTCGTCTTCGCTGCGCTCGCCCGAGATGAGCGGCTTCAGACCCATGTTCGTTGCGTTTTCGTCGGGACCGTGAACCCACAGCGGCGCGCCGCGCGACAGGTCGTTCCACATCGCCGTGATGCCGGCATAACCCGACTGGCACGCGCGGAACTCTTCGAGGTCGTCGCTGGTGCCCATGCCCGTCACGTTGAAGAAGTCTTCGTACTGGCGGATGCGCGTGGCGCGGTTCTCGGCGCTCTCGCCCTTCGGCGCGAAGCAGAAGATGCTGACTTCGGTCTTGTCGACGCCGAGCGGCCGCACCACGCGAATCTGCGTGCTGAACTGGTCCATCAGGAACACGTTCGGATAGAGACACAGATTGCGCGTCTGGTTGACGATGAAATCCGCCTGCACGTCGCCCACGCGCGCCTTGATCTCTTCACGATGCTCATACACCGGGCGCACTTCCGGGTTCATCGTCTTGGTCCACAGGAGGATGTGGCCGTGGTCGAAGCCATACACGCCCGCGACCGACTTGCTCCAGCTGTTCGCATCGACGGCCTTGGTGCCTTCGACCTTGCGGCGGCCCATCGTCGCGGCGTAATTCCAGTGCACGGTGCTGACGTGATAGCCGTCGCAGCCGTTTTCCATCTGCATCTTCCAGTTGCCGTCGTAGATGTACGAGGAATTGCCGCGCAACACTTCGAGGCCGTCCGGCGCCTGATCCACGATCTGATCGATGATGACCTTCGTCTCGCCGAGATACTCTTCGAGCGGCATCGAATCGGCATTGAGGCTGCCGAACAGGAAGCCGCGATAGCTCTGGAAGCGCGGCACTTTACGCAGATCATGCGAGCCGTGCGTATTGAATTGAATCGGGTATTCGGTGGTCTTCTCGTCCTTCACCTTCAGCAGCTTGCCGGTATTGGAGAACGTCCAGCCGTGGAACGGGCACGTGAAGCTGCCTTTGTTGCCATGCTTGCGGCGGCACAGCATCGCGCCCTTGTGCGCGCATGCATTGATGACCGCGTGCAGTTCGCCGGTCTTGTCGCGCGTCACGACCACCGGCTGGCGGCCGATCCAAGTCGTGTAGTAATCGTTGTTATTGGGAATCTGGCTTTCGTGCGCGAGATAAACCCAGTTGCTCTCGAAGATATGCTTCATCTCGAGTTCGTACAGATCTGCATTGGTGAAAATATCGCGGCGGCAGCGGAATACGCCGCTTTCCTTGTCGTCCTGAACTGCCGTTTGCAGCAGTTCGTCGAGCTGACTGGCTTTGTCGGTGATGGCGGACATGTGTGCTCTCCCTATGCGCGCTCCATTCACGGAGCGCCTGCATCGGTGTCGAATGATTGGTGCGGAGATTCAGGCGGCGACAGGCTTGCCGCCGCTTCAGGCGTTCCTGGCTTTTTACGCCGCGACGGCCACGCGCGGGCGATGAACCAGCTGGTTGTCCTTGCCCTGAACCAGCGGCGACAACTGGATGTCGAACTCGATTTCCTTGTACGCATCGTCCTTCAGTCCCAGCGCGTTGCCGCCGGTCTTTTCGACGACGTGCGGTACCAGTTCTTCGCGGGTTGCGTAGGCGAAGTCGTCCCAGATCAGCGGATCGCCTTCGATGTTGATCTGCGTCGTCAGCTTGCGATGGTTCTCGCTCGTCGCGAAGAAGTGCACGTGCGCCGGACGGTTGCCGTGGCGGGCGAGCGTGTTCAGCAATTGCTGCGTCGCACCGTGCGGCGGGCAGCCGTAACCCACCGGCATGAGCGTGCGGAATTCGTACCTGCCGTCGGCGCCGGTCTTCACCGCGCCGCGCAGATTGAAATCGCTTTGCGCGCCGGTCGGGTCGAAGTGCGAGTAGAAGCCCTTCGAGTTGGCGTGCCAGCATTCGATCACGGCGTTCGCGACCGGCTTGCCATCCGGGCCCGTGACCGTGCCGCGGATGACCAGCGGGCCGGCGTCTTCATCGGGATTGACGTCGATCTTCGATACGCCGTCACGCACCGGCGCACCGGCGACATACAGCGGGCCTTCGATGGTGCGCGGCGTGCCGCCGTGAATGTCCGCCTCGCGGTCTTCGGCGTCCATGCGGATGTCGAGAAATTTTTCCAGACCGAGGCCTGCGGCCAGCAGCGCCGCTTCACCGTCCTGGCCGAGCTTGTTGAAGTAGGTCACGCCGGCCCAGATTTCATCGGGCGTCATGTCGAGGTCGTCGATGGCCTTGAAGAGGTCGCTCAGCAGGCGATGCGTAATCTGTTTGGTACGAGCACTGCCGTCCTGACCTCCGAGATTGGCAGCCGCCTTCAACAGGTCCTGGACTTCCTTCGTATCGAACACTTTGATGCTCATGTCTGCTCCTGGATCTCGCAATTTTTTGGTGGGGTTAACCCTTGCTCCAGCACCGGTAGAGATATGCTCGGAAGGTATAGTCGGGTGTTGAAACAGAGCGTGAAGGCAGGATAATGGACGTAAAGAAGCCCAGTCCAACACTGATTTAGTATTGGGCTATATCCAGGAGGTATTGAGATGGAGTTGCGACATCTCCGCTATTTCGTAGCGGTGGCCGAAGAACGCAATTTCACGCGCGCAGCTCAGCGACTGCACATTGCCCAACCACCGTTGAGCCGTCAGATACAGCAACTCGAAGAAACGCTCGGCGTGCAGTTATTCGAGCGCAACTCACGGCCGCTCAAGCTGACGGAGACGGGCAAGTTCTTCTATTCGCACGCGGTGCAGCTGCTCGCGCAGACTGCCGAGCTGGAATCCATGACGCGACGCGTGGGCAATATCGAGCGCAGTCTTTCGGTCGGTTTCGTGGGTTCGACCTTATACGGGATGCTCCCGAAAATCATCCGGCGTTTTCGCGACGAGAACGCCACCGTCGAACTGAGTCTCCACGAAATGTCGACGATGGATCAGATTCGCGCGCTCAAGGATGGCCGTATCGACGTGGGTTTCGGCCGCATTCGTCATGAGGATGCGAACATCCGCCGGGTGATCCTGCGCGAAGAGCAGATGATCGTCGCGCTGCCGGTCGGCCATCCGCTGTCGCTTGCGAAGCCTGTCCTCGCGTTGCGCGATCTGATCAACGAAACGTTGATCATCTTCCCGAAGGCTCCGCGCCCGAGCTATGCCGATCAGGTGCTGTCGGCGTTTCAGGACCGCGCGCTCGCGCCGCGCAAGATTTACGAAGTGCGCGAATTGCAGATCGCGCTGGGCCTCGTCGCGGCGGGCGAAGGCATTTCCATCGTGCCGAGCAGCGTCTACGGCCTCAAGCGCGACGACGTCAGCTACAAGGAACTGGACGATCCGACACTCGTTTCCCCCATCATCATGAGCATGCGCGCGCTCGACGAGTCGCGCGATATCAAGGAGATGCTCGAACTGATCTACCGGCTGTACGACGAGGAACGGATTCCCTATACGCCGCGCACCGATCAGAGGTGATGACACGCGCCATACCTCGAGGGTATGGCACTAGACGTCAACGGTGTTGGACAGGCGGCAAACGGGCGCGCAATACTTCATCAACCCATCCATCCCGACATTTCAGGTATGAACGCCCAAATCACCTCCGTCGAAGCGATCCTGGTCGACCTTCCGACCATCCGTGCGCATCAACTCGCGATGGCGACGATGCAGCAGCAAACTCTCGTCATTGTCCGCCTGCGCACGAGCGACGGCATCGAGGGCATAGGCGAAGCCACGACGATCGGCGGGCTGTCTTACGGCGATGAAAGTCCCGAAGGCATCAAGCTGACCATCGATACGTACCTCGCGCCTGCGCTCGTCGGACAGGATGCGACCAATATCAACGCCGCGATGCTCCGGCTGAACAAGATCGCGCGCGGCAACCGTTTCGCCAAGTGCGCGATGGAAACGGCGCTGCTCGACGCGCAAGGCAAGCGCCTCGGCGTGCCGGTGTGCGAACTGCTCGGCGGCGCGGTGCGCAAGACGCTTCCCGTGCTCTGGACGCTCGCAAGCGGCGACACGCAACGCGATATCGAAGAAGCCGAAATGCTGCTGGCCGAGCGCCGCCACCATACGTTCAAGCTGAAGATCGGCCGGCGCAGCGTGCGCGATGACGTCGCGCATGTATCGCAGATCAAGGCCGCGCTCGGCGACCGCGCGAAAGTCACCGTGGACGTGAATCAGGCCTGGAACGAAGCCGACGCCGCGCTCGGCATCGAAGCGTTGCAGGCCGCGGGCATCGACCTCATCGAGCAACCGACTCCGCGCGAGCAGCGCGGCGCGCTGGCGCGGCTCGCGGCGCGTTTCATCGTGCCGATCATGGCCGACGAAGCGGTCACTGGCCCGGAAGACGCGCTCGAACTCGTGCGCCACGCCTGCGCCGATGTGTTCGCGCTGAAGATCGCGAAGTCCGGCGGCATCTACGGGATGATGCGTACCGCCGCCATCGCCGATGCGGCGGGCGTGTCGCTCTACGGCGGCACGATGCTCGAAGGCAGCATCGGGTCGATCGCGTCGGCGCACGGCTTCGCCGCGCTCCCGCAACTTACATGGGGCACGGAACTGTTCGGCCCGCTTTTGCTGAAAGACGACATCGTCACGGCGCGCCCGCAGTATCGTGACTTCGACCTCCATCTGCCGGCGGGACCGGGTCTCGGCCTTCAGATCGACGAGGACAAGCTCGCGTTCTACCGGCGCGACAAGAACATCTGAACGCAACCACTCAACACTCAACGAGGAACGCCATGCTTTATCTCGTACGAATGGACGTGCATCTGCCGCACGACATGCCCGCCGCTAAGGCCGATGAAATCAAGGCCCGCGAGAAGGAATACTCGCAGGAGCTGCAACGGCAGGGCAAATGGCAGCAGTTGCATCGCATCGTGGGCGAGTACGCGAACTACAGCGTCTTCGACGTCGATTCGCATGACGAACTGCATATCCTGCTCTCGGCGCTGCCGCTGTTCCCGTACATGACGATGCAGGTGACCGCGCTCGCGCGCCATCCGTCGTCGATCCGCTGATACCGCGCACGCTTGCATGAAGCGCGACACGGAACCCGCCCTCGTGCCGGCTGCGCCGAAAGGTAGTTGGTCCGTGTCGGCGGTGAGCGCCGGGCTGCTCGCCGTCATCATCTCGTATGCGGGACCGCTCGCGATCTTCTTTCAGGCCGCGCACACGGCGCATGTCGGCAACGACGTGATCGCATCGTGGGTCTGGTCGATCTCGATGGGCGCGGCGGTCTCGGGCATCGCGCTGAGCTGGTGGCTGAAGCAGCCGATCATCACGGCGTGGTCCGCGCCGGGCACGGCCCTGCTGGTCACGCTGTTTCCCGGCATGCCGGTGAGCGAAGCGATCGGCGCGTATATCGTCGCGGGCGCATGCATCTTTGCGCTGGGCCTTTCCGGATGGTTCGATCAGATCGTCAAGCGCATCCCGAAAGGCATCGCCTGCGCGATGATGGCGGGCATCCTGTTTCAGTTCGGCGTCAACGTATTCAAGGCGGTGGCGCTCACGCCGTGGCTCGCTCTGGGAATGCTCGCGAGCTTCCTCGTGTTCCGCCGATGGGCGCCGCGCTACTGTCTCATTCTGGTGCTGGCGTTCGGCGGTGCGCTTGCCGTCGGGCTCGGCCTGACGCATTTCGAATCGGTCAGTCTGCACCTCACGCGCCCTGTCTTCACGATGCCCACCTGGACGTGGCAATCGACCGTGAGTCTCGCGGTGCCGCTCGTCATCGTGAGCCTGACGGGACAGTTCCTGCCGGGCTTCGCCATCCTGCGCGCGTCCGGCTATCAGACGCCGACGCGCCCGGTCCTGATGACGACGAGTCTCGCGTCGATGCTGGTCGCGTTCTCGGGCGGCATCACGATCGTCATCGCGGCGATCACCGCGGCGCTGTGCACCGGTCCCGACGCGCATCGCGATCCGCAGCGCCGCTACGTCGCGGGCATCGCGAACGGGCTTTTCTATCTGGCGGGCGGATGCTTCGCCGGAACCGTCGTGATGCTGTTCGCCGCACTGCCGAACGCCTTCGTCGCGGTGCTCGCCGGGCTCGCATTGCTGGGCGCGATCGCGGCCAACATCGTCGGACTGGTGCAGGACGAGGCGCATCGCGAGGCGTCGTTCATCACGTTCATCGCGACGGCCTCCAACATGAGCTTTCTCGGGCTCGGCTCGGCGTTCTGGGGCATCGTGCTCGGAACCGTGGCGCATCTGGTGCTCGGCCGCGCGCAGCACAAAGGCTGAGCTACGCGCTGCATGCGGCGTCTTCCTTTTCGACACGCCGGTTCGCTACGTTCCGGCACATGCGGCCGATCGCGGCGCGGTCCACCTTGCCCTGCTCGGTGAGCGGCACGCGTGGCACGGCGACCATCCGCACGGCTTGCGCGACCTTCACGCCGCACGCCGATTCGAGCGCGCGCAGGCAACGCGCGATGTCGATCCGCCTGCCCGTCCACGGCACGACCGCGACGTTCCATCTGTAGCCGCCTCCGGCATCCTTCGTCGCGACGGCGCGCGCGTAGCGCACCTCGGCCAGCGCACACAGCGGCGTTTCGAGCTGAGCCGGACCGATGACGACGCCATCGATATCCGTGACATCGGCCGCGCGTCCGAGCACATGCAGATGCAGCTTTTCGTCGATGAAACCGATATCGCAAGTCAGGCACCAGCCGTCGCGGAACTTCTGCGCCGACTCGATCGGCTGCCGGTAGTAGCCTTGCGCTACCGCCGCCGAGCGCACTTCGATCGCGCCATGCTGGCCGCCGCGCGCGAACCTGCCGTCGGCGCGGCGCACGCGCACGTCGACGCCGGGCCGGATGCGCCCCGCGCTGTTCAGCAAGGCCGGATCGGTGAGAAAGTCGGAAGGCGTCAGCACGCTCACGAGCCCCGCTTCGCTCGCGCCGTACATGTGCGTGAGCACCGGGCCGAGCCGCGCGATCGCGCGCTGCCGCAGGATCGCGGGCGCTGATCCGCCGATGTGCGCGATCGAGCGCAGCGACGACAGGTTGCGCCGGTCGACGTCCGGATGATCCATCGTTTCGAAGAGTTGCGGTTCGACGAGCAGCACGTCGGTGATGCGTTCGGCTTCGATCGTCGCGAGCGTGTCGGCCGGATCGTAGCGAGGCTTCAGCACGACCGTCCCGCCGCCCAGCAGCGTGTTGTCGACCAGCACTTGCGACAGATAAGCCAGCGCGCCATTGACGAGCTGACGACGATCGGCGGGACTCGGCGCGCTCACCATCGCGGACCAGGCCGCGAAGCTGCGACGGCTCGCCTTCGGCAGGCCGGTCGAGCCGCCCGAGGAAACGATCATCGCGAGATCGTCGGGCCGGGCGCGGCTTTCGACCGGGAGATCGTGCTGCACGCGCGCGCGCAAGTCCAGACGCAGGCGCGCCGGGCCGGTGCCGACATAGGCCAGGCGCGCGCCAGTGTTCGGCGGCACCAGATGCTCCGTCTGCGCGAACGCGACGAGCAGGGTCGGCTGCATGCGGGTCACGAACGCCGCGCGATGCTCGGCGGAGGCGATCGCGGGCAGGAACATCGTTGCTGCGCCGAGCAGGTTGGTCGCGTAACGGATGGCGAGCGCGTCGGGGCAGTTCGGCGCGAACATCGCGACGAGCGCGCCGCGCGTGACGCCGAGCGACGCGAGGGCGCGGGCGTGACGGTAGATTGAGGCGCGTAGTGCGCCGCCTGTTATGTCGTCGTCGAGATAACGGAGGACGGCGCGATCGGCGTGCTTGTCGAGTTGGGCGAGCAAACTATCGACATAGGACCGAAAGGCCGCTTTTTCACAGGTCTTCATGACTGCATCCCCTCTTTAGTGAAGGATGCAGTGTGCTTGCGCAGAATGAGTTGAGAATGAGCGGCCGTGCGACGCTAGACAGTCTCCGCCGCAAGCACCTCCCCAATCGCCCCCGCCGTCACCCCGACATTACGATCGTTCAGCGCCGCGATACACATGCGGCCCGAGCGGATCAGATAAATGCCGTGCCGCTCACGCAATACATCGACCTGTGCCGCCGAAAGCCCCGTATACGTGAACATGCCGCGCTGCTCGAGATACCGCGCGACCATCGCATCCGGCACGTTACCGCGCAGGCGCGCATGGATTTCTCCGCGCATGCGCGCGATGCGCGTGCACATCGACGCCAGTTCCTCTTCCCACGACTGCCGCAGCGCTGGCGTCGTGAGCACGCGCGTGACGATCGTCGCGCCGTGCGTCGGCGGATTGCTGTAGTTCGCGCGCACCGCGCTCGTCATCTGCCCGAGCACGCGCGCCGCCGATTCCGCCGACTCGCACACCACCGACAACGCACCGCAGCGCTCGCCATACAACGAAAAGTTCTTCGAGAACGAATTGGCGACGAACGCCGGCACGTTCTGACGCACCAGCTCGCGAATCGCGAACGCGTCCGCATCGAGGCCCGCGCCGAAGCCCTGATAAGCCATGTCGACGAACGGCAGCAGATCACGCCGCTTGATCACGTCGATCAGCTCCACCCATTGCGCGTCGTTCAGATCGACGCCAGTCGGGTTGTGGCAGCACGCATGCAGCAGCACGACGCTTTTCGCGGGCAGATCGCGGATCGCCGAGAGCATCGCATCGAACTTCAGGCCGCCGGTCGCTTCGTCGTAGTACGGATACGTGCCGACCGTGAACCCCGCGCGCTCGAAGATAAAGCGATGGTTATCCCACGTCGGATCGCTGACCCAGACCTGCGAGCCGGGAAAATAGCGCTTGATGAAATCCGCGCCGACCTTGAGCGCGCCTGAGCCGCCAAGCGTCTGCACGGTCGCGATATGGCCTTCGGCGCGCGCGGCGGAGTCATCGCCGAATACGAGCGACTGCACGGCATCGCGATACGCGGCGAGCCCCGCCATCGGCAGATACGGTTTCGCGGCGGGTTCAGCCAGCAAGCCGGTTTCGGCCTCGCGAACGGCGCGCATCACCGGCAAGCGGCCCGCGTCGTCGAAATAGATGCCGATGCTGAGATTGACCTTGTCTCTGCGCGGGTCCTTCGCGAAATCTTCGTTCAGCGAGAGGATCGGATCGCCGGGATAGGCTTCGATGTGTTCGAACATGGCAGTCTCCTTCAGACGCGCGACAACGCCGCATTCGCGCGACGACGGTTTCGAATGGCATAACCCACGCCCAGCACCACGAGCCACACCGGGATCAGATAGACCGACATGCGCAGATCGGGAATCAGGCACATCACCACCAGAATGCCGCCGAGGAACGCGAGGCACAGATAGTTGGTGAGCGGATAACCGAGGCTCTTGAACACGGTCGTCTCACCGGCGCGCGCCTTTGCCCGGCGGAATTGCAGATGGATCAGGCTGATCATCGCCCAGTTGATGATCAGCGCCGACACGACCAGCCCCATCAACAGCTCGAACGCCTTGCCCGGCATCAGATAGTTGATCAGCACGCACGCGGCCGTCGCGATCGCGGAGACGCCGAGCGCGACGAGCGGAATGCCGCGCTTGTTGACCTTGAGCAGCGCGCGCGGCGCGTTGCCCTGCTGCGCGAGGCCGTACAGCATGCGGCTGTTGCAGTACACGCCGCTGTTATAGACCGAGAGCGCCGCCGTGAGCACCACCGCATTGAGCACGTGCGCGACGAAGTTGCTGTTCATTGCGTGGAAGATCAGCACGAACGGGCTGCCGCCAGTCACCACGTTCTGCCACGGATACAGCGACAGCAGCACGCCGAGCGCGCCCACGTAGAAAATCAGGATGCGGTAGATCACCTGATTGGTCGCGCGCGGAATGGTGTGCGACGGATCATCCGCTTCGGCCGCCGTGATGCCCACGAGTTCCAGTCCGCCGAACGAGAACATGATGACAGCCATCGCCATCACGAGACCCGAGACGCCGTTCGGGAAGAAGCCGCCATGACGCCAGAGGTTCGACACGCTCGCTTCCGGTCCGGCATTGCCCGAGAAAAGCAGATAGCCGCCGAAGCCGATCATGCCGACGATCGCGACCACCTTGACGATCGCGAACCAGAACTCCAGTTCGCCATACGACTTCACGCTCGTCAGGTTGATCGCGTTGATCAGGCCGAAGCAGACGAGCGCGGACACCCACGTCGGAATGCCCGGCCACCAGTATTGAACGTAAATGCCCACGGCCGAAAGCTCGGCCATCGACACGAGGATGTAGAGCACCCAGTAATTCCAGCCCGACAGGAAGCCCGCATATTGTCCGCAGTACTTGTCCGCGAAATGGCTGAACGAACCCGCGACGGGCTCATCGACGACCATCTCGCCCAGTTGCCGCATGATGAAAAACGCGACGACGCCCGCGATCGCATACCCGAGCAGCACCGACGGCCCTGCGGATTTGATCGTCTGGGCGATGCCGAGAAACAGCCCGGTTCCGATCGCGCCGCCGAGCGCGATCAGCTGAATGTGACGGTTCTTCAGGCCGCGCTTGAGCGTGCCTTGTCCCTCATGTGCCACGTGTCTCTCTCCTTGTGTGCTGCGGTGGATTTCGGACGCTTCGAACATCGGGCGTCCCCGCTCGATTGAGGGGAATCAGTGTAAATTTGTTGCGGCACAATATGATTTCCTAAGATCCGCAGACAAACCCTAGTTTGCGCGTCTGGATTTCTTCATCGGTCACATCGGAGAAATAAAATTGCAGACTATCGAGATCGACCGTATCGACCTGCGTTTGCTCGGGATTCTGCAGTCCCGCGGACGCGTCTCCAATCTCGAACTGGCGGAGGCGATCAACCTGTCGCCTGCGCAGACCTTGCGGCGTCATCGGCGGCTGGAGGAAATGGGCGTGATCAAGGGCTACGAGACCCGGCTCGACGCGCAGGTGCTCGGCTTCGGCGTCGTCGCCTTCATTCAGGTGACCATGGAGCGCGGCCACGTGCGCGACCTCGCGAAGTTCAAGGGTGTCGTCGGCAAGCTCGCCGAGATTCAGGAATGCTTCGCCGTGACCGGCGATATCGATTACATGCTGAAGGTGATTACGCGCGATCTCAAAGGGCTGTCGGAGTTTCTGCTCGATACGCTGATGCGCATACCGGGCGTGAGCGGCGTGAAATCGAGCGTGTGTCTCGACGAACTCAAGTGCGTGAGCGCGGTGCCGCTGGACGCATAGCGCGCTCCGCGCTCGCTTCGGCGGTGCTCAGATTGCCATGCCGCCCGAAACTTCGATCCGTTGCGCATTGACCCAGCGATTGTCTTCCGACAACAACGACGCGATCATCGGTCCGATGTCATCGGGCAGGCCGGCGCGGCCGAGCGCGGTCATATCGGCGATGCGGCGGTTCAGCTCCGGATTGTCGCGCACCATGCCGCCGCTGAAGTCCGTCTGTATCGCGCCGGGCGCGACCACGTTGACGGCGATCCTGCGCGGCGCGAGTTCCTTCGCCATGTATTTCGTCAGCACTTCGACCGCGCCCTTCATCGAACCGTAAGGCGCGCTCTCCGGCACGATGATGCGCGTCAGACCCGAGGAAATATTCACGATGCGGCCGCCGTCGCGAATCAGCGGCAGCAGTTTCTGCGTGAGAAAGAACACGCCTTTGAAGTGAACCTCGTAGAGCGCATCGAGCTCCGCTTCCGTCGTTTTCTCGATGCTGTTGTGATGCGACGTCCCCGCGTTGTTGACGAGGAAGTCGAAGCGGTCGGCGCCCCAGCCGGCGAGTGTCGCGCGCACGTCGTTTGCGAAGGCATCGAAGCCGCGCGTGTTGCCGGTATCGAGTTGCAGCGCCTTCGCGCGCCCGCCGGCTTCCACAATCAGCGCGGCGACCTTCGCGGCTTCTTGCTGGTTGCTGCGATAAGTGAAGATGCTGTCGACGCCTCGTTGCACGAGGCTAAGCACGGTGTTTCGGCCGAGTCCCCGGCTGCCGCCGGTGACGATCGCAATCTTTCTCGCGGACATGATTCACGCTCCTTCGCTCCTGTGATCAGCCGACAGGATAGCGAGCGAAACGCTGATCGATAATCCGCTTCAATCCGCACGGGTTGTGCGAAAAACCGAACGCTCAGGTGCGCTGAAGCACGCGCGACAGCACTTGCTCTTCGAGTTCGGCGAAGCCCGGCGAAGTGCGCGTGCGCGGCCTTTGCAGCCGCACCGCGGTATCGAGCGTGATGCGCCCCGCGTCGATCAGCACGACGCGATCGCCGAGCGACACCGCTTCCTGCACGTCGTGCGTGACGAGCAGCGCGGTGAACTTGTGCTCGCGCCACAGCCGCTCGATCAGGCCCTGCATCTCGATGCGCGTCAATGCATCGAGCGCGCCAAGCGGTTCGTCGAGCAACAGTAAATTCGGCCGATGCACGAGCGCACGCGCGAGCGCCACGCGCTGCCGCTGTCCGCCCGACAGACGCGATGGCCAGTCCTTCTCGCGCTCGGAGAGTCCCACTTCGGCGAGCGTCGCGCGGGCTTCGTCGCGCCGGCTGCGCGGCAGGCCGATCATCACGTTGTCGAGCACGCTCTTCCACGGCAACAGCCGCGCGTCCTGAAACATGATCCGCACCTGCAACTCGCTTGCCGTCGCTGGTGCGTTGCGTTGAAGGACACCGCCCGTCGGCTGGTCGAGACCGGCGATGAGCCGCAGCAAGGTCGACTTGCCGCAGCCGCTGCGCCCGACGATCGACACGAAGCTACCGCGCTCGATGGAGAAGTCGAGCCGGTCCAGCACCGTGCGCTCGCCGAAACGCTTTTCCACGCCGCGCAGCGATACGGCGAGATCGCGCCCCGCGTGCGGCGGGCGTGCATGCGTTTGTGGTTCGACGCGCCTGAACGCGGGCGCCAGCGTGTCGATATCGCTCAGATTCATGATTGCGCCTTCGTTTGATACGCGGGATGCCAGCGCAGGGTCGCGCGTTCGATCGAGCGGGCGGCGCTGTCGGCCAGTTTGCCGAGCAGCGCGTAAAGCAGGATGCCGACCACCACGACATCGGTTTGCAGGAACTCGCGCGCGTTCATCGTCATATAGCCGATGCCCGATTGCGCGGAGATCGTCTCGGCCACGATCAGCATCACCCACATCAGGCCGAACGCGAAGCGCACGCCGACGAGAATCGACGGCAACGCCCCCGGCAAGATCACATGCCGATACAGCGCGAAGCCCGACAAGCCATAACTCTTCGCCATCTCGATCAGATCGCGGTCGACCGAGCGAATGCCGTGATACGTGTTGACGTAGACGGGAAAGAACACGCCCAGCGCAACCAGCACGAGTTTCGCTTCCTCGCCGATGCCGAACCACAGGATCAGGAGCGGAATCATCGCGAGCGCGGGGATGTTGCGGATCATCTGCACGGTCGAGTCGAGCGCGATTTCGGCGGGCTTGAAGAGGCCGGTCGCGAGACCCAGCACGAAGCCGATGCCGCCGCCCATCGCGAAGCCCGCAAGTGCGCGCCCGGCGCTCACTTTCACGTTGGCCCACAGATCGCCGGACTCGATCAGCGCCCACGCGGCCTTCACGACCGAGAGCGGTTCGGGCAGCACGCGCGATGACAGTCCGCCGGTGCGCGCGGCGCTTTCCCATGCAATCAGGATCAGCACCGGCACGAGCCACGGCAACGCGCGGCGAGCGATGGAGTTCAGCGTCATGATGCCGACACCCTCGGCAATTCCGCCGTGCCGATGACTTCACCGAACGGTCCCGACAACGGCCCGCTGATCTGCTCGCGCTGGCGACGCGGCAGCAGCGGAAACACCAGCTCCGCGAAGCGATACGACTCTTCCAGATGCGGATAACCCGACAGGATGAACGTCTCGATGCCCAGCTCCGCATATTGCTTCATCAAGCCGGCGACCTGCTCCGGATTGCCGACGAGCGCCGTGCCCGCGCCACCGCGCACGAGCCCCACACCCGCCCACAGATGCGGATACACCTCCAGCTTGTCGCGCTGGCCGCCGTGCAGCGCGGCCATGCGGCGCTGCCCTTCCGAGTCCATCTTCGCGAACGAGGCCTGGGCGCGGCGAATGGTTTCATCGTCGAGCTTGCTGATGAGCTTGTCGGCATCCGCCCACGCTTCCTGTTCGGTCTCGCGCACGATCACATGCAGACGAATGCCGAATTTGATCGAGCGGCCTGCGTCGGCGGCGCGGCGGCGGATGTCGGCCAGTTTCCTTGCCACGTCCTCGGGCGGCTCGCCCCACGTGAGATACGTGTCGATGTGCTTCGCCGCGATTTCATGCGCCGCCGGCGACGAACCGCCGAACCACAGCGGCGGATGCTGCTTTTGCACGGGTGGATACAGCACCTTGCCGCCCTGCGATCGCAAATGCTTGCCGTCGAAATCGAAGGCACCGTTGTCGTGCGACTGTTCGAGCAGGCCGCGCCAGATCGTGAGGAATTCGTCGGTGATTTCGTAGCGCGTGTCGTGGTCGTGGAACACGCCATCGCCGGCGAGTTCGGACGGATCACCGCCGGTCACGACGTTGATAAGCAGACGCCCGTTCGAGAGCCGGTCGAACGTCGATGCCATGCGCGCCGACAGTCCCGGCGAACTCAGGCCCGGACGGATCGCGACGAGAAACTTCAGACGCTTCGTCGCGGGAATGAGGCTGGAGGCGACCACCCACGCGTCCTCGCAGGAACGGCCGGTGGGCAGCAGCACGCCTTCATAGCCGAGTGTATCGGCGGCCACTGCGATCTGGCGGAAGTAGTCGTAATTCGCGGCTCGCGCGCCTTGCGATGTGCCGAGATAGCGGCTGTCGCCGTGCGTGGGGATGAACCAGAAAACATTCATTGCGGAATCTGCCTTATCGAAGGCATCGTCGCCGATGCCGATACTGGCGATGTTAGCAATGCGCGCCTGGTGGGCTAAACGAGGAATCGTGATATCGATAGCAGGATTCGCGCCGATGCCAAGCGCTTTTCTTGTGATGCTTTTCAGGCATATCGATAGCGCCCGATATTATTTGGCGCGCACGCGCCGCGCCCCTAGCATCACGCTTCTCTCAATCAGCATGCGTGCGCATCATGAACATCAAGCATCCCTTCAAAGCTACTGTGTTGTCGATCCTCTTCGCGTGGGGCGTCGTGAGCGCGCAGCCGTCGCTCGCGGCGAATCAGACCGTTCGAGTGGGCATCATGTCCGGCGAGGACGAGGACGTGTGGCGTGCCGTGGCCGCCAATGCGGCGAAGCACGGCATCACGGTGAAAGTCACGACCTTCTCCGATTACACGCAGCCGAACGAAGCGCTCGCGCAACACGACCTCGACGCCAACTCGTTCCAGCACAAGCCTTATCTCGATGCGCAGATCCAGGCGCGTCATTATGACATCGTGCCTGTCGGCTTCACCTACGTGCAGCCGATCGGCCTTTACTCGCGCAAGTGGAAATCGGTGGATGCGCTGCCGCAGAACGCGGCCATCGGCGTGCCGAACGATCCGAGCAACGAAGGCCGCGCGCTGCTGCTGTTGCAGGCTATCGGCGTGATCAAGCTGCGCGAGAACGCGGGCCTCCTGCCCACCGCGCGCGATATCGCGAGCAACCCGAAGCACGTGCAGATCAAGGAACTCGATGCGGGCATCGTCGGCCGCGCGATCGGCGATCTCGATGCTGCCGTCGTCAACACCGACTGGGCGATCAAGGCCGGCATCAAGATTCCGCAGGAGCGCATCGCGCAGGAGAAGGTGACGAGCAATCCGTATCGCAACTTCATCGCGGTCAATGCAAAGGATGCGCAGGCGCCGTGGGTCAAGGCGCTGGTGGAGAGCTACCAGCAGGCCAATGTGGCGACGTCGATTCTGAGCGTCTATCACGGCGCGACGCTGCCCGCATGGGATGGCGCGCCGCAGAAGTGAAGGAAAAAGCAACGTGATTCGAAACGGCGCTCAATCGGATCCGAGCGCCTTCCCCTGTCTAACGCCTCCATTTCACTGAAGTAGTTTTTCGTTGGTTTCCCTTGCATACCCGGCGGCAGCGCGCAGCGCTGTGCCGGAGCTCTTTCGTGCTGAACCAGCGCGCTAAGACAACTAGCGTGTCAGACCGTGCGCGGTCCAAGCCCGAGACGGCCTACGAGGGCACTCGCTACTGAGTGCCACGAGCGAGGAGAAAGATACTCAAATTGCGTGTGACCGCGGGCGGCTCGAGTTGCTTTCTTTGGTTACTTTCTTTGCAGCAGCAAAGAAAGTGACTGCCGCCCCGCACAGGGGCAGTGCTAATAGACCGACACGAATTCAGGATTTCCGATAAGCCTGTTGGCATCTCGCGGGACGCAGCCGCTTCATCGTCGAGACCTTCGAGGCGGTGCGCGAAGTGTGGCCGAAGAATCTGCCGTTGACGGCACGCTTCGGTGTCGTCGAATACGATGGCCGCGATGACGTCACGCTGAACGAATCGATCGAACTGACGAGGACGCTGCGGCGCAAGGGCCTCGATCTGATGAGCGTGAGCGTCGGCTTCGTTACGCCGTGGCTGAATGATGTCTTGAAACGAAAAGCGCACAACGTGATCGCTGCGCGCTTTTGACTACGCTGGCTTGCAAGGCTCCATGCCGTTCCGCACTTTCGCGCTGTCGGCATCAGAAGAAGCGATGAACGCAAGAAACTCACGGGCAAGCTGCGGTGCGCGTGCGTTCGTACATATCGCGGCTTCGAACACCGTCAGCGTCTGAATCCCGGGCGGCAACATGCCGATCACGTCGATGCCTTCGACGCCGATCATCTCGCTCATCTGCTGAAAGCCCAGTTCGACTTCGCCACGCGCGATGAGCGTGCCCACCGCAACGCCCGGCGGCGCCTGCACGATGCGCGATGCGATGCGCTCAGCAATGCCCCAACGCTCGAACAAACGCGTCAGATAGACGCCGCTCGGCCCCGTCGAATAGCCGATGCTGCGTGCAGCGAGCACCGCCTCGCGCACGGCGGCTTCATCGTCGATGGAAGGACGCGCCGCGCCCGACGCCACCGCGATCGCCACGCCCGAACGCGCGACTTTCACGCGGCTGGCCGCATCGACGCGCGCCGACCCCGCGAGCCGATCGATCGCGTCCGACGCAAGCACGACGATATCGAACGTCTCGCCTTCATCGACGCGCCTGAACGCCGCGACACCGCCCACCGATTCGATCGCCACGCGCTGTCCCGCCTTCGCCTCGTAAGCCGAAGCAAGCTCGTTCAATACCGGGCGCGTCGCCATCGAAGAGATGCCTGTGATGCTCATGAGCGTCAGTCGATGTAGCGCAAGCCCGCCTTTTCCAGCGGTTCGCGCATCTTGTACATATCGAGGCCGAGCACGCCGCTCGCGAGTTTCGCGCGCTTCTCTTCTTCGAGCGCCTCGCGTGCGATGGCCTTGTCGAGCACCTGTTGTGCCGAGACGGAAGGCACGACGACAACGCCATCGTCATCCGCGACGATCACATCGCCGGGCGTCACCAGCGCGCCCGCGCACACGACAGGAATGTTCACCGAACCGAGCGTCGCCTTCACCGTGCCTTTTGCGGAGATCGCACGGCTCCAGACGGGGAAGTTCATCTCCGTCAGCACGCGCACGTCGCGCACGCCGCCATCGATGATGAGCGCCCGCGCGCCGCGCGCCTTGAAGCTCGTCGCGAGCAGGTCGCCGAAGAAGCCGTCGGTGTTGTCGGTCGTGCAGGCGGCCACGACGATATCGCCCGGACGAATCTGCTCGGCCGCGACGTGCATCATCCAGTTGTCGCCCGGCTGCAGCAACACGGTCACTGCCGTGCCGCTCGCCTGCGCGCCCGTGTAGATCGGTCGCATGTAGGTCTTCATCAGACCGACACGGCCCATCGCCTCGTGCACCGTCGCCGAGCCGAGCGCGCCGAGTTTTTCGGCTGCGTCCGCGTTCGCACGATCGATGTTCCGATACACCACTCCCAGTTCATACATGATCAACGTCCCTTCGCTTTAAGCGCCGCATCCAGGCGCGGATACACCCGGCGCGCGTTGCCTTCGTAAATCTTGTAGCGCGCTTCCGGTTCGATTTGCGCCGCCTCGACATAGCGCTTCGTGTCATCGAAATAATGCCCTGTTTCAGGATCGATGCCGCGCACCGCGCCGATCATCTCGCTCGCGAACAGAATGTTGTCGACGGGAATCACGCGCGTCAGCAAGTCGATGCCCGGCTGGTGATAGACGCACGTATCGAAGAACACGTTGTTGAGCAAATGATCCTTCAGCAAGGGTTTTTTCAGCTCCTGCGCGAGTCCGCGGAAACGTCCCCAGTGATACGGCACCGCGCCGCCGCCGTGCGGAATCACGAACTTGAGCGTCGGAAAATCGCGGAACAGATCGGACGTGAGGCACTGCATGAACGCGGTCGTGTCGGCGTTAAGATAGTGCGCGCCCGTCGTATGAAAACACGCGTTGCAGCTCGTGCTCACGTGAATCATCGCGGGGATGTCGTATTCCACCATCTTCTCGTAGACCGGATACCACGAGCGGTCCGAGAGCGGCGGGCTCGTCCAGTGCCCGCCCGACGGATCAGGGTTCAGGTTGATCGCGACATTGCCGTACTGCTCGACGCACTTCACGAGTTCGGGAATGCACGTCGAGACATCGACGCCCGGACTCTGCGGCAACATCGCCGCCGGCACGAAGCTGTCGGGGAAAAGCTCGCTCACGCGATAGCACAGCTCGTTGCAGATCGCCGCCCACGTGCTCGACACTTCGAAGTCGCCGATGTGATGCGCCATGAAGCTCGCGCGCGGGCTGAACACGGTGAGATCTAGGCCGCGTTCGCGCATCAGTCGAAGCTGATTCGTTTCGATCGATTCGCGCAGTTCATCGTCGCTGATACGCAGTTCCGATGCGGCCGGCATCTCCGAAGGATTCGTGATGCCTGCGATCTGCCGGTTGCGCCACGCTTCGAGCGCCTTGGGGGCGGTCGTGTAGTGGCCGTGTATGTCGATGACCATGCCTTGCTCCAGGTACTCGTTAATGTGCTGCCGTCGTCTGTGCGTGCGCTTCATCGACACGCGTGCGCTGCGCCACGAGAATCGCGAGGGCCGCGAGCGTCGCGGGCACGGCGAGCATCGCGAGGATCGCGCCGAACTCCCAGCCGAGACCGAGCAGCGCGCCGCCGAAGGCGGAACCGAAGATGCTGCCGAAGCGGCCCATGCCGAGCATCCAGCTCACGCCGGTGGCACGCGCGACCGTCGGATAACGTCCCGGCGCGAAGGCGTTGAGGCCGGTTTGCGCGCCGCTCATGCAGAAGCCCGCC
>Ga0160447_100153_pt1 | contig 45401 bp, 59 predicted proteins | sample HID1973K_E1MG_FD_108222 | JGI IMG/M metagenome (GOLD analysis project Ga0160447, IMG submission 108222) | Enriched mosquito-associated microbial communities from UW Madison campus, WI, USA - HID1973K_E1 MG | ecosystem: Host-associated > Arthropoda: Insects > Digestive system > Unclassified ...
GCTCGGGCGTGTTGGACAGGTTCATGGAGCGCGCTCCTCGGCAGAACGCAGAAAGGGAATGATGTAGTCCAGCAGCAGGGCGTTGACGCCCGGCGGCAGGTCGTGACCCATGCCGGGGATGGCGACGAAGCGCGCGCCGCTGATGCGTCGCGCCGTATCGCGGCCGGCGGCGATCGGCACCAGGCGGTCGGCCTCGCCGTGCAGCACCAGGGTCGGGCACCGGATGGATGCGAGGACCTCGGCGCGTCCGGCGTCCGCGCCAACGGCCAGCATCTGGCGCATCAGGCCGGACGGGCGGTAGGCACGGCGCAGCGCTTCGGTCAGCCGCTGGCGCAGCACGCTCTCCTCGCTCGGGTAGGCCGGGCTCTCGATCATGCGCACGAAGCCCAGGCTGTAGTCGACCAGCGCCTGCTCGGTGCGCGCCGGCAAAGGACGCACCAGCCGCGCCGCCACCTGGGGGTGCGGGCCGGGCAGCCCACGCGCACCGCTGGAGCTCATGATGCTGGTGAGCGACCGCACGCGCCCGGGCGCGCTGGCCGCGACGCGCTGGGCGATCATGCCGCCCATCGAGGCACCGATGACGTGCGCCTGCCGGATGCCCAGGGCGTCGAGCACGCCGAGCGAGTCGTTCGCCATGTCCTGCAGCGTATAGGGCGAGTCGACCGCCAGCCCGAGGCGCGCGCGCAGTGCCTGCCACATCAGGTTGCGCCGCGGCGCGTGGTCGAAACCCTCGCTCAGGCCGATGTCCCGGTTGTCGTGGCGCACGACGCGAAATCCGGCCGCGACCAGCGGCTGCCAGAAGTCCGGCGGCCAGCCGATCAGCTGCATGCCCAGGCCCATGATGAGCAACACCACCGGGCGATCGGCCTGGCTGCCGTCGGCACCGCTGTCCTCGACCTCGATGTCGATGCCGTTGGCGCGAAGCTTCACTTGAATTCCCGCTCGCGCAGCCACTTGGTGGCAACCCATTTCTCGCCGGCCAGCACGGGCGAGCCCCCGTGCAGGCTGCGAGTGCCGGGGTCGGGCCGGTCGTAGCCGAAGAACAGGCCGCTGCCGCGGCTCGGCGCGACTTCCAGGCCGACGTCGGGGAAGATCGTGCCGCCGCCTGCCTCGGGCGCCTGCAGGTACATCAGCAAGGTGCCCAGGCGCTGGCCGCCGCGCCGCAGGATGGTCGGCGTGCCCGGCTCGGCCGGATCGAAGTAGTCGTAGTGCGGCCGGTATTGGGCGCCGGGGCGGTAGCGCAGCACCTGCAGGCCCTCGCCGAACTCCACCGGCCAGTTCAGGAGGCGGGCGATGCGGGCCTCCACCCGGCGCACGATCTCGTTCTCGCCGCGCTCGAAGAACATGCCGTCGCTGGTGCGGTCCTGGTTGAGCGTCTCGCCGCCGGTCTTGGTCTCGACCGTGAGCGAGCGCGCCAGGCGTTCGCCGGCGGCCGCGATCAGGCCGTCGCATTCCTCGTCCGACAGCAGGCCGCCGAACATCACCACGCGCGGATGCTGCAGCGTCATGAGCACCGGCACCTGTCGGTCGCCGGCATCGATGAAGGCCGCAGATCCTTCGAGCACGGGGCCGGGCTGGCGCGCGGCGGGCTGCGCCTGCGCGCCGGCAACGGCCGCACGCGCGCCAGAAGCCGGTGCGGCGGCGCGGCCGGCGACGGGAAGGGCGAACAGCGCGACCTCGATCGCGTCCTCGCGCCAGCCGGACTGGCGCATCGACTGGCGCAGCGCCTCCACCGTGTGGCCGGCGCCGAGTTGCTCGATGACCCAACGCCGCAGGTCGGCGCTGATGGGCTGCTGGGTGGATTTCATTGCGTTGCTGGAACTCATGGGGACGTCCTGCGAAACACCATGCGATGCGGTTGCGACGCCGCGGCATCGAAAGAATAGCCTTCCAGGTCGAATCGCTCCAGTGCCTGGGGCGTGGCCGCACGGTGCCGCACCGCCCAGCGCGCCATCAGGCCGCGCGCCCGCTTGGCGAAGAAGCTGATGACCTTGTACTGCCCGCCGCGGCCTTCCTCGAAGACGCATTCGACCACACGGGCCTTGAGCGCCTTGCGGTCGACCGCCCGGAAGTACTCCTGCGACGCCAGGTTGATCACCACCGGGGTGACGTCCTGGACCGCGCGCTGGTTCAGGTACGCGGAAATCCGCGTGCCCCAGAAGGCGTACAGGTCCTTGCCGCGCGGGTTGGCCAGCGCCGTGCCCATTTCCAGCCGGTAGGGCTGCAGCCGGTCGAGTGGGCGCAGCACGCCGTACAGGCCGCTGAGGATCACCAGATGCTGCTGTGCCCAGTCGAGTTCGTCGCGCGAGAGCGTGCGCGCGTCGAGGCCGCCGTAGACGTCGCCGTCGAAGGCGAAGGCCGCCTGCCGCGAATTCTCCGGCGTGCTGCGCGCGCGCCAGGCGGCGTAGCGCGCCACGTTCAGGGCCGAGAGCTTGTCCGACAGGCTCATCAGCCCGGCGATGTCCTGCGGCGACTTCTGGCGCAGGACGCGGATCAGCTCTACCGAAGGGCCGCGGCCGCTTTCGAAATGCGGCGTGGTGGCCGGCAGGTCTTCGGGCAGGGGGGTGTCGTAGTCGAGCGACTTGGCAGGGGACAGCAGGAAGAGCATCGCGGAATTATCGCGGCGCGTGCCTGGCCCCAGGGAGGTCCGGGCCGCCGGCAGGCCCCCGGACCATGTCTCGAATAAAATTGCCCGAGATTCCGAATCGCGGTCGTCGCCTGTGCGCGATGCCGACTCGATGCGCACCGGCCGGCCCTCGGCCCCACTCCTTCGCCCCTCCTTCCGCCATGAGCGACACCCTGAACCAGCCCGGCCTTGCCAGCCTGTCCAAGTCCTTCGAACCCGCCGCCCTGGAGGCGCATTGGGGGCCCGAGTGGGAGCGCCGCGGCTATGCCCGCGCCGGTTGGCGCGGCACGCAGGCCCCTAAGGAAGGCGCACCCTCCTTCGCCATCCAGCTGCCGCCGCCCAACGTGACCGGCACGCTGCACATGGGCCACGCCTTCAACCAGACGGTGATGGACAGCCTGACGCGTTACCACCGCATGAAGGGCGCCAACACGCTGTGGCTGCCGGGCTCGGACCACGCCGGCATTGCCACCCAGATCGTGGTGGAGCGCCAGCTGCAGGAGCAGAACCTCAGCCGCCACGACCTGGGCCGCAAGAACTTCGTCGCCCGCGTGTGGGAGTGGAAGGAAAAGTCGGGCAACACCATCACCGAGCAGATGCGCCGCCTGGGCGACACGGTCGACTGGAGCCGCGAGTACTTCACCATGGACGAGAAGCTGTCCAAGGTGGTCACGCAGACCTTCGTGCAGCTGTACAGGGAAGGCCTGATCTACCGCGGCAAGCGCCTGGTCAACTGGGACCCGGTGCTCAAGACCGCCGTGAGCGACCTGGAAGTGGAAAGCGAGGAGGAAGACGGCTTTCTCTGGCACATCGCCTATCCGCTGGCCGAAGGCGGCGGCTCGCTGACCGTGGCCACCACCCGGCCCGAGACCATGCTGGGCGACACCGCCGTGATGGTCCATCCCGAGGACGAGCGCTACCGCCACCTGATCGGCCAGCAGGTGCGCCTGCCGCTGGTGGACCGTCTCATCCCGGTCATCGCCGATGAATACGTCGACAAGGAATTCGGCACCGGCGTCGTCAAGGTCACGCCGGCGCACGACCCGAACGACTATGCCGTGGGCCAGCGCCACGGGCTGCCGATCATCGGCGTGCTCACGCTCGACGCCGCCATCAACGACCAGGCCCCGCAGAAGTACCGCGGCCTCGATCGCTTCGAGGCGCGCAAGGCCGTGCTGGCCGACCTCGAGGCCCAGGGCCTGCTGGTCGAGACGAAGAAGCACAAGCTGATGGTGCCGCGCTGCGCGCGCACCGGCGCGGTGGTCGAGCCGATGCTCACCGACCAGTGGTTCGTGGCCATGACCAAGGCCGGCCCGGACGGCCAGTCCATCGCCCAGAAGGCCATCGACGCGGTGCGCTCGGGCGAGGTGCGCTTCGTGCCCGAGAACTGGGTCAACACCTACAACCACTGGATGGAGAACATCCAGGACTGGACCATCTCGCGCCAGCTGTGGTGGGGCCACCAGATTCCCGCCTGGTACGACGAGGCGGGCAACCTCTACGTGGCCCATGACGAGGCCGAGGCGCAGGCCCAGGCGCCCGGCAGCAAGCTGCGCCGCGACGAAGACGTGCTCGACACCTGGTACTCCTCGGCGCTGGTGCCTTTCTCCACCCTGGGCTGGCCCGAGGAGACGCAGGACCTCGAGCTGTACCTTCCATCCAGCGTGCTGGTGACCGGCTACGACATCATCTTCTTCTGGGTGGCCCGGATGATCATGATGACCAAGCACTTCATCGGCAAGGTGCCGTTCCGCGACGTCTACATCCACGGCCTGGTGCGCGATTCGCACGGCAACAAGATGAGCAAGTCCGAAGGCAACGTGCTCGACCCGGTCGACCTGATCGACGGCATCGACCTGCCGACGCTGCTGGACAAGCGCACGCAGGGCCTGCGCAAGCCCGAGACGGCGCCGGTGGTCCGCAAGAACACGAGCAAGGAATTCCCCGAAGGCATTCCGGCGTTCGGCGCGGATGCGCTGCGCTTCACCTTCGCCTCGCTCGCCTCGCTGGGGCGCAGCATCAACTTCGACAGCAAGCGCTGCGAGGGCTACCGCAACTTCTGCAACAAGCTCTGGAACGCCACCCGCTTCGTGCTGATGAACTGCGAGGGCCACGACTGCGGCCTGCGCGAGCACACCAAGGCCGAGTGCGAGCCGGGCGGCCCGGCGCATGGCTACCTGCGCTTCTCGCAGGCCGACCGCTGGATCGCCTCCACGCTGCAGCGCGTCGAGGCCGAGGTGGCCAGGGGCTTCGAGGAATACCGGCTGGACAACGTGGCCAACGCCATCTACCAGTTCGCCTGGGATGAGTTCTGCGACTGGTACCTGGAGATCGCCAAGGTGCAGATCCAGAACGGCGACGCCGCGCAGCAGCGCGCCACCCGCCGCACCCTGATCCGCACGCTGGAGGCGCTGCTGCGCCTGGCGCACCCGGTCATCCCCTTCATCACCGAGGAGCTGTGGCAGAAGGTCGCTCCCGTGGCCGGCCGCGGCGGCGACTCGATCATGGTGGCCGAATATCCGCAGAGCCAGAGCGCCAAGATCGACGAGGCGGCCGAGGCCCACGTCGCCCGGCTGAAGGCGCTGGTCGATGGCTGCCGCACGCTGCGCGGCGAGATGAAGGTCTCGCCGGCCACGCGGCTGCCGCTCTATGCCCTGGCCGACGGCGCCGGCGAGGCGCAGTTCCTGCGCGACGCCGCGCCGGTACTGGCCACGCTGGCCAAGCTCAGCGAAGTGAAGGTCTTCGACGACGAGGCGGCCTGGACGGCTGCCGCGCAGGCCGCACCGGTGGCCGTGGTCGGACCCGCCCGCCTGTGCCTGCACATGGAAGTCGACAAGGCGGCCGAGAAGGTGCGCATCGCCAAGGAGCTGGCGCGGGTCGAAGGAGAACTGGCCAGGGCCAACGCCAAGCTGGGCAACGAGGCGTTCGTGTCCAAGGCGCCGCCGGCCGTCATCGAGCAGGAGCGCCAGCGGGTGGCGGACTTCTCCGCGACCGTGGCGCGCCTTGCCGAGCAGATCAGGCGCCTCGGCTGACAGGCCCGCGTCAGGCTGGGGTTTACGATAGGGGCTGATTCCACTACCAACCGTGAATGAAGCCCGACATGTCTGCATCCACGCCTCGCATCCGCAAAGCCGTTTTTCCCGTCGCCGGTTTCGGCACGCGTTTCCTGCCGGCCACCAAGGCGCAGCCCAAGGAAATGCTGCCGGTCGTGGACAAGCCCCTCATCCAGTACGCGGTCGAGGAGGCCTATGCCGCCGGCATCCGCGACATGATCTTCGTGACGGGGCGCAACAAGCGCGCCATCGAAGACCACTTCGACACTGCCTATGAGCTGGAAAGCCAGCTCGAGGCCAGCGGCAAGGCCGAACTGCTGAACATCGCGCGGTCGGTCACGCCCGACGACATGACCTGCTCGTACGTGCGCCAGCCGCGCATGCTGGGCCTGGGCCATGCCGTGCTGTGCGCCGAACACCTGGTCGGCAACGAACCCTTCGCCGTGCTGCTGGCCGACGACCTGATGGTCGGTCCGGCCGGTGGCCAGGGCGTGCTGGCCCAGATGGTCCAGGGCCACGCCGAGCACGGGGGCTCCGTGCTCGCGGTGCAGGAAGTGCCGCGCGAGCACGTCAAGCGCTACGGCATCGTGGCTGGCGAGGATGCCGGCAACGGCCTGACCCGCGTGCGCCAGATGGTGGAAAAACCCAGCCCCGAAAGCGCGCCTTCACGCCTGGGCGTGGCGGGCCGCTACATCCTGTCGCCCTCGGTGTTCGAGCAGATTCGGCGCCAGCCCAAGGGCGCCGGCGGCGAGATCCAGCTGACCGACGGCATCGCCGCCCTGCTCGACAAGGAGCCCGTGTACGCCTACGCCTACCAGGGCGTGCGCTACGACTGCGGCAGCAAGGAGGGCTTCCTTCAAGCCAGCGTCGAACTGGCGCTGCAGCATCCGGAAGTGGGCGAGTCCTTCCGCGCCTACCTCAAGAGCCTGGGGCTTTGAGCCCCGCCGGCGCCACCAGCGGCTGCAGGTAGCGCCACAGTTCGGCGTCGGTCACCGGCGTCAGCGACAGTCCCAGACCGTCCTTGAGCTGTTGAACCACGGCCTGTGCCCACAGCGCGTTCCATACGGTGCCGGCATGATAGTCGGCCACCAGCGCGTTGCGCGGTTCGTCGCCGACGGTGTTGCTCACCTGGAAGCTCCCGATCGTCACCGTACGGTAGGCATTGGGCAGGCCATCCGGTCCGCGCGAACCCCAGTGCTTGCGGAACCAGGCGTGCGAATCGAAAAAGGCGGCGCCCGGCGTTCGCTCGGCCAGTCCGCGCAGCGCGGCATTGAATCGGCCCAGCGCCAGGTCGACGTTGCGCGATTCGCCGGCCGAGCGGAAGTGCTCGAACTGCCCGGGATCGTCGATCTCGTTGACCAGGCCCGCGATCAGGAACCGGACCTCGGGGTGGCGCTCGCGCACCGCCGCGATGGCCTCCGCCTGGCGCGCCACGCAGCGGTCGATGGTCTGCTGCAACTGCGGTGCATCCGGATCGCGCGCCTGCAACTCGAGCAGGGGTATCCAGTCGGCCAGCCCGATGTAGATCACCACCACCGCGCGACGCCAGCGCTCGGGCTCCTTGTCCATCAGCAGCGCGAGGTGGCGCGCCTGGCTCAGGCGGCCGGTCGTCAGGTCGTCGCAGCCGGCGCCCGAGACGGCGAAGTTGTAGAGATAGTCTTCCTTGCGCGGCACGCGTCCCACCGGCAGACCCACGGCCCGCCGTGCACCGGAGACTTCGTTTGCGCTGCCCCATTCCAGCCAGGGTCCGGGATCCAGTTCGCTGCCGCGCAGGCGCGCCAGGACCTCGGGCCAGTTGAAGGTGCGCGCGATCTGCGCCCCGCCCCTGCCACCGGAACCGGGCGGAAAAGCCAGGCGGTCGTGGTACGAATGGCTGTTGGAGTCGCCGAGCACGCCCAGGGCAATGGCCTTTGCCGGGCGGTCTCGCTGCAGTACTGCCTGCGGCGGCCCGGGGTCGGTCGCAGTGACGGCCAGGGCAACACCCGCGCCGAGCAGCAGCGCCAGGCCCAGCACCATCCAGAGCGCGCCCGGCATGCGCATGGCGCTCAGCGCCGGCGAAGGACGTGGATGAAGTCGGCGCCGGCCGTCTGCTGGTCGACCAGTTCGTTGCCGGTCTGGCGCGCGAAGGCCTGGAAGTCGCGCAGCGACCCCGGATCGGTGGACACGACGCGCAGCAGCTGCCCGCTTTGCATCTCGTTGAGCGACTTCTTGGCCTTCAGGATCGGCAGCGGGCAGTTCAGGCCGCGCGTGTCGATTTCCTTGTCGACCGTCATGGGGGCTTGCATGGCGTGCTTCTCCGGGTCAGTTCAGGCCGCGACGGCGCTCTTCGTTTTCCTCGGCCGTGAAGAACACCGGCTCGTGGCCGCGGGTGCGCAGCCAGTCGGCCAGCGCATAGCCCGTGCCGGCCGGCCAGCATTTCAGGTCCTTCAGGTCGTACAGCCGCCAGTCGACCAGTTCGGGCGACAGACGGACCTCGCCGTGCGCCACGACGTGATAGGCAATGATGACCTGGTTCATGCGCTTGAAATCGTAGGCGCCGACGATGTTCACCTCGCTCACGTCGAGATTGGTCTCTTCCTTGACCTCGCGCGCGATGCCCTCCTGCGGCGTCTCGCCGGCCTCCATGAAGCCGGTGATCAGCGCGAACATCTTGGCCGGCCAGGCCGCGTTGCGCGCCAGCAGCACCTGGCCGCCGTATTCGACGATGGCCGCCAGTACCGGCGTGGGGTTGTTCCAGTGCGTCCAGTCGCACTCGGGGCAGCGCAGGCGGGATTTCGGTCCGCCGTCCTCGAGTTGCTCGCGCCAGGCGAGCGCGCCGGCGCATTGGGGACAGAAGCGTGGTTCGTTCATGGGCCGGCTCAGGCGGGGAAGACGCCGGTCGACAGGTAGCGGTCGCCACGGTCGCAGACGATGAAGACGATGGTGGCGTCGCGCACGCCCTGCGCGATCTGCAGCGCGACGCACAGCGCCCCCGCAGCCGAGATCCCGCCGAAGATGCCCTCTTCGCGCGCCAGGCGGCGGCACATGTCCTCGGCGCTGTCCTGGCTGACGTTCACCACCTGGTCCACGCGCTGCGGCTCGAATATCTTCGGCAGGTACTCCTGCGGCCACTTGCGGATGCCGGGAATGCGCGAGCCCTCGTCGGGCTGCGCACCGATGATCTGGATCGCCGGGTTCTTTTCCTTGAGGAAGCGCGAGACGCCGGTGATCGTGCCGGTGGTACCCATCGCGCTGACGAAGTGCGTCACCCGGCCCGCAGTGGCGTCCCAGATCTCGGGGCCGGTGGTCTCGTAGTGCACGCGCGGGTTGTCGCCATTGGCGAACTGGTCGAGCACCCGCCCCTTGCCCTGCGCCACCATCTGGTCGGCCAGGTCGCGCGCGTATTCCATGCCGCCACTCTTGGGCGTGAGCACCAGTTCGGCGCCGAAGGCCTTCATGGTCTGCGCACGCTCGACGGACAGGTCCTCCGGCATGATCAGCACCATGCGGTAGCCGCGGATGGCAGCGGCCATGGCCAGCGCAATGCCGGTGTTGCCCGAGGTGGCCTCGATCAACGTGTCGCCCGGCTTGATCTCGCCGCGCTCCTCGGCGCGCTTGATCATCGACAGGGCCGGCCGGTCCTTGACCGAACCGGCTGGATTGTTGCCCTCCAGCTTGCCCAGGATCACGTTGCCGCGCTCGGCATTGGCCTGCGCATCGATCCGTTGCAGGGCCACCAATGGCGTCTTGCCAATGGCATCTTCGATCGTCGGGTACTTCATGGCATTCACTGTGCCATAATTTTGAGCTTTCCCGCCCAACCCTGCCGGAGTGGTGAAATTGGTAGACGCAGGGGACTCAAAATCCCCCGCCGCAAGGCGTGCCGGTTCGATTCCGGCCTCCGGCACCACGGTTCTACGCCGTATCCAACGATAGGACGCGCTCACAAAGCTGACGCCGTTCCGCATCCGTTCCGCGACGCGTTCCGCATCAGTGCTCTGCACCGTCTACCTCCTACGCATGAACGGCGAGCGACTGTCCCGCGAGCAGGTGCGCGCCACTGCCACCGTGGGCGACGTAACCTACGACCGCCGCGCGCACGGCAGCCCCGAGTACTGGGCCTGGCTGCGCGACCCAGACACCCAGGTCACGCAAGCGAACCTCCTGTCCGCCAAGGTCATGAAAATGCGCGGCAACGGCATCATGATCGGCGGATGGGAGGAACAGCCAGGCGGTCCGCCTGTGCGGCAGGCTTGGTGGTGCGTGCCGCTGCTGGGCGGCTAGGGCTTGCCGGCCTGCTGCTGCGCGATCTGCCGCACGGCGTCGCCGGACTGCTTGCTGCCCCGGCTCGACCCGATGAAGTAGGCGATCGCGCCTGTGAGGCCCAGCTCGACGGTCGAGAAGGCCCGGGTCATCAGCGCGCGCACGAACTCGTCGTCGGGCATCTTGCCGAAGAAGAACAGCGCCACCTCGCCGGCGTACAGGGCCAGCAGCAGGAAGAAGATGACCTGCGGCATGTTGTCCTTGGTGGCCACCTGACGGGCGCGGGCGTCCTGAACGTCATGCAGCACGGCCGCGTCGGCCGCCTGGTTGATCGTCAGGACGTCGATGTCCAGCTCCCGCATCTTGGTCTGGAAGTTGAACTCCGCCTGCTTGATGGCCGCGATCTGCTCGCCGCTCAGCTGGCCGGTGGTCATGGCGCGCTCGAGGTCCGCCTCGGTGGCCTTGTCGTTGCCCAGCAGCTGGCCAGCCAGCACCGACACCGCGGCGCCGGCGAGCGGGCCGCCCAGCGCCGCGCCCAGCGCCGGCGCGACACCGCCGACGAACTTCTTCCAGTCGAAATCAGCCATCGCTCAGCCTTCCATTGCCTGGAGGTTGGACGCGATCCGCTTCGCCCAGCCACGACCGAACGCCGGCCAGGTGGCCAGGTCCGCCATGAACTGGAGGCGGTAGCCGTTGAAGCGCGGCGCCAGCGTCGGGCCAGCGCCGGCCGCGGCGGCGAGGGTGACCGGGCCGATGGCGCCGTCGTCGGCGACGCCAGCCGCGCGCTGCAGCCACTTGGCCGCCTGCCCCGCCCCGCTGTTCACCGCCGCGTCGAAGACGTCGAAGCGGACCGACTCGGGCAACTGGTCAGCCTTCACGGCGTCCCAATACAGCCGGCGGTAGATGTCCTTGGCGGTCTCGATCGGCAGATGCCGCATGTCGCCCAGATAGCCGCTCGCCCGCGCGACCCGCGCCGTCACGCCGAACATGGTCTCGCCGCCCGGGTCCGACGGGTGGAAGCTGTAGCCCCCCTCGTGACCGATCAGGCGTTCGAATGCTGCGTTGAAGTCCATCAGTGCAACCCTCCCGGCGCCGTAGCGCTCTCCGGCGGGGTGTCGCCCGCCCACGCATGCCAGCTCATGAGCAGGCCGAAAAACAGGGCGCCCGAGACCGCGATCGATCCCCACTGCGGCCACTCGCCCCACCATGGCTGGAAGCCCGATGTGAAGCCGGCGGCCACATAGGCCGCGTATTCGAACGCCACGCGGTTCAGCGTGCTCTTGGTCATCGCATTGAGACGGCAAGCAGACACAAAGACCACACCTGCGCACAGAGCCAGATTCGCCAACGCGAAAAGGAGCTGGGGAACAGTGGCTTGCATCATGGCTGGCCTCCCTTGCCGCCGCGCCACAGGTCCAGCAGGCTGAACACGAGCTCCTTGGCACGCGAGAGCAGCGACCCCCAGTCGTCGCCGATGAAGCCGATCAGCAGCGCGATCGGGGCGATGGTGGTGCGCGGCGCCAGCTGCGGATAGCGCGCCTGCAGCACCAGCGCCGCGCCGACCGTGAGCAGGATGGCCAGGCCAACCACACGGGCGAAGTACCACATCGCCGCCCGGCGGCTGGTCTTCTCCCGCCGCTTGAGGGCGAAGGAACCGCCAACGCTGGATGCAATGATGATGGTCATATAGGGTCCAATCACTGCGGCGACATCGGGGCTGAAGAAGATGGCGGCGATGAAGACGAACAGGCCGACAACGTCGGTGAGTGACTGCTGGGGCACCTACGATCCGATCAGTTGACAAGCCAGTACCAGAACACCTCTGCGCCTGTAGCCGCGGAACCATCCCCTGTCCGCAGCGTGAAGGAGGTGCCGGCGGTTCTGACGGACACGTAGATGCCTTTGTCCGCTGCCAATGTGCATGCCGCCGGGTTTGCCGGCTGCAGGAAGATCAGGCTGGCCGCAGAGACGCATGTGTTGTTCACAACCGTCGTCGCGGCCGCACTGAGCGTGGCGCTCCCGACTGGCCCGTTTGTCGTTCCAAGGGACTGGAGCTTCCCACTGGGTGATTCGACGTCGAACTTGATCGTCCCAGCATCTCCGCCAAAGCGCGCACGGTAGAACGAAGCCCCGGCGTTGGTGGACGGGTTGTGCACTTCCATCGTGACCGGAGAATTGACTGAACTGCTGTCGTGGACCACGAAGGCCGGGACCTGGGTGCCGCCATTGGCGGTTCGCTCGTAGCGGAACGACCCCTCCGGAAGTTGAAATTGAGAGACACGCTTGTGAGCGGTTCTGTACGTGCCGAGCATCTGCGTGCGTGAGCCTGAATCAGCCAGCGGCACCCCATCGATATACACGTTCTCGGACAGAATCGTGTGCGTGACATTGGCTCCTACCGAAACGTTCGTCGTGTTCGACTCGAACCGGCAGTAGGCAATCGTGTTCGCGTTGGACGTGGCAGTCGCAGGCTCGGTGATGCTGATGCCAGTGGTGCACACTTCGATCTGCGACTCGAGCACCACGTTGTGATTGCCACCGTTGATGAGCATCCCCGTGGGGCACGCATTGGCCCGGCAGGACTCGAAGGTGTTGTCGTTCACGTACGAAGAAACACCAGCACCGTCCCTCGTGAGGTAGAAGCCGCGCACGCCGCACGACTGCACCTTCACACCCTTGAACCGGTTGTAGACGCAGCCGCCCGAAGTCGATGAGTGCAGCTTGATGCCGTCCGTCAGGAAGCCTGAAACGGTCACGTCTTCAAACCACCCCTCCGATACCGAATCCATGTCGATGCCCGTCGCACCGGTCGAGGTTTGGATCAGCAACCCTCGAATGACGTTGGAGAAGATGCGCGTTCCGGACCCAGAGACCGACAGCAACGCGACGGCAGTTCCGGCGCCGACATAGTTGATCGTCGCGACCTTCTTGCCGTCAGCCAACAGGCACTGCCCGTCGCGCAGTGTGATCGTGCTGCTGGTCTTGTAGGTGCCAGGAGGAAAGCGAACGGCCATCGAGGCGGCCAAAGCAGCCTGGATGCCGGCGGTGCTGTCGATGGCGCCACTCGGATCAACGCGCGGGCCGCTCACGCCATTGGCGTAGTAGTCGGTGACCGACACAATTTCCCTCGCCTTTTCCTGCGCGGAAATTGGTGCGGCTCCGGCTCCGGCCTGCACAAATGTCAGCGCATCCAGCGGACCTTTGCTTCCCGCGTAGGCCGCCGCGATCGCACTTGCGACCTGCGTCTGGGTAAAGTCAGAAACCGTCGGCTTTCCGGTGATCGGGTCGAACGCCAGTAAACGGTCCGTCCGAAGGGAAGCCTTTGGAAGGACTTGCACCTGCTCCGGATACGGAACACGAATGGCGCCTCCAACGAGTGACCGAACACTGCTAAGCGCCAGCCAGATGCGGTCGAAGTCGTTGTCCTGGGTCTCGGCCAGGATGTCGCCGTTCTGCTGGTAGTCGGTCGTTCGCTCCAGCACCACGTCGCTCTGCAGGCTGATGGAAACGCCCGCGCCGGGCGCGACGGGGAAAGTGACTGTGCCGCCGGCATCATTGCCCAGTCCGGAGACGGTGTAGCTCCCCGAAGGCTGCGTCACGTCATTGAGAATGACAGCCAAGTCCTGCGCCTCGAGCACCTTGAACGGGTACGCGAAGGCGGTGGTGACGCCGTTGCCGACGTAGTTGACGTATGGGACTTGTTCCTGGACTGCCATAGGGGCCTCGCTTGTTGCGCAGGGGCCCCTGGGCCGGCCTAATCCGCGACGAGCTCGACCTCGTGCACCCCGCTGTTCGGGCGCCAATCGTCAACCGGGAGTGCGGTCGCATTCCCGACTTTCCGGCCGATGCGTACCGGCTCGTCGGCCATGGCTGCAGCCGCGGCGTCCAGTTCGTCGTCCGGCTGCTCGCTGATTGCGGGGTTCCAGTCGCGCATCTTTTCCTCGACCTGGTCCAGCACCGACACGTGTGCCCAGAGGTAGCCGCCCGACAGGGGCGCGTCGAAGGCGCCCAGAATGCGCAGGTTCTTGTTGCCGGTGGTCGGCAGGTCCTTGACCCCGCACTGCAGCCGACGCGCCTTGAGCGCCGCCTTGAGCAGGCCCGGCGCGTGCGTGCCCACGCCGTTGTTCTCGATCGTCACACGCGGGATGCTCAGCTTCTCGACCACGTCGCAGATCTGCCAGACCTGGCCGCCGATGATCTTGCCGCCCTCGTTGAAGGTCGCAATCTCCCCTTCCAAGGCGATCGCACGGTGCCAGAACAGTTGCCCACCTTCGTCCTGCAGGATGAGGCACAGGGCCGACACGTCGCTCTTGAGCTTCCCGCCTGCCGGGTCCCAGCGCATCGAGGCGCTGACGATGCGGGTCTTTCCGAGCCACATGGTGCGCTCGTCGTTCATCGGCCGGAACGTCGGCTCCACGTCGTACGCCCGCATCTTGTCGGGGTTCAGCCTGATTTCGTGGATGGGCTTGCTGTGCAGCTGGTACTGGCTGTCCCACTCGTTGATGGTGCGGGTCTTCTTGCGGCGCTTCTCCAGCTCGGCGGCGTCGAATCGCTCGGGCCAGGCCACGCCGGCGTAGCAGTCGATCAGCCCGCCCGGCGCCGCGGCGAACACCAGGCGCCGCCCCTCCATCCGGTAGTCGGTGCCGGCCGCCAGCAGGCGCGCATGCTTGCCGATGCCCGAGAACACGAACTCCGGAACGAACGGCACGACGTAGGTCGCGTTCTTCGCCTGCTCGATGCGGTGCTCCTGGGCGAACATGCGGATGGTCAGGCAGTCGGCGCCCAGGCGCTCCTGCTCGTCGTAGAGGCTGTCATGGGTGTGGGGCGTGCCGATGTACAGCTGCCGGCCGCCAGGCACCAGGATGTGCGTCTGCTCGCCCAGCCGGTAGCGCAGCTTCTCCCGGGCCTCGGGCGTCTGGATGTTGCGCGGCACCTCGACGTCATCGTTCTGGCACTCGTCGGCGCGCGCGCTGGTGACGTTGGACAGGATGCCGCGCGCGTACATGCTGGCATTGCGGGCGTCCGTGGCGCCCTCCACCCACCATTCCTGCACCCCGCCTTCGCGGAACAGGCCGCGCGTGAGCGGGTGCGACCGCAGGACGTTTTGCGTGTCCCGGCTGGTCTTGTAGGCAGTGGGGTCCGATTCGGACTGGTGCAGGATGCGGTACGTCGGCCGGCTGTGATAGCGCCAGGCGTTGTAGACCGCCAGGATGGTCGACTTGGAGAAGCCGCGGTGCGCGCGCAGCACGGCGAGATCGCCGCGGTGCTCCATCCAGTGGCACACCCGCAGGTGGATGGGGGGAACATCCCAGGCGCGATGCTGGCCCCACATGAGGTAAAAGGCCGCGAAGGAGATTTCACGTCTTGCCATGGATGCGGCGGTCGAACTCCGCCTTCGCTGCTGGGTCCTGCATGCGTGCCAGCACGCGCTTGGCCTCCTTTTCGGCGGCGTCGACCTCGGCGTCAAGGTCTTCCTGCGGGTCGGTCACGGCTGTCGGGGCGTCCTCGCCGCCGGCGCTACGCTCGCGCACCACATCGACCAACGATTGGATGCGTTGCATCAGGGCGATGGTGGCCACCGCGTTCTTCTTCGACCAGTAGCGATCGCCCCGGGTCTGTTTGTCCATGGCCGCCAGATCGATGCCGATGCCGGGCCACTTCTGCGGGTCGGCCTCGTCCAAGAACAGGTCTGTCAGCCGCTCGTGCAGGGTCTGCATCTTCTCGAATTGATCTTGCCTCATTGCCCCACCGCCTTTCCAACGTTCGGCGCCCGCTCGGGCAGGCCGGTGCCGGGCTTCCACCAGTAGTCCTGCCCCCACTCTTTCTGCGAGCGCGCCCGCATCTTGGCCAGGTAGCCCGGGCTCAGGTTCTCCTGCAGCGCGTTCAGGCCGGCGTGATCCAGCGCGGCGCGCGCGTACCAGAGCGAGGTGTACGGCGTGTTGCTCTTGGCCAGGCGCAGCATGCGCGCGCCGAAGTGCGAATCCTTTCCGTCGGCCGCGCGGTAGCCTTCCTCCAGTGCCACGCCCAGACCCTCGCCCACCGTGCTGACGGTCGGGCCGAACAGCGTGCCAGCGAACGAGCGCGCGAAGCCGCCGGGAGAGTCGTTCGGGTCGTTGAGCAGCATGTCGCCAGCGATCGACAGGCCGCCACCCTGCGCCAGCGACTTGGTCCAGAACTTCGCCGCGTGGTCCCCGGTCATGTCGATGGGGTCCTTGCCGGAGATGATCTGCTTCGCCTGCGTGGCGATCGCGCCCAGCGCCGTGGTGGTGAGCATCAGGGCGCCGGCGTACATGACCCGGTTCGCCATGGCTGGCGCGCTGCCGTCTGCCACCTTGGGCGCCTCCAGCGCACGCCGCCAGTGCCGCGAGATCATGGCGATGGGAAACGACTTGAACTGCATGACGCTGCGCGCCAGCTCACCAGTGACGGTGCCGCGCTGCTTCCCGCCACCGGATGCCAGGGTCTTCGTGGCCAGGTCGGGATTCAGCACGGCGTACTCGCTCTCGTCCTGGATCAGGCCCAGCACCTTGGCGACGACCTCATTGGCATTCGGGTCGCCGCCGGCGCGGATGGCTTCGGGCGTCAGGTGCTCGACGCCGTTGAAGTCGGTGAGCTGCGCCGTGCGGATCACGGACCAGTCGTCCTCGGTGATGCCCTTGCGCTCCATCAGGGCGCGGTCCCATTCGGACAGGTTGCCCCAGTCCGTTTTCGACATGCGGGCCATGCCCTGCATCATGGTCAGGCTGAACGAGCGGCGCAGCGTGTCCGTCCAGGCGTTCATCAGCGACAGCTTGAGCGTGCTGTTGGCCAGCCGGCCGGACCAGTTCTGCCGGATGTTGTCGCCCGTCCAGCGGTTCAAGTCCCCGATCATCGACTCGGCGATGATCCCGTGCGCCGTCATGAAGTCGCGGGCATCCTTGCTGGTCGCCGTCTTCGTGATGTTCTTGACCGCGTTCCAGTAGCCCAGCTTGTTGTAGCCGGTGGTCACGAAGTACGTGCCCAGGTCGGTGATGCTGGAGATCACCGCCGAACCCAGCTTCCCGAAGGTCTGGATGTTCCGGGCATCGGTGCCCAGCTGCGCCAGCCTGGCCGAGCGTGCAGCGCCGGCCGCCCCGCTGATCTGGTCCCAGTAGCTCTCCGGGCGCAGCATGAAGGACCGCTCCGAACCGCCGGCGCGCTCGGCCACGTCGATCTGCAGGCGCATCTGGGCGTTCGGGTTGGGGCCGTACCGCTCGACCAGCCCGATATCGCGCGCCAGGCGGCCAACGTGCCCGATCACGGCGTCGTACATGCTGCCCGTGCCGAAGTCCTGCATGTAGGCGAGGTAGGCGTCCGCGTCCCTGAAGTGAATCTGCCGGCTCTCGCTGCCGGCGTTGGCCTTGGCACCCGAGCCCCGGAACTGACCGGGCGCCGTCTTGTTCAGCCCCTCGGTGGCGATCGTGTCGTAGGCCGATGCGAGGAAGGCGCGCACCTCGGCGTCGCTCATGCGGCTGCCGTCCTCGAGCACGTAGCGCGACCGGTCCAGCTGCGGCAGCGTCTTGTCCACCCAGGCAGTGACGCCGGCGCCGCGCACCCGGGCCGCGTCGTGCGGCTGGGGGATGTAGCCGTAGTCGAGCTTGCCGACGTCCCCGCCGGCGGCGTTGAACCGCTGGCGCATGCCCTCGATCGTGTCCAGGTAGGCCTTCGCCCCCTCCTGCGCCACCTTGTTGCCGGTATGGCCGTCGGCGTTGCGGTAGATCTCGGCGGCCACGTCCCGGGTCATCTGCGGGTTGTCGGCGTCGAACAGGAACATGGAGATGCGCCGCAGCGGCGACGTGCCGGTGGTCGTGTTCACGGCGTCCATCAGGTCCATGAGGCCGCCGACGGCTTCCTGCTTGATGCCGCTGATGTAGGCGCCGGTGTTCTCGATGTCGCGCACCAGGGCCGCCGACCGGCTTCCGCCATGCACCGCCTGGGCGTCATTGACCCGCTGGTCGGTGGCGGCCGTCTTCAGCACCTGCAGCTGGGCGTTCTGGACCTTGCGCGCCGCCTCGGCCAGGACGTCCTGCATGGCTTGCTGCGACGCGGCTACCATGCGCTGGTCGAGCGTCAAGGCCCGCCAGTTGGGGTCGGTGCGCGCGAGCTGGCGCATGGTGGCGCTCAGCCGGTCGTCGATGGCCTTGAGCTGGCCGTTGCTCAGGGCTTGACGGCCCAGGGCTTTGGCAGCACTCTGCACGGCCGCTACGCAATTCGGGTGCATGTGAAGTCCTTTCTGCTGTTCTGTCTCGGGATCGCCGCCTTGTTTTCCCTGGTGCCGCTGTCCACATGGCTGGCCACCGGCCGATGGCAAGACGCCGTCTGGGCGGCCAAGCGCTTCGGCTGGCTCATGCTGCTGCTCATCGGGATTCCCGCGGCGATCGGCACGCTGATCGTGGGCATCGACCTACTGCTGACGTAGAAAGCACGTCGCCGCGACGTCGAGCAGGCTGGCGTCCTGGGCATCGTCCGCAGCCTCCTTCTTGATTCGCTCGAGCAGGTCTGCCGCTCGGACCGGGCTGTCCATGCCGTCCAGCTGCACCATCAGGTCGGGGGCGTCCGCTACTGCCTGCTGCGCGCGGGCATCGAGCGCCGCTGCCTGCTGGTCGCCCGACCCGCCGCCCTCCTTCGCCGCCGGCTCGCCGCGAGGAGCCTCCGCGTTTGCTGGTGCTGGTGCTGCTGACGCCGGTGCGCCTGCCTCCTGGGGGCGGGCCTCGGCTGCTGCTGGTGCTGGTGCCCGGGCGGACCGGGGTGCACGCAGTGGTGTTTCGACCGGCGGTGCGAAAGCCTCCCGGATCGCCATGGCCAGCCGGCGCGGGCTGCTGGCCGGCGCATCCAGTTCCCCGCGCTGGGCGCGAAGCGCTTCCAGGTCGCTGTCCAAGCGTCCGACTTCCTCGCTGGCGCGCTGGGCCCGGGCGTTGCTCTCGACCATGTCGGTCAAGCGCTGCAGCTGCGCTTCGTGCTCGGCGATGGCGGTGCGCGTCTCCTTCTCGGCCGCGGTGGTGGCGCGCTTGTAGCTCAGCCCCTCTCCCTCCTGCAGTTCCTTGGCCCTGGCCTTGATCGTCGCCGGGCTGTCGTCCGGACGCTGGGACTGCAGCTGCTCGATCTGGGCGCGCAGGTCCCGGATCTGGCCGGGGTCTGCCAGGTTGCCCGCCTCAGGCAGCGCCGCCGCGCGCCGGCTTTCGGCCTCGGCGATCATGTCGTCCAGTAGGCGCCCGGTCCGGACATCGTCCAGGCTGAGCAGGTCATCGACCCGCACCGGCTCGCCGGCGGCCATTTGGTCGTGCGCGCGCTCCATGGCCTGCTGGTGGCGGTTGATGCCGGGCAGGTCGTCGTCCGGCGTCAGGCGGTAGCTGTCCACCGCGGCGGCCGTCTGGCGCGTGCGCGCGGCGGCGACACCGTCCGCATCGGCCGTCGCCCCGATCCGGCCGTCGCGCAGCATGGTGGACCCGTCGGCGACGTACTTGCTGGTTTCCGCCGGCAGCAGGGCGCGCCAGTCAGAGCCGGACTTCTTCGCCTTGGCCAGAGCCTTGTCCAGGTTGCCGGGCCCCCAGTTGTAGGCGGCCAGCGCCATCTCGTCGTCGCCGTAGTGCTTCTGCAGGGCGGTGATGTAGTCGCGCCCGACCCGCGCGCGCTCCGCGGGGCTGTTGTCGGCCGCTGGCCGCACGCCGTAGCCCGGGTCCAGGTTGGTGCTGTCGAGCACCTGCATCTCGCCCTTGGCGCCCTTCGGGCTGGTCAGGATCTGGCCGTCCTTGCCGTAGCGCTGGCCCCGGCTCTCCATGTGCTGCACCACCTGCTGGATGGTGGTCGGCGGAACCTGCGCCGGTCGAGCGCGCGCGCCGCGCACCGCCCAGGCGCCGAAGCCGGCCGGCACGATGGTCGACAGGGCGATACCGACCGGGTCGAACGGGTCGTACGTGTCGGCGATCTTGTCGTAGCCGCCATGCTCGAGAATGGCGCGCTCTGCCGCGTTCTGCGCCATGAATGAGCCCGGCCCGCCGACGACAACCGCAGCCGCCGTCTTGGCAACCGATCCGGGGATGGCCACCGGGACGGCGATCGACGCGCCGGCCGCGACGCCAGCGACAGCGCCGGCCGCCGTGCGGGTGCCCAGGTCGACACCCTGCTGCTTGAGCTTGTCGGACTCGGCCATGCCCACGTCACCGGCCAGCAGGAAAGGCGCAGCCGGGCCGGCAGCCAGGGTGTACCCCACCGCCTGCGTCGCGAACTGCGTGATGCCGGCAATGATCTGCTCGCTCGCGTGCGTGCTGGCCGGGTCCGGCATGATCTCCTTGGCGCGCGTGCGGAAGATGTCGCCGGCCTCGTTGCTGAACTGCGGACCGGTGTCGAGCAGCTTGCGGCGCGCTTCCTCGCGCTGCTTCTTCTCCTCTTCGGTCGGCAGCGAGAACATGCCCCCGCCGCCGCCGGTGTAGCCCGTGGCGCCAGCGGTTTCGCCGAAAGCCCCGGTGACCTCGGCGCCGAAGGCCAGGGTATTGGCCGCAGCTGCCGCAACGCCACGCGGCACCCCGCGCAGGGCGCCCAGCACGCTGAACCCCTGCTCGGGCGGCAGGTCCGGCCGGGGCCGGCGCACCATGTCATCGAGCGCCTGGTCGGTGCCCTCCTGGAACATCGAGTCGATCATTGGCGGGGCCCGATCTGCAAGGCGATGCGCTTGCCTTGCTCGTTCGTGACAAGCGTGCCGCCGGCGCGCACGTTGTAGACGCCCTGGCCAGCGTGCACCAGCTGGGCGTCGGGGATGGACTGGACGAACTTGTCGAGCGGCAGACGCGCCTGGCCGGCCATGACGAAGCCGCCCGGCGCCTGGCTCTGGACGTCACCCAAGGTGATGGCGCCCAGGCGCTTCTCGAATTCCGGCTCCTTCATGCCGTAGGGCAGCGGCAGCTTGCCGCCGTTGCGCTCGATGATCCCGCCGGTGGCCAGATTGATGGCATTCTCGACGTCGCCGCCCTTGGCCGCGGTGATCAGGAACGCGGCATTGATGATCTGGTCCTCGGCCTGCTGGTTGGAGTAGGCGCCCCGCACCTGCTTGGCGATCTGCGCACGCCAGCCCGATTCGACGGCGCCGTCCGGCTTGACCGCCTTGTCCTTGATGGCCTGCTCGCCCCTGAGCACCAGCTCGGCGGTGTACCGGCCCTGCGTGGTCTTGGAACTGGCGAAAGCCATGGCCGTGCCGATCACCCCGTCCTTGTCCTGCAGCTGCTTGGCAACCGCCGCCACGCGGTCCGCATCTCCCACCAGGGCGCCCATCTGGCCCAGCACGCCGGCCGCCTGGTCAGCGGGCAGCACGCGCACGAGTCGAGTGACCTGGTCCGCCTCGTCCGGCTGCAGGGGGCTGACCTTCTTGCCGGCCCAGGCCTCGACCGTGCCGATCTCCTGCATGCGCTGGCCGATCACGGAGATGGCCTGGTTCGCGTCGCCAATGGCGATCTGCGGCGCCTGCTGGATCACACCCACGCTCTGGGCCGCCGACCATGCGTTCTCGTCCACCTGCTTGCGCAGGTTGTCGTCGATCCGCTCGGCACGCAGGATCAGCTCGTTCTGTTCGGGCGTCACGCCAGTGGCGGGGTTCGCACGGCGCGCGCGCATGGCGTTCAGGGACTCGGCGCGCTGGTCGGGTGGCATGCTGGCAAACCCGGCCACCTGCTTCTGCGAGGCCAGAAGCGCATTCACCTGACGCTCCAGGCCCGTGCCGGCCGCCTTGGTCGACAGGTCAGCGATGAAGTCCGGCGACAGGTAGGCGCCACTCATCGACAGCTCGATGCCCTTGTCCAGCGCGGTGTTCGCCTCGTTGTAGCGCTTGGTGGCCAGCCGCTCGGCCTTGTCGGCTTCCCGCTCCTGCTTCGCCTCCATCGACTGCTGCCAGCCGAAAAGGGTCTGGTCCAGCGCCGTCCGGCGGGTCGGGTCCAGGGCATCCCCCTCGGGGCTGTTCACGCGCTGGCGCGCCGCCTCCACCGCCTTGGGGTCGCCCGACTGCATGGCGTCCTGCCCGAGCCGGCGCATGGTGTTGTAGGTGACCTTCTCGGAGAATCCCGCCTTCATGCGCTGGATGTCGTCCGGGGCGAGTCCGGCATGCGGCGCCAGCGCGTCGATCTGGGCGAAGTACTCGGCCTGGGCGCGCTGCGGGTCGCGCGCGGCCGTGCGCTCGTACTGCTCACCCAGGGACAGGATGTTCGCCTTGGTGTCCTGCTGGTTGCGCTTCGTGACGGCATCGCGCACGCCGTTGGCGCCCTTGCGCTGCAGGTTCTCGAACTCCACGCCCAGCATGCCGGAGAACTCCGGCGACAGGCTGCTGGTGCGCCCGTCGAGCATGGCGCGGCTGCGGTCCGCCCACTCCTGCTCCGCCTTGTCCTTGGCGATCGTGCCGTCCAGGATGCCGCGATTGACCTCGTCCTGCAGGTCGGCCAGGTCGTTGACGGTGGTGGCGCGCACGCGCGCGGCGGCGGTCTTGGCCTCCAGGTCCTTGCGCTGCTCGGCCTCGCGGGTGTTGATGGCAACCTGGTCGATGGCCGCGCCGGCGGCGATGTTGCCCAGCCGCTGCGTGGCTTCGGCGACTGCGGTGTCGGCCTGCTGGCGCACCGCCTGGCGCGGCGCGGCGATGACGTTGCCGAAGGAGCCCTGTGGAATCTTCATCGCGTGCCCTTCACCCGTTGACCTTGACGGCGCTGCCGGCGCCGCCCGACTTCCAGCCGGAGGCCTTGCCGTAGCTGCCGGCCGTCGAAAGGAGTGTCCCGGCCGCGTTGATGTAGCCGGCCTTCTTCGCTGCGGCGCCCTGCTGCCGCACGACCTCGGCCTGCCCACTCAGGCTGCTGCCTCGTCGGTCCCCGCCAATGATGGTCTGCAGGGCATCGCTCTCGCTGTCCTTGATGATCTGCTCCTGAATCTTGAGCGCCGTGCCGGTGTCCGACGACACCCCCGACGCCGACAGCGCGGCTTTGGACTCGCCCACCTGTGCGCGCGCCGCCTTGCGGATGCGCTCGGCCTGCGCCGCGGCGTTGTCCTCTTCCTGGCCGGCCTGTGTTGCCAGTTCCTGGCCCTGCATCTTTGCCGCCTCGTCCTGCGCTTTGCCCGACTGGATGGCGCCGTAGGCCGACGCCCCCGCTCCGGCCACGCCAGCGGCGAGCAACGCGATCTCAATGCCTGTGCACATGTGTCAGTTCTCCAGTACGTCAAAGATGGGGCCGACATAGCGCAGGCCGAGCGCGCGATACAGCGACTCGGTCTGCTGCACCTGTACCCCGGTGCTGATTCCGGCGGTTGCGCGGCGTGCGCCTATCTCACGTGCCCAGCGCCGATAGGCTCGAATGAGGCCGACTGGAGCGGCGCCGCCGCGGCTGCCCGGCTCGATGAACAGCGCGATGTCGAATGCAACGAGGGCGGTCGACGCCCAGTGCTCGGATGCCGCGGCCGCCATTCCTCCGGCGATAGACCCAGCCCGATCGACGACCTTCACAAAGCCCAGTGGGCTGTCGATGAGCGCACCAAGCATCTTCTCCGCCTTGTCGGCAGCGAACGGCAACCCCCTGAACTCCGGCGACTCGTCGTGCATGAGCCGGCCAAGTTCGACCAGGCGCGGGATATCGGTGTGAACTGCGTCTCGAATCATGCTCACCCCTGGTTGAACGTCCACTTGCGGACGACGGCGAGGATCTGCCACGGCAATGGCTGGTCCTGCGTGATGACCACGACCGAATCGCCGTCGGCCCAGCCCAGGTTCTCGATCTTTTTGAACCCGGTGAACTCGCGCGGCGCCTGGTCGAAGTGGTCCTGGCTGAACTGCCGGAACGACAGCACCTGCCCGTTCACCTTCACCCCGATGGTGTCCAGCAGGCGCACGTAGATCTCGCCGCGGTCCATCGCGGAGGCCTGCGCGCTGCCCATCTGCCCGGCAACCTCGGGCGGCAGGAGTTTGATAGTGCTGGTGTAGTGCAGGCCGATCTCCACCTGATTGGCCGGCCGGGTCAGCGTGACCTGCCCCCCCGCCACCGCCTGCGGCGGCATCACGGAGCCGTCGGCAACGATGTCGACCGTCTTGCCCTCCAGGTGGGCGAGGCCAGCCCAGACGCTCGATCCGCCCGGGCTGGCGCCCGTGATGCCGGCATCCGTGTTCAGGGTGCGGTCGAACCGCTCCACGTAGCGCACCGTCGAACCTCCGACGGTGCGGCGCACGATGGCCCAGGTCTGGTCGCCTTCTGCTGCCGGGATGGTGGCGACGGATTCGAAGGCGCCGTCGGTCGTCTGGCGCGCCCAGCCGATCACGTCCTGGTCGCGGTCGTAGGTGGACGTGGCCAGCACGCCGTCGTCACGCACCGCGAAGATCAGCTTTCCCGGGTCGTCCTGCCAGGTCATGGAGGACACGCCAGCGCGAATCAGGTGCTCGGCCAGGACCGACATGTCCGGCGCCGCCCAGCGGCCCAGCTCCTCGCTGTAGCCGACGGCGCGCACGCTGCGACCGGTGCGCTGCACGAACAGTTCCTCGTTGCCCACGCGCAGCGGCCGAACCTGCTTGCACCCGAAGTTGCTGCGAGGCTTGACCCGCACGTTGGTCGGGGTGATCGGCTTCTCGATGCCGCCCTCCACCGTGAACTCGCCGCCGTAGGTCATGACGACCAGGGATTCCATGGCCGCCAGGTACAGGATCGGGTTGACGTAGTCGCTGGCCAGGTCGTACTGGAAAGCCTCGTCGTCGTTGGTGCCCAGCTGGAAGACGAAGTACTCGCCCACGTTGGAGCCCCACACGCGCTGCGGGTAGGCCGGCGAGCCGGCGGCGAACAGGCGCTGCTGGAAGAACGTTCCGGTCCCGGGGTAGCCGTCGGTGGCATTCCACACCGAGTGCTCGATCGTCCACGCATCCGGCGCGGCGTCGACCGTGGACGCCAGTTCCTGCTCGACGATGCCGCGCGCCTCCTTCGAGTTGATCACCTGCGTGATGCGCACCAGGCCGCCATTGATCCGCACGAACCCCCCGACGTCCGAGAACCGGAACACATCGGCCTGCGTGCTGGTCGCGGAGATCTGCTTGGCCACCGTGCCCGGGTCGACTGACGTCCCGGGATTGTTCGCCAACGCATAGGCGAAGGTGTCGGCGTCGTAGACGTAGATCGAGAAGACCCCGTTGTAGCCGGCCTGGTCGGTGTCGGCGATCTGGACGACGTCGCCGCTGACAAGCCCGTGCGCCGTGCGGGTGGCCGTCACGAACCCGCCACCCCATGCAAGGGACGCGATGTCATACGCCGTGTCGAATACCCGGTCCACCGACGCACTGGACGTGAGGGTGATCTCCGCGCCGACTGGCCCGGTCGCCGACGGCACCAGCGTGGCGCGCGGCGAGCCGAGCATGCGCCAGTCGCCGCCGGTGTAGTTGGCCGAGTCAAAGGCGGCGGTGATCGTCGCCGTAACGTTCGATGCGTCGAGGTAGTCGGTGATGACCGCGCTTCCGATGCCGGCCACGATTGTCCGGCCAACGTCCGAGTCGTAGAAGCTGTTGACGGCCATGAAGTTCCGGCCAGCCCCCGGCCCCGTGCCGCCGGTGATGGTCAGCGGCGCAGCGAAGGTGATCCCGATCTCGTCGAACGGGACCGGGTCGAAGGGCGCCGAATCGAGGATCCAGTTGTCGTCTCCGAAGCGCCGCAGCCGCTGGGGAAACACGTCCTGGTGCCACAGGAACATCGTGTCCGCGCCCTGCGTGTAGTCGATGGCGTCGAGCATGTCGGCCGAGTACGGGGTGGCGATCTCGTAGACGGCCGGCCCGCCGCCGGCCAGCACCTGCCCGTCAGGCTTGAACACCCGCATGTACAGGTGCCCGAACTCGAGGATGTACGCCTGCTCGCGGTTGAAGATGAACGGGATGAGCCGGGACCGCTGGTTGCCGAACTTGGCCGGCGCCACGAATGCGGTGCCCCAGCGCCGCACCGCGCCGCCCCACAGCTCGGGCCAGGCGTTCTCGATGATCTCCGCCCCGTTCGCGTAGCGCGCCACGTCCACGCGGCCACGCATCTTCGGCGTCAACTCGCCGGCCGTGAAGTTCGTCTGCGCGTAGGTGATCTTCGGCATGCTCAGTACACCCCGTCGCCCGCGAAGACCTGGCCGCGCAGGCGCGCCGACAGCAGCGGCGAATCGGTGATCTGCTCGGGCGGGTTCTCCTGGCCGTCGATCGCCTTGGCGATCCGGAATGCCGCCTGGAACTCGGCCATGGCAGCGTCCGCCACGGTGCTGGACTTCGTGATCGCGTACGCCATGGCCGCCTTCATGCGCAGCTTCATCAGGCCGACCAGCAGGTCGTCCCACTGCGCCTCGGGCGTGTCGGCGATGTAGCGCACATTCAGGATCGTGCCGTCGGTGAGCACGCGCCGCCCCGCCTCAAGCTGGTAGTCCACCGGCGCCCAGCACTCGCCCCCGATGTCCAGCAGGCGCAGGCACTCGGCCGGCAGCACGAACTGGGCGGGGTATCCGAAGGCCGGCGCCGCGGCCTCGGGCGCCAGCTGCGCGCGCTGCACACAGCAGTTCCATGGATGCGAACGCATCATCGCCTTGCGCTCGTCGGGGTAGAGGTTGGCCGCGATCAGCGCCCGGTCGGTGCCATCGGTGAACGAGCTGATGGTCTGCGCGCCCAGCAGGATCAGCGCTTGCGAGCAGATGGAAACGGGCGAGGCCATGATGCGATCCCTTCAAAAAAAAGGGCGGACCCGCGACGGCCCGCCCAACCTTGATTCACCAAGGAGGAGACAACTGGCGATCAGTTCGCCTGGGCGTAGCGGCAGTGCACCGTCAGCGTGCCGGTGGCCGTGGCGGCGGCGGTGAGCGTGGCAACCACGTCGTACTGCTTCTGCGGGTCCTTGGTCAGGCCCAGGACCTGCCACAGCGGCTGCTCGATCTCGGAGATGTCCAGCACCCCCGACTCGTGCAGGATGTCGGTCGCCGTGTTCACGATGGCGCTGGCGATCGACTGGGCCGAGGCGAAGCAGTCGGCGTCGACCACCGCGCCGCCGTTGGCCGCGATCTCGTAGATGCCGAAGTCGGCCGCGGCGCTGGTGATCGCGTCGCACTTGAGCAGCAGCTGCGACATGCGCACCGAAGAGTGCACGCGATGCAGGCGGAACTGCGAGCCGATGGAATCGCCGTTGGTGACTTCGACGGTGGCCACGTCCTCGTACAGCCGGCGCGGGCCGACCTGGACGTTTGATTTGCTGCTGGGGACGAGATCGCCCGCCAGCAGAGCGGTGGACTTGACGGTAACGACAGCCATGATGGTTTCCTTTCGTGTTCGGTGGCCGGCTCTTAGGCGGTCGTGTAGTCGATGGCGAGCACCTTGAGCTCGTCCTGGCGGACGGCGCCCATGCTCATCCAGGCGTAGGCCTCGACGGGGTGACCACGCTTCTGGGTGTTCTCGCCCACTCGGGTCTTGGTCTCGATGCCGGTGCCGTAGTGCACGGCCGACTTCGCCCAGGCCACGGTGCGCTTCTCGCCCGCGCCGCCGGCGCCGTTGTCCAGCGCCTGGTACGGGATCCAGGTGAAGCCCAGCCAGTTCTGCGCGATCTCGCCGGACTGCAGCATCTTCACGGCCATGAAGTCGGCCGAGGTGAGCGTGGTGTCAGCCATGATCTGGCGCACCATGGCGTCGTCATAGGTGATGAACAACTGCTCGCCGTTCTCGTTGTCGGCCTCGTTCTTGCGGAACACCGAGCGGGCGAAGATCGCCTTGGTCTTGGTGAAGCCGGTGCCGCCCGCCAGGATGATCTGGCCCGAGGGCAGCGCGATCGAAGACATGGCGCCGTTCTCGCTGGTCTTCTCCAGGGCGGTGTCGAGCAGCGCGCGGTAGATCGTCTTGTCCTTGCGACGGTTGGCGGCGGCCACCAGCAGGTCCACGTACTTGTACGTGGGATCGGCCGACAGCTTGGGCAGGTCGAAGGCGTCGACGGCCAGCAGGCGGTCGTAGTCGGCCATGTAGGCGATGCGCGTGGCGTTGTCCACGTTGCCGACGTGCTTGTCCTCGTAGCGGTTGGTCACCGCCTCCATCTCGGTCGCGCCGATGTTGTTCACGGTGAAGGACGAGCCGGCGATGCTGCCGCGGTCCATGACAGTGCCCTGCAGGCGGGAGACCTTCTGTTGCAGCGCTTCGCGGAAGGTGTCGTCGAACTGCTGCTTGAAGGCGGCGGTGGGGTTCTTGAGCATATGGACTCCTGAAAGGTGGGTCGGGTTCGGTTCGCCTTTCAGGGTGTCCAGCTACGCCGGGCCTGCTGCGTGGCGCTGGGCCGGCTGGAGCCTTCGCGCTACGGGTATTCGGGAGAGGGTGTCCGCGCACCACCACGGGCCTCTGATGGGGCGTGATGGTCGCGCGGGTGTGCGGTCGGAATCCCGACCAAACACGAAGGCTCAGGCGCTGGGGGCGCGGCCGTAGCGCTTTTCGTAGAGCGCGTTGATTCTGTTCTGCAGGTCTTGCCGGCGCGCGTCACGCTCGGGCAGCGCGTTCTTCTCGCCGCGCAGCTGGTTGATCTGGCTCTGCCAGTCCTGCGCCGCGGAGTCGTCGAAGTTGACTGCGGCGTCCTCGCCCAGCTCGGGGCCGATGGCGGCCAGGATGCGCATGAACGCCGGGTTGTTGCCCAGGCCCGATGCCTCGATGTCCTCGAAGCTGAGCCCGGCCTTGGCGCCGAACTGCACAGCCGCGCGGTGCGCATGCTGCAGGTTCTGGTTGAACGTGGTGTCGTCCTTCCACACCGACTTCAGTTCGGTGGTCGCCTTCTCCACCTGCTGCTCGGGCGACAGGATGGTCTTCGCCTGGGCCAGCTGCGGCGCCATCTCGAAGTACTTGGCCATGACGACGTCGACCTGGCTCTGGCTCAGGCCGGCCTTGTGCATGTCGCCCAGCGCCGCCTGCAGCAGCTGGTCCTCGCCCGGCTTCCAGTCCTTGAGCGCCGCCTGCATGGTCTCGGGCACGGTGATCTTGTAATCCGCTGGCGCGGCTGGCGGAACGTCGCCGGCGCCGAAGCGCTTGGACAGTTCGCCGTAGCCGCCCAGCAGCTTGCCGGTGGATGCGTCCAGGTCGAGCGATCCGTCGTCCTTGAGCACCCGGTACTTCTCCGGGAATCGCTCGGACAGCGGCGGTGGTGCGGCCGGCGCAGCGGCGGTGCTCAGCAGGGAAGCGGCCGGCGCGGGAGCCGCGGCAGCGGGCGCAGACGCAGGCGCGGCAGCCGTGGCCGTCGCATCGCCGCCACCCGCGCTCGCGTCATCCGGGCTCAGCAAACGTCGAAATGGTCGAATCATCATCAGGTACTCCTTGTGCGAGGGCGATCTTGTTGAGGATGTGCTGCACCACCTTGAAGGCGCCAGCGTTGAAGGCCGTGTCTCGGTCGCCACCCGGACCCGGCACATACGGGTTGCGCCCGAAGCGTGCGACCAGGTCCTCGAGGATCAGCGCGCCCTCGGGGTTGTGCTCGAAGATCCGCAGGTAGGCGGCCGGGTCGATGCGTTCGGCCATGCGTCAGTAGCGCGCCATGTATTCCGCCACCTGCTGGGCGGTGAGCGCTCCCATCTCCAGCTGGACCGCGTAGGCCCGCTTCTCGGCTTCGAGCCGGAAGGCGCGGGAGAGCCAGTAGCGAAGCAGCCAAGGCAGCACCCAGGCGGCCCGTTGCTCCTTCAGGTGCACGGTCTCGTGGGCAATTAGGCCAGCGTTCGATTCCATGCCGGGCCGCACGAAGATGAACGGCCAGACGGTGAAGGCGTCGAAGCCGCCCGGGATCAGGTGTGTACGCACCAGCATGCTCACCTCACTGCGCAGTCGCCACCCGCTGCGCCATCGCGTCGGTCATGGCCGCCTGCTGGTTCTGTGCCTGGGCCTGCTGGGCTGCAGCCTGCTGTTCCTGCTTGCGCTGGTCGCGCAGCATCTTCAGTTGCCGCTCGTCGCGGATCACCTTCGGAGGGACGCCCAGGGCGTCGGAGATCACGCGCACAGCCTCTTCGCCGTTGATCAGGTCCAGGGCTTCGGGCTTCATCTGCGCCACCGATCCGACATCGACCATCAGGCGCTCGATCGCGGTCACTTCCTCGAGCTTCTGCGCACGCGCCATCGGGGACTTGTAGCGGACCTGCAGCACCCGGCCGGCCAGCGACTCGGGCGGGTCCTCGATGATCTTGACGCCGGGCTGGCCGCCCAGCTCGGGCCGACCCTGCCGAAAGCACAGGCCGAAGCAGCGCTCAACCATCGGCGCCAGCCATTCGGCTTGCATCCGGCCGTAGACCGGGCCCAGCAGCTGGCGCAGCAGCCCGACGTCTACGTGCACCTGCGTGGCGGTTGGCACCGGGCCGTCGCGCGGCTCCAGGTAGGTGGTCATCATCGTCTTGCGGATGGCCTGGCGCTTCTGGTCGCCCTTGGTGAACGAGACGTTGAAGTCCGCGCCAGACGTCAGCGCCTTCATGCTGTCCACGCTGTTGGCCACGATGACCTTGCGCGGGCCCACCTTGATCGTGCGCGGGTTGAGCACCCCATCGTCCTCGGCGATCCACATGCCCGAGACGGCGATGTCGGCAGCCATCTCCTCCATGATCAGCAGGGAGTTGAGGCTGCGCGCGTCGGGCAGCGCCTGCAGGGCTTGGCCCGTGGCGTAGCAGGACTTCGGGATCAGCCACCAGCGCGGCACCACACAGGGGAACTCGTGGTAACCGGCCTCGCGCAGGATGTTCTTGCCCTCGGCCTCGCACGTGTCGCTGGTGAACGCCAGGTTCTTCGACAGCAGCGAGCCCTCGCGGTAGCTGGGGTTCGGCTGGATGCGGCGCACCAGTTCAACCATCGTGTCGGGCGCACGCTGCGCCAGGTCCTTGACCCGGGCGCTGCACTTGTCGCCGAACTCGTTCACGCATGCTTCGGCCGACACCTCGTAGCAGCGGTACACGATGTCGATGGCGCCTCCGGGCTTACTGCTGGCGATGTAGCACTGCCCGAGGGGCCACTGCTCGAAGTGCAGGCCGCCGTTCTCGCGGTCCGCGTCGATGAACAGGACGAACCAGCCGGCCACGACGATGTCCATGGCGCACTCGAAGCCGGAAGCGTCGTAGTTCGCCCCGTGGATATTGGCCCACACCGTCTCGGAGGCATCACCCAGCCAGCGCTTTTCGGCATCGTTCACGCCGTCCACGGTCTGGTCGAACCAGATCGAATTGCTGGGCGTCAGGCCGGACATGATCGCCGCGGCCAGGCTGGCGGACGAGTCGCTGAGGGTCGAGTCCATCAGCTTGGCCCGCTTGCTCAGCGCCGTGTAGGCGTCGGGCGACGAGGCGAAGAACTCCTCGCCGCGGATAGGGAACGTGTAGTCGAAGCACTCGCGCCAGGTCGCTTCGTGGCGCGAGCGCAGGCTCTTCAGGGAGCCCAGGCGCTTGCAGAGGCTGGCGGCCTTGTCATCCATCTGGCCCTCAGCTCCCGAGCGTGGACTTGCCGGTCGCCAGCACCGACGACGTGGTGCCCGACTGGGTCACGCCCTGGGCGCCAGTGGCGAGCAGCGAGTTGGTGCGCTTGCGCCGGCGTGCCGCCGCAGTCTCCTGGTTGGCCTTGGTCTGCGCCTCGTTCTCGGACGCCAGGCGCTCGGCCTCGGCTTCCTGGCGCGCCTTCTCGCGATCCGCGTCAGCCTGGGCCGACGAATACCCGCCGCCACCGCCACACATCGCTCAGCCCTTCACCGGCGAGGCCGGCGGTTCCTTGACGATCCAGCCCTTGTCGGTCAGCTCGTGACCGCCGGCGACGACTGTGCCGCCTGCCTTGCCCTTGGCGGGCTTGGCCTTCAGGGCTTCGTTCTCGGCCCGCAGCCGGGCCATTTCCGCCTGCAGGGCTTCGACGTCCACGCTGGCCGGCGCTTTGTCCTGGCCGCCTGCGCCGCTCGCCTCGTCCATGTCGACGTCGGTCTCGTCGGCCGGCTGCGCGGATTCGCCTGGGGTCTGGATGGCGCGGGTTCGGATCATGGGGTTCAGCTCCTGCGGGGATAGGTTCAAGCGGGGCGAGTGTCCGGCCGGGAGCCGGTCGGATTCCCGACCATCGGCACGGCCGGCAGGTCAGCCCGCGCGCAGCCCGTGGCCTGCTGCCACAACGCGATCAGGCGCTCACCGTCGCCGTGCTTGGGCTCCGCGTCCAGGTTCTTCCAACCGATCACGGCCGACTTCGACACCTCGACGGCCGTCGCGATCGACTCGAGCGACATGCCGGCGCGCTTGAGGTCCATGAGCACGCGGAACCAGTCCGTGCGGGTGATGCGGATGCGCAAGACCGAGCGCATCAGGGCCGCACCTCCGCCACCCGGAACACCACGCCGCCGATGGTGATGCGCTGGCCGCGCGCCACCATCATGGGCGGGATGCGCCGCTCATCGACCGGCACCACCATCGGGCGCCACCGGCCGCGGCCCACGGGCTTGAGCACGAGGGTCACAGGATCCCGCTGCCTTCCTTCGCGCGCCGGGCGATGACCTCGGCGGTTGCGAGCTGGAACTTCCCGATGCGGCACGGCGTGTTGCCGGCGAAGGTCTGGCCGGCGTGGCGCATGGGGTCGGTGATGGCCGCGCACTGGCCGAAGCCGTAGGCGCGCAGCGGGCTGTCCTTGAGCTGCCAGTTGCGGCACTGCAGGCAGTTCATGCGATCAACGCCTCCTGCTGCGGCTGGTCAACGCCGATCGGCTCGACCGTCACCAGCACCCGGGGGGCCAGCGAGTAGCGCTTCGTGAGCGCCAGGTCCACCACCTGCACGTCGTCCTTCCAGACCACGCCGTTGATCGCGTCGAAGATGGCCTTGACCACGTTGTCCACGTCCGGCTTGGTCGTCGGGAAGATCTCGCCGGCGGCCGCGCTGCGCTGCTTCTTGGCCGACCAGCTGGCGGGGATCTGGCATTCGATCCGCATCCGGACTGTGCAGGGGCCCTCGATCAATGCAGCGCCGGACATGGCGCGGTGGGCAGCCAGCGCCACCATGCCCTCGTAGCTGGCCGTCTTGGCCGGCGTGAACATGCGGGCGTGGGCGCCGACCTTGCCGATTCGGGGGCGGCCCTTGCCGACCGGCTGGCCGGGGACTTCGAACTGGATCATGCTGCCCCCCCGAAATGCGCGCGCGCGGGCGAGGTATCGCGGCCCAGCTCGCGGCGTAGCTGTTCGATCAGGGGCGCCGGCGTGCGCAGTTCCAGGTGCGCTGCCCGTTCCTCCTGCGTCGCATCGTCGTCACACTCCAGCGCCTGGCCCAGGCATCGCCGGCCTTCGATACGGTGCACCTTCCAACCCATGGCGTGCAGTTCCGCGTCGCGCGCGGCGTCCTTGGCTTTGTCCTTGTGGAACTCGCTGCCGTCGCACTCGACAGCAACCCGGTGCACAGGATTCCCGAAGTCCACGAAGAACCGCCCGACGGGCAGCTGGGGCCACAGCGGCAAGCCGGCGGCCCGGATGTCCGACCAGAGCGCGGCCTCGATCGGCGTGAAGAGCAACACCCAATCGGCGATCTCGTACGGGTCGTCATGCAGCCAGGACGATTCGCCGGCATCGACCAGTCGCTGCTTCTGGGCGTAGTTGCTGCGGTAGAGCGCGAATCGCTCTTCCCAGGGGATTCCGCTGCTGATGCGGGCGTAGGTCATAGGTTGCTGCTCTGCTTCGATTGCCGCGCAACGCGCACGGGGCTGGTGGGGATGGAATGGTTCGCTGGCCAGTCGGCAAACCGGGTGTTCTCGCCTACGTACTGCAGGTCGATGTCTCCGGTGCGGCCGCCGCGCTGCTTGGCGACGCGCGCCTTTGCGTAGTGGCGCCACTCTTCCGAGAGGTCGGGATTCGCGACGATCGCGCGGTGCAGGAAGATGATCACGTCGGCGTCTTGCTCGATGGCGCCGCAGTCCTTGATGTCGGACATGCGCGGCATCGGGTCCTGCTCCTTCTCGACGCCGCGGTTGACCTGCACCAGGGCGATGATGGGGATCGCCAGTTCCTTGGCCAGGGCCTTCAGGCCGCGGCTCGCTTCCTCGAGCTGGTAGGTCCGCGGCGCCCGGCTGTCGGTCCCGGACATCAACTGCAGGTAGTCCACGATGAGCAGGCGCAGGCCGTGCCGGCGCTTGAGCGCGCGGGCCTTGGCGCGCACCTGGTTGATGTTCAAGCCGCCCTTGTCGTTGCTGAAGAACGGGATCTGACGCAGCTTCTCGACCGCCTCGGTGAGGCGTCCCCAGTGCTCGTTGTTCATGCGCTCAGGCCGGCGCAGCGAATGCAGCGGGATGGAGCCGACGTTCGCAATGGCGCGCTGGCCTCCCTCGTGGTTCTGCATCTCCATCGAGAACTTGCCGACCGGCTCGCGCCGCCTGGCCACGTTCACCCCGATGGTGTCCGCGATGGCTGACTTCCCCATCCCTGGGCGCGCACCGACGATGACCAACTGCCCGGGCCGCAGGCCGCCGTCGAGCATTTCATCGATGCCCCGGAGCCCGGTCGGCAGGTAGTCGGCGGGGCGTCCGGTGGAACGGCCTTCCTCGCGGGCCTGGATCAGATCCAGCTCCTGCACGACCATGCGTTCCATCGACTCCCACTCGTCGCCTGCCGCCTCGGGATTGATCCCCATGACCTTCTGCGCAGCCTCGTCCAGGATCGAGTCGATCGACTCGCCCTGCGGGTTGAACGCCTTCGTCGCAATCTCGTCGCTGACGCTCACCAGCCGGCGCAGGATGGAGCGCTCGCGCACGATCTCGGCATAGCGCCGCAGGTTGCCGGCGCCCGGGGTGTACTGGGCCAGGGCGTCGAGGTAGGCGATGCCGCCGGCTTCGGCGTCCTTGCCCGTTCGCTGCAGTTGGGCGTAGACCGTGACCACATCGGCGCCCTTGTTCTCCAGCGCCAACGCGGAAATGGCCGAGAACACGACGCGATGCTCGGCGCGGTAGAAGTCGCCTTCGGCCAGCATGTCGCCGACGCGATCCCACGCCGACTGGTCGAGCAGCAGGCCGCTCAGAACGGCGGTTTCAGCCTCGACCGAATGCGGCGGGACACGCAGCGACGCATGCTCTTCGGGCGGCAGAAATTCGGCTCGGGCGTTCATGCGGCCTCCCGATTTTTGTTGACGTAGTTGCCCTGAACGACCTTGGCGAAGTTGTCCTTGCCCATCAGCCACGAGAGGTCACAGCCGCCCCACGCGCCGCTTCGTCCGGTGAGGAAATCCGACTCGGCAACCTGCTCGAAGAACCGGCGAAACCAGTCGACGCCTTCCTCGGCGGTCGTGGCGTAGCGCTGGCCGTTGGTGCTCCGCGTGGCCGTCAGCAGCCACTTCCATCGCTGGCGCATGGCCTCGGCGCCTTTGCCGTTCGCCCACAGCTCTCGGCGTGGCTGCGGCAACTCGGGCACCAGTTCGGCAAAGAGGTCGAGAAGCTGCCCGTGCGGACATGGCGGCGGCTCGGCCGGCGGCAAGGCTTCGATAGAAGCCTGTATTGACACCGAAGTAGAAGAAGAAGATGAAGAAGAAGGGTGGGGGTTTTGGGGGGGTTTTTCGGCGGGTTTGGACCCCGGGTTCTCGTCCGGGTTTTGCGCCTTTTTCGGACGCCCCCCTTTACCCCCGTGCTCGGCACCCAACGCGCCGAACTCCTTGCCCTTCACCCCGTTCTGTCGGCCGATCTCTGCGCGGGTTTCGCGCTGGCGCTCATCCTCGACCATGCGCTTGCTGTAGATCACGCCCTCCTCTGTCCGGCGCGCCACGCCGTTGTCGAGCAGTTCCTGCATCAGCTTGGCGCATTGCCCCGGCGCGATGCCGACTTGGCCGGCGATATTGGCCGCCGTCATGGCGCGGCCGTTGACCGTGAGATGGCCGTACGGGTCGCACTCGTGCGCGAGGCACATCATCTCCACCCACAGGCCGCGGGCGGAGATGGAGCACGAGCGCAGTTCGACATCCTTCCGCCAGTCGGCCGGATAGAACTGGAACGCGGGACGCTTCATCCGACCATCCTCTGCTGGTGATCGAGCCGGGCCCGCTCGCCCTCGGAGCCGAAGTACTCGGCCTCCATGCGCGCCACCTGCGCTTCGCTGCGCTCCTTCACGGCCTGGGTCTGCTGGGCCAGCCAGTTCCTGGCGATCTCCATCTCGCCGGCGGCGTGCGCGGCGAGGAACCGGCGGCCGAGGGCTTCTATGAGGCACTCGCGCTCTTCGTCCGAAAGATGGTGGGTCATGCAGCTGCACGCTCCGCTTGAATTTCCTCGAGCACCGTGAGCTTCGCGCCGGCCAGCAGCCACTGCGTGATCGCCGTATTGCCACACGCGAGCTCGAAAGCCCGGATGGCCCATGCGGGAAGGTCACGCTCGCGCTTTCCGTCATGCAGGTAGCACGTGACGTGAGGCGCATACAGCCCCGCTTCCTCGGCGAGTCGGGCCTGGGTCATGTTGCGCACGCGGCGCAGATGCCAGCACAGCTTCACCGCATCGCGGTAGGTCTTGCACGAAGCGACTGTTGCGGGCGGAACGACGCTGGGTGCGTCGATCCTGCACAGCAGGCGCAGGGGGAGTTGTTCCAAGGGGGCCTCCATAGGAACGTTTGATGAAATGACCCATTGAGTTACCCAATGAGCCGGCTGAAAACTTGGTGCATGACGAACACGACGATCACGCCCTTTCAGCTGGGCCCGACCAGCCAGGCCGAAGCCTTGGCAGGCCCGCCGCGGACGACGAACCTGACTGGTGGACACAGCTGGAAAAGCGCGCATGTATCAGCCCTCGCCGGCCTCGCCGAAGTCGGCATCAATGTGGTCCCGCTGACCGCGCCCATCGGCGTTGATCCACACCAGGAACGCGACGAGCGCCAGCCATGCGAGGACGATCCAGGTCGAGGTGGCCATTCAGACGCTCCAGCGGTCGTAGGTGGAAGAGATGCCCACCGGCTTGGCGTGCGGGGCGAAGCACAGGCGGCAGGCGGCGTTGACGCAGCGCCACTCCATGCGGCCGGCCGGGTAGTTGGGGTAGACGGCCAGGGTCCGGCCGCATTCGATGCAGCGGTCGTCGGGGTCGAGGTGCTGGCGCACCACGCCGGCGGCGGGGGTGGTGACGGCGTGCACGGCTCAGGCGGCCTTCGCAGCTTCGGGTTCGCCGGCCTGCATGCGCAGGACGTCCCAAGCGACGTCCGGGCGCAGGTCTTCGCAGCGGACCTTGCCGCTCGTGGCGCGCTCTATCGACGGGCACTGCTCCGCCGGAACGCGCCGCTCTCCTTTGACCCACTGATTGACAGTAGGGGGTTTGACATCGAGGGCCCGTGCCAGGGCCGCTTGTCCGCCGACGATGTCTGCGGCGGTTTTGATCGCGCTCATGGCGCAATGATAAGGCTTTGCCTTACGTTGTCAACGGCATTGCCTTATTGGCACTCCGACAGGAAAGATAAGGCAATGCTTACTGGCAAGGAACTCGGCGAAGCGATCGCGGCGGCGATCAAGATGAAAGGCGTCAGCCAAAGGGCGCTGGCTGCCCATTTCGGAGTCAAGCCGCCGTCCGTCCAGGACTGGATCAAGCGCGGGACCATCGGGAAAGACAAGCTGCCGGGGCTCTGGGATTACTTTTCGGACGTCGTCGGGCCGGATCACTGGGGGCTTGGTGGATCGATGCTGCCCGGCCTTGAGGCGAGCAGTGCCGGGTATGTCGACAGCGCGCCTGCACAAGACCCCGGTGTGACCGCGACTGGGCACGGTCACTCGGTCAATGAGAGCGATTGGGCACTGCTTGAGGATTTCAAGATGCTGCCCGACGACGAAAAGGCGGCGTTGCGTGCCACGCTCAAGGGAAAGGCCGACCATGTGCGCAAGATCGTGGCCGAATACCTTGGCCGGCAGGGACTTAGCAGCACGCCTGCGACGAACCAGCGTGTGGAGGAAACGTTCGGCGTGCCGCCTCCGTCACCAGTGAGCACCTACAGAAAAATCACGCCGGTCCCCGCGCCCGCTGCCCCCAGCAGGAAAGGGGTGAAGTGATGCCGTACCAGCTCGTGCGCGACGCGATCAGCCAGGACACGGTCACAGCGCTGCGCCAGCTGCTGGTCCTGGCGGAGCAAGGAGAGCTGACCGGCATCGCCTTCACGGCGACCTTCCGCAAGATGCGCTACATCACCAACGTGGCGGGCATGCTGGCCAAGAACCCGACGTTCTGCCGCGGGGCGATTCGCGCCCTCGACGACGAGCTGTCCGCGATCATTCACCACAGAGACCCGCAAGAAACTCGATAGCACCGAGCAGCATAGATAGACCATGGAACACCAATTCGTCGACGCAACCGAGGCCGAGCTCAAACAAGCCGCGGCTGTCGCGCACGCGCAAGCCGCATCTGCCGAACGATGGGGCTACATCGTGGCGGCGATTATTGGGGTCGGCGGGATCATGGCATGGTACGTCTCGATACCGGTCGCCATCGCCGTCTACATGCTGCTCACCAAAGGTCCCAATCGAGCGCGCGACGCGGCAGATAATGCCTTGAGTACATATCGGGAAGCAATGCCTTCAGCGAGTGGGTATTAATGCTCGCCGCTCTCCTCTGCTTCGTCGTCGCCATCGCTGACGGCGACACGCTCACCGCGCGCTGCGGCGAGCCGGGGGCCTACGAGCAAGTGAAGGTGCGCCTGGCCGAGATCGACGCGCCTGAGAAGCGCCAGCCCTTCGGCCAAGTCAGCCGGCAGCACCTGGCAGCCTTGTGCTTCCAGAAGCAGGCCGAGATTCGGCCGGCCACCAAGGACCGCTACGGGCGCACCGTGGCGCGCGTGCGCTGCGCCGGCCAAGACGCAAACGCCGAGCAGGTGCGCGCCGGCCTGGCGTGGGCCTACACGCGCTACCTCACGGACCCGGCGATAGCGCGCATCGAGCAAGGGGCGCGGGCTGCGCGCCGCGGGCTCTGGGCCGATGCTGAGCCGATGGCGCCTTGGGAGTGGCGGCACGCGAGGAAGGCCGGAACGGGTGGATAGCGATCTGGTCCTTGGCTATGTGGCTGCCGCCGGCTGGGCCGGGCTGATGCTCTACCTGCCCTACCGGAGCCTGCGCGAGACCGGCCTGCGCGGTTGGCTTGATGCCCTGCGGAGAGCGCCGGGAGTTTCGCTCGCCTCGGCCATCCTCTGGGTGGCATGTGTCGGCGTTCTCCTTTGGGCCCTGACGGGGACGCGGCACTAAGCAGCGCCCCTTTCCGGTCACTGCCCGCTCCGGCGGGCTTTTTTGCGTCTGGGTCCTCGCCGGTTACAAATAAATAAGGCTTTGCCTATTGACGATAGGTTAGGCTGCGCCTTACTATCCATCCCATCACCAACACAGGAGATGGGGATGCAAGAAGTCAACGAGTCGGCGCGGCCTGGCCTCGAAGCCCACGCGAAGGCGATGGCGTCGCTGCGGCAGCTGCACGACGTGTGCAAGCGCATGGAGTGCGAGAACGACCTGGAGAAGCCCACCGAGGCCGAGTACCAGGCTGCGCTGGACGAGGCGGAGCGGGCGCTGGCGACGATGGGCTGGCCGGTGATGACGGGAGGTGCGTGATGGCAAAGCACACGATCAAGGGCTACATCGTCTGGGAGAAGTGGCACAGCGATGAACAAGGAAAGTTCGGCTTCGCCCACTACAAGCCGTCGACCGAACAGAGCACCTACGTAGATCGCGTTCTGGTGTGCGAGCACTCGTTCGAGGTTGATGTGCCCGACGACTTCGACCCGACGCCCGGCCTGATTGCCTCGCTGGAAGCGCAGAAGACCGAACTTCGCCTCAAGTTGGCCCGCGAGCTGATGGAGATCGACACGCGCATCAGCAAGCTGCAGGCGCTGCCGATGGCTGGGAGCGAAGCATGAGCCCGAGCACCTTCGCCGCCCTCCGAAACGATCAGATCGCCCGCGAAATGGGCGCCACCCTGCCCGAGCTGTACTGGCCGCCGCGTCGCATCGCCAACGGCCTGAAAACGTGCCGCGGCGTGGTCATCGGCGGCGCCATCCAGCCGCAGAAGCCGGTGTTGGGCGCCCATGCCGAACTGCTGCAGGCCGCGGTTCTGGAGCCTCGCACGGCCAAGCCGCTGCCCCTGCTGCAGCGCATCGCCGGCGCGGTGTGGAGGTGGTGCTGATGAACGCCCACCAAGCCACCGCCGCCCTGCGGCGCCTGCGCACGTACCCGACGTTCGATTGCGTCATCGACGGCGTGCCCTACGAGGTCGAGGTCGACTACTCGCCCAGCGAGCCGCACCGCGGCGCCGAGCTCGACATCCGCAGCGCCAAGGTCGGCGGCCACGACGTCTACGACCACCTGTCCAAGCCGGCGCGCGACAGCCTGGAGGCCCAGGCGTGGCTGCGGCTGGAAGCGCGGGCGCGGTGCGCAGCGCTGGCGGAGGACTGAGCCATGGGCGCGCCTGATCTTCCCCTGGGCCTGGTCTACGACCTGGACATCGACAAGTACCACGGCGGCCCGGGCCTGAGCAAGAGCGGCCTCGATTCGCTCGCGCGCAGCCCGGCCGTCTACCACGCGCTGCACATCGACCCGAACCGTCCCGCGCCGCGCGAGAAGGCCGGCCAGCTCGAAGGCAGCCTTGCCCACTGCGCGATCCTGGAGCCGGCGGAGTTCGACCGCCGGTATGCGGTGGGGCCGGCCGTGAACCGCAACACCAAGATCTGGAAGGAGTTCGTGGAAGCGAATTCCGGCATGGTTGCCATCCAGCCCGACCAGCGCGACGTCGCCCTGGCCCAGGCCGCCGCCGTCAATGCTCTGCCCGAAGTGCGCGAGGCGTTGTCGCTCGGCCGATCGGAGGTTTCGGCCTACTGGATCGACGAGAAGACCGGCGTGCTGTGCCGGTGCCGGCCGGACTGGGTGCACCCCGTGGTCGACAACAAGGCGATCCTGCTCGACCTGAAGACCTGCGGCGACGCCAGCCCGCACGAGTTCGTGCGCCAGGCCGCACGCAAGCGCTACGAGGTGCAGGACGCGTTCTACAGCGACGGCTTCGGCATCGCCGCCGGGCTCGACGTCCTCGCGTTCATCTTCGTGGCTGTCGAAACCGAGTACCCCTACGCCGCCAGCGCCTGCATGTTGGACGACGCATCACGCGCCAGCGGCCGCCTCAAGTACCGCGCCGGACTGGAGACCTACGCCGAGTGCCAGCGCACCGGCGTCTGGCCCGGCTTCGGCGCCGGCATCGAGCTCGTTTCCCTCCCGCAATGGTCCATCCAGAAAGAACCGACCGAATGACCAACTCCACCACCCTGGCCGACATCCGCGACGGCAAGAAGGCTCAGAACCCTGTCGTGCAGTTCAGCGCGTTCATGGACAAGCTCAAGCCGCAGATGGGCCTTGCGCTGCCCAAGCACCTCAACGCCGATCGCATGGCCCGTCTGGCCCTCACGGCGTTCAGCAGCACGCCGGCGCTGCAGAAGTGCAGCATGCAGACCATCGCGGCCAGCATCATGACGGCCGCTCAGCTGGGCCTCGAGCCGGGCATCGGCGGTCAGGGCTACCTGATCCCGTACGGCGGCACCTGCACCTTCGTGCCGGGCTGGAAGGGACTCGTCGACCTGGTTGCCCGCAGCGGCCGCGCGACGGTCTGGACGGGCGCTGTGTTCGCCGGCGACGAGTTCGACTACCAGCTGGGCGATGCGCCGTACTGCCGCCACAAGCCGGGCGACAGCGAGGGCGACTTCACGCACGTCTATGCGATCGGCCGCGTGAAGGATGCGCAGATGCCCGTCATCGAGGTCTGGACGCGCGCCAAGGTGGAGAAGCACCTGGAGCAGTTCAACAAGGTGGGCACGCGCCACTACTCGAAGGCCAGCGAATCGAACTTCGAGATGTATGCCCGCAAGGTGGCGCTGCTGCAGGTGCTCAAGTACATGCCGTCGAGCATCGAACTGCAGAACGCCATCGCCGTGTCGAACGCTTCCGAAGAAGGGCGCGGAACCATCATCGACGGCGATTTCGTGACCGTGCATGACGACCCGCCGGCGAGCGTCGACAAGGAGACCGGCGAGATTCGCGACGCCGGCCCTTCGTACGCAGCCCTGGCCGACCAAGTCAACAAGGCCACCAGCCGCGACACGGCCGACCTGGTGCTCGACACCGCGCGCCATCTGCCCGCCGACCAGCAGGACGAATTGGCCGCGCTGATCGAGCGCAAGTTCGCCGCCTGATTCCCCCGGCGCCAGCAGCCGGCCCGGGCCACTTCATCGCCTCCCTCCTCCTCGGCCCGAGCCCTTGCTGCGATCCGCTTCGGCGGGCGCCTTTTTTCTTCCCTCAACGCCAACGAAAGGCACCCATGTACGCCAATCAAATTCAAGCCAACGCCATCCGCCAAGCCTCTGGCATCGGCACCATCGCCGCCGACGGCATGGCGTCGGAGCCAGCAGCAGAGATCGAGCGCGAGATGAACCGCCTGAGCCACACCGCCAGCATTCTCGAAGGCAGCGTGGCTCGCCTGCGCGAGCGCCTGGAAACGCTGTGCTATGCCAACGCGCCCACCGAGGCCCGGCTGACGAACGAGGTTGAGCCGAACACCAACTTCGGCGGCCGCCTGCGCAGCATCGACAACTCGATGTCCGACAGCCTGAGCGTGCTCAAGTCGCTGTTGGACCGCCTGGCAATCAACTGACCACCACCGGAGCCACCTCATGCCCTTCCAGCTTTCCGAAGTCACGAAGATTACGGTCACCAATGCCAACCCGCGGCGCGAGCTGCACAGCGAAGAGCGCGTGCGCGCAATCGACATCGCCTTCTCCATCACCGGCGAGAACACGCTGCTCGACCTGATCGAGCCCGGCCTGCGCGAGCACCACTTCTGCAACAAGGCGCTGAAGGATGGCCAGGAGACGCTGCCCGACGTGGCGATCCCGCTGCCGAACCTGCGCTTCCCCTTCCTGCCCACGGCCTACGCCTACCGCAAGGGCGAGAAGTACCGCGGCTACCGCTTCATCTGGGACTGGGGCACCGAGGGCGCGCACGTCGACTTCACCGACGTGGTGCTGGCCAACCTGCACTACGAGATCGCCGAGGGCGGCAGCGTCGTCGTCATGGGCACGATCCAGTACAACGGCGACGAGCTGCAGGACAACGACCTGTACGGCGAGCTGGCTGGCCTCGCATCCGAAGGCGACATCTACATCCAGCTGCTGGCGCCGGCCGAGCTGCTGCCGGCGAAAAAGGGCTACCGCGCCGGCAAGCCCGACACGCCTCCGGTGCAGGAGCCCGACCCGGACGCCGGCGACATCTTCGCCGCGACGCATGCCGAAGAAGAAGACGAGACCGAGGAGGGCTGACCGGTGAGCATCAACGGGACCACCTACACCCCGCGCGCCGGCAGCGTCGCCTACCGCACCATCGACTTCTTCAGGGCGAACCCGGACGAAGAACTCAGCGTCGACGACATCGTCGAGAAGTTCGAACCCAGCACTGGCAATGTGAGTGCGTTCTTGGCCGAGCCGATCAAGCACGGTCTGATCATGCGCGAGCGCGATTCCAGCGGCGAGTACATGTTCAAGGCCGGCCCGAAGCTGAAGGGGCCCATGACCACCGAGCCCCTTGCAAAGGCCGTTCAGTGCATCGTGCCGGCCCCGAAGGTCAAGCGCGGCCTGGGCGTACTGGCCCTCGACCTGGACCTTGCGAGCATCCCCCTGCGCGATGACGTGCCCATGCCCGGCGCGACGGGCCTGAAGCGCAAGCGCCTGGACTACGCCCTGCTGCTGGACCGCATGAAGGTCGGGCAGTCGGCGCAGCTGCCCTACGCATGCCGCTTCACCCTGGGCAAGGCCATCAAGCTCGTGCACCAGGACGGCACCGGCCGGCGGTTCACCACGCGCAGCGACGCCGAAGCGGGCACGCTAGCTGTCTGGCGGGCGGAGTAGGCACAGCCATGAATCGCCGCCGCAACCCCACGACCTGGGCCGAGACCATCGTCGCGAGCCGGCCGACCGAGCCCGAAGTCGCCACCGAGACCATGGCCAAGCTCTACAGCGCGTTCGCGGACATGAAGGCCGGCGGCAGCGATGGCGAGACCTTCGACCGTCTGGCCAGCGCCGTCAACGTCGGGATGATCCGCGCCGAGGAAATCGACCCGGTGTGCGTGCAGCCGATGCTGGCCGCGCGCGATGCGCTCATCCACGCCGACGAGATCATGGGCCGACACCGGCGCTACGGCTTCGACGGGCCCGGCCTGCAAGCCATGGCTGCGGGCTTGGAGGTCTACGAAGAGATCCTACGCAACAGCACGCCTAACCAGATGGCCGAGGCCGCGCGCGAGTCGCGTCGGCGCATGCAGCGCCAGGTGGCGCAGGAAGCAACAGGAGAGAAAGCATGAGCAACGAACAACGGAAGGCCGAAGCGCTGGCGGTGCCGAGTGAGATCGCCATCATCATCGAGAACCTGCACACACAGGACAACCGAATCACCGACAACCCGCTGTTCGCAGTGCAGCAAAAGCGCCGCGTGTACGGTGTTGACGACGATCACAAGGACGGTGCAACTTACATCACCGACGATGGGGTTGAGTTTGACGCTCTCCAGCAGAACACGCGCAAGGTTGGCTATTTGGACCGCTGGGAGTTCGTCACTGGCTGCATGACAGAACAGGGCTGCAAGGACTACATCGCCTGCAACGGCCACAACCTGCACGAACCGCGCATCTACGCCTACGGGTCGTACCGCAATGCCGAGTTCATCGCCCTGCGCAAGTGGCTGATGAGTCTGCGCGGTCTCGCCACCCCCACCGACAGCGCCGCCAATGCGGAATTGCGAAGCGTGTACGAGACGCTGGAGACGATCGCGGCATTCCTGAATATCGACCTTGAAGCGGCCAAGAAGGCACCCAGCAAGCCGTCCGATGTCTACATCGCCGCCATTAAGGCTTGCGCCGCCAATGCGGGGGCGGTGCCGATTCATGCGATGGTCGATGCAGTGATGAATCTCGCCGACCGCTATGCACATGTCTACTCTTTCGTCGGCGATGACACGATGCCCAAGGCGCGTGCAGAACTGGCGAAGGCCGTTGCCGCACTTGTAGCTCCTGCCGTCCAAGAGGCATTCATGCAGCCCAATGCGGACTTCAGCTACTGGAAGTGCCCCGATCACCCAGACTCGGAGGGGTACGTATTTAAGCGCGTGGACGGCTCGTATGTCTGCGGGCTGTGCTGGAAGACAGGGGAATTCGCCACCAAGGCCGACAGCAGCGAGCCCAGGGCGTACAACCGTGCGCGTGAGATGGCCGACCGGGTGTATGACTGCCTCGATTCCATCGGCACGGGCTGGGACGAAGACGACATTGATGAGGTGCAGGGCAAATTGCTGCCCGAGGTCTACGACTGTCTCAACCTGCTTGCAATGGCTCACGACGCCTCTGGCTCCCCGGCAGCGGCACGGGCGGGGGAAGTGCTTGGCTCTCCACATCCTGACTGGCCCGAAGACCTGCAGACTTTTGCCGAGCGCAGTGCATACCAACGCGGTGTTGCCGATGCTCGCAGGATTGCCACCTTGGCACAAGCGGGGGTGAGCGATGCGGA
>Ga0160447_100154_pt1 | contig 45352 bp, 69 predicted proteins | sample HID1973K_E1MG_FD_108222 | JGI IMG/M metagenome (GOLD analysis project Ga0160447, IMG submission 108222) | Enriched mosquito-associated microbial communities from UW Madison campus, WI, USA - HID1973K_E1 MG | ecosystem: Host-associated > Arthropoda: Insects > Digestive system > Unclassified ...
GATCTGGGCGAGCAGCATGTGCGTGGGTCTCCTCGTCGCGGGCGGGTTGTTCGGCTCAGTCGTCGGATGCGGCGGTTGGCGGCTTCGGCGCGAGCTTCGCGGGCACGAGCCACTGGAAGCCCGTCATCGATGTTTCGCTGAACGTGCATTCGGCGGCCGCGGAGACCAGCACCGGCTTGGTGGCGGGCGGCGTCGGCGCGTTCTGGATCGTGCCGTGCACGACCACCCGCGAACCATGATAACTCGCGCCGGAGCCGGTGATTTTCAAAGGCGCGCTGGCCGCGTCGGGATAATCGGCGCGGACCTTCTCCTTGCAGGCTTCGACATTCTTGTAATAGGACGTGCAGCCGGCGAGCGAGGCGAACGAAAGTGAGATCAGGACGGCCAGCAGAGGGTGGTTTCGATGTTTCATCGATGAATTCGGTCGATGCCCGATGCCGCGAGGCATATCGGAGCGTGATGAAGGTCGGGCGAAGCTTTATAACACGCGCGGCCGTGTATCACTGTAGTGCATCGAGGCGCAGCGGGGCCGCGCGCCGATGGCTTGTTTTGTCGCGCGATGCGGTAGCACAATCGGCACTGTCGAACGATCCGCGCGTTTTTGACCGATGGAGACGACCGTCATGCAGAAGGACATCGAAGTAGGCGATTACCTGCTTGCCATGCAGGCCGTGCCGCGGCAGATCGAAGCCGACGGCGACGAGGAGGCTGCCCCGTCCGAGGGATACGCGATCCGCGTGCGCGTGACGCGGCTCGACCGGAAGCCGGTGCACGGTTCCGCGCTCGCGAGCGATTCCGGCGAAATGACGGGCGACCACGGCCCGTTCGAGACCGTCGCCGAGGCGATCGCGCACGGCGAGGCCTGGGGACGGCATTACGTCGCGCGCGTGCTGGGGCATTCGGTGTAGCGGCGGGGCCGCGAAAGAGGGGGGCGCTCCCCGCGTCAGGCGGGTGCCGCGCGGCGATGCGCGTGGCTAGACTCTGGCTCATCGACCGGACCATCGCAGAGGCCGCCATGACGCCCGTTGCTCTTTACGTCACGCCCCATTTCATCGCTTCCGTGCGCAGGGGGAAGGTGCGCGACTGTTTTAGCGGGACGGTTCGGTTCATCGGCGTGGACGCGCTGCCGTTCGATGTCGAACACGTGTGCCTGCTGGATCGCGATACGGCGATCGAGGCGCTGTTCGACGCGGTGAGGGACGCGGAGAGGTTGTTGAATGCGGTGTGAGGGGGCGTTGCACGAAGCCCGCTTTGGTGCCGGGGACCGGACTCGAACCGGCAAGCCGTGAGGCGGCGGATTTTAAGTCCTGATTAGCTGTATGGGCATACAGTGGAATGACTGATTCCTCACGCTAAATCAAGGGTTTGCCGGTTGTCGAAACATTGTGATTGTGAACGGTGTTTTCAATAGATCGCCAGAAAAGTGCACACCCCACCCTCGCTCGTAAACATTTCTGATCGGCCTTCTGACTTTGAGAACGGTTTTTAAATACCGGCAGCACGCGCGGTGAATCGACGATGACTCGCCCAATCCGTGCTCATTTTTTCAAACGCGCTAATGCCTGTTGAGCGTCCCTGTTTCCATGTGAGGCGGACTTGTTATACCAGCTCATGGCTTGAATCAAATCTTTATCAACGCCGACACCCTTTTCATAAGCTAGCCCAAGATTGAATTGCGCTGCAGATTTTTCATTTGCAGCCGATTTTCGGAACCAAATAATCGCCTGACCAGAATCTGCGGAAACGCCGATTCCGTCCCGGTAAGCGACGCCTAAGTTATTTTGCGCTGACGGCTCATCGCGTTCCGCTGCCTTTCGAAACCACTCCACAGCCTCGACGGGGTCCTTATGCACTCCGTTACCCGCCAGATAGGCCTCGCCGAGCAAATTTTCCGCTTGCCGGTTACCTTGAATTGCCGATTTTTTTAACCATCGTGCGGCTTCGAAGAAGTCTTTAGGGACGCCTATTCCTTGATCAAAAGCTAGCCCGAGTGCAACCTGACATAAATCGTTACCTGCATCAGCGCACTTGCGCCACCACGTTAATGCCTCGATGTCATCTTTTTGAATTCCTTCGCCGGCATAATACGCATATCCAACGTCATACTGCGCAAGTGTATTGCCTTGATCAGCTGCCGAGCGAAACCACTTAAGAGCTTCGCCGTAGTCCTTCGCACTGACCCCTCTTCCCGCTTTGTAAGCGTTCCCTAGAGCGAGTTGTGCATTTTCATCTCCCTTTTCGGCCGCCTTCAGGTACCACCCGATGGCCGCCTGCTCATCCTTGTCAACTCCCTGGCCAAGCTCAAGCATGAACCCAATACTGTATTCCGAGTAAGGTAATCCTTGATTAGCCGATTTCAGATACCATTTAAACGCTTCGCGTCGATTCTTCTCGACGCCGCGACCGTCATAGTAGGTATCGCCGAGGAGTTGTTGTGCCGACGCGTAGCCTTGGGTCGCAGATTCGCGAAGCCAGTAGACAGCAGAGGCGTCGTTTTTCGTCACGCCAGAGCCATCGGCGAACGCCAGGCCAAGTTCGAACTGTGCGGCTTCATATCCTTGCGCCGCAGATCTTTGAAAGAAGGAAGCGGCTGTAGTTGCATTCTGCTGTACACCATCGCCGACTTTGTAAGCCAGTCCGACCCTGTATTCTGCATATGCGTTTCCCTGGTCAGCAGACTTTCGATACCACGACAATCCTTGAGCGAGATTATTCGGAACGCCGTTGCCATCACGATATGCGTCCCCAAGTCTAGCTTGTCCATCCGAGCTGCCGCGTTCCGCAGCGCGACGGAACCAGACCGTCGCGGCGACGGGGTCTTTCTCAACGAGGACACCTTTGGAATAAAGGCTACCTACAAAGATATAGCCCTTATATGCGAGCACAGGAGAAATCGACAGAATTGGCAAGGAGATGGTAGCAAACGCTATCACACATCCCGCGATACGGACGACGCGTATCGATCGGCTTTTCCAAAGCCCATTATTGCGAGCGATCGCTGGATCTTGAGTGGTGTCTGCTTCGGTCGCCGTAGAAGGTGTATTGTCCGGCTTCTGCACGGTCGCTTCGTTCGGAATATTCGTCTCAGGCGCAGCTTGCCATTGCTGTTCTTCGTGTATCTGCGGGGAAAATGCGATGGTCGGGTCTCCAGAAGCTTTCTTTGACCAGAATCTTGGCGATTGACCGGTAACGTTGGCTTGCACATACTGAGCGAGATCGAAAAAGCCAACTCGCCCGTCCTTGTTACAGTCTGCATTTCCGCTCGATAGTCCAGAAACGACGGCCGATGTGAATCGACCCATCGTGATTCCGCCGAGAACATGTTCAGCTTCACCTGCCGTTTCGATCGCCGTCGAGGCTGTTAGTATGAATAAGCCTTCGGTGCTTCTCTCGAGAGCGCTCATCGAGCTATCGATGTCCCCTCTAAGACCCGCATCAAATGCTCCGCTGAAGCAGCAATCGAGCAAAAGGACAACGGTCTCGCATCGTGATGATGCAATTACCTCACGAAGCGCCCGGCTCGGTATGGTTGTCGACAATCTCGCTGTTCGGGTTGTGTTTCGAGTTGCTAAGCATAAGTCGCCGTTGGAATCTAGAACGCCGTGTCCGGCATAAAAAATCAAAACAAGATCGTTATCCCATGTCTGGCCCATCGCTAATTCGAGCTTCTCAAGAATATCGGTACTGGAAGCGTCTAGGAAAACTTTTACCTCGTCGAACCGGCCGATCCAGTGGTCTCGCAAAATTACTTCGATGGCGCGGACGTCGTTATGAGCACCTTTGAGATCGGACAATCCCGAGTCTGTTCGAAAGGTTTGGTTTCCGATTAGAAACGCCTTGCGCCTACCCATGATTCGAATCACTCCCCTGGCATCAACCTAGCCAACGCTTCGGGCAAATTTGGTGAATCAATGTTTTTCATCGCAACTGAAATCTCGCGACCATCGGAAGTTTTCAGGTGGAATGATAGGGATGGTTCTCGACTTAGATAGCTTCGCAGAACACCGACCAAGGAAGCAGCAAAGCCACTGGTGATCGAGGTGATTACTAGGTCAGCAATGCTTATAGCAACGCCGCGCTCGCCGTCCCTTGGAAGAGCGTCTCGTTTCGACTCCACCTGCAGACCCCGAAATGTTCGTAAGTCCTTTGCGAAATCTGTGGTAAGTGCGGCCAACCGGTTTGCGGAAAGATCTGCACAAAGCGTCACATCAAGGCTCTCAATATTAGGCATAGCTATTCCTCAGCTAAAAGAGTGTGTGCGGGTGGGGGGCTTCCTCCATACTTAGTCAACGTGAATGCTCGTCACACGATACTCCTAAATACTATTCTTCGACGCCGTCCGCGTCGCGCGATCGTGACGGGCTATCGAGGCCGATCTTAGGTGTCACTGCCGGCCAATCTTTCCGATGGCAATCGCGAGCTTTTCTATGACGAGATGGCTATAACGCCTGGTTGAAACCACCGATAAATGCCCGAGCACGCCGCCCACGGTGAAGAGATCGACGCCAGCGTTGATCATCTCTGACGCGGCTGCGTGCCTCAGGTCGTGGAAATGAGTCTTCGGAAAGCCGGCCGCCTTGCGAGCAGCTTCGAAGTGATTCCCGAAGACGTTCGCGTTTACCGTGAAGCGGACTCGGCGAGAGAGCACGGCGATGCGCGGATGAATAGGCACAATGCGCGGCTTTCCGTTTTTTGTGTCCATCAGCACGAACCCCTTTTTCGTTACTTGAGCACGGAGGATCTCCGATTTACGCATGCCCGAGTAGAACGCGATCCGGATGCCAGCGCGCACCTCGCGATGCTTGCAGGCCCGCGCAATCAGCAGCATCTCGCGACGCTGCGGATAATGATGCCGCTCATTGCTGACCGACGGTATTTCGATGCGCGCGGTCTGGTCTTCGGCCAGCACGCCGATCTTGTGCGCGTACTTGATTGCGGCGCGAAGATAGGCGAGCACGTTTCTGATTGAAGCGTCTGTGAGTGGGCGCTTCACGACGCCGTAGCGGTCTTCCTGCGCGCGCATGTAGCCGACGATTCGCACAGACCAATCGTGAAGGTCCAGCGCGTCTTGGTCAGCATACTCGGCGCTCCACTTCTGCAAAATGCGGATGCGCTTCTCCGCGTCCTTCCATCTATCCTTCCTGTCTGCGACATGCTTGCGTACACAGTCGCCGATAGTCACAGTTGCGCGTCGTTCGCCGTTTGCGATCGCATAGATCTCGGCCTCCCAGCGGCGGGCTAGGCCGTCTGCCTCTGCGGAAGAAATTCCAGCAGGGAGAAGCTTGGTTTGACGGACACGTTCGCCCTTGATGATGCGATTGAACGTCCAGCGATAGCGCTTACGGCCGCTTTTTGTAATGGTTTCGATTGGCATAATTCGAGATAGACATACAGGGATTGCAGGTCGTATACGTGGGTCTTGCGGGTGAGCTTGAAGCGCTGGATCAACCGTCCCTCGACGTCGAGACGGCTGATGAGATGCGCGGGCACGCCAAGGATCTCGGCAGCTTCCTTGGCGGTCACTCGTTTTCCGGATGCGATTCCCATAGCAGGCTCTCCAGATACGCGCGGCTGACGCGCATGAATTCGTTGATGTGTTGCGTCATGCTACGATTTCGTCCGACTGGGAGCGGAGTGCAACATGAAGCGAGCATGGCAAATCGTTGAGATCGGGTTTGTCGGCTTGTTGGTAGCTTTGTTGACGCTCGCAACTTTCCTCGTTTGGCACGTCATCGCTCAAAGGATCGGCTCGACCAAAGACCTTTGGGATATTGCTACGGCAATAGGGACGGTCGGAGCTGTGATAGTGGCGGTTGTGCTGGCGGTGTCTCAGGAGAGGAGCCGCGTTCGAGAAGAGTTCGTACGCGCAGGAATGCTCGCTGCCCGTCTGCTTCCAAAGCTTAAGATTGCGGAAGTCGAGTGTCGAGACCTGAGTGCGGAGCTTTCGGTTTTTCATCAATTCCGCGCTCCATCTGTCGATCGCCTTGATAGTTTCCTGCGCGACTTGGAGAAGATCGAACTCAGCGTCTCTACCAGCGATCTCACTGCACTCGCACCTCTTCCCAACCGAGGGGGCGCCCGTCTTGCAAATGCGCTCGGGTACATGGACCTCCTTCGTGCATCTATAACGGCTAACCGAGCGGATGTAAGACGAGGCCCATTCGACCCGGACGCCAGTTCTGATTGGGCGGAATGGGCGGGCCTTGCAGCCATGTGTTTGAAGATCGCGATGCGGGAATGCGAAGAAGCTTCCGACCCGCTGCTCTCTTTCAGCATGGAAGAAATTCTCAATGAATTGCGTGAGATGATCCCAAGTGAAGATGCGGAAAAGCCTCACTGACTGACGACTATTGTTGTGACACGGTAATTCCCCGCACGGCTTCGAATCGAAGTCGCCATTAAGCAGCGGTTGCAGTTCGCGCTGATTCATGCTGCAACTCCAGACATCTGATTTTCGTGCGCGAAGTTCGCGACGATCAGCGCGGTGGCAAGATCGGGGCATACGCTGTTTCCAATCATGCGAACCTGCGAGGTTTTCGACAGCGGCTTCCCGTTGAACATCGGGTCGAGAACGTAGCTGTCCGGGAAGCCCTGCGCACGCGCGAGCTCGCGCGGCGTGAGCATCCGCATGCTGATGTCGACGATGGCGTAGTCTTCGCCGCGGATCGTGACCAGGCCGAAGCGATCATGCGTCGGGACCGTGTGCAGCGGCTCCCGCAGATCGACGCCGTCTTTCTCGTTGCCGTAGTACTTCACGAGGAAGGCGCGCACCTCGGCGTGATGTAGGCCACCGGCGCCGATCGTGCGCAGCGGTTCGTCGGTCGGCTGCCCGACGTTGTCGCCGCGCAGTTTGATCAGGTTAGAGGTGACGACCGCGTGATGATCGACGGCCGTCACCGTTCCCGCCGGCACATCGATGGGCGTCCCAGTGACGCCGCCATAGTGCTTCGCGAGGAAGGCCGAGACGAGCGCGTGCTTGGCGCCGCCGGCGACGATCGTGCCGAGCGGCTTGTCGAGACCCGGCACACGCGGGGCCTGGCCGGGGCGCTCGGCGTATCCAGTCTGCACGAGAGTCGGCGAAACGAGCGCGAAGCGGTTGGCCGTCGTGGTCGTTCCGAGTGGCGCGTCGAGCGAACCGCCCCGGAATCGATCCTCATCGCTGTAGTACGACACGATGAACGGATCAGCGCTGTTCACGACGAATTTCATGATGCCGCGCGCGATCCGCCGCAAAGTCGCGTCCTTCAGCGGGCGTTCGCGCTCGAAGATGGACGGGCACGGGATCGAGCAGTCGATGCATTCTGCCGCGGTGCGCCACGGCTGCAGCTTGCCGGACTTCACACCGACGCTGCTTGGTGCGCCGTGCGTCGCTGCCGGCCAGACGATCGGCAAATGGTCGCGCCGCGCGACGAGAAACAGGCGCTTGCGGATCGTCGGCGCGCCGTAGTCGCACGCGCGCAGCTCGCGCCACTCGACGCGGTAGCCGTGCCGCTGGAGCGCGTTGACGAACGAGCGAAAGGTTCGGCCTTTCTGCTTCGGATCCGGCCGGCCCTCTGGCGTGAGCGGGCCCCAGTGCTGAAATTCTTCGACGTTCTCCAACATGATCACGCGCGGCTTGACCTTTGCCGCCCAGCGCAGAGCGATCCATGCGAGGCCGCGGATCTTCTTGTCGACGGGCTTGCCGCCCTTGGCCTTCGAGTGGTGCTTGCAATCCGGCGACAGCCAGACGAGCGCGACGGGCTGATTGTTCGTGATCTCGTCGGGGTCGACGTCGAACACGCTTTCGCAGTGATGCGCGGTATGCGGATGGTTCGCGGCGTGCATCGCGAGCGCTTCCGGGTCGTGGTTGATCGCGACATCGACGGGGCGGCCGAACGCGCGCTCGAGTCCAGTGCTGGCACCGCCGCCGCCGGCGAAGTTGTCGACGACGAGTTCACTGCCGAGATCCAGCGGCAGGGTCATCAGGTCACGTTTCATTGAGCACCGAGTGTTTGGTGGGTTGCTGTCGTGAAGGAGCGCACGTACCATCGCGCCAGAGATCTGAATTGGGCGCTGAGTCATGAAAAATTCCCTTCCGTTACGCGTTTTGAGATATGTATCGAGAGCTATCGACTATGTACTTTGGGGCGCTGTAGGGCTGATACTGAGCGGGGCGATTGCGATGGTTCTTGCTCATCAGTTCAGCGGCGAGCTGGGTTCCACGATGGCCTCATGGTTCCAAGCGGTTGGCTCCATAGGCGCGATAATCGCGGCGATTGCGGTTGCTAGTGAACAGCATAGAAAGGAGGTTGCGCGACGGACCGAGGAAGAGATAACAGCTGAGTTTCTTCTCGGCGCGGAGATCGCATGGCTCTGCCAAGAGATAAGCAGCCTCATCAACCGCTATGCATTCGTAAAGCCAAAACAGGACTATTTGTTGGTTATCAACGACGACGAGGTCTCGGATATTCTTCGACGGCTCACTTGGTGTCGACAACGAGTTAAGAGCAAGGGACAGCTCGCGCTCGTTGGAGATCTTCGTCGCGCTTTGATCGAAACTGTTCACCTTATTCGCACGAAAATGCAGATCACTCCCACGCAGTTTCATCCTGATGAGATTGCGCAGATGGACGGGTATCGGGCGAATGTATTGGCTGCGTTCAACCACATGGCCGGAACGCGGAAGGCGGCTAGGTATGACACCTGAACACGAGTCTTTTTCCTTTAACAAATCTCGCACCATCGGGCCGCTGAAGAGGATCGGACGTTCTTTCATGCTTTCTCTCCAGTTGCCTTGGCGTCGAACATGTCGACGGTCTTGTCGCAGCGATCGGGGGCGGGCGAGTCCTGCAACTCCGAGAGAATGTCCTTCAGGCGCGTGTTGCCGTCGCCGCCGTAGGGAAGGCAGTCGCCATTCCAGCCGATGGACGAAAGTTGCTTCTCGTCCTTGATCTCCCGACCGAAGCCGTAGCCGCAATCCGTGTGGCTGACGTCGCCGAGCGACTCGCGCGCGGTGTCTTCTGCGACCTGCATCGCGTGCGTCGAATCGGTCGCCATCACGACGGTGACGATGCTGATCTCGACGGAGAATGGTTTAAGCGTGCTCATGCTTCTCTCCTTCAGACCGGGTGATAGTTCTGCGGGGTGTCGTCGACTGCTTCGGCGGCGTGCGCCGGCTTCTCGCAGAACGGACAGAAACTGGCGAAGAACGAAACCTCCTTGCCCTTGCGATAGCCAGGCACGTCGGACTTGATGCGAAACGGCGTCTTGTGCTCGGCCGTCACTTTCTTGCCGAATACGATGGCGACGCCTTCGCACTTCGCCTCTGCAGGTTTTCCGAGATCCGCCGAGTACTTCTCGGCGAGCTTCTTTTCCAGATCGGTCATGCAGGTGCAGTTCATACTGTCCTTGGTGTTGTTAGATGCTGCGCACAAAGCGGCGGGTATGTTTCAGGCGTCGTGCTACGATCCATCGCCAATCAAAAGGAGCCACCATGACCACGCTCGAAAGCTGTGAGTTCTCGTTCGTTCGCGACGGTCGAGAAACCGAATACAGAGCCATGTTCACCGGCACTCTCACGTTTCCTACGGTAGTTCTCACTCGTTATGCCGACGCATCAGCTCCTCCAATTGGCTTCGACGTTCCTCGTACCGTGGCTCTCGCAAAACGGTACGAAAGCGAAATGGACGTCGTGCGCGACGCGATCGGACAAGCGGTTGTCGACAGGCTTTTTGACTCCCCGCAGCACTCCACCGTCTATCTCCGTGCGGATGCTCCAAGATGGGACGGAAAGCTTCGTGAAGTCCGATAGCGTGACAACGCCTGCTCTGCGAAAACTGAGTTGATGACGCTGCAGGCCTTTCGCCCTTATCGGGTGGCCCATCACGGTCAGGCAGCGCGCAACGTCATCAAGTCGGACGGCCGGATTACGCGCCGGCACGCGGTTGGTTGGAATTCAGTGCGCTGCCGGCCAGCGGATGCGCTTCTTGCGTTGCTCGATCTCGTCGAAGTGGCGCTTGGCGCGGAGATCTGCGCCGCGCACGAGTGCGATTGCGGAAACCATCGTCACGACAAACAGAAGGACTACTATCTGATAGGCATTCATGAGTGAGCCTTTTCGGGATCGCGTCAGGCGCAGTGCACGACTGCGCAGCGTTCGATACGGGCGGCGCGGTAATCCATCTCAGCGCACAACATCAGGTAAGAGGCGGCGACTACGAGAATCACGGCCCAGATTTTCACGAGGCTCATTGCCAGAGCGCCTTTGCCGGTGCGGCGACGCAGAGAAACCAGACACAGCCGATCGCGATGCCGTAGAGAGCTACGACGCCGATTCCCTTGTAGATCCTGTCCACGGCGCGCAGGCGCGCGATGTCGAGCAGGGCGTTATCGTTGATTGCGCGGTTCATGCCGTCGCCACTCCCATGAAGATGTCAAATTGCTCGTCGCTCATGTCGGTGCAATCGATCCAGCCAACTGCCACCATCTGCTCGACCGCGCCCGGGTGATGCCACTCGCCTTTGACGCGGGAGGGAGAAACGAGAAACCGAAATCCGATCTGGGCCAGCGTCATCTCGTCCCCCGGGGCGCGTAGCAAGTGCATGGAAAGAATAGTAGCAAACGCTACTAAAGATAGCAAGTAGCAAACGCTACTAGAGATGAAGAAATTTGTAACAGCGAGGGGAGGGAGTGTTGCGCAGGCAACAAAAAACCCGCCGAAGCGGGTTTATTAATTGGAGCGATCGAACTTACGGTTTGCGCGGGACCGCTGTGCTTGATGCGGGTGCCGCATTTTGTTGCGCAACAGCGGCAATCAACTGGCCAATTCCGATCACAGAGGCCTGATTTGCGAAGTAGGCGCCGACAATGATTGCCGCCACCGCTGCAACTTGGGCGACCACCGATGCCCAAAAGTTGAGCTTGAGTGAACGGGCTTCTTGTGCGGCGGACTCGGCACCTTCGGCGGCCTTGACTGCTCGATCTGCGATGTCAGTCAACCGCTTGTCGCGCTCGTCGAGAACGGCCGCGCGAGCATCGAATGTCCGCCAGCGCTCGGTGTTCAGCTTTTCGTTGCCTTGCAGGGTGGCAAGCAGAGCGTCGATCTTACCTTCGATAGATGCGACGCGGCTGTCCATGCGCGCTTCGATCGCCATCAGCTTCGCGTCTATCTCTTCTCGACTAGGCGTGCTCATGCTGCGATCCTTCTGATCTCGTTGATTGTGTTCAGCTTGGATAGTGCGGATTTCCCCAACCCAATGTGACAAGTCGAAGACCTTTTCGACCGAGCCCTCGAGGTTAGCTCCGAATGACGGCGGCGACACCGCATCCTCGGACGAGTACGTGCTGCTCCCGACCACCTTTAGATGATTATCGCGCGCCATCGCTCGGTCGTGACCTCAGAATCGTCAAAAGTCTTTCAAGGTGCGGCTTTAGCCATTCCGGAGCGGCTTCCATGCGTTCTTCGATCAGATTGGGGTCATAATTCCACGCGATTTGGGCGAATGGGGGCGACACGGGCCGCGAAAGGATCTCGTCCAGCTCCTCATTACCGAAATCCCAAAATGAAATCAGCGTACAACTATTGCATGGGCTCATGAAGCAGACCAATTGCAACTCGTTCACGTTCTGCGATGCGAACGGGCGCAAGGACCAGTTGATTCTTGCATTGGCCTCTCTTAGACCGGGTATCGTGAACTGCTCAATGGGCATGAGCGCCGCAGTCAGGTGGAATCGACTCAATTCCTCGCCGCATCCCGGACATTTTCGCCGCTTGACGTGAGGGGCGAGCGCGCTCCAATCCGACTCGGGAGATGAAGGATCATTCATGAAAGACCTCTGGTAAGGGACGGCGCGTGCCTAGTTGTAGCACAGAGAGGCCAAGGGATTCTGCTTACGCCGTTACTCGGGTCGCCACGCTGACGGTCTGCAGATAGCCCGCACGAAATGCATTTTATCGATCTCGTCGTCCATGAAGGACATGGGGGGATGAGCATCATTCACAGAGATCACGTGCGTGCGACCCTGCCGCTTGTACAAAAACCGCTTGATCATAACGCGGCCGTCCTTCGACTTGAGCATGACGTCGTCGCCCGGTTCCACAGGCTGACTGGGTTCGATGACGACGAACTCGCCCGCCTGGATGCGAGGCCGCATCGAATCGCCGTCGCATTTCAGCGCGTACGCGTTCGGATCTCGCGTCGGGAAATCGACGTATCCGTCGCCGTGGCCGACCGGATATTCCAGATCAGCCCAATGTCCGTTATCTCCAAGCTGTGCCATACCTACTACGGGAATCGGATTCCACTTTGTAATTGGGATGGGCTTGAACTCATCCGCATATCGAACGGCAACGCCGGGATCACCTTTCCCCTTCGTCAGCCAGACCATATTGATCCCGTACGTGTTCTGGATCGCCATGGCCTGCGGGACAGTCAACTCGGGTCCGGTGCCAGCTAGCCACTGGGACGCGATGTCGACGCCCACCCCGGCTACGCTCGCCAGTTCTGACGAGGTGGCCGCGGTCTGAAACAGAGCAGCCTTCAATCTCGCTGTGGAGGTGAGGGTTGCAGCGTCGATCTGAGGGGATAGCGTAACGGCTTTTTCAGCAGACTGCGAATCGTTTTGAAAGGTGTTTTGGTCGTTGTTCGCCGAATCACCTTTGTAAGGTTCGTGCTCGGGCTCGGCGGGTGTGGCAGACGCGGACGTCGAGCTGAACCATCCCCGCAAACCCGGTAGAGCCTCAACGGCGCGGATCGTCTTCTCGCTCACGGCGCGGTTGCCGCTGAGCATCTGGCGCACGAACGCGCCGTCCTTGTAACCGAGGCGTCGACCGAACTCGCTGATGTTTCCGCCGGCGACGCGGTCAACAGCAGCCTTCAGGAGTGATACGCGGAGGTTGTTGAGTTCGAGGTCGTTCATTCCCGAACAGTAGCACACGCTACTCATAGCATTTGCTCCTTGCATTGCGTAGCAAATGCTACTAGAATGAAGTTCATGGACCTCGATCAATACCTCTCTCAGCCCAATGCCCCGACCGTTGCCGAACTGCGGCGCCGTATGTCCGCGCTCGGCTACCGGGTGAAAAGCGATGCTCAGATTCGTCAGTGGCGCCATCGCTATGCCGATCGACTCCCGAGCCCCGAGAACTGTGTCGGGCTCGAACGTGCGACTGGCGGCGCGGTATCGCGCAAGTCGTTCCGTGATGACTGGAAGCTGATTTGGCCTGAATTGGCAGAGGCGGAGGCGGCATGAACGAAGCGCCGATCACCGCCGCCGAGCAGAGAGAGATCCGCGCTATGGCGCTTTCCATGATCGAGAAAGGCTGCACCGAGGATCAGGTCCGCGATGCGATGAAGAAAGCGGCCCTGCTGTACCGCGAATTAAAAGTGGTGTCAGCAGGACCAGCAAAAGCAACGAAGTAAGTGCCGCTCGTCCTTCTTCTGCCGGCTTCAACCGGTCTGATTGAGGACTACTGATCGGCGTTTGGCCCCTCACGCAGTAGCACGACTTCATTGCATTACCCCGTTGTTATTTGTTCTAGAGCCGCAGAAGCGGCCATTGATGCGAGGCCCGACGAGTGGACAAGCGAATAGGTGACGGAATGGCTCGAGGGAGAACCGGATTCTCCAGCCCGCTGGGAAAGCTGACGGCGGAAGTGAGAACCAAGGTCGACGAGGACACCCGGGATGAGCTTGAGCGAATTGCGACAGACGCTGGAATGGGGATTTCAGAGTTCGTCCGCGAGCTCGTGCTCATTCGGGTGTATGGCCGGGATCACGTAGCCAGATTACACAAAGCGCGGCTTTCGCTCGTCGCCGGTGTAGGGATGGAAGAGGTCGATTGATTCCACAGAAGTTCCCCGTTGTTTTGTTTTGTTGATGCAACTGTATCGGTACCAACCCTTAGCAAATACGTTCGTTCGGAGATTCAAGTGAACATTCTCGACACCCTGCACGCCGTGGCGCACGCCTACAAGGGCGGTTGTGAGTCCCTCGCGCCGCGGATCGGCATGTCGGCAGCGGTTCTTCGCAGCAAGGTCAATCCGAACACCGAGACGCACCAGGCGACGCTGATGAACGCCGTGCAGATCACGGAGATGGCTGACGACGATCGCGTGCTGGAGGCGTGGGCGCGCGACCGCGGCTATGCGCTTGTGAAGATGCCGAACGTCGAAGCGTGCTCGGATGCCGCGATCGTCGAATTGATGGGCGAAGCGTGGTCCACGCACGGGCAAGTCGGTCAAGAGATCTGCAAGACGCTCGAGGACGGCCGCGTCGATACGAAGGAAGTCGACGGCGTCGAGAAGAAGATCTTCAAGCACGCCCAAGTCCTGTTCAGCATCGCGTCGCGCCTGCGCGGCATGGCTGAGTAAGCGCCCATGCTCGGCGCCTTCCCGACCCTCATCGCCGCGTGCGATCTCATCGACCGCGAGGTACCTATGCATTCTTCCCAAACCCAGATCGACGCGTATCACGCGCTCTCCAGCACGGAGATCAGCGATACGCAGCGCCGAATCGTCGACCTGTTCGCTGGCGATCGCACGGCTGCCTTCACGCGTGACGAGATCGCCTCGCGTCTCGGGATGGGCGTGCCGACCGTCTGCGGCCGCGTGAACGAGCTCGTGAAGGGCGGCGCGCTGGCAGTGCGCGGCACCGCCAAGCGTCCCGGCAAGCGCAATCGCCAGCAGCTCATAGGCCTTCCTTCCTCGGTGAACTGATATGGCGTTGGCCGACGTCATCCACATGCCGGAGCATCGCGGCGCGCAACTCGAAGATGGGTATATGCGCGTTGCGAACGAGCTTCAGCGCGCCATCACGTGGGCACGCCTTACGGCGCATCAGCGCTGCATGCTCGACGTGGTGATGCTTCAGACGTACGGCTGGAACAAATCCATCGACGACATTGCGCGCACGCAATTCGCATCGGAGACCGGTATTGATCCGTCAGACGTGCGCGTCGCGCTGAACCAGCTTGTCGAGATGAACATCATCGTGCGCGGCGAAGGGCGCTACGCACGGTCCTACAGCATCAACAAGCGGCACGCGACGTGGAATGTGCCGGAGACACGAAAGCTCATCAACAAGCCCGGTTACAAGGGGGGAATTTCCCTCCTGAGCGGGGGGGAAGCTCCCTTTTTTGAGGAGGGAGATTCCCCGGATGCAGGGGGCGAATTCCCCCCTACAAAAGACATCCCCAAAAAACATAACCAAAAGACAACTCCAAAAGAAACCCTTTCGCGCTCGCTTCGCGAACGCTTTGAAATTTTTTGGACTGCATACCCGCGTAAGAAATCGAAGGCCAAGGCTGAAAAGGCCTTTGCCAAGCTCAACCCGGACGAGCAGCTGATGACGGCCCTGATGGCCGGTCTGACGCAGGCCATGACTTCGGAGCAGTGGGCAAACCCGCAGTTCATCCCGTACGCCGCCTCATGGCTGAACGCTGGCGGATGGATGGACGAGATCCAGAGCGCGTACAGCGATGCCGAACTTGCCGTGATCCGAGCCTTCAACGAGGCGCTCGGGGAGCGAGTCGGCACCGTGGACGAGGCGGCATTCGTCGAGGCGCGCGCCGGCGCGATCCGCGCGTTCCTCGGAAAGCTCGCCGCGGACCCGGAAGCGTGGAAGCGCTATTTCCCCGCCGTGCGCGACAAGGTCGAACTGCCGCCGCATGCCGGATTCGACTACCTCATCAGCCCGAAAGGCTACGGCGACGTGCGCGGCCGCATGGCGATCAAGCGCAATCCAGACGGAACGCGCGTGCATGCAAGCGACTGGGACAAGTCCGCCAGCGGCATCAAGGGCAAGGCGAAGGAAATGGGCATCGCATTCGACGACGAAGAGCCGGTACCGGCGATCGCTGCGCGCGTGCGAGCTGCAATCGAAAAGCAGGAGGAACAGTGAAGCGCTCCGCACCCTGGCCGATGCACGTTGCCGAAGGCACGAAGAACGTCGGCACCGCGCGCGTGCGCGAGGACATGACCGTCGGACGCGACTCGCAGCAGCGCGCCCTGGCGAGGAAGTTCGGCACGCAGCCGAATAGCGAGTTTGAAGACATCGTCTCGGGCGGAGCGCCGGTGGTATCGCTGGCGCCTGCGCCGATGCCGCGCACCGTCAAGTTCGCTGTCGCTGGAAATCCTGTCGCCAAAGGTCGGCCTCGCGCATCCCGCACGGCTACCGGCGTTCGCATGCGGACACCCAAGAAGACGGCTGCCTACGAGCGCCATGTGAAGGCGGCCGCAATCGTGGCGATGGCGGGAGGCAAGCCATTCGCTCGCCCCGTGCGGCTGCAGGTGTCGATCGTCGTGCCGATCCCGCCGAGCTGGTCGAAGGCGCGCAAGGAGAGGGCGCGCGCCGGCGAGATCTGCGCGACGAAGAAGCCGGATGCCGACAACGTCCTGAAGGCCATCAAGGACGCGATGAACGACGTGGTGTACGCGGATGACGCGCAAGTCGTCGGAATCAACCTGAGCAAGGCATACGGCGACGATCCGCGCGCCGAAGTGGCCGTTTCTGAGATCGACAAGGAGGCAGCGTGACTGTGATGAAAAAGGAAGCTTCGCGCATCGAAAAAATTCGCGCGGCGCTTCGAAAACTGGGGCCGTCTACGACCGGAGCGATTGCGCGTGCGACCGGCATCACCGAAAAAGAGGTGGGTGGACTGATCCGCGATGCGCGCAAGAAGGCGTACCCCGGAACGCGTTTCCGCAAGGCAGGCAAGACCCGGGAGGGCTGCATCAATATGAGCTGGCTCTATGAGCTCAGCGACGAGCCTGATGCCGTTGTTTCTCCTGTTCGCTTCCAGCCGAGCCGCCGCAAGGCGATCAAGCACCCCGGAATGACTCGACAGGAATCGGAAGACAAGAAGCGTAGGGCAGCGCTGCTGCGTCAAATCAAGCCGTTCCGCGACCCCTTCACAGAAGCGTTTTACGGGAGGGCCGCGGCATGAAGCTCTACATCGCAGGCCCGATGTCCGGCTACGTCGACCTGAACTTTCCTGCATTCCACGCCGAGGCGGCGCGCCTGCGCGCTCTGGGCTTCGAGATCGTCAATCCGGCAGAGATCGACGTCGGCCCGAATCCTGACTGGCTCACGGCGATGCGCGCGGACATCCGCGAACTCGTGACGTGCGACGGCATTGCGCTGCTGCCCGGCTGGGAGCAGTCGCGCGGCGCGGTGGTCGAGCACACGCTCGCACGCGGGCTCGGTCTGCGCGTCATGCAGGCGCGACACATCGTCGGCCTCGCTGGCGATATGCCCGTCATCTCGCAAGACGCCGTTATCGAGTTGCTCGACGAAGCGGAGGCCGCGTGAAGCGCTCCACGCCGCTCGCACGCAAGACGCCGATGAAGCGCTCGCCGTTCAAGACGGCAGACCGCGCGACGTCGCTGCGCCGCTCGGCGATGAAGAGCCGCGTGAAGAAGCCGACCGTCGCCGAGGGGTCGAACTATCTGGCGGCGTGCCGCGGCGAGCCGTGCTTTCTCCGTGTGTTCGGTGTGTGCATCGGCCATGGATCGGTCGTGCCGTGCCACTCGAACCAATCGAGAGACGGCAAAGGCATGGGAATCAAGGCGGCGCACGAGAAGACTGTTCCCGGATGCGCGGCGTGTCACGCATGGATCGACCAAGGCCCGGCGGCGCGCGAAGAGAAATTCGCCGCATGGGACCGCGCGTATGAGCGCTGGATGCCCCTGCGCGCGGCAAAGATGGGTTTGAAGGAGGAAGAGGGTGCGGTGCTTGATTCGAATACCGACGCACACGGGCTGGCGCACGCCGCGCGGCCGCAACGGGAAGCGGTATGCCATGGAGCCGTTCCAGATGACGGCGTCGCTGGAAACGATGGTGTATCGGCTGGCTCTCCCGAAGGTGCAGAGCAAAGACAGGCCGTTTGTCTGGGTTGACGCATGGATTCCGGAGGATCGGCGCGAAGGGATACCGATTCTCGACGACGCGTGGATGGAGCCCGGCGTGTATCGCATCAGGGCATACGTCGACGACAACAGAAAGACCTTGGGGCCGTTCCTCGCGAGCGGCATGAACGAGATGGACGTGAGAGAGACAGCATGAACACGCTACCCGCCGACTTCGATCCTTACTTCGCCGTGATGGGCGTGAAGCGCCGTGATTGGTCCAAACCCGTGCAGCAGAAATGAAACTTGACGAATTGATCCAGCGTGTCGGCGTCGATAACGTCGGCGTTCAAGTTCTGGCCGAGTCCATCACCAGCGCGAAGCAGCGCCGTGGATATGCGGAGATCACGTTCGGCACCGACTGCATTTCCATGCGCGACATCGCAACTGGCGAATGGGAAAACGTGGTGTTCGTCGTGAGCATGAAGCGTGAAGCGTTCGAGGCAGCCCGCGACGCGTCGATTGGAAAGGAGCCGAAATGACGACCGACGCACAAGGAATTGTCTTCGTGGTTGTTTGGGTCGCAGTTTGCGGCATCGGCGCGGCGGCCTATGTTCAGACGAGGTGGCTGCAATGAACGTAGCTCAACTTTCTGGCGCGTGGCTCGATTTCTGGACCGCGCGCGCCGAGGGCCTGCAGGCAGAAGTAAAGCGGGCATGCGGCATGGACTGGTGCCAAGTCGATGTGCATTCCGTCGGCTACATCCAGTATCAGCCGTCCGACAACTGGCACATTGCCGCGCCGATCGCTGAGCGTCAGCGCTATGTGACCTATCCGCGCGTGCGCGAGGATGGGAAGCTCGAATGGCTGGCCGAATCGCAGATGAACCCGGTCTTTCACGGGATCATGGTCGACGAGTCGCCGAAGGTCGCGATCTGTCGTCTGAGGGTCGCCGAGGCGTTTGGATACGAGGTCGAGCAGTGCGCGTAAACGGTAGAAAGGTCTTAAGAAACAATTGTTTAGCTTAGACGAATGAAGTAGAATGTAGTGGTCCTAAATATGGAATGGGGAAATAGGATGACGTTCGAAACTTTCGGGGAGCGGCTCGACAATTGGGCCCGTGTGGTGCGCCTGCCAAAGTTTCAGGCAGGTGTTTGCGCGCAGTGGGCGCGCTGGTACGTATCAATCAGGGATTCGGAGGGAAAGTACGAGGGCGCGCCCGTGTCTCTGTCGAAAGACGAACTCGATGCATGGGTGGTCGAGCGCGCGTGGTCGTCGATGCAGCACCCGGTGCACAAGTTCATCCTCAAGTATCACTACATCTGGGGGATGAGCAACGTCCAGGTGGTCACCCGCATGCGCAAGGTGCACGGCGTGAATCTGCGCGGCAGGCCTTGGAATCTGATCCGTTCAGAAGCCGAAGCTTCGTTGAAGAAATCGCTTGTAAACCCTGAGAGTTTCGCTAGAATGCTGCTCAGATTACCAATTCCGCTTCGGCGTGAGCTTATCGATCCTCGTAAGGAGGGATCGGTGCCTCAAGAGAAAGTCGAGTTGGTAGCCTGAAAGAAGCCCGCCACTGAGCGGGCTTTTTGCATTATTCGCGCGCCATGCGTTCGAATTCTGCCTTGGCCAGTCTTTCGATCTCGCCGATCGTTATTGCATTGATGTCTGCGTGCGGCAGTGGAACATGCACAGTGACTTGCTCACCCTTCGAATTAGTCAGGGCGGCGTACGCTGTGGGCGGGTTCATGGCGCGATTCAATCCCACGTTATTCAGTTTCAAGCTCATTTTTTCCTCGTATCTCGCCGGTGGATCCCGGCGTGGCGATTTTACGCTCTGAGATTGACGCCGTCACCCGGCGGTCGGCGCCGGAAACCACCTCCGGGCGACGTCAATCTGAGAGCTCATCCCGTTCCGCTCGCCTGTGCGAATCCCCATTCCCGGAAGCTGCGGTTGTGTTCTCAACTTATTTGGGCGCGCCATGTTCGACGTCGACGATGTGTTCGAAGGCTTCAGCATCTGGCTGAACATGTGGGCTCGTGCTGCGTGGATCTTCACTCGTGCGCTCGATGACACATCGCATCTGTTCGCGCGAGGCGATGACTGATGCCCGCTCGACCGAAGAGACCGTGCAAGCATCGCGGATGTGGCACGCTCGTATCTGGCAACGACAACTATTGCGAGAAGCATCGAGCGGACGAGGTGAAGTGGAAGCCCGACGCGGTGCGCGGCAATCGTCATGCGCGCGGCTACGGCAACGCCTGGGTGAAGCGGCGCGAACGAATCCTTTTGCGTGACTGCGGGTTGTGCCAGCCATGCAAGCGCGCGGGTCACGTGACCATCGCGACCGAAGTCGATCACGTCGTTCCGAAGGCGCAAGGCGGGTCGGACGCGGACAGCAACTTGCAGTCAATCTGCAAGGCCTGCCACAAGGACAAGACGGCCCGCGAGCCGAAGACCCGCTGAGCCCCGCGCGCGCAGCGGCAGCCCGCCTGCGGCCAGCCTAGAGGCTGCCGAGCGGCGCGCCAGCGGGCCCGGGGGCCTCAAAAGTCTGGCGCGGAAGGCCTTGGGACCGTCCGCCCAGCCGAATTTTCACAACCGCGAAAAATGAAATTCGGGTTTCGCCGGCCGGAGGTTCGGCGGCGAGTAAAAGTTACAACGCCAAACCGGCGGAAAATCGCCGCAAACGGAGGGAAAAATGGCCGGAGTTCCGGGCCGCTCCGGACGCCGCGCCAAGCCCACGGCCAAAAAGGAATTGGCCGGCAATCCGGGCAAGCGAGCACTGAATAAGGACGAACCTGACTTCGGGTTGGTCGAGAACATCGATGCGCCTGAGTGGATCGTCGCCGAGGCGCGCGATATGTGGGAGCGGGTTGTGCCGCTTCTGTGTTCGCAGAAGATCCTGCAGATGACCGATCTGCACATCGTCGAATTGTTCTGCTCAGCCTACGGGAATTGGCGCGTAGCGCAGGCGGATGTCGTGCGCAACGGGCCTGTCGTGCTCGGCGCGCAGGGCGGGCCGACCAAGAACCCGGCGGCGACAGTAGTGAAAGAGTCCGCCTCGCAGATGGCGACGTTCGGCGCGATGCTCGGACTAGACCCGTCGAGCCGGCAGCGCCTGATGGGCGGCAGCAAGAAGAAGACCGACAACCCTTTCGGTGCGCTGCTCGGCAGCTAAACCCTCATGGCAACAACGTATCCGCGCGTGGAGCAAGGGCTCCAGTTCGCGCGCGACGTCGTGCGCGGCAAACGGCCGGCGGGCCGCTATGTCCTGCTCGCATGCCAGCGCCACCTGGACGACCTCGCGGCGAGCCGCAAGAAAGATTTCAAATGGAAGTTCGATCCGGTCGCAGCTGAGAAGAAGCTCGCGCTGATCGAGCTCATGCCGCACACGAAGGGCGAGTGGGCGTTCAAGCGCCAGCTCGTCACGCTCGAACCGTGGCAGAAATTCGGCCTGATGTGCACCTTCGGGTGGGTGAACAAGCGCACCGGCAAGCGCCGGTTCCGCGAAAGCTACTGGGAAGTGCCCCGCAAGAACGGCAAGTCGGTGATCGCCGCGGGCGTCGGCATCGGCATGTTCGTGCTCGACGACGAGTTCGGCGCCGAGGTGTACGCGGGCGCGACGACCGAGAAGCAGGCGTGGGAAGTCTTTCGGCCCGCGCGCCTGATGGTGAAGCGTTCGCCGCTTCTCATTGAGGCCGCCGGCATTGAGGTGAACGCCTCGAACATGAACAAGCCGGAGGACGGCAGCCGCTTCGAGCCGCTGATCGGCAATCCGGGCGACGGCGCATCGCCGTCCTGCGCGATCGTCGACGAGTATCACGAGCACGATTCGTCCGCGCTGTACGAGACGATGCTGACCGGCATGGGCGCGCGTCGCCAGCCGCTCATGTTCATCATCACGACGGCCGGCGCGAACATTGAGGGGCCGTGCTACGACAAGCGGCGCCAGGCGATCGAGATGCTTGAGGGCACGGTGCCCGATGACGAGCTTTTCGGCTGGATCTGGACCATCGACGAAGGCGATGACTGGACCGATCCGCGCGTCTTGGCGAAGGCCAACCCGAACATCGGCATCTCGGTCTATCAGGAGTATCTGGAGAGCCAGCAGCAGCGCGCGATCAAGTCGGCGCGCTTCACGAACACGTTCAAAACGAAGCACCTGAACGTCTGGACGTCGGCGAAAGCTGGCTTCTTCAATCTCGAAGACTGGAAGAACTGCGCCGATGAGACGCTGACGCTCGAGCAGTTCGAAGGGCACTCGTGCACGCTCGGCTTCGACCTTGCGCGCAAACTCGACATGAACAGCATGGCGCGTCTGTTCTGGCGCGACATCGACGAGAAGCGGCATTACTACTGTGTCGCACCGCGGTTCTGGGTTCCCGAGGATACGGTCAACAACACCGAGAATCGGCGCATGGCCGAACGCTTTCAGGCGTGGGTCAATAGCGGGCACCTGCGATCGACGGACGGCGCGGAGATCGACTATCGCGAGATCCTTGAGGAAGCGAAGGAAGCGAACAAGGCGTGTCCGGTCGACGAGTCGCCAATCGATCCGCACGGCGCGACGAACCTTTCGCACCAGCTCGACGATGAAGGGCTGACGCCGGTCACGATCGTGCAGAACTACACGAACATGTCGGACCCGATGAAGGAACTGGAGGCGGCGATCACATCCGGCCGGTTCCATCATGACGGCAATCCGATCATGACGTGGTGTATCAGCAACGTGGTCGGCAAGCATCTGCCCGGCAACGACGATGTCGTGCGTCCGATCAAGCAGGGCGACGACAACAAGATCGACGGTGCGGTCGCGCTCATCATGGCGATCGGCCGCGTATTAAACAAACAACCTGAAGCGGATCCGGAAATCATCGCCCTATGACTCAGCCCTGGTACAACGAGCAGCGTGTGCGTACGCCGGGATCGGTGATCCTGACGTCGTGGCGCGCGGAGCGGGAAGCCGCTCGCGCTCAAGGGCCGGCGAACTCCGTGCCCGTTTCCGGCATCACGCCGGGCACAGAAGCCTATGCATGGTTGACGGGTCACGTCGGCGCGGGCCGCGCGATCAGCGAGCGCAGCGCGATGAGCGTGTCCGCCGTCTACGCGTGCGTGTCGCTCATCGGCGGCGCGCTTGCGAGCCTGACGCTGGAGACGTATCAGACCGACGGCGACAGCCGGAAGAAGTATCGCCCGCCGCTTTGGTGGTTGCTCAATGAGCAGATGCATCCGGCGTGGTCGGCACCTGTCGGCTGGGAGTTCGGCGCGCAGTCGCTGCTACTTGAAGGCGACCTGTTCATGCGTATCCACCGCGTCTCGCCTTATTCGCCGGACGTGAAGTGGCTGGAGCCGATGCATCCGCTGTGCGTGGACGTGATCCGTGCATCTCCCGAGCGGCGCGCATACCTCTTCTCGACGCCTGAAGGCGTGATCGCGCTCGACCAGGACGATGTGATCCACGTTCCCGGGCCGGGTTTCAACGGCTTGCGCGGGCTCTCGCAGATCCGCCACGTGCTGCGGCAGCCCGCGTCAATCGCGCTGGCCGGCGGCGAGCAGGCGGAGACGATGATCGATCAGGGCTTGCGTCCCGATCTTGTGCTCAAGTCCGGCGACAAGCTGAACGGCGAGCAGATCGACAAGCTGCGCGGCCAGTGGGCTGAGCGCTACTCCGGCGCGAAGAACACGACGGCTCCCGTTGTCCTGCCGAACGGCATGGACGTGAAGGAGATCAGCATCTCGCCGCAGGATGCGCAGCTTCTGGACAACCGGAAGTTCAGCATCGAGGACGTCGCGCGGATCTTCGGCGTGCCGCCGTTCATGATCGGCCAGACCGACAAGACGACGAGCTGGGGCAGCGGCGTCGAGCAGATGGGCATCGGCTTCGTGAAGTACACATTGCAGCGCCATCTGGTCAAGATCGAGCAGGAATTCAACCGGAAGCTGTTCAAGACGGCGAGAAATTTTGTCGAGTTCAACGCAGCGACGCTCGAGCGCGGCGACTTCAAGACGCGCAACGATGGCTATCGAGTTGGCCTCGGGCGCGCCGGTGAGCCGGGCTGGCTGACGGTCAATGAGGTCCGCCGCATGGAAAACCTTCCGCCAGTCGATGGCGGAGACACCTTAAACACCGGGGCAACGAATGCGCCAGAACCGAATCCTCCAGCTGCTGAATGAGAACCGGCAGGCGCCGCGCCGCTTCGGCATCGAAGCCAGCACCGAGGGCGACGAAGTCACGCTGTATCTGTATGACGTGATCGTCTCCGACGATTACTGGGGCGGCGTCTCGGCGACCTCCTTCGTGAAGGAACTCGCCGGCATCACCGCGGGCACGATTCATCTGCGCATCAACTCGCCCGGCGGCGACGTCTTCGGCGCGCGTGCGATGGAGGCAGCGATTCGCGGCCACTCGGCGCGCGTGGTCGCGCACATCGACGGACTCGCTGCGAGCGCGGCGAGCTTCCTCGCGATGGCGGCCGACGAGATCGAGATCGCGGAGGGCGGTTTCTTCATGATCCACAAGGCGTGGACCCTTGCGATGGGGAACGCCGATGACCTGCGCGGCACGTCAGATCTGCTCGACAAGATCGACGGATCGCTGGCGAACACGTACGCGAAGAGGACCGGCAAGGATGCCGAGGAAATCGCGGCGTGGATGGCCGCCGAAACGTGGTTCAACTCGGAAGAGGCGATCGCGAACGGCTTTGCCGATCGCCTCGCCCAGCCAACAGAGAAGGCGCAAGCGTCGGCGTGGAACCTCGGCGCGTATGCGAACGCTCCCGCGCCCGGTGCGGCGCGCGCGAACGCTGAGCCGCCGGCGGCACCGCAGCTCGTGAGCGAGCCCGAAGCGCCGCCCGAGCCGCCGCGTGCCGCGCCCGATTTTGCCGCAATGAAACGTCGATTGGACCTTCAGCAACGAATCTGACGCGCTCCCGCGTTCGATCCAAGCCGCCCGTGAGGCGGCTTTTTTCATTCTCAACAGGAGAGGATATGAGCATCCAGCAACTGCGGGAGCGCCGTGACGCACTCGCGAAGAACATCGCCAACCTGATGGAAAACCATCAAGGCGATCGGTGGGGCGCGGACCAGGACAAGGCCTACAACGAAGGCATGGCCGAACTCGACCGCATCAATGCGGAGATCAAGCGCAACGAGGATTACCTGCAGAAGATCGCGGCGAACGCGCTCAACGGCAACACTGAAGGGCTGGTGAACCAGTTCACCCGCACGCCGGGCGCCCACGGTGACGAGTCGCGCGCGCTGCGTGCCTATCTGAGCGGCGGCATGAACGCGCTCGGTCAGGAAGACCGCGCGCGCCTGCAAGCGCGCCAAGCGGTCGGCGACATCCGAAACGCCATGCTTGGCGGCTTCAACAACGCGATGTCAACCACGACGCCGGCTGAAGGCGGTTATACCGTGGCGACCGAGTACTTCCGCCAGCTCACGCAGGCGATGAAGGCGTTCGGCGGCATCCGTTCGGTGGCGACCACGCTGCAGACCGGCACCGGCGCGCAGATGAACTTCCCGACGGCAGATGCCACGGCTGAGCAGGGCGAAATCGTCGGTCAGAACGCCGCAGTCACGGCGGGCGACACGACGTTCGGCAACAAGACGCTCGACGTGTACAAGTACTCGTCGAAGAAGATCGCGCTGCCGTTCGAGCTGATTCAGGACAGCATGTTCGACCTGGAGGGCTACATTCAGGCGCTGCTCGCGCTGCGTATCGGCCGCATCACCGCGTCGCACTTCACGGTCGGCACCGGCTCGGGCCAACCGACCGGTCTGGTCACGGCCGCGACGGTCGGCAAGACGGGCACGACCGGCCAGACGGCCACCGTCATCTATGACGACCTGATCGACCTCGAACACAGCGTCGACCCGATCTATCGCGCGAACGCAGGCTACCTCATGGCGGACTCGTCGCTCAAGGTGATCCGCAAGATCAAGGATACGCAAGGCCGTCCGATCTTTGTGCCGGGCTACGAGCAAGGCAATCCCGGCGGCGCGCCGGATCGTCTGCTCGGTCGCGCGATCACGATCGCGCAGGAGATGCCCGCGATGGCCGCGAACGCGAAGTCGATCGCATTCGGCGACTTCAGCAAGTACATCGTGCGCGAGGTGATGGATCTCACGATGTTCCGCATGACCGACTCGGCATTCACGCTGAACGGCCAGGTGGGCTTCGTGGCGTTCAACCGCCAAGGCGGCAACCTGATCGACGTCGGCGGCGCGGTCAAGCTGTATCAGAACTCGGCGACCTAAGCCGGGTCGATCGCGCAGAGCGGCCCGCGCGGGCCGCTCTCCTTTCAATGAACTGAGGACCGCATCATGGCAGAAGCCAAAACCACGAAGGCTCGCGTGCTGGTCGCGTGCGAGCACGGCGAGCCGAACGACGTTGTCGCGCTCGACGCCGACACGCTGAAGGCAGCGAAGGCGGCCGGTGTCGTCGACGACGAAGCCGCCGCAGTGAAGTACGCAGAATCGCTCAAATAAGGAGCCGCTGTGCAACTGTTCGTCACCGTTCAGCCGTCCGCCGAGGCAATCAGTCTCGAAGAGGCGAAGCTGCATCTGCGCGTCGACGGCGGCGACGATGACGACGAGATTGAAGGCTTCATCGTTGCTGCGCGCGAAACGGCAGAGAAGGAGCTTCAGCGTCCGCTGCTGCCGCAAACCTGCCAATCGCGCGGCGACGCGTTCCCCTGCGGGAAGCTGCGCCTGTGGAAAGACGTCACCGAGGTGACGAGCGTCGCGTACAAGGACGAATCCGGTGCTGCGGTGACCTTGGCATCGGATCAGTATCGGCTCATGTCCGGCGCGTTCCTGATGCCGGTGAGCACATGGCCGCGCGGCACGGATGTCGTTGCGACGTTCAAATGCGGCGCATTCGACGCGGAAAGCATTCCGAAGTCGATCGTCGCATGGATGAAGATCCAGATCGGCGGGCTCTATGAGAACCGCGAAGCCTCGACGACGAACCAGCGCTTCCAAGCGCCGGGCCGCTTCATCGAAGGCCTGATCGAGCGATACGCATCGCCGGAGTTGTGATGACGACCGACATCAACGAGTTCGACAAGCGCGTCACGGTGCGGCGCTGGACGGACGTGCCCGATTCCGGATTCGGGATCGAGCAGACGTTCGATGAAGGCCTGCGCATCTGGGCGAAGGTCGAGCCCGTTTCGAGCGGCATCTTCTTCGGCTCGAAGCAGCTCGAACAATCCGTGACGCATCGATTCACGGTGCGCCGGTCGAGCCAGATCACCGAGGCGCTCGTGACGGCGGAGCATGTCGTCGAATACGCCGGCGATCGCTATCGCGTGAAGCGCACGATCGCGCTCGAAGGCAGGCGCGACCGCGTCGCAATCGATGCGGAATTGCTGGGGGCGATATGAGCGACGGCGTCGAGGTCCACGTAGGGTGGACAGGACACTCGCGGATCGACTTCGACAAGAAGAAGATCCGCAAAGTGATGCGCGCGCGCGGGCGCGACATCCAGAAGGAGGCGCGGCGACTTGTCGCGCGGCGTGCGGTGTCTGAGCCTGGCGATTATCCCGGCCGACACAGCGGCACGTTGTGGCGCAGCATCAAATCGAAGGTGAGCCGTTCCGGCTTCCTCGTTCGAATCGCGCCACAGAAGACGCCCGAGATGGGCAAGGATTTCTATCCTGCTTTCCTCTGGTACGGCGTGCGGCGCACGGCCGGAGAAGAGGGCAGCGGGTGGCGCATCGAAGCGCGGAAGAACTACATGGCTGAGGCGCTCGACAAGCGGCGCGAGGTCTCGGAAAACGCAATCAAGGCTGCGCTGAAAGACGCGCTGATCCCGCGATGAATCTCGAAGCAGTGATCGAACATCTCCGTGCGCGCGCGCCGATCTTCGCGCAGCGCGTCGCGGGCGCGGCGCAGTTCAAGATCCTGCCCGAGGCCGCGAACTTGCCGGTGCCGGCCGCGTACGTTGTGCCGCTCGACGAGAATCCGGACCAGAACCAGAGCAGCAACAGCTATCGGCAGACGGTCGAAGATTCCTTCGCCGTGATCGTCGTGCTGAGCAACACGGCAGACGAGCGAGGGCAGGGCGCGATCACGAGCGTCCATGACATCCGCAAGATTCTCTTCCAGACGCTCGTCGGCTGGGAGCCGGGCGACCATTACGACCAGATCGAGTATGACGGCGGCGCGCTGCTGCAGATGGACCGCGCGCGGCTCTATTACCAGTTCGAGTTCAAGGCCGACTACGACATCTCGTATGAGGACACGTGGAAGTGGGTGCGCGACAACGAGTTGCCGACGCTCAACGGGCTGAACGTCAAGGTCGATGCGATCGACCCTGCTGACCCGAACCATCCGAAACAAGATTTTCCAGACGACCCGAACGCCTACGAAGGCGGCTCACCCGGGCCGGATGGCCGCGCCGAGGCCGGCGCAAACATCGACCTCCCGCAAACATAGGAGCAACCCATGCGTATCAAACCGGTATCCGGTCGGCAAGTGCCCGACCCGGAGAAGGGGGGCTATTTGCCCGAAGAAGGCCGAGAGGTCGAGCCGAACGTCTACTGGCTGCGCCGCATTGAAGATGGCGACGTGACCGAAGTCGCCGCCGATGAAGGCGCATCGCAACCCGTGAAGAAAGGGACCAAACAATGACCGTGCCATTTCAAACCGTTCCGGCCAACAACCGAGTCCCGCTCTTCTATGCGGAAGTCGACAACAGCCAGGCGGGCTACTTCTCGCAGTCCGTGCGTACGCTGCTGATCGGGCAGAAGCTCGCAGCGGGCACCGGCGTCGCAAACACGCCTCAACTCGTTTCGCGCAGCGATCAGGCGAAGACCCTGTTCGGTGTCGGTTCGATGCTCGCGCGCATGCACGCGAAGTATCGCCAGGGCGATACATCCGGTGAAGTCTGGTGTATCGCGGTGGATGATCCGGGCGCAGGCGTGGCCGCGACCGGCTCGTTCGCGATCACCGGTACGGCCACGGCGGCCGGCACGCTGAGCGCGTACATCGGCGCGGACCGCGTGCAGATCGCTGTTGCTGCGGCTGATACCGCGGCGACGAGCGCGACGGCGCTGGCTGCGGCGATCAACGCGAACACCGATCTGCCTGTGACGGCCACGGCGTCGACGGGCACCGTGACCGTGCTCGCGCGGCATAAGGGCGCGCTTGGCAACGATCTGCTTCTGCAGATGAACATGCTCGGCGCGGCCGGTGGCGAATCGACGCCGGCCGGTCTGTCGGTCGCTGTAACCGCGATGAACGGGGGCACCGCGGCACCGTCGCTGACGTCTGCGATCGCTGCGCTTGGCGATGACGAATACGACTTCATCATCCATCCGTACGCTGACACGACGAATCTCGACCTGTTCCGCGTCGCGATGAATGACACGACGGGCCGATGGGCGTGGAACCGCCAGATCTATGGCCACGTGTATAGCGCGCTGCGCGGCACGTTCTCGGCTCTGCAGGCCGCCGGCGTTGCGCGCAACGATCAGCACGCGACGATCGCAGGCATGCCGACGCTCGTGCCGAACCCTGTCTGGGAATACGTCGCGGCGTACGGCGCGCGCAACGCGGTGTTCATCGCTGCTGATCCTGCGCGCCCGACGCAGACAGGTGAACTGACTGGCATCACGGCGGCGCCCGCGAGCAATCGCTTCATTCAGACCGAGCGTCAGACGCTGCTGAATTCGGGCATCGCGACGAGCTACGTGACGAGCGGCGTGGTGCGCGTCGAGCGCGCGATCACAACCTATCAGAAGAATCTCTGGGGCCAGGCCGATCCGTCGTATCTCGACAGCGAGACGCTGCACCAGCTTGCAGCGATCATCCGTCGTCTGCGCAGCGTGATCACGACGAAGTACCCGCGCCACAAGCTGGCCGACGACGGCACGCGCTTCGGCGCCGGGGCGGCGATCGTTACGCCGAGCGTGATCCGCGGCGAGATCGCCTCCGAGTACTCGAAGATGGAAGACGAAGGTCTCGTCGAGAACGCTAAGGCATTCGCGGCCAACCTGATCGTCGAGCGCAACGCCGGCGACCCGAACCGGCTCGATGTCCTGTTCCCGCCGGATCTTGTCAACCAGCTGCGCGTGTTCGCTGTGCTCGCACAGTTCCGCCTGCAATATTAAGGAGTAGCACATGGGTAAGCGCGTAGCAGGTACGTGTTTCATCAAGGTGGACGGCGACCAGCTCGAAGTGAAGGGCAGCGTCGAAAGCACGATCGGCGACGTGACGCGCGAGGCTGTCACCAGCACGCGCGGCGTGGTCGGCACGAAGGAAACCGTCCGTGTGCCGTCCACCAAAGGCACATTCATCTTCACCGCAGACTTTCCGATCGACAAGGTCACGTCGGGCGACGACATGACGATCACGACGGAGTACGCAAACGGCAAGGTGCACACGTTGTCCGGCGCGTTCGTGGTCGGCGAGCCGACGGCAAAGGGCGAGGACGGTGAAGTCGACCTTGAATTCAACGGCACGAAAGGAATCTGGCAATGAAGGTAGCGCTCAGCAAGCCGATCACGGCGCACGGGGAGGAAACGCAAGAACTCGACCTGCGCGACCCGACCGCGAAAGACGTGATGGAACTCGGCTATCCGTACCTCGTCGTGCAGAGCGACGACGGCCAGGGCGTCGAGCTTCGTCCGAAGGTCGTCGCGCGCTACGTCGTGCGTCTCGCGAAGATCCCGATGTCGTCGGTCGAGCAACTGGCGATCGCGGATCTCTCCACGCTGCAGGCGCACGTGATGGGCTTCTTCGGTCAGGACGCGGCCACCGTCGGCGCGTAAGCGAGGGGCCGTGGAAGAAGACGAACTGGCTGCCGAGGCACTGGCTGCGCGCCAGACCGAGGCGTTCGAGCAGCGCGTCTTCGACCTGGCGTATTTCTGGAAGATCAGCCCCGCCGAGGTGATGGCGCTCTCGCTCACCGACTTCAATCGCTACGAGCGAAACGCGCTGCGCATCGCTGAACAACAGACACCGGACGATGGCTGATTCCTTCCAACTAAAAGCGATTCTGAGCGCCGTCGACAAGATCTCGCCGACGCTTCAGAAAGTCCGCACGGGCATCAATGCCACGCACAAGACGTTCCGCGACCTCGGCGGCGCCAGCCGCGGCCTGCTCGGCAGCATCGGGCTGCCCGCGGCGATCAGCTTCGGCGCGGTCGGGTATGCCGCGCTGCACGCGGCGCAGGGCGCGCTCGAGTACGCCGGCGCGCTGCAGGATGCATCGGACAAGACAGGCGTCGCGATCGGCCCGCTGCAGTCGTTGCAGACGGTGTTCGAGGCGAGCGGCGTATCAAGTGAGGACTTCATCGAGTCCGTCACGAAGCTGAACAAGGGGCTCGCTGAGGCGGGCGCTGGCAAAGACGACAGCCTGCTTCATCTGCTGACGAAGCTGCGCATTCCGCTGCGCGACGCGACGGGCCAGATTCGCAGCGTCGAATCGGTGCTGCCGCAGTTGGCCGATGCGTTCGCGAAGAACGAAAACCCGGCGGTGCGTACGCGCATCGCGATGGAACTGTTCGGCAAGGCCGGCGCGAAGATGATCGCCACGCTGAAGGGCGGCGGTAAGGCGCTGATCGACGCTCAGAATGATGCGAAGCGACTCGGCGCTGTGCTGTCGGATGAGGCTACGGGCAAGCTCGACGATCTTGGCGACAGCTTCGGACTAATCTCGCGGCAGATCAAGGTGCAGATCGCCGCTGCGTTCGCAGTTGCCGCGCCGTCGGTGATGGCCGCTGTAAAGGCGGTGTCCGAGTGGATCGGCGCGAACAAGGAGTTGCTGCAGCAGAAGATCGGCGGCTACATCGAGCGCGTCGCGAAGGCCTTTCAGGGCTGGGTCGAGTCGGGCGGCTTCGAAAAGCTAGGCAGCGGGATTATTTCAGTTCTCGACAAAATCCAAGAATTCGTCGAATCGGTCGGTGGGTTGGGCAACGTGCTAAAGGGCATCGGTGCGCTCATGCTTATCGGCCCGGTTGCGGCCGCTGGCCAACTGGCGATGGTTTTGCTTAGGATCGGGACATATGTTGTGCCGCTGCTTATCAGCGAAATTGGCCTGATCGGGGGAGCGTTCGCCTCGCTCGGAGCCGCCATTGCGGCAAATCCAATAGGCTTTGCGGTCGCCGCGATAGCTGGTGCCGCATACCTGATCTACCGGAATTGGGATGCGCTAGCGCCGTATTTCTCGGCGTTGTGGGAGGGCGTGAAGGCGATCTTCACCGCAGGATTCGAGTTCGTGAAGTCGTACTTCCTGAACTTCACGCCGCTCGGTCTGATCGTCAAGAACTGGGAGCCGATCGTCACGTACTTCTCCGGCCTCTGGGATCGGGTGAAGGGCTTCGTCGATCCGATTCTCAATGCAGGCCGGTCGGTGCTCGGTGCCATCGGTGGCTTCTTCACTGGGCCGGCACCATCGCCCGCGCGGGCAGGCGCGAACATCCTGCAGCAGCCCGCTGCACTGCCGGCGTCGCCCGGCCCGCAGTCGCGCGGACCGCTCGCGGGCGCGCTGGCCGGCGGCGGACAGACGAAGCTGAACGGCGAGCTGCTGGTGAGGTTTCAGGATGCACTGCCCGGCACGCGCGTCGATCCGGGCAGCAGCAATCAGCCGGGTCTGTCCATCAATCCCGACGTTGGATACCGAAGTCAACTGGCGTTCTGATAAATGGCGTGGAAAGACAAACTTCAGCCGGCGACATTCCGCGGCGTGCCGTTCGAGGTCGAATCCGACGACGGCGCGTTCGGGCGTCGCACTCAGGTGCACGAGTATCCGCAGCGTGACAAGCCGTACGCTGAGGATCTCGGGCGCGCCACGCGCGAGATCAACATCACGGCGTTTCTGATCGGTGATGAATACCTCGCCGCGCGCGACAAGCTGCTCGAGGCGTTGGAGACGGCGGGCCCGGGCACACTCGTGCATCCGTGGTATGGCGAGCTCAAGGTATCGCTGAAGGATCCGGCGCGCGTCTCGCACAGCATCGCGAACGGCGGCATGTGCACCGTGCAGCTTTCGTTCGTCGAGGCGGGCGAACTGGCTTTCCCGAGCGCAGGCAACTCGCTCGGCGCGAAGTCGCTCGAAGCCGCTGACAGGCTGCAGGACGTGGGTTCGTTCGACTACGTCGAGAAGTTCGACGTGAACGGTAAGCCGTCTGCTGTTTTCGACGATGCGGTGAAGACATTCAATGACGGATGCGACCTGATCGACAATGCGACGTCGAATATCAAGTCGATTCTTGATCATCCGATGCAGTTCCTGAAGGACAACGCGCGCACGCTTATCCCCGATGCTTTTGCGATGGCCGACACTGTATTCGGTCTGTTCAAGCGTGGCGAGTCGGTCGTCGATAGCATCACTTCAATGTTCGGCGGCGGCGGTGCCAGCGCGCGCAATAGCGACACGGTCGCGGCGCTGACGAGTCTGAGCCGAACATTCAGCGATCGCGCCACGACTGCCCAAGCGGTGGCGAACAGTGCGGCATCGACGATCAGCCCGAGCCGCGCGCAGGCCGCGACGAATGCGGTGGCGCTCAATCACCTGTTCAGCCAGGCAATGCTCGTGCAGGCGGTCGGCATGACCACGACGATGGATATGCCGATCTACGACGATGCGGTGAAGATCCGCAACGACGTGACGGCCGCGATCGATAACGAAAGTCTCGCGGTCTCGGATCCCGTGTACGTCGCGCTGCAGGACGCGCGCGCGGCGGTGCATGCCGACGTGACCGGACGGCTCTCGCAAAGCGCGAGGCTCAAGACGATCACGCCGCGCACGATCATGCCCGCTCTGGTCACTGCATACGACCAGTTCGAGGATGTCGCGCGCGAGGGCGAGATCGTCGATCTCAACAAGATTCGCCGGCCGGGCTTCGTCCCGGCTGAACCGATCAAGGTGCTTTCGGTATGACCGACGACAAGAACGCTGTGCGCCTGCTGGTGAACGGCAAGGAGTACGGCGGCTGGAAGTCGGTCGAGATCACGGCCGGCATCGAGCGGCAGGTGCGAGAGTTCGAGCTGAGCGTCACGGATCGGTGGCCTGGTCAGACGGAAATCCCGCGGCGCATCCGGCCCGGCGATGAGTGCGAGGTGTTCATCGGCCGCGATCGCGTGCTGACGGGCTATGTCGACGCGACGCCGATCCGGTATGACGGACAGACGTTCACGGTCGGCGTGAAAGGGCGCAGCAAGACGGCCGACCTGGTCGACTGCTCGGCGGTGAACAAGCCGGGCAATTGGGCGGGCGCGAAGGTCGAGCGCATCGCCGCGGATCTCGCGGGCGTGTACGGCATCAAGGTCACCACGCAGATGGACACGGGCGCGACGCTCGCGCACGCGATCGACCAGGGCGAATCGGTCTTCGAGTCGATCGACCGCATGCTGAAGTTGCGGCAGTTGCTCGCGACCGATGACGCGCTCGGGCAGCTCGTCTTTATCGATGTCGGCACCGCCGGCACGGCGAAGACCGCGCTGAAGCTGGGCGAGAACATCCTGTCGGCCGATGCTCCGCTCGATTACAAGGACGTCTACACCGAATACATCTGCAAGGGCCAGCGGTCTGGCACCGATGACGACTTCGGCGAGACTGTCGCGAGCGAGTTCGCGGACATCACGGACACGAGCGTCCTGAAGCGGCACCGCGTGCTGGTCAAGAAGTCGAGCGGCCAGTGTGACGGCGGCACCGCGGCGCAGCGCGTGAAGTATGAGCAGGCGCACCGCAAGGCGAAGGCGCTGGAAACGACGTACACAGTTGCCGGATGGCGCCAATCAGACGGCTCGCTGTGGCTGCACAACCAATTCGTACGCGTGGTCGACCCGGTGATCGGCTTCGACGATGAATTCGTTGTCGCCGAGGTGACGTATTCGCTGAGCGATCAGGGCATGCTCTGCCGCCTGCAAGTCGGGCCGAAGGACGGATACGTCAACAGCCCCGCGAAGAAGGGCGGCAAACAGAAGGGAACTGGCGGCGAGGGTGGCGAATGGAAGGATGTGCAGCCCGCCGATAGCAAGGCGCCGAAGGTCAATAACACGGTTGTCAAATCCAGAGACGGCTGGAAGGACGTGAAACGCTGATGGATGCTCGAGACATCGCGAAGATGACCGCGCCGTTCGCGCGGCGCATCCAGAACATGCTCGCGCGCGGCACGGTGGCGCTCGCGAATGCGGCGAACAAGATGCAAACGCTGCAGTTGAATCTGCTCGCAGACGAGACGGCCGATAACGTCGAGCACTTCGAGCCGTACGGCTTCACGAGTCGTCCGCGAGCGGGCGCGGAGGCGCTTGCCGTGTTCCTCGACGGCGATCGATCGCACGGCATCACCGTCGTGGTCGCGGATCGCCGCTATCGGCTGACTGGGCTCGAAGAGGGCGATGTGGCGCTGCACGACGATAAAGGGCAGTCCATCGTGCTCGGCGCCGACGGCATCACCATCACCGGGAACGTCAAGGTGATCGGGTCGATTCAGGCGACGGAAGGGATCAGCGGCGCGGACGGTATGACGATCACCGGCGACGTGCATATCACCGGCGACGCGATCATCGGCAGCAAATCGTTCCTCGGACACAAGAACGGCGGTCTTTCACTGGACTGATCGCCGCAACGATTGAGAGTCGGCCGCCTTCGGGCGGCTTTTTTTAGGGGCGCTCATGCCAAGTTACGCGCAGGACGTGCCGCTCTACATCGACGGCGTCGAATCTTCGTTGCTCGCCGAGACGAATCCGCTCGTGCGCGCCGTGATTATGTCGCTCTTCACGTGGCGCCGCGCCGAGCCCGACGACCCGATCGAGGACACGAAGTGGGGCTGGTGGGGCGACAACGTCTCGGACGTGGAAAGCGACCAGATCGGATCGCGGCTCTGGCTGCTCGCGCGCGAAAAGGTGACGCAAAGCACGCTGAACCGCGCAGAGCAATACGCGAAGGAAGCGCTCGCGCATTTTATCGATGACGGCGTCGCGACGCGCGTCACGGTGGCCGCAGAGCGCATCACCGTCGACGGCATCGGATTGACCGTCACGATTTATCGAGTGGACGCCGCGCCGACGACGCTGCGGTTCTCTAACGTCTGGAGCCTGATCAACAATGTTTAACCGCCCGGCGCTCTCCGATATTGTCGCGCGCACGCGCGGCGACCTGCTCACTCGATTGAGCCAGGACGAATTACTGCGCCGCTCCGACGCTGAAGTGCTGGGGCGCGTGCTGGCCGGCGCGTCGCATGAGATCCACGGCTATCTCGACTGGATTGCGCGGCAGGTCATTTATGACACCGCCGACGATGAGATCCTGATTCGCTGGGCGTCGATCTGGGGCATCACGCAGAAACCCGCGGTGGCGGCGACCGGCGATGCGCTCGTGACCGGCACGACCGGCACGCTGATTCCTGTCGATACGCTTCTGAAGCGCGCGGACGGCATCGAGTTCATCGTGACGGCAGACACGACGCTCGGCGCGAGCGCCACCGCCGTTCCGGTCGAAGCCGTCGACGCAGGTGCGGCCGGCAATACGCTCGCGTCGACACAGATCACGTTTCTAAGCCCGATTTCCGGAGTTCAGTCGGTCGCGGCCGTCGACTCCGCTGGGCTGACGAATGGCTCCGACATCGAGTCAATCGCCAGCCTGCGCGCGCGCCTCATTGCGCGCATTCAGGAGCCGCCTCAGGGCGGATCGCAGTCCGACTACGTGAATTGGGCGCTTGCGGTGCCGGGCGTCACGCGCGCGTGGGTGTACCCGCTCGAGATGGGCGGCGGCACGGTCACTGTGCGCTTCGTGCGCGACAACGACGCGTCGATCATTCCGGACGCGGCAGAAGTGCAGGCGGTGAAGGACTACATCGACGCGCGTCGCCCGGTGACTGCCGATCTGTACGTCGTTGAGCCGACGCCGGTCACGCTGAATTTCTCGATCCATCTCACGCCGAACAGCGCTGCCGTGAAGGCGGCCGTCGAGGCTGAGTTGCGCGATCTGCTGCTGCGCGAGGCTGCGCCGGGCGTGACGCTGCTCATCAGCCACATCCGCGAGGCAGTCAGCACCGCCGCCGGTGAGACGGACAACGTTGTTGTGTCGCCGACGGCGGATCAGGTCTACACGACAGGGCAAATGCCGGTATTCGGGAGCATCGCATGGGTCTGACCGCCGACGATTATCTGGCGCTTTGCCAGAATCTGTTGCCGTCGGGCCCGGCGTGGCCGCGCGAGTCCGACGCGTTTGTCACGCGACTGCTCGACGCGTGGGCGCAGGAACTCGCGCGCATCGACGCGCGGGTTGACGCGCTCATCGAGGAAGCAGATCCGCGTACGACGTCGGAATTGCTCGATGACTGGGAGCGCGAATACGGCCTGCCCGATGAGTGTTTGTTTCGAACGACGACGCTGTTGCCCGGGTATTACGGGCTGACCAACAACGCGCTTCTATCCTTCGCGCGCGCGAGCACGGCGACGTACTTCGACGCATCGGGCGTCATGCAGACCGCGTCGGCGAATATCCCGCGTTTCTCGTACGACCCGTCAACGCTCTCGCCGATGGGGCTTCTGATTGAAGCATCCGCGACGAATCAGTGCCCGAACTCGGATGTGTTCTCGTCATGGGCGCTGACGCGCGCCACGGTTGCACAGCCGGGCCTGCAAACGCTTCGAGGCACGCTCGCCTATAAGCTCGTTGAAGACACCAGTGCCACGACGACGCACTACTTGCAGCGCGCGTCGGTGGGGTCTTTCAATAGCGGGGACGTCGTTTGCGTCTCCGCACTGGTGCATGGCGCGGAACGTACGCAGATCAGGCTGGGAACTTCTGCAAGCGGTGGATTTCCTTCCACTTCGATCATTGCCGACCTGTCAGCGGGCACTGCGACGACCTTCAGCGGTACGCCGATCGCATCGGGAATCATCGCGCTCGGTGGTGGGTGGTTCCGCGCTTGGTGTGCCGTGCAGGCAACTTCCAGCGGAACGGCCACTGCACAGTGCATTCTCGCCAGCGGCGGGACTTCGAGTTACACGGGCGACGGTGCGAGTGGGATGTATGTCGATGCGGTTCAGATCGAACTCGGATCTTCGCCGAGCAGTTACATCCCGACGACGGCCGCAGCTGCAACGCGCGCGGCGGATGCTGCCGTTGTGGCGGTTGATCCGACTGTCGCTGAACGGCGCGGCCGTCTGCTCCAGAAGGTCGCGTTTCAAGGCGGGCAGTCACGGCAGTACTTCATCGACTTTCTCGCCGCGCTCGGCTATCCGGGCGCAACGATCACCGAATACAAACCGTTCAAGGCGAACAGCAAGTGCAACGCGCCCCTCAATCAGGGCGGGTGGCGCTACGCATGGCGCGTGAATGTGCCTGCATCGGCGGCATCGAAGCGGTTCAACGCGGTGAGTCGATGCTATGAGCCTTTGACGACGTTCGGCGATCCGGGGCTCGCCTGCCTTCTCGCGAAGTACAAGCCCGCACACACGATTCTTTACATTGCATACGGAGAGGCCTGATGCGCCGAATTTCCACATCAACGCGCGTCGTCGATAAGTTCGGCGCCGGCAAAGACGGCTTCACGAACGGAAACGCTGTCAGCGGCATCGCGGCGACCGACCTCGAAGATGTCTGGTTCGACCACGTTCAAGAAGAAATCGCGAACGCCGTCGAGTCGTCCGGGCAGACCCTGAATCCAGCGGACCGCACGCAGCTGTCCAAGGCGTTCAAGGGGCGTCTGATTCGGACGCTGGTCTATACCCTCGTGAGCGGCGTGCAGAATGTGTCGATCGACGGTGGCACGCCGACGACGACCGGCGCGTCGTCGTATGTCCCATCGTCGGCCATGACGTTCGCGATCGCGAAGGTCCAAGGCGGCGGCGGTGGCGGCGGCGGGACCGCGACGACCGCAGCCAGCCAGGCGGCTCTCGGCAGCGGTGGCGCATCTGGTTCCTTGGGCGTGAGCAAACTCACCGCCGCGCAGATCGGTGCGTCGCAGACCGTGACTGTCGGAGCCGCGGGTGCATTCGGCGGCGCGAGCGGCGCGGGCGGGAATGGCGGCGCTTCGTCGCTCGGCTCGCTGATCACCGCGCCTGGTGGCGGTGGCGGCGCTGTTGGGACGAATACCGCGCCTCCGTTCCTGCAGGTGTCCGGCGTGCCCGGTGCCGTGGCAACTGGCGGCAACCTCTTCAACACCGCAGGCAATGCCGGGACGATGGGCGCGGCGATCGGTACGCTGACGCAGTCGGGCGGTGGCGCTCACTCCCCGCTTACGGGTGGTGGCGGTGGGCGGCCGGTTGTGGCAAACACGGCAGGGCAAGCAGCAACGGCTCCCGGTGCGGGCGGCAGTGGCGGCGCGCTCAATGCCTCGCAAGCGGGCACGACTGGCGGGGTCGGCGGCGCAGGTTGCGTAATCATCGAGGAGTATGCGTAATGAACTATGCCTATGTGCAAAACGGGCGCGTGATGGAAGTTATCGTGCCGATGCTGGATGACGACGGCAACGTGATCCCGATCGAGCAGCGTTTCACGTCAGAGTTTGTCGCGGCGCTGGTCGAGTGCAGCGAAACGGTCCACGCAGGCATGGTTTACGACGGGACGTCGTTCTCTGAATACGTTCCGCCGGCGCCTTCGCCCGCTGAGATCCTCGCGGCGAACACGGCCACGCGTGACGCGCTGTTGGCTCAGGCCGCCATCGCGATCGCGCCCTTGCAGGATGCCGTCGATCTCGACGAGGCAACCGCCGCAGAGACCGCGCTGCTCAAGCTGTGGAAGCAGTATCGCGTCGCTGTGAACCGCATCGACCTGACGCAGGCATCGCCCGCGTGGCCGGCTGCGCCTTCCGCCTAGCGCGCTGAACAAAAATTAGGCATCGCGATCTGGAGCCGCTAGAATGGCGCCTCCAGATTTCAAATTGTTACCAGATGCTTAAAAGTGTTCAACTGCTGCGATTCTTTGCGGCAGCGATTGTTCTGGGCGCGCACCTTCCTCCCTGGGGGTGGAGCCTGCCGTTCCGAAACCCGATGGACTGCTCGTCGCCGCACGGGATTTGCGGGTCGGTCGGCGTCGACGTGTTTTTCTGCATCAGCGGCTTTTTGATGCTGGTGACGACTGAGTCGCGCGAGCCCGGCGTTCGGTCGACGCTGGGGTTCATCATTCGGCGGGCATTTCGTATCTGGCCGCTGTATGCGCTCGTGACGATCGTCGTGACCGGTTGGATCCGTGGAATGTGGTTCAGCATATATGTCGACTCGTTGCTGTTCCATCCGTATCTGAGCCCGACTGGCTGGTGGGATCCGGCGATTCTGTCGGGGTGGACGCTCAACTTCGAGATGTATTTCTATCTCCTGACCGCGATCTGCCTGCTGACGCCGTGGAAGACGCGGCTTGCGGCGTGCCTCGCGCTGGCGCTCGGGCTCTACTCGCTGACGATCGACAACACCGTCTATTACATCGCGTCGATCATCGTCGAGTTCGCGCTCGGCGCGCTGCTGGGCGTGTTGTGGAGCAATCGCGAGGTCTGGAAAAAACTTGAGAGCTTCAGATGGCCGCTTTTGCTCGGGAGCGTGTGTTTGTTCGTAGTCGCGGCGCACGGGTCGGACTGGGTTCCTCCGTTCGGCATGTCGGTTCTGCGGATGGAGGTCAAGCTCTTCTACTTCGATATGGTGCTGCCGCGCTTTATCGGTTGGGGCATCCCGGCCTTCATGCTGATGCTGTCGGTGATGCTGTTCGAGGACAGAGTTCCGGCGCGTCTGTCGCATCTGGGCGACTACACGTATTCGGTTTATCTGTTGCATGTGCCGATCGTTCAGGGGGCCGATTACCTGAAAGAGTTTCTGCCGGTCGAGACGGTGCGCGCCATCGTAGGGACGCACTTCGTGCCGTTTGTGGTTATCGCAGTGACCGCGGGCGGCGCGGTGATTACGTATCACCTGATCGAGGTTCCATTGATGCGGATCGGCTCGATGCTCGCGCGCATGGTCGAGGCCCGGAAAGCAGTGGAACCCGTCCATCTACCGCCGAGCGCTTAGCGCTACAACGTTTTTACAGCAGCCACCTTCGGGTGGCTTTTTTTATGCCCGTTCGCGGCGCACAAGGAGACCGCATGTCGGTAACGCAACAGCCTCCCGACTCTCGCCGTAGCTGGTTCGACGGGACGATCAATATCCCGACAGTCCTGTCAGTGATGTTCGCGGCGGTGTCCGCGACAGGCTTTTGCATCGGTCTCTACAACAACGTTTCTCAGCGCGTCTTGCTGCTCGAAGAGCGCGATCGACAACAGGAAGTCCACTTCCAGACGATCGAGCGCGATCAGGCCGCGCTGCGCAGCGACGTGAAGGACCAGTTGAAGGCCATCGGGTCGGACATCAAAGACACAAACTCGAAGCTGGATCAGTTGCTGTACAACCGCGCCGGCGTCAGACCTGAGACACGAGGATGGACCCGCTAGACGCGGGAGTCGCTATTTCTGGTTGATCGCCTTGCTGTCGACGATGCTTTCGTTCGCCGCTTGTTCGATCTGGGCTTTGTAAATCGCTGCGGCGACAAAGAGGCCGAACACGACGGAACACCATGTTGGGAGGAAATCGGCCCAGTGATGCAGGGCTAGTCCCGCAACTGCGCCAGCAGCAGCGCTCCCCAGCGCGAACTTTTCGGTTCTTTTCATTTTTCTGCCCTCGTTCTGCCGCCTTCGGGCGGCTTTTTGTTTGGCGTCAACCGGAGCGATTATGCCATTCATCCCTTTCACCAGACTACGGCTCACGCTCGCCGATGGCTGGCAGAAGCTACACAAGAAAGGCACGGTCATCGCCGGTGCGGCATTTACCGCGCTCGCCGGTGCGGGCCCGCTCATCTCGCAGACGTGGTCGGGCATGCCGAGAGAACTGCGCGACGTCATCCCGCAGAACGTGCAGCAGTGGATTGCCTACACGATCTTCGGTCTTTCATTCATTGCGATCCGTTACACATCGGTGCGGCGCGCCTCGAAGGAGGCCGACGATGGCGCGGATCACTCCTGAGGCAGCGGGCGGGCAGAACGTCTGCGCGTTCCTCGACATGCTTTCCGTCTCGGAGGGAACGTCGATCGATCCCGACAGCGACGACGGATACAACGTGATCGTCGGAGGTGCGCTCTTCATCGGGTATGCGGACCATCCGCGGCGCCTGGTGCAGTTGCCGCGCCTCGGCATTGCCTCGACGGCTGCCGGGCGTTACCAACTGCTCGCGCGCTACTTCGACGCCTACAAGAAGCAGCTCGGCCTGCGCGATTTCTCGCCGCTCTCACAAGATCTGATCGCGATTCAGCAGATCCGCGAGCGACGCGCGCTCGACGACGTCGCCGCCGGCCGTATCGAGAGCGCGGTCGCGAAGTGCTCGAACATCTGGGCCAGCCTGCCCGGCAACACTTACGGCCAATATCGGCACTCGATCGACACACTGCGCGCCGCGTTCCTCATCCATGGAGGTGAAGCATGCTCAGTTTGATTTGGCAGTTCGGGCCATGGGTCATTGCCGCGATGGGTGCGCTCATCGGTTTCGCTCGCCATCAACAGGCGAAAACGGCAGCCGCCCAGGCTCAGCAGAAGGTAGCTGAGGCGCAGGCCATGGTCGAGCAGGCGAAAACTCAAATGGCCGAGGTGCTCGCCGGCGAAGCGCAAGCCAACGCGGCCGCAGCGCGCGCCGGCGCCGATGCATCTAAGGAGAGAACCAATGTGGAAAACGACGTTGCTGCTTTGCCTGCAGGTTCCGCTGCTGACGAGTTGCGAGACGACTGGAGTCGCTGATGGGAACGCGCCGGTCGCGGAACCGTCGGTGCAGGTCAAGACCCGCTTCATCAACACGGCGTGCGATTGGACGAAGCCAATCTACGTAAGCGCGACGGACGTGCTAAGCGATCAAACCGCGAAAGCGGTCCTCGAGCACAACCTTGCAGGTTCGGTACAGTGCGGATGGAAACCGATCGGAAAACGTTCGATGCAAGTTCGATAAGGGAAACGCCCGCAAGAGGCCATCTAGTAAAGGAAACCCGGCCTCCGGTCTAGAGATCATAGCCGCGGCTCACAAGGCGGAATCGCTGCCGCCCCCAAAGAGACATTTGCCGCTCCACCGCGGCGCGATCGTCCAACGCCTTCGCGAGAAACGAGCGAACAGCACGTTGATCACAGTCATCGAAGAATTGAACAATGCGGTCTTCGTCGAAGCTAGCGAGAAATGGCGGAAGACCCTTAATGCTGCTTGTCGGTCTTTCATCGAAGTGAGGATGAGCCTCATACCCGCGGCCAGACGTGATCCTCCGATACCCCCATATCAACGTAAGTCGGAAATGCTCGAAATTGGCGTGCGTAGTGCGCAATCCGAGTTTGCGGTCTAGGTTCAACGCTCGATCTGGCCGAGACACGCACGCCAAAACCCTGAGCTGGTATCTCGTCGGATCGTACCGGCCGAGATCAATCCGTTCTCGGAATCTTCGATTCGGCGATAAGTCGTAGTGCTGCGGGCGCAAATCAGCCGGTACACGAAAGAACACCGGAGCGAATTCATCATGAAGCTTGATGGCTTCCGTCCTGTGAACAAAGTGATGTCCGCCCGGATTTGGACGGATTTCCTTTTTGATCTCGTTGATTGTGGGGCTAACCAGCGTGCGGTGAACTGAATACTTTGAATGAGCAAACTGCGTCTGAGGCCCGCTGAAAACAAGCGACGGATCGTCCCGATTACTTGTTACTGGGCGAGCGTATTGAGCGTGACGGGGCACGATTATTAAATCACCGTCCCCTCGTTCATGAGCTGTGACGAGCCTTTTCTGCTGCTTGCCGACGGTCACTACGAAGTGAACTTGTTTTCTTTCGACGTTTGCCATATTTAATGCGAGGCCAGGATAGTCTTCTTGTAGCTGAAACAGGATCAGCGATTAGTCTGGCTTTTAGAACGTGCTTTGAGGCTTCGTTGTTACGGCAAGTCGGCGCCACAGTCACATTTAGTAGACGTGCCCCCCGCGATCGTGAGCATGCCGTAAATTGCGCCACAACCCCTACACGTTACATTCGCGAGCGTTCTCATCTGCGGGCCATTACTCGGCGCCGACAAAGGCCCCCGACAACCTGGGCATCGGTCTCCGATAAGTACGCTGATGTGCATGCCGCAAGTCGGACAACCGTGACCGAAATACACTTCTGCTTTCAAGTTGCTGGCCCCGATCAGCTTCCGATTCTGACGCCGGTGGTCTGGCTGACGCGTTCTGTGGTCACGGATACCCGGGTGCCGTTCGCGAATTCAACCGGGCCTGATGCATGTCCGATGTCAATTCCGGTCGCGCAGTCGCCGTCCGTCACGTCGATCTCAATCAGGCCAGAAACCACGACGCCTTCGCTGGCTGCTTTCTGTTGCGCCTCCTTGAGTGCGTCGTCGATGTTGCACAGAAGGTCCAGGATGATTTGACGCTCGATCTTGGCTCGCTCTACATCCAACGCATCAGCACGTCCAAGGAACACTTTCGCAAGCGCTCCAACCGGGTCAGAGACCGCCGCAAACAGAGCCGAGATCGCATTTCGGTTCAGCACGCGGTTCGACGTCGCTGCCACTTGCGCCTGAATCGCGCGTTCAATTTCGCTTCTATCTGCCATAGATTTGCCCTTCTGCCTTGAATTTTAGACGCGCCAAACGCAACAGGAATCACAATCCCGGCCACGCGCTGAACGCGAGGCGCGCTCCGACGACTTCGGCAGAAAAATACACACCCTCGTTTTGTCGCCTCCGCGCCCGATTCGCGCAAAGCCCTTATCTACCTTTGGTGCCGGGGACCGGACTCGAACCGGCAAGCCGTGAGGCGGCGGATTTTAAGTCCGCTATGTTTACCAATTTCATCACCCCGGCAAGGGCGGACGCGATTCTACCATTGCGCGGCAGCGCGCCAAAACCGCGCCAGCCGCCGATGCGCGCCCCGTTCGACAGGATTTCACCACGCCTGCATAATCATCGGCACCGGTTCAGCCGCAAGGACATCCGATGATGCGCATCGGCCTCATCTCCGACACACACAACCTCGTGCGCCCCGAGGCGCTCGAGGCCCTGCGCGGCGTCTCGCACATCATCCACGCGGGCGACATCTGCAAACGCGACGTGCTCGATACCCTCGCGCCACTCGCGCCGCTCACGGTCGTGCGCGGCAACAACGACATCGGCGAGGGCGTCGCGCACTTGCCCGAACAGGCGCGCATCGAACTCGGCGGCGTGACGATCCACGTCGTCCACGATATCGCCGATGTGCCGATGCAACTCGACGGCATCGATGTCGTCGTGACCGGTCATTCGCACAAGCCGCTCATCGAACGACGCGGCAACGTGCTGTTCGTGAATCCCGGCAGCGCGGGGCCACGCCGCTTCAGATTGCCGGTCACGCTCGCGCTGCTCGACATCGAGGATGGAAAACCGCAAGCGCGCATCGTCGCGCTCGCGACATAAAAAAAGGCCGGCGCTCTGAACTGACCCCGCAAAGTTGGACAGTTTTGGGCTAGGGCCGAGAGGGCTGAGTTCTGTACATCACGGGACTCAGCCCTTTTAGCTTTAGCTTGATGCGGTTGTGATTGTAGTAGTGAATATA
>Ga0160447_100156_pt1 | contig 45211 bp, 46 predicted proteins | sample HID1973K_E1MG_FD_108222 | JGI IMG/M metagenome (GOLD analysis project Ga0160447, IMG submission 108222) | Enriched mosquito-associated microbial communities from UW Madison campus, WI, USA - HID1973K_E1 MG | ecosystem: Host-associated > Arthropoda: Insects > Digestive system > Unclassified ...
CGCCCGCAGCCGACCGCGATTTCATCGGCGATCAGATGCACGCCGAATTCGTCGCACAACGCGCGCAATTGCGTGAGATACGACGCGTCGTACATCGCCATGCCGGCCGCGCACTGCACGAGCGGCTCGACGATGACGGCCGCGAGGCTCGGCGCGCGTTGCTCGAACAGCGCGCGCATCGCGGCGATGGCGGCATCGACGCCCGCCACGGCCGGCGACGCGACCACGTGCGCGTGGCGGATCAGCGGATCGTAGGCGTCCTTGAAGAGGGCGACATCGGTCACGCCGAGCGCGCCGATCGTTTCGCCGTGGTAGCTGTTCGCGAGGCAGGCGAATTCGCGTTTCTCGTCCTGTCCGCGATTGCGCCAGAAGTGAAAGCTCATCTTCAGCGCGATTTCGACCGCCGACGCGCCATCCGACGCGAAAAATGCATGACCGAGCGTGCGCTGCGTAAGCGCCGAAAGACGCTCGGCCAGTTCGACGGCTGGGGCGTGCGTGCAGCCCGCGAGCATCGCGTGTTCGAGCGTGTCGAGCTGATCCTTCAGCGCGCGGTTGATGTCGTCGTTCGCGTGGCCGAAGAGATTGACCCACCACGAGCTGATCGCATCGAGATAGCGGTTGCCCTGCGGATCGTAGAGCCACGCGCCCTTGCCGCGCGCGATCGGCACGAGCGGCACGCGCTCGTGATGTTTCATCTGGGTGCACGGATGCCACACGGCCGCGAGCGAGCGGGCAACCCAGTCCTGATTGGCTTCTGTGTTCAAAAACGGCTCCCAAGCGCCTGGACGCTTGCGTTGCTGGGGAAAAACTGCACGAGTCAATTATCCCTAAAAGACGCGCAAGCTTCCGTATTCGGAAGGTTTTTTGGCCATGCGTGCGCGCGCAATGGAAATGCGAAAACGCGCTATCGCACGTAACTTCGCGCATTTCGAAGCGTTGTCGTCGAATTGGCGCGGAAGATGCGGGCTCGGCAAAAGCGAACGCCGGCGCATGGCCGGCGTCTGAAGAAAGCGGGAAAAGCGGGATGGGGGCGCGTTCAGCGCGACGCCGTCTGCGTCTCGGCCGCCTGATCGTTCCAGACGATGCGGTTGTTCACCGCGTAGAGTCTGCACGGATCCGCGCTTTGCTTCTGGCAGCTTGCGACCGCGACGGCCATCGGATCGTCGCCGCCTTCGGCCCAGGACCACGCGCCCGAATCCGACACCGCGAACGCGCGGCTCGAATACTGCGAGAGGAAGTTGCGATATCCGGCACGGCCGTTTTCATCGACGTAGGGGACGGCCTGAACCGAATCTAGATCCGCGAAGTTGGTCGCCTTCGGCATGCGCGGCTCGCTGACCTGATACTGCACGGACGTGGGCATGCCGATCTGCGCGAGGAAGGCTTTCACGCGCGGCCACCAGACCTGTACGCCGTCGCGGTCGCCGACGAGACGATGTGCGTCGTTCTTGTAGGTGCCGAAATCGACCATGTTCGCGCGCGCACCGTGCGACGTGTACGCGGTGAACATCTGAGCGGACAGATCGCCTTGCCAGACCGAATCGTTGTCGCCGTAGAGCCACAGCGAGGGCAGGCGCACGTGTTCGCCGTAGGAGCCGAACGCGTTGACGAGATTCTTTTGCCAGCCCGCGCATTCGTCCTGACGCAGGCCGCCGGAGAAATTGATGAGGCCGCGCACGCCGGGCGCCGCGACGACATCGCGCGCGCCGTAGGCGATGGTCGTCAGGCCGCCGTGCGACGTGCCCGCCACGACGATATGCGTTTTGTCCACATACGACTGCCCGCTCATGTACGCGACGGTCGCGGCGACGTCCTGCGCCTGCGCGAAGCCATTCGCCTCGACGTTGCAGCCGTGGCCGGTGTAATCGCCGCCCGAGCCCGCGAAGCCGCGGCGATTCGGCACGACGACCACATAACCGTGACGCACGAATTCACGCGCGAGCGCGACCGGACGATTGCGCTGTTGCGCGTGCGAGTCGCCGGGGAGCTTGCCGTGATTGAAGACGATCATCGGGAACGGGCCGGCGCCGTCCGGCTTGAACACCGTGGTCTCGAGCGAGATGTCGGCTTCGGGAATCTGGATGACGGCTTCGTTCAGACCATTCGCGACGGCGGGCAGGCCGGCGTCGAGCGAATCGGGAATCTGCGAAAGCGTCTGACCGAATGCGGGTGCCTGGAGACCTTCGGACTGACGCACGCCGCCGATCGGCTCGGCGCGCACGGCGGACGTGACGAGCGACGTCGCGAGCGCGCACACCATGCTGCATCCGACCAACCAGGTTCTGATCGCCATCCGTGAACTCCGACTGCGCATCCAATAGGGCGTTGAAACGGCGTGGCCCCTTTTTTGAAGTCACAAGCCTAACGCGCTGCTCGTGAAGAGCAGTATCGGCTGCGGGTTCCGGGAGTCATGCCCTGAAAAGGCATGACAATTGGCTTCAAAACGGGGCTTCGCTGCGAGTGTCCGGGCACGGGAATGACTGCGCCCTGACGTGAACAGAGATTACCCGTTCAAAATTGCACTGCACAATAAGTGGTACCCCGTAACTGTTTAATCTGAAAGGAAATTCTTAGGAAATTAATACCGCGTGTAATCGCATATTTTTTAAAGACATATTTACTTTTCTTTAATGTCGCCGTTGACGTAGATCCAGTTTCCGGCGGCATTGCGCGTGAAACGGCTGGCTTCATGCAGCCGATACGCCCGCCCATCGGCCTTGTAGCGCGCGACGAACTCGACCTCCTCGTGATCGTCGTCGATGAGGGTATGGCGTTTGATCTGCAGGCCGAGCCAGCGCGTGTTCGCGTCGGAAGCGTCGAGATCGGGCGGGCAGGTCGATTCGGCCCACGTCGCGCGCAGGTACGCCGTGTCGCCGAGCACGTAGGCGGTGTAGCGCGAACGCATCAGTTGCATCGCATTGGCGGGCTTTTCGCCGGCTTCGATGAAACGGCCGCAGCAGGCGTCGTAGCGCGGCGCGCGCGCATTCGGGCGCTGCTCAGGCGCGGCGCCGCCGCAGGGGCAATCCACCGGCTTCATTGATCGACGCCCGGCATCTCGACGTGGCGCGGCTGGCTGCGCACGCGTTCGAGCCACGCGCGTATCGCCGGATAGCGTGCCAGATCGACGTTCGCTTCATCCGCGACGTGCGTGTACGCGTAGAGCGCGATATCGGCGACGGTGTAGCGCTCGCCGACGAAAAACGTGCGGGTCGCGAGATGCTGCTCCATCACGTCGAGCGCGCGATAGGAACCGGCGATCCTGTCGGGCAGACGCGCGTCGTCGGGGCGCTTCTGGAATTGCAGGATGAAGCGCGCGACCGCGACGAACGGTTCGTGGCTGTACTGTTCGAAAAACATCCATTGCAGCACTTGCGCGCGTTCGAGCCGGTCGGTGGGCATGAGCGGCGAACCGTCGGCGAGATAGCAGAGGATCGCGTCGGATTCGGAGAGCGTGTTCTGGTCGTCGATCACGAGCACCGGAACCTTGCCGTTCGGATTGAGCCGCTTGAAGTCGTCGGTGCGGGTCGCGCCGTTCATCATGTCGACTTCATGCCACGCGTAAGGCAGGCCGAGTTGTTCGAGGACGAGGCGAACCTTGTAGCAGTTGCCCGATGCGGAAACGCCGTGTACCTGATAAGTCACATTCACTCCAGTTTCACCATTCGAGCTTCGTGCCGTCGTACTGGACGAAGCTGCCGTTGAATTCGTCGCGCATCGCGCCCGCTTCCGCGATCACCGCGCGCATGCCCGAGACGCTGTGCGCGACATCGATCGCCGCCGATGGCCCGCCCATTTCCGTACGCACCCAGCCCGGATGCAGTGCGACGCAGGCCGTATGCCGCGATTCCAGCGACGCCACCTTCAGCGCCGAATTGAGCGCCGCCTTGCTCGCGCGATACAGCCAGCCGGTCGTGCCGCTCGCACCGCCGATGCTGCCCATTTTGCTCGACACCACCGCGAGCACGCCGTTGGCGGCATCGGTGAGCGGCAGGAGCACGGGAATCAGTTGCATCGGGCCGCGCACGTTGGTGTGCATCACCTGATCGAAGTCGTCGGCGCTGATCGTTTCGACGCCTTCGGTGCGCGGGCCGTACACGCCCGAAACGACGATCGCCACGTCCAGCCGCTCTTCGTCGAGCTGCCAGGCGAGTGCGCCGATCTGCTCGGGTTGCGTGACGTCGAGCGGGAAAGTTTGCGCGCCCATCGCGTCGAGCGCGGAGAGCGAGGCCTTGTCGCGCGCGGTGGCGAGCACGCGCCAGCCGTCGCGGCAATATTCGCGCGCGAACTCGTGGCCGAGGCCGCGCGACGCGCCGACGATCAATACGGTTTTCATGAGCGACCTGTTCCTTGTAGGGGCGATTTTGCGACTATAGCGCGCGACCCGCGGTCGCGCGTGGTGCGCTTTCGATTACGTAAGACCAGAACGTGGGCATGTTTATCCGCTGGTGCCGGTATCACGCGCGCCGTGGCGATGTCGTTGGCGAGGCAGTGACGGGAGTGGCTGTCGAAAATTCCTATATCGTTCGGATGACTACGTATGCTAGATAAACCGGAGTAAAGTCACGCTGCTCGCAACTTTCAGGAGGAGCAGACCATGTTCAAGATTATTCAGGGAACGTTACCGTCGAATATCGACCCCGATGAACTTCGGGAACTTCAGAAGGAGGCCGCACAACGCTGGGAGATCGAAAAGGAGGTGCGAAGGAGGATGGGCATACTGGGCGATGAGGATAACGCGGGCTTCATCAGGGCGCTCATGAGTTTTCCGAAGATCGACTGTGACGACTCCATATTCGATCGTCACGCTAACTTCGGAGAGTCGGATGTTTCTGGCTGATACCAACGTCATCAGCGAGACCAGAAGGGAAGAGCGCGCGAACGAAGGTGTTCGCGCGTTTTTCGACGGTGCTCAGCAACGGCGCGAAGTGGTATTTCTGTCGGTCGTTACCGTAGGTGAGTTGCGACGTGGTGTCGAGTCCCTTCGTAACAAGGGTGACGCCCGGCAGGCGGCGATCGTGGAGGCGTGGCTGAAACGTGTTCTGCGCAGCTATGATGGGAGGATCGTGCCGGTAGACAGGGCGATCGGGGAGTTGTGGGGCAGTCTTCGAGCGCGGCACCCGGAGCCTGCCGTAGACAGGCTTATCGCGGCGACCGCGCTGATTCACGACCTGACGGTCGTCACGCGCAACGTCAGAGACTTCGAGAGGGTAGGCGTCAAAATGCTGAACCCCTTCGAGTAGCGTTGCGGCTGCGGAGGATAACTTTAGAGAATTCCTAAACACGAGAATGATTAGGTTTCCTGTATTAAACAGAAATAAGGTCAGGCTACTCAAACCTTTCAGCCAAGGAGGACCATATGTTCAAAGTCGTTCAGCCCTGGAACCATGACGAAACAGAACTTCAGGAAATTCAGCAACGCGCCGCCATCGAGCGAAAGATCGAACGCGAGGTGCGGCGGCAGATGGGACAAACCGTCGATACGGACCCGGTAAAGTTCATCGAGGCTCTCCTGAACTTTCCTAAATCCGATATCGACGATTCGATCTCCGAGCGTCACGAAACTACAGAAGAACCGGAAGTATCCCGATGACGCGAATGTGAGCCGGCCCGGCGCACTCCCGGCCCGGCCCACGACGCTCAAACCAGCTCGACCCCCATCGCAGTCGCTTCCCCACCGCCGATACACAGGCTCGCCACCCCGCGCTTCAACCCGCGCGCTTTCAACGCGCCCAGCAACGTGACGAGAATCCGCGCGCCCGAAGCACCGATGGGATGACCGAGCGCACACGCGCCGCCGTTCACATTGACCTTGTCATGCGGCAGATCATGCTCGCGCATCGCGGCCATCGTCACGACGGCGAACGCCTCGTTGATCTCATAGAGATCGACATCGCCCGCGCGCCAGCCGTTCTTCTCGAAGAGCTTGCTGATCGCGCCTACGGGCGCCGTGGTGAACAGCGCCGGCTGCTGCGCGAACGTGCTGTGCCCGACCACACGCGCGATCGGCGTGACGCCGAGCCGCGATGCCGTCGATTCGCGCATCATCACGAGCGCCGCAGCGCCATCCGAAATCGACGACGAATTCGCCGCCGTCACCGTGCCGTCCTTGGCGAACGCAGGCTTGAGCGACGGAATCTTCTCGATGTTGGCCTTGAACGGCTGCTCGTCGCGCGCGACGACGGTATCGCCCTTCTTGCCCTGCACCGTCACCGGCGCGATCTCCCACTCGAACGAACCATCCTCGTTCGCCCGTTTCGCGCGTCGCAGCGATTCGACCGCGAACGCGTCCTGCGACTCGCGCGAGAACGCATACGACGAAGCGCATTGCTCCGCGAACGTGCCCATCAGCCGGCCTTTTTCATAGGCGTCTTCGAGGCCGTCGAGGAACATGTGATCCAGCACCTGCGCGTGACCCATGCGCAGGCCGCCGCGCGCTTTCGGCAGCAGGTACGGCGCGTTCGTCATGCTCTCCATGCCGCCCGCGACGATCACGTCGACCGAGCCCGCGAGCAGCATGTCGTGCGCGAACATCGCGGCGCGCATGCCGGAGCCGCACATCTTGTTGATCGTCGTGCAGCCGATGGAAAGCGGCAGCCCCGCGCCGAGCGCAGCCTGACGCGCGGGCGCCTGACCTTGTCCGGCGGGCAGCACGCAGCCCATGATCGCCTCGTCGATCAGCTCGGGCGCGAGGCCCGCGCGTTCACGCGCCGCGGCGATCGCCGCCGCGCCGAGTTGCGCCGCGGTCAGCGAAGCGAAATCGCCCTGGAACGCGGCCATCGGCGTGCGCGCTGCCGAGACGATGACGATAGGATCGGTTTGTGTCTCACTCATGTTTCAGCTCCTTGATGACGCCCTGAATGACGGCGGGAACGTCGCCCAGACGCGCCGCATCGGACGCGAGGACATCGTTCTCCGCGGAATGCGCGCCGCTGCGACTCATTGCGGCGATGCACGACTGATACACCGGGTCGATCTCTTCCGACGCGCCGATCATCATGCCCATGTTGCGCAAGCGGCCATCGTGCACGCCGTAGGTCCAGCCGTGCACGGTGAGTTCCTGACCGCGCGCCCATGCATCGTTGACGATGGTCGTGCGGCATACGTTGATGGTCTGCTCGATCGTGTTCAGCTCGACGAGCCGACGATGCCGCGCGTCGCCCATCGGCCATGTGTCGAGCAGCGCGCCGTGTTTCTCGCGCACGTCCTCGACATGGCGCAGCCAGTTGTCCGCAAGACCGACGCGCCGCCCGACGAGCGCCGCGCCCACGCCCGAGCAGCCGTAATGGCCGACGACCATAATGTGCTTCACCTTCAGCAGATCGACGGCGAACTGGATCACCGACAGACAGTTGAGGTCCGAGTGCACGACGACGTTCGCGATGTTTCTGTGCACGAACACTTCGCCCGGCGGCAGACCGATGATCTCGTTGGCGGGCACGCGCGAATCCGCGCAACCGATCCACAGATATTCCGGCGTTTGCTGATGCGCGAGACGCTGGAAGAACTCGCCGTCCTCGGCGAGCTTGCGCTGAACCCATTCCTGATTGTTCGCGAACAGGTGGGCAAGCGGAGTCTTATCGTCAATGTGGTTCATGTTCGAAAGTCAAAGCGGGACGGCATGCGTCAGGCGGCACGCGCGTCCGGTCGGCCGGACTCGCCGAAACGCTCCGGATAACGGATGCAGAATCGGACGTCCCGGTCATAGGGAAAGAAATCGGCGAGTTCGCCGCGCAGCAGTTGTTCCTTGTGTTGCTGCCACAGCGCGGGATCGAAGAAATCCGCGTGATGGCGCATGAACGCTTCGCGCACGCGCGGATCGCCGAGCAGAAATGTGCCGTACGTTTCGGGAAAGATATCGTGCGGACCGACGGTATACCACGGTTCGCCCGACAGTTCGTCTTCCTCGTTGCGCGGCGGCGGCACGCGGCGCACGTTGCAATCGGTCAGATACTCGATTTCATCGTAGTCGTAGAACACCACGCGACCATGCCGCGTCACGCCGAAGTTCTTGTACAGCATGTCGCCGGGAAAGATGTTGGCCTGAATCAACTGCTTGATCGCGTCGCCGTATTCCTTGATGCCGTGCTCGATGTCGTCAGCGCTGCCATTCTGCAGGAACAGATTGAGCGGCACCATGCGGCGCTCGATATACACATGCCTGATGACGAGCCGGTCGCCTTCGTACTCGATCATCGAAGGCGCTTCCTTTTCGAGTTCGCGGATGAGCGCGTCGTCGAGGCGCGCGACCGGCAGCGCGACGCTCGAATACTCGAGCGTATCGGCCATGCGGCCCAGGCGATCGTGGCGCTTCACGAGCTGGTACTTGTCCTGGATCTTCTGCCGCGTGGTTTCCTTCGGCGGCGGAAACGCGTCCTTGATGAGCTTGAACACGTACGGAAACGAAGGCAGCGTGAAGACGATCATCACGAGCCCCTTGATGCCGGGCGCGACGATGAACTTGTCGCTCGAATGCGACAGATGGTGCAGCAGATCGCGGTAGAACAGATTCTTGCCCTGCTTCTGCAGGCCGACCGACGTGTAGATTTCCGCCTTCGGCTTGCGCGTCATGATGGTGCGCAGGAACTGCACGTAGGCGGACGGCACTTCCATGTCGACGAGGAAATACGAGTGCGCGAAGCTGAAGATGATGAGCACCTGCTCGCGCGACAGCAGCACGGTATCGAGCGCGAGCAGGCGCGGCGCCGTGTGCCGGATCGCGATGGCGAAGGGCAGCAGCGCATCGCCGTTGATGATGCGCCCGACGATATACGCCGCCTTGTTGCGGAAGAACAGCGACGAAAGCACGTGAATCTGAAAATTCGGCGCGGGCGTGAGATCGCCGAAGGTATCGCGCATCGCCTGCATTACGCATTGCACGTCGCGCTCCAGATCCTCGAACGGCGTCTCTAGCTGAAAGTTCGTGACGATGCGCTCGAGCGTCGCGGCGAGGCCGTCTTTTTCCGGGTAATACGCGCGATAGGTCGGCTTTGCGGCGGGCTCGTCGTTTTCGATGTACTCCGTCGAAATGGCCGGCCGCACGAAGATGAAATCGTTGTTGAAGTACGAGCGATGCAAAATCTTGCAGCACACCGAGTTGAAGAACGTCTCGGCGCATTCCGGCTGCCGATGCGTCGTCAGCAAGCCGATGTAATGCAGCTTGATCTGCTGCCAGATATCGTCGTCGATATTTTCGGCGTCGTATTCGTCTTCGAGCAGCGTGACGCATTCCTCGACGCGATCGTCATACGACGTGATGCGGTCGCGCGCGAGTTGCTGCAGCGCAAGCCATTCGCTGTGCTCGAACAGCGCCTTCGCCTCGATCGCGGCTTCGCGGAACACGCGGTAATGATGCTCGAAGCCTTCGAGTATCGTCTTGGCGACGTCGAAGCCGATTTGCGACGAGAGCAGCTTGGGAAAGTGATTCATGTCGACCCTGCGCTTCGTGTGGGGAAGTCACGTCATGCCGCTTTGGGTTTGCGGACGCGCTTGTCCGTGCCCGCGGCGATCAGCGCGCGGCCCTGTTCCTCATACGCGGCGAGTTCGGCGAGCGTGGTGTTCAGGTCTTCCAGCTGACGTTCGAGCACTTCGCGATGCGCGGCGATCGTATCGACGAAAGCCTGCAGTTGCGTGGCCGAGCCGGTCGGCGAATCATAGAGATCGAGCAGCGTGCGGATTTCCGACAGCGTGAAGCCGAGCCGCTTGCCGCGCAGCGTGAGCTTCAGCCGCGTGCGGTCGCGCGGCGAATACACGCGCCGCAGGCCGTTCGCGCCCGCGCGTTTCGGCGCGAGCAGGCCCTGATCTTCATAGAAGCGAATCGCGCGCGGCGTGATGTCGAACTCGCGCGCCAGTTCGGTAATCGTGTAATGCGTCGGTTGAGTCATTGCCGGCCGGCAGCGCAAATGCGCGCGCAACGTTAGAATGGACGTTTACGTTATCGTCAACTTCGCCAAATTGCAACGCGGCGCAAACCCGGAGACAGGCACCGAATGAACGCACTCGAACACCAGCTCGACTATGTTTTCGCGGACGCGTTGCCCGAACCGGGCGGCGTCAGGGAAGTGGCGCCGGGCGTGTTCTGGCTGCGCATGCCGCTGCCGTTCGCGCTCGACCACATCAACCTCTGGCTGCTTGCCGACGAGATCGACGGCGTGAAGGGCTGGACCGTCGTCGATTGCGGCATTTCGAGCGACACGATCCGCGCCAACTGGGAGCGCGTGTTCGACAGCGTGCTCGACGGCCTGCCGGTGCTGCGCGTAATCGTCACGCATTGCCATCCGGACCATCTGGGCCTGGCCGACTGGATCTGCAAGGGCGGCGATCAGGCGCGCTGGAACGTGCGCCTGTGGATTTCACTCGGCGAATACGCGATGGGCCGCGTGATGGCCGCGGGCGACGGCTCGAACGCGGGCGGCGAGCGCGCGGCGGCGCATTTCGCGTCGCACGGCCTGACCGACGAAGCGTCGCTCGATGCATTGCGCAAGCGCGACAGCTATTACCCGACGCTCGTGCCGTCGATGCCCGCCGAATACCGGCGCATCCGCGATGGCGATGTGATCCGCATCGGCGCGCGGGATTGGGAAGTGGTGTCGGGTTACGGCCACTCGCCGGAACACAGCGCGCTTTTCTGCGCCGCCGACAAACTGCTCATCTCCGGCGACATGGTGTTGCCGCGCATCTCGACGAACGTCTCCGTGTTCGCTGTCGAGCCGGAAGGCAATCCGCTCGCGCTCTATCTCGAATCGCTCGGCCGCTACGAATCGATGCCTGCCGATACGCTCGCGCTGCCTTCGCACGGCAAGCCGTTTCGCGGCGTGCAGACGCGCATCGGGCAATTGCGCGAGCATCATCGCGCGCGGCTGGCGGAAGTGCGCGAGGCGTGCGCGCAGAAGCCCTGCAGCGCCGCCGATATCGTGCCGATCATGTTCAAACGCAAACTCGACATTCATCAGATGACATTCGCGCTCGGCGAAGCGCTCGCGCATCTGAATCTGCTCTGGCTCGATGGCACGTTGAAGCGTCAGGCCGGCGACGATGGCGTGATGCGCTTTGCGCCAGCCTGACTTCGTTCACTGCACCGATGCGCCGCCGAAGTTCACGCGCCCGAACGGACTCACGCTGTAACCGCTGACGTTCGCGCGCGTGAGCGCCGCCGCCGTCGGATAGACGAGCGGAATCCACAGCGCCTGATCGTGGATGATCTTCTGCGCGTCGACATACGACTTCGTGCGTTTCGCGACATCGGCCGTCGACTTGCCATCGGCGATGAGCTTGTCGAGTTGAGGGTCGCAGTAGCGCGCGAAGTTGATGCCCGACTTCACCGCGTTGCAACTGAAAAGCGGCGACATGTAGTTGTCCGGGTCGCCGTTATCGCCCGCCCAGCCCATGAACAGCATGTCGTGCTGACCCTGCTTCGCCTGCTTGATCAGCTCGCCCCACTCGATCACCTTCACCTGCGCCTTCACGCCGATCTTCGCGAGATCGGCCTGCAGCAATTCGGCGCCCGCTTTCGGGTTCGGATTCAGCACGCTGCCGTTCGGACGCACCCAGATCGTCGTCTCGAAACCGTCGGGAAAGCCTGCGTCGGCGAGCAGCTTCTTCGCGTCAGCCGATGAATACTTGTACGCCGCGACGTTCTTGTCATAGCTCCATGTATTCGGCGGATACGGATTCACGGCGGCCGTCGCGGTGTTCTCGAACACGGTCTTCATATAGGTCGTGCGATCGAACGCCATGTTGATCGCCTGACGCACCTTCGGATTGTCGAGTGGCTTTTTCTGCGTGTTGAGCGCAACGAACGCCGTCATGAACGCGGGCGCCTCGCTGACCTTGAGCGACTTGTCCTTCTTCGCATCGAGCACGTCCTGCGGCTTCGGCGACAGCGCGATCTGGCATTCGCCCGCCTTGATCTTCTGCGCGCGCACGGACGCGTCGGGCGTGATCGCGTAGATCAGGCGGTCGACCTTCGGTTTCGGGCCCCAGTAGGACGGATTGACGTCGTAGCGGATCACCGAGTCCTTCGTGTAGCTCTTCAGCACGAACGGACCGGTGCCGATCGGCTTGCTGTTCAGATCAACCTGCTGATTCGCCTTGAGCAGCTTGTCCGCATACTCCGACGAATAGATCGATGCGAAACCCATCGTGAGGATCGGCACGAAGGTCGCGTTCGGCTCGTTGAGCTCGAACTTCACGGTCTGGTCATCGACTTTCGTGACGGCTTTGATGAGCTTCACGAGGCCCATCGACTGGGCGTGCGGAAAGCCGCTTGCGCCGGCGATCTTGTGCCACGGATTGCTGTCGGACAGCATGCGCTCGAACGTGAACACGACGTCGTCAGCATTGAGCGGATGTGTCGGCTTGAAGTAATCGGTCGTCTGGAACTGGACGTTCGGGCGCAGATGGAAGGTGTAGCTCAGACCGTCGCTGCTCACGTCCCACTTTTCCGCGAGCGAGGGCACGACTTTTTTGGCGGCTTCGTCGTAGGAGACGAGCGTGTTGAAGATGACGTCCGCCGACGCGTTGGTCGTCACGAGCGAATTGAACTGCACGACGTCGAAGCCGTCCGGGCTCGATTCGGTGCAGACGGTGAGCGGCTTGGACAACGCGAGCATCGGCGCGGCGAGCATGGCGGCTGCGGCGAAGAGTTTCAGGCGCATGAGATCTCCCGTGACCTCGTGGTCACACTGCGTTTCATTGTTGTTTGCGAATGGCTGGGGCGCGGAGCAAGCGGCGCGCCCGGCGCGGCTAGATTAGCGAATGCCCGCGCCACCGACAACGATTCGATCGGCATACGCTTATTCATGACACTTTCGCTCGCGTGCGCGCGGCTTGCCGAAACCGGCCGCATCAGGCTAAACTTGCGCCGTCTTTGGGGAGTAGCCTTCCTTCGCGTGCGAAGGAGAACGCGTCAACATCCTCGGCCCTGCTGCCGTGGCGCGTTCGACCGGAACGGTTTGGCGAGACCATCGATGCGCTATGTCGTTCTTGGTCGGGCGGCGCGTGGCGCATCGTGGTTCGCTTGACGTCCGGCCGTGGAATCATCGTGTCCCCACAACTAAAACATCCTCCCCGTCTTTCGCGCACGCTTGCGCGCCCGTCGCATTCATCGATGCGAGGTGCCGCATGACGATGCTCTTTGTCGAACTCGCGCTGATGCTCGTGATCATTCTGATCGCGTCGGAGCTATTCACGAATGCGCTGGAACATCTCGGCGAGCGGCTCGGCATTTCCGAAGGCGTGACCGGGTCGCTGTTCGCGGCGGTCGGCACGGCTTTGCCGGAAACGACGGTGCCGATCATTGCGCTGCTTGGCGGCACGCCGAGCCGTGCGGTCAACGAGGAAATCGGCGTTGGCGCGATTCTCGGCGCGCCGCTGATGCTCGCGACGCTTTCCACTTGCCTGATGACGGTCGCGATTCTCAAGTCGCGTGGTTTGAGCGGCAGGATCATGCCGGAGCGTAGCGGATTCGTGCGCGATCTCAACTTCTTCCTGTTCGCGTTCCTGATTGCCTGCGCGGCGATGTTCGTGCCGCATCATGCGTGGCAGGTGCGCGCGTTGTTCGCGGCGGGGCTCGTCGCGCTTTATGTCGTGTATGTGATTTCGACGTTCAAGGCTTCGGCGAAGCTCGTCGAGGGCGGGCACGGGACGGAGGCGCCCGAGGCGTTGTTCGCGTCGCGCCTCGGTTTGAAAACCACGTTCGGCACGATCATGCTGCAGTTTCTCGTCGGCATCGTGTTGCTGGTCGGCGGCGCGAAGGGGTTCATTCACGGCGTCGAGGGCGTGTCGCATGCGCTCGGAATTTCGGCGCTGTTGCTGTCGCTCATCATCATTCCGATTGCGACCGAATTGCCCGAGAAGGTGAACAGCATTCTGTGGGCGCGCAGAGGGAAGGACACGCTGGCGTTCGGGAATATCACCGGGGCGATGGTGTTTCAGGGCACGCTGCTGCCGGGGATCGGCATCATGTTGACGCCTTGGGAGCCGCGGGTCGAAGTGCTGACGGGCGTGTTGATCACGCTAGCGGCGGCGGCGTGGCTGAGATTCAATGCGAAGCCGAATGGCGTCGTGCTCTGGGCGTTGCTCGGGAATGGCGTGTTGTATGCGGCTTATCTCGTGTTGACGCTTGGGCGGTGAGGGTGGGGCTTTGAAGGCGCGTCCGTGGAGGATGCGTTTTCGGGTTTTTCGCTTCGGGTCGTGCGGCTATGATCGGAGGTGCTCCACGTGCACTGAGATAGACCCGGAAAGCGGTTTACCGACTCCACCCGATCGGCGGTTCCTCCACGTGTGCGGAGATAGATCCGGCAGCATTGTCCCCACCGGCGCCAGCGCTCCGTTACCTCCGCGTGCGCGGAGTTCGGGCAGGGCGACGTGTATGGATTTGTATATATCGGTGTCGCCGCGACTGCAAACTAGTTCCCATGTGAATTTTCTTCCCGCTTACCGGGAAACGGTGTATTCTGAATTTTATGATCCAGTCATTCCTGAGCGCCGAGACCCAAGCCTTGTTCGAGGGACGCGTCGTTCGCCGGTTCGTGAACATCCGCGCCGTCGCCGAGCGCAAGCTTTTGCTACTCGACAGCGCTGCGACGCTCGACTTTCTGCGCTCGCCCCCGGGTAATCGACTCGAGGCGCTGCGCGGTAATCGCGCCGGGCAGCACAGCATCCGCATCAACGATCAATGGCGCGTTTGCTTTGTCTGGACTGACCAGGGACCGACGAGCGTCGAAATCGTCGACTACCACTGAAAGCTGAATCCCGAAGTAAGGAGAAACTGAGATGGCCCGCTTCCCCAACGGCATGCGCCCGATCCATCCGGGCGAAGTCCTGCGCGAGGACTTTCTCGCGCCGCTTGACATGAGCGTGAACGCACTTGCGGGCGCGTTGCATGTGAGTCCGAACCGGATGAATGAGATCGTGCGCGAAGAGCGCGGCGTGACGCCTGATACTGCCCTACGGCTCGCGCGTTACTTCGGCGGCGACGCTCAGTCGTGGCTGAACATACAGCAGGCGTACGACTTGAAGCTCGCCGAGCAGGAGAACGGCGCGCGTATTGCTCAGGAGATCGCACCGCGCGAGGCAGAGCATACGTAAGGGTCCTAAGCCCCCCGTAGTCCTCCAAAACAAAATGCCCGCCAAGGCGGGCATCGAAGAGCGAAGCAGCGCGCCGCGAAAACCGGCGCGTTGTTCTTGTTGTTCTTATAAAGGTTATCGGCGCGAAAAGAGAAAACTTTAGAACCGCGCCGCCTGCTGATACCGGCTCGCAGCTTTCGCCCCATCCATCGAGCGCCGATACGTCGTCGAAAGCGCCACCTGCGCCGTCCCAGCACGCGCGGCGACCGCATCGATGCTTGCCTGAATCTTGCGGATGACCGCAAGCGCGTCCGCCGGTTGCTCGGCCTCGAGCGCCATCACCAGCGGTGCGCGCGCATCCGCGAGCTCAGCCGCCCGCGCCCAGTCTTTCGTGCCGACCGCTTCTTCGATAGCTTCGGTCAACGCCCAGGCGTTCTGAATCAATTCATTCTGGTTCATGGTGGGTTCCAATGCCTGCGCGTTACTTGGCGTTCGTGGCCAGCGCACCCGCGCTGTTGGTGCCGCCGAACAGCGCCGTCAGATAGCTGCCCTGAGTCGCCATCGACGACATCAGCGTGTTCAGCGCCGTGAACTGCTGGTTATACGACGTCGTCAGTTGCTGCGTATAGCTGGTGAGTTGCGTCTGCTGATCCGCGATGCTCTTCAGATCGGCATTGAGCGCGGTCGTGCGCGTGTCGATGATGCCGCCCGTCGCGAGAAACGACGTCAGGCTGTTGTTGAGTTGCGCGGCCACGCCGTCGGTCGAATTGAACAGCGACGCGACCTTGTTCGAACCGTTCGTGAGCGCATCGGTGAGCGCGTCTTCGTCGGTCTTGAGCGAGCCGTCGGGTTGCAGCGCGATGCCGATCGACGCGAGGTTGACCTTGCCCGTGCCCGATCCGATCGCCTTGCTGATCGTGCTCGCGATCGTGTTCTTGATCGTGTTCATCATCGAGTCGCCGAGCAGCACGCCGCCCTGCGAGCCTGCCGCCTGCGTCGAATCGAACGAGGTCAGCGACGAGGCCGTGCTGATGAAGTTGTTGTATGCGGTGACGAACGCCTCGATGGTCGTTTTCTGGCCGTCGATGTCCTGGCCGATCGTGAGCGTCTGCGTGGTGCCGACGGAATCCGCCGTGAGCGTCATGGAGACGCCCGTGACGGCTTCCTTGACGGTGTTGCTGGCGCTCGTGACCGGCGTCCCCGCGATGGTCAGATGCGAGTCCACGCCCGCGCTCGACTGGGTCCAGCCATTCGTGGCGTCGATCGTCGTGTGCTCGGGAACGGTGATAGTCTTGGTCGAATCGCTCGGATCGGGATCGGTCGTCGTGGTCGACGACGTCACCGCGAGCTTGTTGATCGCCGAGCTGCTGTCATCCGCGTTGACGGATATGTTGATTGCATTGGAGAGTCCCGTCGACGAGGAGCGCAGCACGAGGTGCGCGCCATCCGTGCCGTTGACGATGGTCGCCGTGACGCCGGGGTTGTCGGACGCCGAATTGATGGCGGACACGATGCCCGGCAGTGTGTTGTTGCTGCTGTCGAGCTTGATCGTGCTCGCCTTGCCGCCGACCGTCAGCGTGATCGAACCGGTGCCGAGATTGTCGGTCTTCGAAAACACGCCGGACGTGAGCGATTGCGCCGACGCGATATTGGTCACCTTCACCGCGTAGCTGCCCGCGACCGCGGTGGTGTCGGCGCTGCCCGTCAGGCCCTTGCCGTCGGCGGTGGCGGTGAACGAACCGAGCATCTTGCCGTTGGCGAGGTTCGCGATCGAACTCTGCAGCAGCGAAAGCACGGACTTCAGTGTGCCGATCGCGGTGAGCTGGGTGTTGTCAGCGGTTTTCTTGCTGTTGAGCGCGTCGGTCTGGCCTGCGACCTTCGCGTTGACGATCGCGCTGACGAGCGAATTCACGTCCATCGTCGAATTCGTGGATCCGCTGATGATCGACTGTGCGGCCTGCTGTACGGCGCTCGTCGGATCGACAGTGGAACCCGTTGTCGTTGCTACGGTGGTCATGTGTACTCCGGTCGTTGCGTGTTCGCGATCGTTCGAATGGGGCGGGAGTCGTCATCTCCCGGAAACGCGCACAGGGAGACGAGCTCCCCGGGCGCTGACTGCGATGTTTCTGTTGCGACTACTGTTACATCCGGCGCGCATCGTACTGAGAACGCGCGCCGCTTGCTGCGCTGCCGGCGATGCTTAGCCGAGGAGCTTCAGAACCTGCTGGGGCATCGAGTTCGCTTGAGCCAGCACCGAGATACCAGCTTGTTGCAGCACTTGAGCCTTCGACAGATTCGCGGTTTCCTGCGCGAAGTTCGCGTCGGTGACCTGCGATTGTGCCGAGGACAGGTTCGTCGCCTGTTGCGTCTGCGTTGCTGCAATCGACGTGAAGCGGTTTTGCGCGGCGCCCAGGTTAGCCTGGATGCTGTTCACCGAGTTCAGTGCGTTGTCGATCGCTTCGATCGCGCCGTTCGCGCCATCGGTCGTGCTGATGTCGATTGCCGAAACGAGCGGCGGCTTGTTGTTCGAGTTGAGCGACGCGAGCTGCGTGGTTTGCGCGGCCGTTGCGCCCGTGCCCTTGAACGCGATCGAACCAGCGGTCGTGCCCGAAGCAGCCGTCACGGAAAGTTCCGAGGCGGTTGCCACGCCGGACGAGATCGCCTGGTTGTTCTGGTCCGTGTACGTGAAGCCGCCCTTGCCGTCGGCAAGCACGTTGATCGTCGTGATCGCTGCCGTGCCGGTCGTTGCCGCACCCGTTGCGTCGAGGCTCAGGCCCGTGATCGAACCGATAGCCGTGCCCGATTGAGCGAAACCGCCGCCGATCTTGGCCGACGAAACGTTCTGGCTCAAATCGACCGAGATGGTCTGGCCGACGTTCGCGCCGACCTGGAAGTTCACCACGCCTGCCGAACCGTCCAGCACGTTCGTGCCGTTGTAGGTCGTTTGCGATGCAATGCGGTTCACTTCAGCGATACGCTGTGCAACTTCCTTTTGCAGCGCGGTCTGGTCGCTCGGCGACAGCGAGCCGGTAGCCGATTGAACGGCCAGCTGGCGGATACGCTGGAGGTTGTCGGTGATCTGGCTCAGACCGCTCGATGCCGTTTGCGTCATCGACACGCCGTCGTTTGCATTCGACACGCCCTGGTTCAGGCCGTTGATCTGCGAGGTCATGCGCGAAGCGATTGCCTGGCCGGCTGCGTCGTCTGCTGCGCTGTTGATGCGCTTGCCCGACGAAAGGCGCGTAATGGCCGACGACAGTGCGCTTTGCGTGCCGTTCAGGTTTTGCTGGGCGACCAGCGAGTTGATATTGCTATTGATACCGATCATTTTCTTTCTCCAAGGGCCTGGCGCTTGTATCTGAAACAACGCCGATTCTGGTCGAGGCGGCTAGTTGTTTGGCCGCTTGTTTAGGTTTTCGGCGGCGGTCGGACAAAACTTTAGGCGCGATTTCGGGCAATCCGGAAATTTTTCAGACAAATGTTCCGCGCGGCCTCCGGAGCGGCCTGCCAGACGCGTAAAAAACGCCCGGACGGCCGGCCGCGCGGGACGGCTTACACGAGATCGAATTCCCCAAGCATGGCTTTCACTTCGTCGGCCGGATTGAACATCAGCAGGTCGAGAATCGAAAGCCAGGGGACGAACGGGGCGTCGAACTGGCGGTATTCGAGCGGGCGGGGTTTCAAGAAGCGCAAATCGATTCCGCGTTCGGCAAAATCCGGCGCCGAATAAAGTGCGGTTCCGCCGATCGCGTTGATATACGTCGTCGCGCCGAGTGCGCCACAGATCGCCAGCACCTTGTCCTGCGCGCGAAGCGAATGGTCTATCGGCAACGTCGATGAAACGACGATCCGCGTGTCGAGCGACAGCCGGCTGGCCGTCGCGCGAATCGAGTGATGCAGGAAATGAAAGAGATTGCGCTCTTCATGCTCGACGCATTCGCGCAGCAATTCGAAGCCCTGCGTGAAATGCGGCGCGCGCCGATATGCGCCCTGCATCTGATCGAGCAGTTTGAGCGGGTCGAACGAAGGCGCGATGGCGCGCTCGACGACATCGAGCGAATCGGAATCGTTGACGAGCGGAATGCTGAAATACGCGTCGCCGCCGTTTTGCAGAAAGCGATTGCGATTGAACCAGCCTTTCTTCGTGTACTTGATGTTGTCATAAACAACGAACACGTCCACTGCCCCGATCAGCTGAAAGTAGCCGATATAGGGCAGAAAGTAAGGCTGCATGATCGCGACTTTCATTTGCCGCAGATAAGGTAAATGCTCGCGCACATCTGCGGATAGATCATGCCGAGGCTGTAAATGCCGTCGAGATATTTTTCGTCGATGATGCCCGCTTCGAGCGCGCGATCGAACTGGAAGTTGGCGAGTGCCTTGAACATCAGGCCGCCGCGCTGTTCGACCTTGAAGCCCGCGGCGCGCACATCGGCTTCGAGCGTATCGAACGAATACGTCCGGCGATGCCCGTGCGCCCATTCGCCCGGCGTTACCGCGTTGTTCGACGCGATCAGCCCCATCTGCACCGCGATCTGCCGTGAAGGCGCATCGGCGTTCGGCACGAGCACGTAGAAGTGTCCGCCGGGCGCGAGCCAGTCGTGGATATTGCGCAGCACCGGACCGGTTTCTTCCAGATGCTCCAGCGTGTTGATCAGAAAGATCGATTGATACTTGCGATCCAGATTCGCTTCTTCGAACGTCGCGTTGATGAAGCGCACGCGGTCCGGCGAATTGCGCTGCGCGATGGCGATGGCATCGGACGAAGCCTCGATCACCGTGAGATCGTCGAAGTGTTGCGCGAGCAGCGTCGTCGAGCGGCCTTCGTGGCAGCCGAGTTCGAGTGCCGCGCCCGGCGCGAAATGCGGCGCGAAGCGCTTCATCATGTAGTCGCGCACGATCTCGTCGAAGTTGTAGTCGTATCGCTTGTCGGGCCGGGACTGGGCCTCGGCATTGTAGTCACGCATCGCTTGCCTTCTGTGTCTGGTCGGGTCTTGCCCGGTTAAGTTAGCCTTGATCGGGCAGATAGAGTCTTTCAGTGCGCGGCCGATACCATTCCGACAGGCTCACCGGCACGCGCGAATTGAAGCCGAGCACCTGGCGCGTCAGCGGCGCGAGTTGCGCACCGCGCTCCTCGCCGATGAGCCGCGCGTAGTCCATCTGTGGCTTCACGAACGCGGGCCCGTAACTGAGTGTCAGTGCGACGCGGTTGCGCGCCGTCGTATTGAGCGTGCCGCGATGCCACAAGTACGAATTGAAGAGCACGACTGAGCCGGCGCGGCCCGTCAGATATTCGGCGCCCGCGGCGAAGGTCGCGTCGTCGGGCTGTTCGTTCTGAACGTGCGAGCCGCTGAGCACTTGCGTCGCGCCGTTTTCGATCGTGAAGTCGTCGAGCATCACGAGCATGTTCATGCGCAGATTGAAGTTCGGAATGAACGTCGCGACATCGCGATGCACGCGATGCACATAGTTCTGCGCGCGCGGAACGCCGCCCACGGGATTGCACGCGTGCAGGATGTACGGCTTGCCCGCGAAGAAATGTTCGAGCCACGGATGAAACAGATGCATGCCGACATACTCGTCGATGCTGTCGTTCGCGCCGATGCTGTGATGCGCGGTGCCGTCCCCATTCGTGTTGATGCCGCTCGCGACCTGGTAGCCCGTGCAGATATCGACCCATTTCAGGCAATCGCGACGCAGACGGTCGACGAGACCGGCGTCGAGCGCATCGGGGAAAACGATCCAGCCTTGCTTCGCGAGACCGTGATCGAACGTGGTCATGTCCATGGCTTAGTCCTTCGTGCTGGCGAGCGTCGCCATCATCAGCAGATCGACGTAGCGTCCGCATTTGAAAATCGCTTCGCGCTGCACGCCTTCGTGCCGGAAGCCGATGCGCTCGTAAAGACGGATTGCGCGCGCGTTGTCCGCCAGCACCGTCAGCTGGACGCGGCGCAGGTTGAGATCCGCGAACGCGTGTTGCAGCATGAGTCGCGTCGCCGCTTCGCCGATACCGCGGCCGCGCGCCGCCGCATCGCCGATCTGGATGCCGAACTCGCCCGAACGGTTCACCCAGTGGATATTCAGCAGATAGACGACGCCGACGCATTGGCCGGTTTCGCGCAGACAGATCGCGAGGCGCACGTTGTTCGCGCGGCTCGCGAGATACGCGTCGTACCAGCGCCGGTCGATGTCGCCGTTCACGTGCCGGAAGTTGCCGACGAGCGCGTCGACCACTTCGCGATCCGCGCGCCATGCGGTGATCGCGTGCAGATCGGCGGCTTCGATCTCGCGCAGGAAAATATCCATCTTCATGTTCAGGATTGCGGCTGCGCGATCAGGCCGACGATGCGTTCCATGTCGTGATCTTCGAGCGCGGGATAAATCGGCAGGCACAGCACGCGACGCGCTGCATCGGCGGCAACCGGCAGGTTCGCAGCGTGCGCCGACGGCAGGCCGCGATACATCGGAAACTCGGAAATCAGCGGATAGAAATAGCGGCGCGCGTAGATGTTGTGATCGCGCAGATGCTGGAACAGCGCATCGCGCCCGACGGGATATTCGTCGGTGACGAGAATCGGAAAGTACGAGTGATTTGCGATGTATTCGTCGGCGCTCCCGGGTTGCGCAAGACAGCGCACGCCCTTCACGCCGGCGAGCATCGCGCGGTATTTCGCGTCGATCTGCCGGCGGCGTTCGAGCGCTTCATCGATATGCTTCAGCTGCAGCAAGCCGAACGCCGCGTTGATCTCGCTCATCTTGCCGTTGATGCCGGGCGCGACGACCGTCGTTTCATCGACGAAGCCGAAGTTCTTCAGATGATCGATGCGCTGCTTCGTCTTCGCGTCCGGGCAGACGATCGCGCCGCCTTCGAAGGTGTTGAACACCTTGGTCGCGTGAAAGCTCAGCACGGAAAGATCGCCGTGACTGAGCACGCTGCCGCCGCGCGTCTTCACGCCGAACGCATGCGCCGCGTCGTAAATCACCTTCAGGTTGTAGTTGTCGGCGATTTTCTGGATCGCTTCGACATCGCACGGACGGCCGTAGCAATGTACCGGCATGATCGCCGTGGTTTGCGGCGTGATGGCCGCTTCGATCTTCGCGGGATCGAGATTGAGCGTGTCCGGATCGACATCGACGAACACCGGCTTGATGCCGTTCCACAACAGCGAATGCGCCGTCGCAACGAACGAATACGGCGTCGTGATGACTTCGCCCGTCACGCGATGCGCCTGCAACGCGGTCACGAGCGCCAGCGTGCCGTTGGCGAACAGGGCGAGATGCTCGACGCCGAGATAGTCGCACAACGCCTTTTCGAGTTGCTGATGGAACGGGCCGCCGTTGGTCAGCACCTTGCTGTTCCAGATTTTTTCCAGATAGGGCAGGAACTCCGCGAGCGGCGCGAGATGCGGCTGCGTGACGAAAATGCGTTCGTCGACGACCGGCTCGATGAGGCGAACGGGAAGGCTGCTCATGATTTTTCCTGGTTGTTGCGTGCGGTTGCGACGGGCATTTGCACGTCCAGTGCGGTGGGCGCGACGCCCGCGCACCAGCGGCGCCACATTTCACGCAAGGAAGCGGAGAGGCCTGCCGCGATCACGGCCGGCTGGAACATCGGCGATTCGGCGCAGCGGCCGCGCATGCTCGCGCGCAGTTCGGCGAGCCCCGTGAGATCGTTCGCCCACGCCACGCCCTTCGCGACGAAGTCGGCACTGTCTTTCGCGACGAAGCCGCTCAAGCCGGCAAAGGACAGCGCGGCGGTACTGCCACGGCTTGCCATCAGGCGGCCGGCCAGCGTGATCGTCGGGACGCCCATCCACATGGCGTGAACTGTGGTCGTGCCGCCCGAATACGGGAATGTGTCGAGGCAGATATCGACCTGATGATGCTGCTGCAAGTACACGGGCATGCCCGCGCGCGTACGGAAATCGAGGCGTTCACGCGCAATGCCTTCCTTGCCGAACCATTCGATGAGCGTCTCGCAACCCGCATCCGGCGGCATCGCGCCGAGCAGCATGCGCGAGTCGGGCAGCGCGCGAAGCAGTTCGGACCACAGCGCGATCGCGCGCGGCTGCAGTTTGTTGATGCGGTTGAAACTGCCGAACGTGAGATAGCCGTTATGCAGCGCGGGCAATCCGTTGACGGGCGGTGCGAGCCGTGCCGGCTGAAACGGCGCATTGGCCGGCAGGTGCGCGACCTTCTCGACGAACTGTCCTTGCGCGTGATGCGCGGGAACGTGGAAGCGATCGGCGAAGTAGTAGTCCATCGCCGTCAGACCCGTCGTGCCGGGGTAACCCATCCAGCTCGCCTGAATCGGCGCGGGTTTGCGCGCGAACATGAGCAGCCGGTTGCGTGACGTGTGCCCCGAAAGATCGATCAGCACGTCGATGCCATCGGCGCGAATCCTGTCGGCCAGTTGCGCGTCGTTCAGTCCGTTGACGGCGTTCCAGCGCGCCGCGCTCTGACGCAGGCGGGCAGTGACGTCGTCGTTGATCGAGTGGTTGTAGTAGACGTGAATCTCGATGCCGGTGTCGCGCATGAGATGCTCGAAAATCGGCTCGATGAACGTGGAAATCGCGTGATGAAACAGATCGCCCGACACGAAGCCGACTTTCAGTTGCCGCTTCGGATTGCGCGGGTTGCCATGCGGCTTCCACTGCGCGCGCAACGGTCCCTCGCATTGCTCGCCGAATGAGACGTGTTGCGCGAAGAGCGCGTCGGCATCGACGTTCTCGTCGTGACTCATGCAAAAGAGCAGGTTTTCGTGCGCGATGCCGTAGCCCGGCTCGATCTCGAGCGAGCGGCGCAGTTCGATCTGCGCTTCCGCGAGGCGGCCCTGGTCGAGCAGCATCACGCCGAGCGTGCTGTACGCCACCGCCGAGCCGGTGAGCTCCACGGTCTTGCGCAAGCACGTTTCGGCTTCCTGGTGGCGGCCCATCGACTGCAACGTCATGCCCAGAATGCGAAACGCTTCGGCGTGCTCGGGCGCCTGCGCGATGACTTCGCGGCACGCGGCTTCGGCCTCGGCGAAGCGATTGTGCAGGCGCAGGCAGTCTGCGAGCACCTTGCGCGATTCCGTATCCGTCGGTTCAAGTTCCACGGTGCGCGAGAACGGTTCGATCGCCTCGAAGGTGCGTCCGAGGCAATGCAGCGAACTGCCCATCGCCCGCCATCCGAACGCGAACTTCGGAAAGCGCTCGGTCATCGGACGCGCGATTTCGAGGGCTTCGGCGGCGCGTCCCTGGTGATAGAGCGTCGTCACGCGATTGACCTGCTGTTGCGGCGGTGCCGCCATCCGCATGACCGGCGCGTCGTTTTTGCCGGGCGCACCGGCGGTCTTCGAGGCTGGCTCGGACACAGGCGCCGGCGCAGGCGCGGCGAGCGGAACGGGCGCCTTCTCTGCCAGTACGAGTTGCTGGATCAGCAGATCGACCGTCGGTCCTTTCATCCCGCGCTGTTGTGCCATTTCGAGCACGACCCACGCCGCGGATGTCTGGCCGCTCACCGTCAGCGCATTGATATAGCTGGCCCAAAAGTGGCCCTGATCCGGATTCGCGCCGACAGCCGCTTCGAAATGCGTGACCGCGCGCTCGAAATCACGCTGTTGCAACGCGAGCGCGCCGAGATTGTGGTTGGCATCGGGATGAGCGGGGTTGGCATCGAGCACGATGCGATAGAGCGCCTGCGCCTCGTCCAGTTCGTTTTTCTGGTGATGCTCGATCGCCGCGCCGAGCACTTGCGCCAGCGCCTGCTCGAATTCTGGGTCGATGGTGGAAGCGGGTGCGTCGCGAAGCTCGGTCGAAACGGTCATGATGTGCGGATTGCGCCTGATGATTGTTCGAGAGGAATTATCAGGCGGGGCCTCGCGATCGAAATCGAGGAACTACGCGGGAAAACCGGCTCTGTTCGGATGATCCGCCGGGGCGCCGCCGGCGACCGCCGCCATTCCCGCGTATCCTTTTTGGTTCGTTCTTTTCATGCATCCGGAGCACACATGCAGACACGCAGCATCGGCACCTCGGAACTGAAAGTCGCGCCGCTCGTCTTCGGCGGCAACGTGTTCGGCTGGACCGCCGACGAGCGCACGTCGTTCTCGATCCTCGACGCGTTCGTCGATCACGGCCTGAATTTCATCGATACCGCGGACGTCTATTCCGCCTGGGTCGACGGGCATCAGGGCGGTGAATCGGAGACGATCATCGGCAAGTGGATCAAGGAAAGCGGCAAGCGCCATCGGGTCGTGCTCGCGACCAAAGTGGGCAAGCTGAGCGCGCGCGCGGGATTGAGCGCGGCGAACATCGCGGCCGCCGTCGACGATTCGCTGCGACGCCTGAAGACCGATTTCATCGATGTCTACTTTTCACATTACGACGACGAGAACACGCCGCTCGACGAAACGCTCGACGCGTATCAGAAGCTGATCAAGGCAGGGAAGGTGAGGGTGATCGGCGCGTCGAACTACACGGGCGAACGGCTCGGCGCTGCGCTTCAGATCGCCAGGGATTCGGGTTTGCCGGCGTATCAGATCCTTCAGCCCGAATACAACCTTTACGACCGCGAAGGCTACGAGACGGATCTGGAACCGGTGGCCGAGCAGCACAAGGTCGCGGTCGTGCCGTACTACGCGCTGGCGAGCGGCTTTCTGTCCGGCAAATACCGCTCGAAGGAAGACACGCGGCACAAGGCGCGCGGCTCGCGCGTCGAAAAGTATCTGGACCCGCGCGGCCTGAGGATTCTCGACGCGCTCGATGAAGTCGCGAAACGCAACGACACGACGCCCGCGACCGTCGCCCTCGCGTGGATGATCGCGCGCCCGAGCGTGACCGCGCCGATCGCGAGCGCCACCTCCGTCGCGCAACTCGAAAGCCTCGCCGCCGCGACGCGTCTCACGCTTGCCGCCGAAGATATCCAGCTTCTCGACGAAGCCAGCGCGTGGCAGAAATAAATCTGTTGCATCAATGAGTTGGACGGCGCGCGGGAGTTGGCAGTGGCGCGGTGTTCTGGTAACATCGCGCCCGAATCGAGAAATGTGCCCGATTTCCTGCCTTCGCTGCTGAGAATGACAACGTCAACAAGCAGCGGCGAACGGCTCTGAAATGCGCCTTCGTGTGGTTCTTTCGAAAGCGCACGCCGCTTTTCGCGGCTGAATCTCAACGCTCTCTTTTCCGGCCTCCGTGGCCGCTTTGCTCGTGTCCGCCGCGCCATCCGGCATTCGGCGGACGATCGGAGTGCCGGGGCGCGGCAGTTCATATCGTCGCGCGCTTTAAAATACGTTTAGCAAACCAGGATTTACATGACCACTATCGTCCTCAAAGAAAACGAGCCGTTCGATGTCGCGATTCGGCGTTTCCGCCGCACCATCGAACGCAATGGCCTGATCGCCGAACTGCGCGAGCGCCAGTCGTACGAAAAGCCGACCACCGAACGCAAGCGCAAAAAGGCAGCCGCCGTCGCGCGTCTGCGCAAGCGCCTGCGCAGCCAGATGCTGCCGAAGAAGATGCACTAAGCGTCTTTTTCCTGCATGGCAGAACGGCGGTGCGACCCATCAGGGCGCACCGCCGTTTTGTTTGTGCTGCGAGTTATTTGATCTCGTGAATCACACGAACGCGTGACGCTTGCCGAGCGCCGCGAGCAGCTCGGGCCACTCGTCGATATCGGCGTAATCGTGAATCTCTTCCAGTTCGATCAGCAGATCGATGATGTTCGGATCGTACGCATTCACGTTCGATGCAAAGAGCGCCCGCAACAGCTTGCCGTCCTGCGCATGCCGATAGTAGGAAATCCCGACGCCTTCGAGTTCCGGCTCGTACAGATCGTCGTTCACGAGCGAACCGATCGCGCACTTGCGGCCTTCCGGGCTGCGCAGCCGGCATGAACCGTTATCGTCTTCCGACACCGCGCGCTGCGTCAGCAGGTGCTCGCTGACGCGCTCGTAGATCTTCTTCGGGCTCAACATCGTAATAGGGCTCAACATCGCCGCACCCGCGCGCTCAGGCAGCCGTTTTCAGAAGCTCGGCGGACAGCCCGAACTGACGCGCGATCGAGGCGAGGCGCTCGCGCCATTCCCATTTGCCGAAGACGTCGTGCACGTTCTGCAGGCAAGAAAGCAATTCGACGGTATTGGGATCGAACACGTTGATGCGCGAGCGCAGCAGCGCGCGCCGCAGCGCCGTTACGCCGACATCCATGTACGCCGGGATCTGCTCGGGCGCCCTGAGAATGTAGCGGATGGGCACGCCTTCCATCGCGCTCATGTAGTCGCGCGGTTTGATGAAGCTGCCGACAGGACAGCCGCCGCAGTAGCCGCGATAGGCGCCGCCGCCGTGCGGAAGCAAGGCCGCTTGCCCTTGCACGAAAAGATGCTGTACCGCGCTGTTGAAAATCTCCTGATGGGTCAGGAAGTTCAAGCTTTTCATGATCCTCTCCCCTGCGCCCCTGCGCAGCGGCCCTGCGTTTGAGTTTTCGAGAACCTGCGCCTTGCCTCACCGGAGCGGCGGCGTCGTTGCGAATGTGCCGCAACCTGAAGCAACGCTTCGCCGCCCGGACACTGCTTCGAGCATGGTGGGTCTTCCCGGCCTGGGCGTAAGGTCTCACAGCGCCCGATGTGCTCGCGTCGGATTTCTACACTCAGTGAACGATCCGTACACCGCCAGTTATAACGGTTCGGTCCGGTAAAAAGGTGCGCTAGCGCACGCGAGGACGCCATTTTTACACGGACCGCACGTTCGTGCAGTGCGGAAAAGAAGCCCGGAATCCTTGCTGATCGGGGAATTGCGCGTGCTTCACTGCAAAAAAATCGGCTTCTATCAGGATATACCCTAGGGTGTACGATTTACCCTCACAAACGTTGTCAAAAAGCAAAAATGTTCCGCATACGAATCGCTTTAGTGTGAGGATTTCGCTGCGGATCGACGTTTTGTTTTACTTCTTGCGCGCGAGAGACAATCGGCCGCGTGATCGTTGACCATGCCCGTGGCCTGCATGAAGGCGTAGCAAATCGTCGTGCCGACAAACTTGCAGCCGTATTGCTTGAGCGCCTTGCTCAGCGCGTCCGACTCCGGCGTGGACGCGGGCGTGGGATTTTCCGCATCGCGCGGCGTGTCGATGGTCTTGCCGTCGACGAAGGACCAGACGAACGCCGCGAACGACCCATGTTCCTGCTGGATCTGCTGCACGGCGCGCGCATTCAGCACGGCCGACGCGATCTTCGCCCGGTTGCGCACGATGCGCGCGTCCAGCACGATCCGCTCGATGTCCTTCTCGGTGAAGCGCGCCACCTTGTCGATATCGAAGCCCGCGAAGAGCGCGCGATAGCCCTCGCGCTTGTTGAGGATCGTCGACCAGGAAAGACCGGCCTGCGCGCCTTCCAGCACCAGCATCTCGAACAGATGACGGTCGTCGCGCGACGGCACGCCCCATTCGTCGTCGTGGTACTGAATCATTGCGTCGGTCGTGGCCCAGGCGCAGCGGGTTTGATCGGTGTCTGCCATTGCGGGTCCTCATCATTCTGAATCGCGTCAGCATAGCGGAACGCCCGCGCCGCGCCATCTATGCCGTTCGGCCGATTGGCGCGCGCCAGCGCCGACGGTAAGCTTGCGCCCATGAATACCTCTACGAACTCGGCATCCCAGGGCTTTCTCGTCGGTATCGACGGCGGCGGAAGCGGCACGCGCGTGATCCTCGCCGACGCGCAAGGCGTCGAACTCGCGCGCGCGAGCGGCGGACCCTCCGGCCTCGGGCTCGGCGTCGAGCGCGCGTGGCAGTCGATCGGCGACGCATGCCGCCGCGCGTTCGACGCCGCCGCGCTGCCCTTCGACTGGCGCAACTGCGCGCTCGGCTGCGGGCTCGCGGGCGTGAACAACGCGGAATGGCTCGCGGCCTTTCTCGCTGCGGCGCCTGACTTGCGCGCGCTGAGCGTCGAAAGCGACGCCTACACGACCGTGCTCGGCGCGCACGGCGGCGAGGCCGGCGTGATCGTCGCGCTCGGCACGGGCAGCATCGCGGCGTCGCTCGATCAGGCCGGCGTGTGCCGCATCGCGGGCGGCTACGGTTTCCCGAGCGGCGACGAAGCCAGCGGCGCGTGGCTCGGCTTGCGCGCGGTAGTTCATCTCCAGCGCGTGCTCGATGGCCGCGCGCCGGAAGACGGCTGGTCGCGCGCGCTGCTCGCGTTGACGGGCGCGACGGATCGCGACAGTCTCGTCGTGTGGCTCTGCAACGCGAATCAGACCGCTTATGCGACGCTCGCGCCCTCGGTGTTCGAATTCCGCGATCATCCGGTCGCGGCGCGGCTGCTCAAGCGCGCGGCCTTCGAGATAGAACGGCTGGTCGCGGCGCTCGACCCGCCGAGCGTGCTGCCCGTCGCGCTGTGCGGCGGGCTCGCCGCGCCTTGTGAGCCGTTCGTGCCGGCCGGGTTGCGCGAGCGGTTGCGGGCGCCTCGCGCCGATTCGGCGGCGGGCGCACTCGCACTGGCGCGGCGCGCTGCGGCCGGATGGCCGGGTGCCGGCGGCGCGACGCGATAAAATAGCGTTCTCCGCAGCACCACAAAGGCAGTCATGTACTCGGTCATCGCTACTGATCTCGACGGTACGCTTCTGAACAGCGACCACCAGCTCGATCCCTTCACCGCAGAAACCGTGCGCACGCTGGCGGCGCGCGGCCTGCCCATCATCATTGCGACGGGGCGGCATTATCGCGATGTCGCCGGCATCCGCGATCTGCTGGGCGTCGACGCCTATCTGATCACGTCCAATGGCGCGCGCGTGCATGCGCCCGGCGACGAACGCATCTATTCGCGCGACCTCGATCCCGCCGCCGTGCGCCGTCTGGTGCAGCCGGATCTCACGGGCGACCACGGCCGCGTCATCGTCAATCTTTTCGCCGACGACGCCTGGCTCATCGACCGCCACGCGCCCGAACTGCTGGTCTTCCACCAGGATTCGGGCTTCAAGTACGAAGTGATGGATCTGCGCGAGCATGATGGCGAGAACATCGCGAAAGTGCTGTATATCGGCGAGCCGGACGATCTCGCGCAAACCGCCGCGAACCTAGAGCGCGAGTTCGGCGACTCGCTTTACGTCACATATTCGCTGCCCGACTGTCTGGAAGTCATGACGTCGGACGTATCGAAGGGGCGGGCGCTGCGCTTCGTGCTGGAGCGCCTGGATGTCGATACCGCGCAGTGCGTCGCGTTCGGCGACAACATGAACGATATCGACCTGCTCGAAACCGCCGGGCATCCGTTCATGATGAACAACGCCAACCCCGATCTCATCAAGCGCCTGCCGAACGTGCCGCGCGTCGGGAATAACTTCGAGGCGGGCGTCGCGCATCATCTGCGCAAGCTGTTCGGCATTCGCGACGAACTGGCGTCGCCGGGACAGACGCCCGACTGAGCATCCGTCACGATGGGCCGCCGGCATGCGCCGGCGGCCCGTATCGCTTATCCGCGATGCCCCCAGTTGTTGCCGTAGCCGCCGTGGTTGTAGTAGCCCGCGCGGTTCCAGCGGCCGTTGTCGTGGCCGTAGCCGCCGTGCCAGCGCGGTTCTTCATGGCGATAGTACGGCGCGCGATACACCGGGGCAGGACGCACATAGACCGGAGCCGGGACCACGTAAGCCGGCGCGCCGAGCGAGACGCCGATGTGCAGATCGCTGTGGGCCTGTGCCGCTCCGACCGCACCGATCACGAGGCCGGTTGCGACAAGCATTTGGGTGACGATGCGCTTCATTGTGTTTCTCCTTTGTGGCGACGTGTGTCGCATGAGTCCAATGTAAGCGCCCGCTGTCTTACACGCGTCGACGACTTGTTACCGTGTGCAAGGACGTCGTAAGGGATGGAGAAAGTTGAATCTGATCGATGAAATCGCTGGAGGCCTTATTCCATAAGGCTCGTGTGCGCCAACAGAACTTTGTGAAAATCAGTGTCGCGGCAATTCATAAGCATGCTGCGTAATTCGGCATTACATCTGTCGCGGCTGTTTAATTTTTCAAGCGCGCTTTCGAATGCGCTGTGTGGCGAAAAAACAAAAGCGGGCGCAGTTCGCGCCCGTTTGCGTACCGCCGAATTTCAACCGCCGACGCTTATTTCTGACGCGTCAGAGCCGGATAAAGCACGCCCGCCAGAATCGCACCGACGATCGGCGCAATCCAGAACAGCCAGAGCTGATCGAGCGCCCAGCCGCCGACGAAGAACGCCTGGCTCGACGAGCGCGCCGGATTCACCGACGTATTCGTGACCGGAATCGAGATCAGATGGATCAGCGTCAGGCACAGGCCGATGGCGAGCGGCGCGAAGCCCTTCGGCGCGCGGTCGTCGGTGGCGCCGAGGATCACGAACAGGAAGAAGAACGTCATCGCGACTTCGCAAACCAGTGCCGACGTCATCGAGAAATGGCCGGGCGAGTGCTCGCCGAAGCCGTTCGCGGCAAACGCGCTCGAAGCGAAGTCGAAGCTCGGGTTACCCGTCGCGATGAGATAGATGACCCACGCGCCGAGCGTCGCGCCGATCACTTGCGCGGCGATGTACGGCACGAGATCGCGCACCGGGAAGCGGCCAGCGGTCGCAAGACCGATGCTCACGGCCGGGTTCAGGTGGCAGCCGGACACGTGACCGATGGCGTAGGCCATCGTCAGCACGGTGAGGCCGAACGCCAGCGAAACGCCAGCGAAGCCGATGCCGAGTTGAGGAAAGGCCGCCGCCAGCACGGCGCTTCCGCAGCCGCCCAGCACGAGCCAGAAAGTACCGAAAATTTCCGCGCCGAGACGCTTCGACAAATGCATGATTCTGCCTACGTGAAAAGAATGAAAAGCCGTTGATTTAAAACAAGAACGCGTGATGCGCTTGCGCAGCGGAGTTTAAGCGCGGTGTCTTTTGCGAACTGTCAAAAATGGTCGATCGGCTCTCAATTCACGGGCATTGCATCGAAACTTCGGATCGTTCCGTATTCGGATGAATACGCGCTTCAATATGCAGCGCGCATAAAAAAGCCGCCCGATAAACGGGCGGCATTCCATTCGATCTGGCCTGAATCAGGCGTGCGCGCGTGCTATCAGCCCACCGCGACCTGACGCAACACCGGGCGCTTCGCGGCCTGAAGCATCGCCGTATAACTTTCGACGTAGTTCTGCGCCATCGTCTGCGCGCTGAAGCGGCGCTCGAACTGGGCGCGGATTTCCGTGCGCGACAGCTCGTCGAGTCGTTGCAGCGCGCCCACGGCGCCTTGCACGTCCTCGCAGATGAAACCCGTCACGCCGTGGTCGATCACTTCCGGCACCGAGCCTCGATTGAACGCGATCACCGGCGTGCCGCAGGCCATTGCCTCGATCATCACCAGACCGAACGGCTCGTTCCAGTCGATCGGGAAGAGCAGCGCCTTGGCACCCGACAGAAACTCCGGCTTCTGCGCCTCGGTGATCTCGCCGATGAATTCCACGTGCGCCTGCGACAGCAGCGGCTCGATCGTCGACTTGAAGTATTCCTGGTCGGCCTTGTCTACCTTGGCGGCGATCTTCAGCGGCAGACCGCTCTGCGCCGCGATCTTGATGGCGAGATCGGCGCGCTTTTCCGGGCAGATACGGCCCAGGAATGCCAGGTATTCCGGCTTCTTGTGCGGTTGCGGCGTCAGCAGCTCATGCGGCAGACCGTGATAAACCGTGTTCAGCCAGTTCGCCTGCGGCAGCGGCCCGCGCTGATTGTCCGAGATCGAAACGACGTTCGCCTTCGTGAAGGTGTCGAAGATCGGCTGTAGCTCGGGCAGATCGAGACGGCCGTGCAGCGTCGTCACGAACGGCGTGTCCATCTGCGTGAACAGCGGAAACGGCATGTAGTCGAGGTGGAAGTGCAGCACGTCGAATTCGTGCGCGCGGCGGCGAACGTTTTCGAGCAGCAGCATGTGCGGCGCGAGCGCATCGCGGATAGTCGGATCGAGGCGCAGCGCGCGCGGCCAGGCCGGTTCCAGCGTCGCCTTGGTTTGCGAATCGCCGCTTGCGAACAAGGTTACATCGTGGCCGAGGTCGACGAGCGCATCCGTCAGGTATGACACGACGCGCTCAGTGCCGCCGTAAAACTTCGGAGGTACTGCTTCGTGCAACGGTGCAATTTGTGCGATTCGCATAACGTGACTCTCCATGTAGGTGAGGCATTGCAGTCACGCTCCGGTCGAGCGCTCAACATGCCATTCGGGCGGGCCGCGTGTCGATGTGACGCCGCCCGAGATCGGCCCGGAGATGAGAAAACATCGCGACCGGGTTATCCCTTACTGCCCATTATCGGTATTGAGAGCGGCATTTCACGTCATTTTTCAATCGCTTATCGTTGTTACAGCGCGAAACATGTGCTGTTACGAAGTCAGAAATTGCATCGAAGCGGACGATGGGGACGAATTTGAAGCGTTGAATAGCCGCGGATGAGTCTTAAGCAATTCCCGGTCCCGCACTGCGCTGCAGCATGTGCGGGCGGCGCGCGGCCCGCCCAGCATCGAGCGTTGTCATTAAGCCATTAAGTCAGACGAATGTTTGCCGATAACTTATCTGCTGTTCACAAGGTAAGAACGACGTCTTGTAAGAATTTTTCCTACACGAATCTTCGCGAAACTCCGTCGTTGTGTCGGAAGGTTTGTCCGACAGGCGCGCGCGCGGGCATCGGCGACAATCGAATCGACACCAGACAACACGCGCGGGGCCGGATTCGATGTCCTTTGCGAATCCGAGCAAACGTTCCCGCCGGGCCTTGACCAGCCGCGTATCGATTCGGGGAACAGATGACGACCAGCACTACGAGTACGCTCGCGGAAATCCGCGAGGTGAATCTGTCGTACTTGCTCCTCGCGCAGCGGCTTCTTCAGGAAGACCGCGTTTCGGCGATGTACCGCCTCGGGCTGTCCGATCAGGTCGCGCAGGTGCTGACCTCGCTCACGCTCGCACAGGCGGTGAAAGTGGCGTCGTCGAGCCATCTGCTGTGCCGCTTCCGTTTCGACGACCACACCATCCTCTCCTCGCTCGCCGACAAGGACCGAAGCGCGGCGCTCGCCCACGCGCACGCGGCAATCCTGCTCGCGGACGCGTCTGTCGAGCAGATCGGCTAGCGCACCTGATACACCGATGGCGACGAAAAGCGTGGTCGCGGAAGTCCGCGAAATCACTCTGGCGATCGAGCTGATCGAGCTCGGCGCGCGCCTGCTGTTGCTCGAAGCGGAAACGAGCCTGTCGCGCGACCGTCTCATCAAGCTCTACAAGGAGCTGAAGGGCGCGTCGCCGCCAAAAGGCATGCTGCCGTTCTCGACCGACTGGTTCATGACCTGGCAGCCGAACATCCATTCGTCGCTGTTTCACGCGATTTTTCGTTTCGTCGATACGCACGGCGGCGTGAATTCGACGATTCAGAAGATCGTCAAAAGCTACCGTCTTTACCTCGAACATCTCGAGATGCACGGCGACGAACCCGTGCTCTCGCTCACGCGCGCCTGGACGCTCGTGCGCTACTTCGAATCCGGCATGCTGCAAACCAACGCCTGCACGCGCTGCGGCGGGCGCTTCGTCGCGCACGCGTACGAGCTGCGCGCGGGCTACGTCTGCGGCCTGTGCCAGCCGCCATCTCGCGCGGGCAAGACCCGCAAGGCGTCGATGCCGCCGGGCATCACGGCGCACGCGCCGCGCATCGCGGCCTGATGCCGCAGCCCTTGCTGCGGCGCGGGGTTTAGCGTTTGCCGCGCCTCTGGATTTGCCCCAAAGTTTTTCAGTCGAGTGCCGTAAACCACTTAACGGCGGTCTAACCGCACCCACAAGTGAGGACTCGACTGTGCTGATTTTCGTAGGATCGCTCGTGACATTGCTGTCCGTGTTCGGCGGTTACGCGCTCGAAGGCGGCCACCTTGGCGCGCTCATGCAACCTGTCGAAATCTTGATGATCGCGGGCGCGGGCGTCGGAGCGTTCATCCTCGGCAACAACGTCAAGACCATCAAGGCGACCATCCAGGTGCTTCCGACGCTCTTCAAGGGCGCGAAGTACGACAAGAGCATGTACATGGAGCTGATGGGCCTGCTCTACGTGCTGCTCGCGAAGGCGCGCAAGGAAGGCACGCTTGCGCTCGAAGCGGATATCGAAGACCCGTCGAAGAGCCCGGTTTTCAGCCAGTACCCCAAGATTCTCGCGGATCACCACATCGTCGAATTCCTGACGGATTATCTGCGCCTCATGGTCAGCGGCAACATGAACGCGTTCGAGATCGAAAGCCTCATGGACGAGGAGATCGAGACGCATCACGTCGAAGGCGAAGCGCCCGCGCACGCGCTCACCAAGGTCGGCGACGCGATGCCCGCGTTCGGTATCGTCGCGGCGGTGATGGGCGTCGTCCACACGATGGCCTCCGCCGATCAGCCGCCCGCGATTCTCGGCGAGATGATCGCGCAGGCGCTCGTCGGCACTTTCCTCGGCATTCTGCTTTCCTACGGCTTCATCGGCCCGCTCGCGAACGTCGCGGAACAGCGCGTCGCGGAGCAGACCAAGATGTTCCAGTGCATCAAGGTGACGATCCTCGCGAGCCTGAACGGCTACGCGCCCGCGATCGCGGTGGAGTTCGGCCGCAAGGTGCTGTTCTCGACGGAGCGCCCGTCGTTCTCCGAACTGGAAGAACACGTGCGCCGGGTCAAGTCGAAGTGAATTCCGCATCTTTCGAGACACAGCGATGAGCACCGAACGCGAACGGCCGATCTTCATCAAGCGCATCGTCGCCGGCAAGAAGGGCCATCACGGCGGCGCGTGGAAGCTCGCCTATGCGGACTTCATGACCGCGATGATGGCGTTCTTCCTGCTGATGTGGCTGCTTTCGTCGACCTCGCCGGTGCAGCGGCGCGGCATCGCCGAGTACTTCAACATGCCGCTCAAGGCGGCGATGGTCGGCGGCAAGACCGTCGGCATGGACAACAGCATTCTCACCGGCGGCGGACGCGACATCTCCAGCAGCGAAGCGGGCGCGGCGCGCAAAACCAATGGCAGCACGCAGCTCGCGCAGCGCGCCTCGTCCGACGCCGACGAAGAATTGCTCAAGGCCGCGCAAGGCGAGCTGGAACGGCGCGAACAGGTGCGTCTGCACGATCTTCAGGTGAAGCTCATGGCCGCGATCGAGGCCAATCCCACGTTGCGCCAGTTCAGGCAGCAGATCCGCATCGAATCGACGCAGCAGGGCTTGCGCATCGAGATCGTCGATACCCAGAAGCGCCCGATGTTCGCGCTCTCCAGCGACGCCGTGCAGCCCTACATGCGCGACATCCTGCGCGAGATCGGCAGGACGTTGAACGACGTGCCGAACCGCATCGTCGTGCAGGGGCACACCGACGCCGTGAAGTACGCCGGCGGCGACAAGGGCTACAGCAACTGGGAGCTGTCGGCGGACCGCGCCAACGCGTCGCGGCGCGAACTGGTCGCGGGCGGCATGGACGAAGCCAAAGTGCTGCGCGTGCTCGGCCTTTCATCGACGCAGAACCTGAACAAAAAGGACCCGCTCGATCCGGAGAACCGGCGCATCAGCGTCATCGTGCTCAACCGGCGGGCGGAAATGTCGATGTTGCGCGACGACGGCTCGCCCGGCGCGACGCTCGACAACGGCACGGACGAGCAAGGCGCGCCCACGACTGCGCTCGGCCAGCTTATTCCCGGTGTCGCGGCACGGCCTGCGGCGCATTGAGCAGATTGCTCGAAAAAGACGCTCAAGACTCGACACGTTTTGACCGTCATCCCGGCAAGAGACAAACATGATCAAACACATTCTGGCAATCGACGATTCCGCCGCGATGCGGCAAATCCTCTCGGCGACGCTGTCGACGGCGGGTTACGAAGTGACCGTCGCGTCGGACGGCGACGAAGGCCTGGAGTGGGCGCTCGCGGAGCGCTTCGATCTCGTTCTGACCGACCAGCACATGCCGGGCAGAAGCGGGCTCGATCTGATCGTGGCGCTGCGCGGCAACCCCGCTTACAAGGCGACGCCGATTCTCGTGCTGACGACCGAAGGCGGCGAGCCGTTCAAGGACGCGGCGCGTTCGGCGGGCGCGACGGGCTGGATCGAGAAGCCGCTCGATCCGGACCTGCTGACCGAACTCGTCGCCGCGCTCTCGGAAGACACGCAGCACTGAAGCCGAAGCCCAAGACAACCCGCGCAAGCACGCGCCGATGGTGACTCAAGCATGACACTCGACATTACCCAGTTCTACCAGACCTTCTTCGACGAAGCGGACGAACTGCTCGCGCAGATGGAGCAGCTGCTGCTCGTTCTGGATATCGCGAATCCGGACCCGGAAGACCTCGCGGCGATCTTTCGCGCGGCGCACTCGATCAAGGGCGGCGCGGCGACCTTCGGCTTCACCGCGCTCACTGAAACCACGCACATCCTCGAATCGCTGCTGGACCGCGCGCGCAACAACGAACTCGTCCTGCGCCGCGACATGATCGACACCTTCCTCGCGACCAAGGACGTGCTCTCGGACCAGCTCGCCGCCTATCGCGCGAGCGCCGAGCCGGATGCGGCCGCCGCCGCCGCGATCTGCGCGAAGCTGGAACGCCTGAAGAACGAGACCGCCGAAGCCGGCGATGCGCCGGCGAAGATCGAGCCGCCCGCGCTGCCGGGCACGCAGCAAGTCGCGTCGAACACGAACCTCGCGCCCGCCTACGAAGGACCGAACGCCGCGCCCGCGCACGTGGTCGCGCAGGCGATCGACGCGATCGAGGACGACGGCAACTGGGACGGCGCGTTCGAGCTCACCGATGGAATCACGCATGCAGGAACCGCTGCCGATGCAACGCCGGGACACACCGGCGCACCGGTGGCGGAAGTTGGACCCCACCTGAAAATTACGCTACGGGGGGTGGGCGAGAAGGACCTGGCAACGCTGATTGGCGAGCTGGGGAATCTGGGAAGCATCGTCGGAGAAAAGAAGACGGACGCCGAGTACGTGGTATGGCTCGACTCGGACGTCCCGGCCGACGATATCGTCGCTGTGTGCTGTTTCGTGATCGATGAAGCGCAGATCACGATCGGCCGTGGCGACGCGGCGGCGCAATCCGCCGAAGCAACGCCGGCAGTGGAAGAAGCACGACCCACGCTACGGGAAGAGCCGAAGCAATCGCAGGCGCAGGCAGCGCCCGCATCCGCGGCCAGCAAGGAAGCAGCAAAAGAAGAAGCGGCGGCGGCGGGTGCACAACACCCGTCCGCCCAGCCGTCCAGAACCGCCGCGAGCGATGCCGACAAGAAGGCGCGCCCGCAGGCCGCCGCATCGGCGGAAGGCAGTTCGATTCGCGTCGGCGTGGAGAAGGTCGATCAGCTCATCAATCTGGTGGGTGAACTCGTCATCACGCAGGCGATGCTCGCGGAAACCACGAGCACGTTCGATCCCGCCTTGCACGACCGTCTTTTCAACGGCATGGCGCAGCTCGAGCGCAACGCGCGCGATCTGCAAGAGGCCGTCATGTCCATCCGCATGATGCCGATGGACTACGTATTCAGCCGCTTCCCGCGCCTCGTGCGCGATATCGCCGGCAAGCTCGGCAAGGAAGTGGAACTCGTCACGTTCGGTCAGGCGACCGAGCTCGACAAGAGCCTGATCGAGCGCATCATCGATCCGCTCACGCACCTCGTGCGCAACTCGCTCGATCACGGCATCGAGACCGTGGAAGCGCGCCGCGCCGCGGGCAAGTCGACCACCGGCCAGCTCGTGCTGTCGGCGGCGCATCACGGCGGCAACATCGTCATCGAAGTAAGCGACGACGGCGCCGGCCTGCGCCGCGACAAGATTCTCGCGAAGGCGCAGAAGCAGGGCATGCAGGTGTCCGATTCGATGAGCGATGAAGAAGTCTGGCAACTCATCTTCATGCCGGGCTTCTCGACCGCCGAACAGGTGACCGATATCTCCGGCCGCGGTGTGGGCATGGACGTGGTGAAGCGCAACATCCAGTCGATGGGCGGCCACGTCGAAATCATGTCGCGCCAGGGCGCGGGCACGACGACGAAGATCGTGCTGCCGCTCACGCTCGCGATTCTCGACGGCATGTCGGTGAAGGTCGGCAACGAGATCTTCATTCTGCCGCTGAACTTCGTGATGGAGTCGCTGCAGCCGGTCGCCGAGGACATCTATACGGTCGCGAACGGCGAGCGCGTGGTGCGCGTGCGCGGTGAATATCTGCCGCTCGTCGCGCTGCATCGCGTGTTCGATGTCGAAGGCGCGCGCACCGAGCCGACCCAAGGCATCGTCACGATCATGCAGACCGAGGGACGGCGCTTCGCCATGCTGATCGACGAACTCGTCGGCCAGCAGCAGGTCGTCGTGAAGAACCTCGAAACCAACTACCGCAAGGTGCACGGCATCTCCGCCGCGACCATCCTGGGCGATGGCAGCGTCGCGCTGATCGTCGACGTGGCCGCGCTCAACCGCGAATCGCGCGCACAGCACGGCGCGCACTCTCATTGATACCGAAGGAGCCTCTCATGGCAGACGTTCAAACGATTCATACCGCTGCGCCTTCGCGACGTGATGCGGGTCACGCCGAAGCGGCCGGACAGGAATTTCTGGTGTTCACGCTCGGCGCCGAGGAATACGGCATCGACATTCTGAAGGTGCAGGAAATTCGCGGCTACGACAACGTCACGCGCATCGCGAATGCGCCCGCGTTCATCAAGGGCGTGATCAATCTGCGCGGCATCATCGTGCCGATCGTCGATATGCGCATCAAGTTCAATCTGGGCCGCGTCGAGTACGACAACCAGACTGTCGTGATCATCCTGAACGTCGCGCATCGCGTGGTCGGCATGGTGGTCGACGGCGTGTCGGACGTGCTCACGCTCACGCAGGAACAAGTGATGCCCGCGCCCGAATTCGGCGGCACGCTCGCAACGGAATATCTGACGGGCCTCGGCACGGTCGACGGCCGCATGCTGATCCTGATGGACATCGAAAAGCTCATGACGAGCCGCGAGATGGAGTTGATCGACTCCGTCGCCGCATAACGAGCGAAGCGAGAAATAAGCCATGTTGAAGAAGTTGTCGATCCGCACGACGCTCACGCTCGTCGGCCTGCTGTTCACCGGATGCGCGGCGCTGATCGGCGCGCTCGCGCTCGTCGGCCTCAATTCCGCCGGCGCATCGCTTGCGTCGCTCGCGCAGGAAGACATGGTCGCGATGCGCGCGCTGGCCGAAACATCGTCGTATCTGCTGCGTTCGCGCATCACGCTCGACCGCGTGCGCTCGCTCGCTGAAGCGGGCAGCACGGAAGAAGCGAAGAAGGCGATCGATCGCGGCCAGTATCTGCTCGACAAGAGCAACGAAAATTGGAAGCTCTATCTCGATACGCCGAAGCCGATGCTGCCGAAGGAGACGCTCGACGCGCTCATCGCGCAACGCGACGCGCTCGTGAAAACCGGCGTGGAGCCGGAGTTCGCCGCGATCCGCGCGAACGACATGGCCGCGTATCACGCAATCGCCGACACGAAGATCAGCCCGATGTTCGTCGCGTTCGATCAGGCCGTGACGGCCGCCGTCGCATCGCATCAGGAACACGCGGAACAATCGCGCGCCGGCACGGCATCGCACATCGCGGCGCTCAACCTGACGATCGGCGCGGTGCTGGTGCTCGCGGTGCTGATGCTCATCGGCACGCGCATGGCGCTCTCCAGCCTCATCGTGAAGCCGATCAACGACGCCGTCGATCACTTCGACCGCATCTCGCGCGGCGATCTCACGCAGTCCGCGCACACCGACAGGACCAACGAAATCGGGCGGCTCTTCGCGGGTATCGAACGCATGCGCGGCAATCTGACCACGATGGTCGGTTCGGTGCGCCACGGCGCGGAATCGATCGATGTCGGCGCGCATGAAATCGCCAGCGGCAACACGGATCTGTCGCAGCGCACGGAAGAGCAGGCGGCGTCGCTGCAGGAAACGGCATCGAGCATGGAAGAGCTGACGAGCACGGTGAAGCAGAACGCCGACAACGCGCGCCAGGCGAGCCAGCTTGCGGTGAACGCGTCGGATATCGCGTCGCGCGGCGGCGTGGTCGTCGAGCAGGTCGTCGAGACGATGCATGCGATCGCGTCGAGTTCGAACAAGGTTGTCGACATCATCGGCGTGATCGAAGGCATTGCGTTCCAGACCAACATTCTCGCGTTGAACGCGGCCGTCGAAGCGGCGCGCGCAGGCGAGGAAGGACGAGGTTTCGCGGTGGTCGCGGGCGAAGTGCGCTCGCTCGCGCAACGCAGCGCGGCGGCGGCGAAGGAAATCAAGACGCTGATCGGCGATTCGGCCGCGAAGGTCGACAGCGGCACCGAACTCGTCGCACGCGCCGGCCAGACGATGGGCGAGATCGTGCAGGCGGTGCGCCGCGTGACCGACATCATGGGCGAGATCAGCGCGGCGTCGGAGGAGCAGTCCGACGGCATCGAGCAGGTCAATCGCGCCGTCACGCAGATGGACAGCGTGACGCAGCAGAACGCCGCGCTCGTCGAGCAGGCGGCGGCGGCTGCGGCGTCGCTCGAAGAGCAGACGCGTCAACTGAAGGATGTGGTCGCGCAATGGCGTCTGGAGAGCGGGGCGCCGGTGCGCGCGAACGCATCGACGGCGGCTGCGCGCATCAAGGCGTCGGCGCCGGCTGCGCGTGTCGAGCCTTCATCGAAGAGCGTCGTCAAGCACGCGAAGTCTGTCGAGAACGCAAAAGTTGCGCCGGAAGCAGCCGTTATCAAGGAAACAGGCAAGGAAGCGGGCAAGGACGTGACCAAGGCGGCGATCAAGCCGGCCAGCGTCGCGAAACCCGCACCGCGCGCCAAGGCAACCACCGCCGATGACGGCGACTGGGAAACCTTCTAACCGAAACCGAAACGACAACGACCATGCTGGCCTCGCGCGACACGACTGATTACCGGCGTTTCATCGAAACGCACGGACGACGCGAGTCCGCATGGTCACGCGCGACGAACACGCCACATCCGGCGCGGCTGAGCGCGCCAAGGAAGCACGAGACATCATGATGGCAACGCGCAACCCGCGCGTCGACCTGGCCCCGAGTGTGCGTGGCCCGGACGTCGAGCGCGATTTCGAATTCACGGTGGCGGATTTCGCCCGCATTCGCGAGCTGATTCATCGCCGCGCGGGCATCTCGCTGTCGGACCATAAACGCGACATGGCGTACAGCCGCCTCGCGCGCCGTCTGCGCGCATGCGGCATCGATACGTTCAAGCAGTATCTCGATCGCCTCGAAACGAACGAGGACAACGCCGAGTGGGAAGCGTTCGTCAACGCGCTGACCACCAACCTGACGGCGTTCTTCCGCGAGTCGCATCACTTTCCGATTCTCGCGGAGTTCGTGAAGCGCAGGCCGCAGCCGTTCTCGGTGTGGTGCTCGGCGGCGTCGACGGGCGAGGAGCCGTATTCCATCGCGATGACGCTCGTCGAAGCGCTCGGCGAGCACGCCGCGCGCCAGTGCACGGTGTTCGCGAGCGACATCGACAGTCAGGTGCTGGCCAAGGCCGAAGCGGGCGTGTATTCGCTCGATCAGGTGAAGGCATTGTCCGTCGAGCGTCTCAAGCGCTTCTTCCTGAAGGGCACCGGTTCGCACGCGGGTCTCGTGAAAGTGCGCCCCGAATTGCGCGCGATGGTGAACTTCGGCCGCGTGAATCTGACCGACGCGCGCTACGACCTGAAAGGCCCGTTCGACGCGATCTTCTGCCGCAACGTGATGATCTACTTCGACAAGCCGACGCAAGGCCAGGTGCTCTCGCGCTTCGAGCCGCTGATGAAGCCGGGCGGCCTGCTGTTCGCGGGACATTCGGAGAATTTCACGTACGTGTCGCAGGCGTTCAGGTTGCGCGGCCAGACCGTGTATGAGCTGTCGCGCGACCTCAAGCCGGCGGCGAAGCCGCAGCGCGCGCTCGCGGGAGAGACGGCATGAGCGGGCTGCCCATCGCGTCGAATCTTTACTTCGACAATCATTTCAAGAAGCCGGGCGTGAAGCTCCTGCCGAACGAGTTCTACATGACGAGCGAAGACATGGTGCTCGTCACCGTGCTCGGCTCGTGCGTGGCGGCGTGCATCAACGATCGCACGGCGGGCATCGGCGGAATGAATCATTTCATGCTGCCCGACGACGGCTCCGACGCATCGCACGCATCGTCCGATTCGATGCGTTACGGCGCGTACGCGATGGAAGTGCTCATCAACGAGCTCATCAAGCGTGGCGGGCGGCGCGAACGCTTCGAAGCGAAAGTGTTCGGCGGCGGCGCGGTGCTCGCGGGCATGACGACCATCAACATCGGCGATCGCAATTCGGAATTCGTGCGGCGCTATCTCGCGCTGGAGAAGATTCGCATCGTCGCCGAGGACTTGCAAGGCATGCATCCGCGCAAGGTCGCGTTCATGCCGCGCTCGGGCCAGGTGATGGTGAAGAAACTGAAGACCGCGCATGACCCGGTCGTGGTCGAACGCGAGCAGGCGCTCGTGCAGCGCACGCCGGAAGAGCGCGCGGAACGGCTCGCGAAGGCGCGTGCGCGTGTCGAGCTGTTCCAGTCGAACACGGCGAGCACGAAACCGCGCGTGGAATTGTTCACGACGAATGCGTCGAGCGTGAAGCGCCCGCGCGCGGAACTGTTCACGTCGCGTATGAAGATCGTGGAGGAAGCATGACACTCAGCCACGCGCCGAAAATCAAGGTGCTGTGCGTCGACGACTCGGCGCTCGTGCGCAGCCTGATGACCGAAATCATCAACTCGCAGCCCGACATGCACGTCTGCGCGACCGCGCCCGATCCGCTCGTCGCGCGCGAGCTGATCAAGCTGCACAACCCGGACGTGCTGACGCTCGACGTCGAAATGCCGCGCATGGACGGCCTCGACTTTCTCGAAAAGCTGATGCGCCTGCGGCCGATGCCGGTCGTGATGGTGTCGTCGCTGACCGAGCGCGGCAACGAAATCACGCTGCGCGCGCTGGAACTCGGTGCGGTCGATTTCGTCACGAAGCCGAAAGTCGGCATTCGCGACGGCATGCTCGATTACGCCGAAAAGCTCGCCGACAAGATTCGCGCCGCGTCGCGCGCGCGCGTCAAGCAGGCGGCGCACGCGTCGAGCGTCCCCGCGAACGCGAACGCGGCCGCGCACAAGCCCGCGCCGCATTTCAACAACCCGCTCGTGTCGACGGAAAAGCTCGTGATCGTCGGCGCATCGACGGGCGGCACGGAAGCGATCCGCGAAGTGCTCGTGCCGCTGCCGCCCGATGCGCCCGCGGTGCTCATCGCGCAGCACATGCCACCGGGCTTCACGAAGTCGTTCGCGCAGCGTCTGAACGGGCTGTGCCGCATCACCGTGAAGGAAGCGGAGCACGGCGAGCGCGTGCTGCCGGGCCACGCGTATATCGCGCCGGGCCACGCGCATCTGCTGCTGGCGAGAAGCGGCGCGAACTATGTCGCGCATCTGTCGGATGCGGCGCCGGTGAACCGGCATCGGCCTTCGGTCGACGTGCTGTTCCGCTCGGCGGCGCAGCACGCGGGCAAGAACGCGATCGGCGTGATCCTGACCGGCATGGGCCGCGACGGCGCCGCCGGTCTTCTGGAGATGCAGCAGGCGGGCGCATACACGCTCGCGCAGGACGAAGCGAGTTGCGTGGTGTTCGGCATGCCGCGCGAAGCGATTGCAATGGGCGGCGCAAGCGAGATCGCGCCGCTCTCTGAAATGAGCCGGCGCGTGATGGCGCGGCTTGCCTCGATGGGCGAACGCGTGCAGCGCGTCTGAACTTTGGAATTGAGCGGCGCCGCCGCATTGAGAACTCAAGGGAGTAAAGATGGACAAGAACATGAAGATCCTCGTCGTCGACGATTTTCCGACGATGCGCCGTATCGTGCGCAACCTGCTCAAGGAACTGGGCTACGGCAACGTCGACGAAGCCGAAGACGGCGCGGCGGGCCTCGCGCGTCTGCGCGGCGGCGGCTTCGACTTCGTGATCACCGACTGGAACATGCCGAACCTCGACGGCCTCTCGATGTTGCAGCAGATCCGCGCGGACGCGGCGCTCGCGCATCTGCCGGTGCTGATGGTGACGGCGGAATCGAAGAAGGAAAACATCATCGCGGCGGCGCAGGCGGGCGCGAACGGTTATGTGGTGAAGCCCTTCACGGCCGCCACGCTCGA
>Ga0160447_100158_pt1 | contig 45193 bp, 50 predicted proteins | sample HID1973K_E1MG_FD_108222 | JGI IMG/M metagenome (GOLD analysis project Ga0160447, IMG submission 108222) | Enriched mosquito-associated microbial communities from UW Madison campus, WI, USA - HID1973K_E1 MG | ecosystem: Host-associated > Arthropoda: Insects > Digestive system > Unclassified ...
CGGCATCGCCTGCCTGCCGGATCGCGTCGCGGAATTCCGCGAAGGCGTGCCGCGCGCGATCGAATATGCGAAGGCGCTGAACGTGCCGCAACTGAACTGCCTCGTCGGCATTCCGACGGCGGGTGTATCGGCGGAACAGGCGCGCGCGACGATCATCGAGAATCTGCGCTTCGCCGCTGAAGCGCTGAAGAAGGAAGGCATCAGGCTGCTGGTCGAGCCGTGCAACGGATACGACATTCCGGGCTTCGCGCTGAACCGCTCGAAGGAAGGACTGGACGTGATCCGCGCGGTCGGCTCCGACAACCTGTTCCTGCAGTACGACATCTATCACATGCAGCGCATGGAAGGCGAGCTCGCCGCGACGATCAAAAAGAACCTGCCGCAGATCGCGCACATCCAGCTCGCCGACAACCCCGGCCGCAACGAACCGGGCACGGGCGAGATCAACTACGCGTTCCTGTTCGGGCTGCTCGACGAGATCGGCTATCAAGGCTGGATCGGCTGCGAGTACAAGCCGCTCAACGGCACGGAAGCGGGCCTCGGCTGGCTGCAAAGCATCGGCGGCGTGAAAGCCACGGCTGCCGCGTAAATCTGACACACAGGAGGAGCTCGAAGTATGGCAACGATCGGTTTCATTGGCCTCGGCATCATGGGCGCGCACATGGCGCGCAACCTCATCAAGGGCGGCCACTCGCTCGTCGTGAACGGCAAGTTCCCCGTGCCCGACGATATCCGCGCGCAGACGCAAGTCGTCGCGGATTCGAGCGCGGTTGCGCAAGCCAGCGAGATCGTCATCACGATGGTGCCCGACACGCCCGATGTCGCCAATGTGCTGTTCGCCGACGATGGCGTCGCGAATGGTCTCTCGAAGGGCAAGCTCGTCATCGACATGAGCTCGATCGCCCCGCTCGAGACGCAGGAGTTCGCGAAGAAGATCAACGCGCTCGGCTGCGACTATCTCGACGCGCCGGTTTCCGGCGGCGAAGTCGGCGCGCGTGAAGCGACGCTCACGATCATGGTCGGCGGCCCGGAGAAGTCGTTCAACATCGCGAAGCCGCTTTTCGATCTGATGGGCAAGAACATTTCGCTCATCGGCGACAACGGCGCGGGCCAGACCTGCAAGGTCGCGAACCAGATCATCGTCGCGCTGAACATCGAGGCGGTCGCTGAAGCGCTGCTGTTCGCGGCACGCTCGGGCGCCGATCCGGAGCGCGTGCGTAAAGCGCTGATGGGCGGCTTCGCGTCGTCGCGCATTCTCGAAGTGCACGGCGAGCGCATGACGAAACGCACGTTCAATCCGGGCTTCCGTATCGAACTGCATCAGAAGGACCTGAACCTCGCGCTCGACGGCGCGCGCAAGATGGGCCTCGCCCTGCCCCACACGGCGAGCGCGCAGCAATTGTTCAGCGTGTGCGCCGCGAACGGCGGCAAGGCGTGGGACCACTCGGCGCTCGTGCGTGCGCTCGAAATCATGTCGAACTTCCAGGTGGCCGATGAGCCGCAGCAAGCCAAGGCTGCTGCGTGATTCGCATCGTCATCTGAACCGTGGGGCGTCCCGCGTATGGGCACGCGGGACAACTGTCGCTCTGGGCTGAGGGCGGCAATAGTGGGGTCCGAGAGCGGCACCCGGCGGTGCGCCGGGTAAGCCTTGGTCGGTCAGACGGTTTGTCGTCGGGTGTCCGCGTCGGATTGTTGCAATTTGCGTCCTAACGCTCACGCATGAGCGGTGCTACAAATCCTTTTGTTGAAACTCAGAACTATCTGGTGGTGATCGCGACTAATCTGCCTAGACTTCGCGGGCCGTGTCACTACCGTTAATCAAAGGAGTTGAACAATGGGAATCCTCAGCTTTATCAAGGAAGCAGGCGAAAAACTTTTCGGCGCAGCCACGCCGAGCGCACAGGCGGCTCCAGCGCCTGTCGATGTCGCTGCGCTGAACCAGAAAGCGGGCGAAGCCATCGCGACGTACATCCGCTCGCAAGGCCTCAACGCGGACAATCTCGATGTGAAATATGACGGCGCGTCGCATACTGTGACCGTTTCGGGTCAGGCGCCGGATCAGGCTACGAAGGAGAAGATCCTTGTGGCTGCGGGTAACGTCCAGCACGTCGACAAGGTGGACGATCAACTGACCGTGCCGAATTCCGAACCTGAGTCGCAGTATTACACTGTCGTGTCGGGTGACAATCTCTGGAAGATTGCCGAGAAATATTATGGCAATGGCTCGAAGAACGATGTGATCTTCGAGGCGAACAAGCCGATGCTGAAGAGTCCGGACAAGATTTATCCCGGCCAGGTGCTGCGGATTCCGGCGGCGAACTGAATTTCTTTTGTTTGCGACTATTCGAACGCGGACTTCGGTCCGCGTTTTTTTTCAGTACATGTCAAAAACACGCTGCAGGTCTTCCACCCCTGAAGCCAAAGCAAGCATCAACAGCACCCGCGCCTTATAAGGGTTCAGCGTCCCCGCACTGATGCTCCCGAGCGCATCGTCATTCGCGGCGCCGTTGCGCATCACATGCCCCGCCCCCACGCGCGACGCGCGCACCACTGCAACGCCCTGCTTCGCGGCATCGACGAGCGCCTGGGTAAGCGTCGCATGCATCGAGCCGTTGCCGGTGCCCGCGACAACGATGCCCTTCACGCCCGCAGCAACGAGCGCATCGACCACCACCCGCGACACATCCGCGTAACTCGCAACGATCTCGACCATCGGCCACTGTCCGGCGGCCACATCGAATTCACTTGCAACGGTATGCGGCCGCACGACTGTGCGTTGAAACTCGACGCGCCCATCCTGCACGAATCCAAGCGCGCCAGTTTCAGGCGAGCGAAACGCATCGACGGCGTAAGTGCTCGTCTTGGTGACATCGCGCGCGCTATGGATCTGGTTATTGAACGCGACCAGCACGCCCTGACCTGCCGCAGCCTTCGACGCCGCCACCGTCACCGCATTGAGCAGATTCAACGGACCATCGGCGGACAGCGCGGTCGATGGGCGCATCGCGGCCGTCAGCACGACGGGCTTCGCGCTCTTCACCGTCAGATGCAGCAGATAGGCGGTTTCTTCGAGCGTATCGGTGCCGTGCGTGACGACGACGCCATCGATATCGTCCTGCGCAAGCAACGCGGTCACGCGGCGACTCAGAGTCGTCCACAACGCGGCGCTCATGTCCTTGCTGTCGATGCTCGCAATCTGCTCGGCGTGGATGCGGGCGACGGAACCGAGCGCGGGCACGGCATCGAGCAATTTGTCGACGCCGACGACGCCCGCCTTGTAGCCCGCCGTCTTCGAGGCATCGCCAGCCTGTCCGGCGATGGTGCCGCCCGTTGCCAGCACGGCGATGCGAGGGAGAGAGGAAGTGTTCATGCCGGCGATTGTAAATCAGCCGGCCTGCAATTCATGTTGGAATCACGCTGGAATCACGCTGCTTCGCGAAGCTGGGCCGCGATCTGCGCCTCATCGAGTTGCGGCGCGAACATTTCGATCAGCCGATACGCGTACGCGCGCAGGAACGCGCCCTTGCGCAAGCCGACGCGCGTCGTGCTGGCCTCGAACAGATGCTGCGTGTCGAGCGCGACGAGTTCGGTGTCGCGCTTCGCGTCATACGCCATTGCCGCGACGATGCCGATGCCCATGCCCAGTTCCACATACGTCTTGATGACATCGGCGTCGATCGCGGTGAGCACGATATCGGGCAGCGCGCCCGCGCTCGCGAACGCCTGGTCGACGTGCGAGCGGCCGGTAAAGTCCTGATCGTAGGTGACGATCGGATACTCGGCGATCTGCTCGAGCGTGATGTTCTCGCGTCCGACGAGCGGATGATCCTTCGGCACCACGACCGTGTGATGCCACGAATAGCACGGGAACGTGACGATGTCCGGATAGCGGTCGAGCGCCTCGGTCGAGATGCCGATATCCGCCTCGCCGTTGATGATCATCTGCGCGATCTGCTGCGGGCTGCCCTGGCGCAGCGCGAGATGCACCTTCGGGAACACCTCGGTGAACTGGCGAATCACCTTCGGAAGCGCGTAACGCGCCTGCGTGTGCGTGGTCGCGACAACGAGATGCCCGTTGTCCTGATCCGCGAACTGGCGCGCGACGCGCCGCAGGTTTTCGGCGTCGAGCAGCATGCGCTCGATCAGTTGATGCACTTCCTTGCCCGGCTCGGTGAGACCGGTGAGACGCTTGCCGCGCCGAATGAAGATATCGACGCCGAGTTCGTCCTCGAGATCCTTGATCTGCTTCGATACGCCCGACTGAGACGTATAGAGCACGTTGGCGACCTCTGTCAGATTCATGTTCTGACGCACGGCCTCGCGCACGAAGCGCAATTGCTGGAAGTTCATGTCAGCCTCTCTTGATGCTTTTATGTCGTTACGTCATTGCGCCGGCGTCGGGGCCGGAAATACGCGCAGCGCGCGCGGCACGGCCGTCACGCCATCGCCGATATCGAGCTTGAGCGCGCGCCAGGCCTCGCGATCCAGCTCCGCCTCGATCACACTGCCCGCGTTGCCTTCGAGCTCGACGCGCACCGAGCCGCCAAGCGTCACGACGCGCCGCACGCCGACCACGATGCCATCGCGATGCGTGCCGTCGGCGGGATACAGAGCGAGGTCGTGCGGACGCACATAGGCGAGCGCGCGGCCGCTGAAATGCGCCTGGGCGGCGATCGGGCTCGCGGCGCCATCGACGACGAAGCCGTTGGCATCGACGTTTCCTTGCAGCCGGTTCGCCGCGCCGAGGAACTCGTAGACGAACGACGTCTGCGGATGATCGTACACGTCTTGCGGGCTGCCCACCTGCTCCACATGCCCGTGATTCATCACCACGATGCGGTCCGCCACTTCGAGCGCCTCTTCCTGATCGTGCGTGACGAAGAGCGTCGAGATATGCAAATCGTCGTGCAGACGGCGCAGCCAGCTGCGCAGTTCCTTGCGAACCTTGGCGTCGAGCGCGCCGAACGGTTCGTCGAGCAGCAGCACTTTCGGCTCGACAGCAAGCGCCCGCGCGAGCGCGATACGCTGTCGCTGCCCACCGGACAGTTCCGACGGAAAGCGCTCCGCGAGCCAGTCGAGCTGCACGAGCTTCAAAAGTTCGTGCACCTTCTCGCGGATCACGGCTTCGCTCGGACGCTCGCGGCGCGGTTTCACGCGCAGACCGAACGCGACGTTTTCGAACACGGTCATATGCCGGAACAGCGCGTAATGCTGGAACACGAAACCGACCTGACGTTCACGCGCGCCGACTTCCGCGACGTCCTCGCCGTGCAGCACGACCTGTCCCGCATCGGCGAATTCGAGGCCCGCGATCACGCGCAGCAGCGTGGTCTTGCCACAGCCCGAAGGTCCGAGCAGCGCGACCAGTTCGCCCGCCGGAAAATCGAGCGTGACGTTGTCGAGCGCGGTGAAATCGCCGAAGCGTTTTTGCAGATTGCGAACGATGATGCTCATGATGACGGCCTCTTAACTCGGTGCGGTTGTCTTGGCTTCGGTGATGGCTTGCGTCATGCGCCGCTCCGCGAGGAGCTTCAGCCCGAGCGTCACGAGCGCAAGAAGCGCAAGCAACGACGCCACCGCGAACGCGGCCGAGAAGTTGTATTCGTTGTAGAGAATTTCGACGTGCAGCGGCATCGTGTCGGTCTGGCCGCGAATGTGGCCCGAGACCACCGATACCGCGCCGAACTCGCCCATCGCGCGCGCGTTGCAGAGAATCACGCCGTAGAGCAGGCCCCACTTCACGTTGGGCAGCGTCACGCGCCGGAAAATCTGCCAGCCCGACGCGCCGAGCACATGGGCCGCTTCCTCTTCGTCGTTGCCCTGCGCCTGCATCAGCGGAATCAGCTCGCGCGCGACGAACGGGAACGTCACGAAGATCGTCGCGAGCACGATGCCCGGCACCGCGAAGATGATCTGCACGTCGTGCGCGGCGAGCCACGGGCCGAACCAGCCCTGCGCGCCGAACATCAGCACGTAGATGAGACCCGAGATCACCGGCGACACGGAGAACGGCAGATCGATCAGCGTGGTCAGGAGCGCCTTGCCGCGAAACTCGAACTTCGCGATGGCCCACGACGCCGCCAGCCCGAACACCACATTCAGCGGCACGGCAATCGCGGCGGTCATGAGCGTCAGCTTGATGGCCGACCACGCGTCCGGGTCCTTCAGAGACTCGAAATAATAGTCGATGCCTTTCGCGAACGCCTGCACGAACACGGCGACGAGCGGCACGACGAGAAAGAGCGCCAGGAACACGAGCGCGATGCCCGTCAGCAGCCAGCGCACGGCGCGCGGCTCGGTGACCGGATTGAGGCTGTTCTCGTGGATGCGCGCGGCGGCGTTCACCGGCAGCGCCTTGCTGTTTGGCGTGCTCATGCGCGACCTCCGCCCTGATGTCCGACATGCAGCGAGGGGCCGACCGCAACGGCAGGCGCCGCGCCCGTCTTGCTGGTGCGCCGCTGCAGGAACCATTGCAGCGTATTGATGAGCAGCAGCATCAGGAACGACACGCACAGCATCACCACGGCGAGCGCGGTCGCGCCGGCGTAGTCGTACTGTTCGAGCTTCGTGATGATGAGCAGCGACGTGATCTCCGACTTCATCGGCACATTGCCCGCAATGAAGATGACCGAGCCGTACTCGCCGAGCGCACGCGCGAACGCGAGCGCGAAGCCGGTCAAAAGCGCGGGAAAGAGCGAAGGCAGCACGACGCGGCGAAACGTGAGCCAGCGCGTCGCGCCGAGGCACGCGGCGGCTTCTTCCTGTTCGCGCTCGAAGTCTTCGAGCACTGGCTGCACCGTACGCACGACGAACGGCAAGCCGATGAACGTCAGCGCGACGAGCACACCGAGCGGCGTGAACGCGACCTTGATGCCGAGCGGCGCGAGAAACTGCCCGATCCAGCCGTTGCCCGCATAGACCGCCGCGAGCGAGATGCCGGCGACCGAGGTCGGCAGCGCAAACGGCAAATCGACGATCGCGTCGACGATGCGCTTGAACGGAAACGTGTAGCGCACGAGCACCCACGCGACCAGAAAGCCGAACACCGCGTTGATGAGCGCGCCGCCGAGCGCGGCGCTGAACGTCAGCCGGTAAGACGCCAGCACGCGCGGCGAAGTCACCGCGCGCACGAACTGCGCCCAGTCGAGCGTCGCGGTCTTCGCGAAGGTGGCGGCAAGCGGAATCAGCACCACGAGGCTCAGATATGCCACCGTGATGCCGAGCGTCAGGCCGAACCCGGGAAGCGCGCTCGGCTTCTTGAATGTGAGGGTCGTCATCCTTGATTGATCCTTGGTTGCGCGCCGGGGTCGGGCACGCGTTGCTGCTTCGGGCGCGCGGCGTCATTGACGCGCCGCTGCGCCCACTTCTTCCGCTTCTTCTGCTTATTGCGGTTGATAGATCGAATCGAACACGCCGCCGTCGGCGAAGTGCGTCTTTTGCGCCTTGGTCCAGCCGCCGAACGTGTCGTCGATGGTGTAGAGCTTCAGCTTCGGAAACTGCTTCGTGAGTTCGGCGGGCACCTTGTCCGAACGCGGCCGATAGAAGTTGCGCGCGGCGATGGTCTGTCCTTCGTCGCTATACAGATACTTGAGATAGGCTTCGGCGAGCTTGCGCGTGCCGTGCTTGTCGACGACCTTGTCGACCACCGCGACCGGCGGCTCGGCCAGAATGCTCACCGTCGGCACCACGATCTCGAACTTGTCCGTGCCGAACTCCTTCACCGAGAGAAACGCCTCGTTTTCCCACGCGATCAGTACGTCGCCCTGGCCGCGCTGCACGAAGCTCGTCGTGGCGCCGCGCGCGCCGGAATCGAGCACGCCGGCGTTCTTGTAGAGCTTGGTCACGAAATCCTTGGCGGTCTGCTCGTTGCCGCCCGGCTTGTGCTGCGCGTAGGCCCACGCCGCCAGATAGTTCCAGCGCGCGCCGCCCGAGGTCTTCGGATTCGGCGTGACGATCGACACGCCCGGCTTGGCCAGATCGTCCCAGTCCTTGATGTGCTTCGGATTGCCCTTGCGCACGAGGAACACGATCGTCGACGTGTACGGCGATGCGTTGTCCGGCAGGCGCTTCTGCCAGTCCGCGTTGACGAGGCCCTTGGAAGCGAGCGCATCGATGTCATAGGCGAGCGCGAGCGTCACGACGTCCGCCTGCAGGCCGTCGAGCACCGCGCGCGCCTGTCCGCCCGAGCCGCCATGCGACTGCTTGAAGGTCACCGTCTCGCCCGTGTCGGCCTTCCATTTTTTGGCGAACGCCTGATTGAAGTCCTGATACAACTCGCGGGTTGGGTCGTAGGAGACATTCAGAAACGACGTCTGCGCGTGCGCGGACGCGACCATGCCGAAGCTCGCGGCCGTCAGCGCCGCCGCCGCAAACAGACGCCGCGCGCCCTTGCCTAATCCAAGTGTGATGCTTTGCATTCCCCGTTCTCCGTCTTATCGAATTGACGGAATCAGTCTAACGAGGCGCCTATATGAATGAAAATAATCGTTATTCACTTTTTTATACGAAAAACTGCTAAGAAGCATATTCCTGGATGGAAAAAGGGCGCGCGCCGGGCAACCGACTGTTTCGCAGGCCGGCGGGCACGAACTTAAAGTAAAGCTTGAAAAGCGCGAAATACTGTATAAAAATACAGTCACCTGTCCATTCATACAGTGCATCCGGGACCTGAGCCAGTGACCAAGACATCCAAACTTACCGCGCGGCAACAGCAGGTGTTCGAGCTCATCCAGCGTGCGATCGACCGCACCGGCTTCCCGCCTACGCGCGCCGAGATTGCGGCCGAGCTGGGTTTCAGCTCGGCGAATTCCGCCGAGGAACACCTTCGGGCGCTGGCGCGCAAGGGCGTGATCGAGCTGGCGGCGGGTTCGTCGCGCGGCATCCGGCTGCTCGGCGATGCATCGCGCATCGACCGCTCCGAGGAGTTGCCGCACCAGTTCACGCTGCCGCATCAGAGCATCATGCAACTGTCGCTGCCGCTCGTCGGGCGGGTCGCGGCAGGTAGCCCGATCCTCGCGCAGGAGCACATCTCGCAGCACTACTCGTGCGATCCCGCGCTCTTCTCTGATAAACCCGACTATCTGCTGAAGGTGCGCGGGCTGTCGATGCGCGATGCGGGCATCCTCGATGGCGATCTGCTCGCCGTGCAGAAGCGCAACGAAGCGAAGGACGGGCAGATCGTCGTCGCGCGTCTGGGCGACGACGTCACGGTGAAACGCTGGAAGCGGCGCCCCGACGGCGTCGAGCTGATCGCCGAGAACCCGGATTACGAAAACATTTTCGTGCGCTCCGGCAACAGCGATTTCGCGCTCGAAGGCATCGCTGTCGGACTGATCCGCTCGGGCGAGTTCTGACGGCGCGCCGCGCGGGCGGCGAGGCGCGAAAGTCGAAGGCAGATTGCACGAGATTTTCGCAACGGGACGGAAAATGTCCCGTTGAAATATCAAGATAGCCTCACCAACCGCTTCAACGTCCGTCCAGGGCGTCCCAAACACAACAAGCATGACGGCCATCGTTCCGGTGCGCCGCGGTGCATCCTATCGTCTGGAGAGTCATCATGGAACGTTTTGCCCGTCTGCTGCCCTTCCGTCAGTTCGGCCGCTTGCGTCATCTGCGCGCGCTGATCACGTGCGGCACGCCGCGCGCCGAATCCGCGCCCGATCTCTTCGACGAAATGCCCGCGTTGCCGTCGCACCAGCCGGCTTTTGCGCGCGTGTCGCTGAGCAGCACGGTGCATGCGGAACCCGAACAGCGCGCGCCGGTGCGGGTGTATCGCGGACAATCGAGGGTGATTCTGGTCGGCAAGATCGACGAAGTGTCGCGCATGATCGACCGCTGTATCGCCGAGGAAGACGCGGGGCTGACGGGCGGCATCCTCGCCTGATATTGCAGCGAACCGCACGCCGAACGTGAATTTCCGGGATATAAACCGCCTGCGCGCTGTCAATCCCGGATTCACGTTCCGCAAACGAGGCTTCGCCGTCGCATGTCCCGCACTACCCGTTCTGTCGTTGCCGCGCTCGTCGTCCTGATACTCGTCGCGGCGCTTGGTTTCATCTACGCGTCACCTTACATCGCACTGGACCGCGTGAAGCGCGCGGCCGATGCGCGCGACGCGCAGACCGTCAATCAATACGTCGATTTTCCCGCGTTGCGCGCGAGTCTCAAGGAACAGGTCGCCGCGCTGCTGACGCGGCGTGTCGATATCCAGAAAAGCGGCAATCCGCTCGCGATCATCGGAGCGATGATCGGCGCGGCGCTCGTCGGTCCGCTGGTCGATTCATACGCGACCCCGGACGGCGTCGCGGCCATTCTGAACGGCATTCCACCGCGCGGCGATCCGGGAGAACGTCCGCCACAGGCGGGCAATGGCGGCGCATCGGCGAGTGCCGCGGACGCGCCCGCATCCGGTGTCACGGCCGCGCAGCCAGCGCCTAAAGCGCCGCCGCAGACCACGGCGGGCTACCGAAGCCTGAACACGTTCGTCGTCACGTATCAGCACGGCGCCGGCGATGCGCGTTACTCGGCGATTTTCCGCCGCGACGGACTCGTGTCGTGGAAGCTCGTCGCGGTCGATCTCAACGGCTGATCCGTCGAGCGCCCACGCTCTCAGGCGCCGGCTTCGGCCTTGACCGGTTTCGCCGCGTAAGCCGCTTCGTCTTCGGCTTCCGCCGATTCACCCGCCTGACACACGGCAACGAGAATGCTGCATTTCACGCGATCGAGCAGCGGCGTGTTGCCTGCGCCCATCCACCAGCGCGCAAGCCCGCTGCGGCACCGATGCCCGACCACGACGAGATCGACCTGCAAACTTTCCGCGAGCGCCGCGATTTCGTCGATCGGATGGCCGAACGCGAAATGCCCCTGCGCCTGAAGACCGCGTTCGCGCAGCCATTCCACGCCTTCCTGCAGGATGTCGCGCGCGGCCTCTTCGAAGCGTCCGCAGGCCATATCGGTTAGCAGTCCGGCGCTCTGCGCGATGCTGGAGCGCATGTCGACCACCGCGAGGACGTGCGTCTCGGCATTCAGATCCAGCGCGAGATTCGCGCCTTGCCGCAATGCCTTGCGACCCTCTCTGGAGCCGTCATAGCACAGCAGGATTTTTCGATAGCTATCCATCGTGACCTCCCTGGCCAACTTGCCCGTCGCGCTCCGTTCGATGCGAAGCGTAGCGCGATTTACCTGCGGCGTTTCTTCATCATGGTGTGTCGCCCCATACGTGGCAACGCTGGAAAACGCTAACCGCCGCGAACGTGCTAGCTCGCACCGTGCCAGAACCCCGGGCGCACCGGCGGACAAGCCTCTGGCACTTTCGGCCGGAACCGGTTCGACACCTTCCCGCACAGCTTTGACTCGCGCTCGCCGCATGCGGTTGCAAGCGACGCGCTGCCTTGGTGCAATGGATTACACTAGCCCGCTGGATTTCCCTTACGCGATTTTCCTGCGGCACGAATGCATGACTGATCAAACATCACGCGAGTCCGATGAAAGCGGCGCGCCACCCGCCATCGAGTTCAACGAAGTAAGGAAACACTACGGCGATCGCACCGTCGTCGACGGTCTCTCGTTCGATGTGCGCCCCGGCGAATGCTTCGGACTGCTCGGCCCGAACGGCGCGGGCAAGACGACGACGCTCAAGATGCTGCTCGGCATCACCTCGCCCGACAGCGGCGCGATCCGGCTCGTCGGCGAGCCGGTGCCCGCTCGCGCCCGTTTCGCGCGCGAGCGCGTGGGCGTCGTGCCGCAGTTCGACAATCTCGATCCCGATTTCACGGTGCGCGAGAACCTGACCGTGTTCGGCCGCTACTTCGGCCTTACGGGCGCGCGCATGGACGCGCTCGTGCCTTCGCTGCTCGAATTCGCGCGGCTGGAGAGCAAGGCCGATGCGCGCGTCGGCGAACTGTCGGGCGGCATGAAGCGGCGCCTCACGCTCGCGCGCGCCCTCGTCAACGATCCCGACGTCCTCGTCATGGACGAGCCGACCACCGGCCTCGATCCGCAGGCGCGGCATCTGATCTGGGAGCGCCTGCGCTCGCTGCTCGCGCGCGGCAAGACGATCCTCCTGACGACGCACTTCATGGAAGAAGCCGAACGCCTCTGCGACCGGCTGTGCGTGATCGAGGAAGGCCGCAAGATCGCCGAGGGACGGCCGCGCGATCTCATCGGATCGGTGATCGGCTCGGACGTGATCGAGATCTACGGCCCCGATCCGCAAGCCCTCGCCGCCGAGCTCGCGCCGTTGGTCGCGCGCATGGAAGTCAGCGGTGAAACGCTGTTCTGCTACGTCGACGACCCGCAGCCCGTGCATGCGCGCGTGAAGGGCCGCGCGGACGTGCGCTATCTGCATCGCCCGGCAAATCTCGAAGATGTGTTTTTGCGTCTCACCGGACGCGAGATGGTGGACTGAGTCAATGGATACCCTCGATCAATCCCGCGTCGACAAAAAGCGCGCGCACAGGCCGCCGGCGCATGCGGAAAGTTTCACGCCGCTGTCCAGCGCGCTGCCCGCCAACGGCACGCACTGGATGTCGGTATGGCTGCGCAACTATCTCGTGTGGAGAAAGCTCGCGATCGCCTCGATGATCGGCAATCTCGCCGATCCGATGATCTATCTCTTCGGCCTCGGGCTGGGTCTCGGCCTGATGGTCGGACACGTCGACGGCGTGTCGTATATAGCGTTTCTCGCGGCGGGCACCGCGGCGTCGAGCGTGATGATGTCCGCGAGCTTCGAGGCGATGTATTCGGGCTTCTCGCGCATGCACGTGCAGCGCACGTGGGAAGCGATCATGCACACGCCGCTCACGCTCGGCGATATCGTGCTGGGCGAGATCGTCTGGGCCGCGAGCAAATCGGTGCTGTCGGGCGTGGCGATCATGGTCGTCGCGGGCGCGCTCGGCTATGCGAGCTTTCCGTCGATGCTGATCGCGCTGCCTGTCATCGTGCTCACGGGACTCGCGTTTGCCAGCACCGCGATGGTCATCACCGCGCTCGCGCCGAGCTACGACTTCTTCATGTTCTATCAGACGCTCGCGCTCACGCCGATGCTTCTGCTCTCCGGCGTGTTCTTTCCGATCGCGCAACTGCCCGCGCTCGCGCAGCACGTCACGCAGGTGCTGCCGCTCTTTCACGCGGTCGAACTGATTCGTCCCGCGATGCTCGGCCGCCCGTTCGACGGCCTGGCCATGCACGTGCTCGTGCTGATCGCGTACGCGGTCGTGCCGTTCTTTCTCTGCGCGTGGCTTTTCAGGCGGCGCATGATGAAGTGACAAATGACAAACGGCGATGGACTGCGAAGCCCATCGCCGTTTTCGCATCGTCGACGAAACAGCGCTACTTCGCCGGAAACTCGTGGTGCCCGCCGAAGCCGAAGCGCATCGCGGAGAGCATGCGCTCGGGGAACGATTCGGCATCGCGCGAGCGGAAGCGCGTGTAAAGCGCCGCCGACAGAACCTGCGCCGGCACCGCTTCCTCGATCGCCGCCTCGATGGTCCAGCGCCCTTCGCCGCTGTCCGCGACTTCCGTCGAGAAGCGTTCGAGCGTGCCATCGGTGGCGAGCGCGCCGGCGGTCAGATCGAGCAGCCATGACGACACCACGCTGCCGCGCCGCCATACTTCGGCGATATCCGCGAGATCGAGCGTATAGCGTTCGCCTTCCGCCAGATCCTTCGATTCCTTGTGCCTGAGGATGTGAAAGCCCTCGGCATACGCCTGCATCAAACCGTACTCGATGCCGTTGTGCACCATCTTCACGAAGTGGCCCGAGCCGACCGGTCCGCAATGCATATAGCCGTTCTCGACGCGCGCATCGCGTCCTTCGCGTCCCGGCGTGGCGGGAATATCGCCGCGTCCGGGCGCGAGCGTCGCGAGAATCGGATCGAGCCGGCGCACGACTGCTTCGTCGCCGCCGATCATCATGCAGTAGCCGCGCTCCAGTCCCCAGATGCCGCCCGACGTACCGACATCGACGTAATGAATGCCCTGCTCGCGCAACTGCGCGGCGCGCCGGATATCGTCCTTGTAGAAGCTGTTGCCGCCGTCGATGATCACGTCGTCCGCGCCGAGGATCTTGTGCAGATCATTCAGCGTGTCCTCGGTGATCTTGCCCGCGGGCAGCATCAGCCAGACGACGCGCGGCGCGGCCAGCTTCGCGACGAGATCGCCCAGATCCTTCGCGCCCGTCGCGCCTTCGCTGGCGAGCGCCTCGGTCGCCTGCGGGGCGTGGTCGTACACGACGCACGTGTGCCCGCCGCGCATCAGGCGCCGTCCGATGTTGCCGCCCATGCGTCCCAGTCCCACGATGCCGATCTGCATGATTATTTACTCCTTGCCGTTGGATTTCACGCGCGCGATCTGCTTCTTCGCTTCTTCGTAGACGCGCTCCGGCGTGAAGCCGAATTTCGTCTTGAGCGCCTTCAATGGCGCCGACGCGCCGAACGTGTGCATCACGATCTGCGATCCCAGGCGGCCGACGTAGCGGTCCCAGCCGAGCGTCGCGGCCTGCTCGACACACACGCGCGCATTCACGTCCGGCGGCAGCACCGAGTCCTTGTACGCCTGATCCTGCTTCTCGAAGATGTCCCATGACGGCATCGACACGACGCGCGCCGCGATGCCCTCGGCCTTCAGCTTCTCGTACGCCTCGACGCACAGCGACACTTCGCTGCCCGTCGCGAGCAGCAGCACTTCGGGCTTCTTGCCGCCTTCGGTATCGGCGAGCACGTACGCGCCGCGCTTCACGCCATCGGCCGATGCGTATTTCTTGCGATCGAAAGTCGGCAGCGCCTGGCGCGTCAGGACGATGCACGACGGCTCCTTCGGATGCGACAGCGCGACGCGCCACACTTCGGCCACTTCGTTCGCATCGGCGGGACGCAGCGTCGAGAGGCCCGGCACGCCGCGCAAGGAAGCCAGTTGCTCGATCGGCTGATGCGTCGGTCCATCTTCGCCGACGCCGATCGAATCGTGCGTGAACACGTAGATCACCGGCACTTCCATGATCGCGGAGAGTCGGATCGGCGGCTTCATGTAATCGCTGAAGATCAGGAACGTCGATCCATACGGCCGCAATCCGGATAGCGCGAGGCCATTGCAGACCGCGCCCATGCCGTGCTCGCGAATGCCGAAATGAAGGTTGCGCCCGTCGTAGCTGTCGTGTTCGAAACTGCCCGCGCCCTCGAACTTGAGGTTCGTCTTGGTCGAAGGCGACAGATCCGCCGAGCCGCCGATCAACCAGGGCAGGCGCGGCGCGATCGCGTTGAGCACCTTGCCCGACGAATCGCGCGTCGCGATGCCCTTTTCGTCCGGCTCGAAGGTGGGAATATCGGCGTCCCAGCCTTCAGGCAGCTTGTTCTGGAGCATCTGCCACGCTTCTTTCGCAAGTTCCGGATTCGACTTCTCGTAGGCGTCGAAGCGCTGCTTCCACTCGGCGTGCAGCTTCTTGCCGCGCGCGCCCATTCCGTCGGCGAAATGCTGCATGACGCCGTCGGGCACGTAAAACTGCTTGTCCTCAGGCCAGCCGTAGAACTTCTTCGCGAGCTTGATTTCGTCCTCGCCGAGCGGCTCGCCGTGCGCGCCGGACGTGTCCTGCTTGTGCGGCGCGCCCCAGCCGATGATGCTCTTCACGACGATCAGCGTCGGCTTGTCGGTGTGGGACTTCGCCTTGTTGATCGCGTCTTCGAGCGCGCTGGCGTCGTTGGCGTCGTCGACGTGCAGCGTGTGCCAGTTGTAGCCGTGAAAGCGCGCTTCGACATCGTCGCTGTACGCGAGGTCCGTGTGACCCTCGATCGTGATGCGGTTGCTGTCGTAGATCCAGATAAGGTTCGACAGTCGCAGATGCCCGGCGAGCGACGCCGCTTCGTGCGACACGCCTTCCATCATGTCGCCGTCGCCGCACAGCGCGTAGACGCGGTAATCGAAGATCGTGTCATTGCCCTTGTTGAAGTGAGCTTCCTTCCAGCGCGCGGCCATCGCCATGCCGACGCTGTTGCCGAGACCTTGCCCGAGCGGGCCGGTCGTCGTTTCGACGCCGGTCGTCATGCGGTATTCCGGGTGGCCCGGCGTCTTGCTGTCGAGTTGCCGGAAATGCTCGATGTCGTCGAGCGAGACCGCGGGCTTGCCGGTCGGCTTGCCGTCCTGGCCGAATTCCTTCACGCCCGCCAGATGCAGCAGCGAATACAGCAGCATCGACGCGTGACCGACCGACAGCACGAAGCGGTCGCGATTCGGCCAGAGCGGCGCGTCGGGATCGTAGCGGAGATGGTTCTGCCAGAGATAGAAGGCGACGGGCGCAAGCGCCATCGGCGTGCCGGGGTGGCCGGAATTGGCCTTTTGCACGGCGTCCATCGAAAGGGTACGGATGGTGTCGATCGTCAGACGATCGAGATCTTTGGCCTGCGGTGTTGCTTGAGACATGAGCGACGACTCCTTTGCAAAGAGCGCGCTGTGGCGAAAGGCGCCGCAGCGGGCAACCAGGACCATCGAGCAAGTGTAGTGCCTTGCAGCCGGCACCGCACGGCGAGTATTGCGAGAGGCGCGCCGTGCCGCATCACTGCGGCACGGCAAACGGATGCGGTTTAAGAAAATGGGCTAAACGCCGCACGAACGTCAATGCTGACACATTCGCGGCCAGCCCATCCGATTCTTCGACAAATCGTTGACCGGACAGGGAATTCAGGGTGCCGGATTCGGCTGGCGTTCGTGCAGTGCTTCGATTTCGGCCAGAATTTCGTCCGACAGTTCCACGTTCACGCTCTCGATGTTCTCCTTCAACTGCGGCATCGACGTCGCGCCGATCAGCGTGCTCGTCGTGAATGGCCGCGTGTTGACGAACGCGAGCGCGAGTTGCGTGGGCGTCAGGCCGTGACGCTTCGCCAGTTCGACATACGACGAGATTGCCGCGACCGCTTGCGGCTTGCTGTAGCGCTGGAAACGCTCGTACAGCGTGATGCGCGCGCCGGCCGGACGTGCGCCGCCTTCGTACTTGCCCGACAGCCAGCCGAACGCGAGCGGCGAATACGCGAGCAGCCCGACGCCTTCCTGGTGCGTGAACTCCGACAGCCCGAGTTCATACGTGCGGTTCACGAGACTGTACGGATTCTGAATGCTGACGATCTTCGGCAGGCCCACTTTCTCTGCCGCGCGCAGGAACTGGGCGACGCCCCACGGCGTTTCGTTCGACACACCCACATAGCGGATCTTGCCCGCCTTCACGATCTCGGCAAGCGCGGCGAGCGTTTCCTCGATCGGCACCGTGTATTCGTCTTCCAGATACGGATAGTTCGGGCGGCCGAAGGTCATCGTGCTGCGGTCGGGCCAGTGCAGCTGATACAGATCGACGTAATCGGTTTGCAGGCGCTTCAGGCTGCCGTCGATGGCCTCGTTCAGGTTCTTGCGATCGAACTGGTTGCCCGCGCCGCGAATGTGCCGCGGATTGTGCGGCTGACGCGCGGGCCCGGCGATCTTCGTCGCCAGCACGATGTCCGCGCGCTTCGCAGCGTTCTTCGCGAGCCACGTACCGATATATTGCTCCGTGCGGCCCTGCGTTTCGGGGCGCGGCGGCACCGGGTACATTTCGGCGGCATCGATCAGATTCACGCCCTGAGCGAGCGCATAGCCGATCTGCTCGTGCGCGTCGCTTTCAGTGTTCTGCTCGCCCCAGGTCATGGTGCCGAGCCCGATCAGACTCACATCGACACCCGAATCACCCAGTTTCCGAAACTTCATTGCTCAGTCCTCTTGTTGGCGTAGTGTTTGCGCGCTGTCGGCGCATTGTCGGAAATGCTGCTTGGCTGGTTTTCCGGCAATCGCAAAAACTACCATAGCCGCGAAAGGTCTGCTCTCGCGGCTAGAATGGCAGGCTTCCAATACGTCAGGCAGGAGCGCGTCACCGATGCCGTCCGCAAGTGTCAGCGAGAACAAAGGCTCGTCGCTCATCGTCATGCTGGTCGCGGCGACCTTCTTCATGGAGAACCTCGACGGCACGATCATCGCCACCGCCTTGCCGCAGATGGCGCGCTCGTTCAGCGTGCATCCCGCCGACATGAGCCTCGGCATCACGGCCTATCTGCTCACGCTCGCGGTCTTCATTCCGATTTCCGGCTGGGCCGCCGACCGCTTCGGGCTGCGTACCGTGTTCGCGAGCGCGATCGCGGTGTTCACGGCGGCATCCGTGCTGTGCGCGACGACCTCGACCCTGCCCGCCTTTGCCGCGGCGCGCGTGCTGCAGGGCATCGGCGGCGCGATGATGGTGCCGGTCGGACGCCTCGCCGTGCTGCGCGCGACGCCCAAGGAAGGGCTGATGCGCGCGATCGCGATCATCACCTGGCCGGGCCTCGTCGCTCCGGTGATCGGCCCGCCGCTCGGCGGTTTCATCACGACCTACTCGTCGTGGCGCTGGATCTTCTATCTGAACGTGCCGCTCGGTCTGATCGGCCTGCTGCTGACGCTGCGCTACATCGGCAACGAACGCGAGGACGCGACGCGCCGCTTCGATCTGCCGGGGTTCGCGCTGTGCGGCATCGCATGCACGACGCTGCTCTACGCGATGGAACTGATCGGCCGCAGCGACGCCGACTGGACCCTGGTCGGCGTGCTGGTCGCCGTGGGCGGGGTGTCGGGTATCGCGTCGTACTGGCATCTGCGGCGCGCGGCGCAGCCGGTCGTCGATGTGTCGGCGCTGAAGGTGAAGACGTTCGCCGTATCGATGACCGGCGGGTCGCTCTTTCGCATCGCGATCAGCGCGGCGCCGTTCCTGTTGCCGCTGATGTTCCAGGTCGGCTTCGGCATGAACGCGTTCGAATCCGGCCTGCTCACGCTTGCCGTGTTCGCCGGCAATCTGTCGATGAAGCTCGTCACCACGCCCGTGATGCGCCAGTTCGGCTTCCGGTCGGTGCTGATCGTGAACGGCGTGCTCGCCGCCTTGTCGCTCGCCGCGATGAGCCTGCTCACGCCGACGACGCCCAAACTCCTGATCGTCGTCGTGCTGTTTTTGAGCGGTCTGTCGCGTTCGTTGCAGTTCACGGCGCTGAACACGCTGAGCTTCGCCGACGTGCCGAAAGCGCAGATGAGCGGCGCGTCGGCGCTGTCCAGCACGCTCTTTCAGATGACGATGGGCATCGGCGTTGCGATCGGGGCGATCGCGCTGCGCATCGGCGAGTGGTTCCACGGGCACGATGCGCATTCGATCGGGCCGGAGGATTTCAGCGTCGCGTTTCTGATCGTCGCGTTGGTGGGGCTGGTCGGCGTGGTGGATCTGTTCGGGCTCGCGAAGGACGCGGGGGCGCTGGTTTCGGGGCATGGGAAGCGGAAGGCGTGACGATTTCATGACGCAAAGGCTCAAGCCTTCGCCTCGCCTGCCGTAATTCCCCGTATGAACTCCCACACCCTCGACGCCCTCTCCGCCCTGACCGAAACGGTCGCCGCCATCCGCCACGCGCGTGGCCTCAAGAATCCGCACGATTTTCCGGAAGGCTCGCCCGACCGCCAGCGCGTCGCCGACGCCTTCGCCGACGACTTCCTGCGCGCGCTCGACGCCGAGCCGAGCATCGGCGCGTGGTGGCCCATTTGACGAATCCGGCACGTCATCTCACCGTCACATCGGCAACGCCGCCGTATCGATTACAACGATCCGCGTAAGCCGGTTTCCCGAATCGACATCTTCTGAGTCAAGTTTTGCTATTTGGCGAAACGTTTGCGCGCGGCCATCAAGTCGCGCTCACGCGCGCCGACAACTCGCATATAGCCATGACTCAATCAGGAGATGCCAGTGAAGTGGGTAGCGTCACTTTTTGCCATCGTCGTCGCAGTCGCCGTGACCGGCTGCGCGCCGATGCCCGCGGCCAGCACGGCCCAGATCGATAAGCCGGCGGCGCCCGCCGAGATCGTCCGTTTCGAGATTCCCGCCGACGCGCTCGGCGCGCGCGATCCGCAACTCACCGCGATCCTCGCGAAAGCCGGTGCGCTCGCGGCCGCGCAAAAGCAGCCGACGACCATCCTCGTCACGGCGCTCGCGCAAGACTTCCCCTATCTAAATCAGGCGATCTGGAAAGGCGTGCCGGCCCGCCACACGGTCAGGCTCAGCCTGGAAAACCTCACCGCCGGCGCGCGACAGCCCTACAGCGTCGCCATCAAGCCGACTCAGGGAGGCTGACGCCATGCGCCCAATGCTCATTCTTTGCGCCGGCATGCTCGTCATGTCGAGCGCCTTTGCCGGTCCGCTCGACGTGAGCGCGCCCGCGTCCGTGCAGACGCTCGCCGCGCTCGGCCCCGCCGTGCAGAAGGTTTATCCGCCGCTGCCCACGCTGGCGATGCTGCCGCCAGCAAGCGACGACGACGATGCGCCCGTCAGGACCGCGAGCAAGAAAGGCAAGAAGCCGCGCCGTGTCGCCGATTGCAAATGCAATGGCCCGGAGCCGCGCCTCGTGGTGTCCGACGAATCGCGCACGTATCTGAAGGACGTCGAACGCCGTATCGACACCGCGCTCGCGCAGTAAGCCGCCCCTCGTTCATTTCCCGAAGGAGCCACGCTTCATGTTCCGTTTCACTCATGTCGCGCGCGCCGCCTGCGCGCTGCTCGTCGCGTCGCTCGCGGCAAGCCCCGCTCTCGCCGACGATTGCTTCGAGCAGGCCGCCGCCTATCAGGGCGTCAACCCGCTCGTGCTGCGCGCCGTCGCATGGCGCGAATCGAAAGGCGATGCCGCCGCGATCAATCGCAATCTCAACGGCTCGATGGATGTCGGCCAGTTGCAGATCAACTCGATTCATTTCCCGGATCTGGCGCGCCACGGCATACCGCATCGCGCGCTCACTGATCCGTGTGTCAACGTGTTCGTCGCCGCGTGGCTGCTGAAGCAGAAGATGGTGAAGTACGGCAATACGTGGCGCGCGGTCGGCGCGTATCACTCGGAATCGCCGAAATATCGCGATGCCTACGCGCGCAGCATCCAGCAGATCCTCGTCAGTTGGGGCGAACTGCAGCCGACGATGCGCTAACGCCTCAGCCAGTCGAGCCAGCCGAGCGCGATAGCCGCGTTGACGATCACGCCCAGCGTCGCCGCGAGCGCGGCGATCATGGTCCAGAAAGCGGAGCGGCGCGACGCCTGCGCGGAATCGCGGGCGAGCTGCGCCGCATCGTTCGCCGATGTCACCGACGCGAACATCGCGCGAAACTGCTCGTCCTGACGCGACGCCTCCTTGCGTCGCAGCCACGCGCGCTTGAATGGCGCTTCGGGATCGGTGTCGTCGGACTCGTCGAGGTCCGCGCGAATCGATGTTTCTCCCACCGCTTCGTAACGACGATAGCGCGCTTCGCGGGCCGCATGTGCATCGTTTCGTTCTTCGCTTTCACTCATTCCGATGACCCGTATGTCGTGGCCTTCGGCGATTGTGCGCCTGCTCCATGCGAATTGCGTTCACGATGCGCGGCCCGCGCGCCGGTCAAAGCTGGCTCATGCCGCCGTCGATGATGATCTCCGTGCCGACGATGAAACCCGATTCCGTCGATGCCAGATGCAGCACCGTCGCCGCGACTTCGCTCGACTTGCCGAAGCGACCGAGTGGAATCTGGCTTTGCAGTTGCGCGGCGGCTTCATCGACGAGGCCGAGCTTGCCGTGCAGCGGCGTCGCGACCGGACCGGGGCTCACGACATTCACGCGCGCGCCGCGCGGCAGCAGTTCCGCCGATAGCGTCTTCGCGAGCGACACGAGCGCCGCCTTGCTCGCCGCATACACCGACGACGTCGGCATGCCGATATGCGCGTTGATCGAACCGTTCAGCACGATGGATGCGTCCTGGTTCAGCAGCGGCACGAGCGACTGGATCTGGAAATACGGACCCTTGACGTTGACCGCGAAGGTTTCGTCCCACGCCTTTTCGTCGATGGCGGTGAACGGCGCGAACGTGCCGACGCCCGCATTCACGAACACCGCATCGAGGCGGATGTTCGCATCGGCGAGACGCTGCGCGAGTTCGCGCGCCGCGGCGACCGTACCCGCCACATTGCGGATCGCGATGGCGTTCTCGCCGAGCGTGGCGCGTGCGGTTGCGAGCGCGCTTTCGTCGCGGCCCGTGATGACGACCCGCGCGCCTTCCGCGGCGAATGCCTGCGCCGCCGCGAGACCAATGCCGCTGTTGCCGCCGGTGACCAGAACTGTCTTGCCTTCGAAGCGATTCATGGCGTTCTCCTTGTGTGAACGTTGATCAGTGTGAAGCCATTATGGACGGCGCTTGACGCGCTGCCGTACGATGCCTTTGGCGCACTCGTTCGATATTGTCGAACATGTTTTCGTCTGCGTGATCGTGCGTTATGTGTCCCACACATCTCCTTGAACCGTGCGCGCGCGACGCCTAAAGTTACGCCGTCCTTCCCGCTCGCTTACACCTGCTCCATTTCGTCGTACTTTCGACAGGAGGCGCACCATGCAAGACGCGCGAGGCAATATCGACGGTCAGCCGAATCCGGAACGGCTGCTGCAAATGGGCATGGCGTTCTGGGCGTCGAAAGCTATGCTTTCGGCCGTCGAGCTTGGCGTATTCACGCAACTGGCGACCGGTCCGCAACCGGCAGAGGATCTCACGCGGGCGCTCGGACTGCATCCGCGCGCCGCGCTCGATTTTCTCGACACGCTCGTCGCGCTCGGTCTGCTCACGCGCGATGGCGGCCGCTACGCGAACGCAGGCGACGCCGACATCTTTCTCGATCGCAACAAGCCGACGTATGTCGGCGGACTGCTGGAGATGGCGAACGCGCGGCTGTACCCGTTCTGGGGGTCGCTCACCGAGGCGCTGCGCAGCGGTCTGCCGCAGAACGAATCGAAGCACGGCGGCAATCTCTTCGACACGCTCTACAGCGACCCGGCGCGCCTGCGGGGTTTTCTGCACGCGATGAGCGGCGTGAGCATGGGCGCGGCGCGGGCGATTGCGCGGCAGTTTCCGTGGGGCGAGTACCGCACGTTCATCGATATCGGCGCGGCGCAGGGCGCGCTGCCGGTGCAGGTCGCGCTCGCGCATCCGCATCTGACGGGCGGCGGCTTCGATCTGCCGGTCGTCGGTCCGATCTTCGACGAATACATCGCCGCGAACGGTCTGCAAGACCGGCTGCGTTTTTATCCGGGCGATTTCTTCAAGGAGCCGTGCCCGTCCGCCGATGTGCTCGTGATGGGTCACATCCTGCACGACTGGAATCTGACGCAGAAGCTCGAACTGCTCGCGAAATGTCACGCGGCATTGCCGCCGGGCGGCTGCCTCATCGTGTACGACGCGATCATCGACGACGAGCGTCGCCAGAACGCGTTCGGCCTGCTGATGAGCCTCAACATGCTGATCGAGACGCCGGGCGGCTTCGACTACACCGGCGCGCAGTGCTGCGCGTGGATGAAGGAAGCGGGCTTCTCAGCGGCGCGCGTCGAGCCGCTGGTCGGACCGGATTCGATGGTGATCGCGACGAAATGAACCGTCGCGTGCCGCGCGCCGTGACGCTTCGTCAGTGGTCGTTCGACATGCCTTTCAGGCGGTCGTTGCCCGCATCGCGAGCCGCATCTGAAGTGGAGAAATTTTCTTCGGAGACGATGGCGCGCTTGACCTCGCGCGCCGTGAAATCGACGAGCGTGATGACCCAGATGAAGCCGCCCGCCTGTTCCGCGGTCTGCACGAAAGCGCGCAGGTTGCCTTCATTCGACGATGCCATACCGACCTCCTCGTTCATATTGATGCGCCCTGCCGTGCCGCGCGCTGCGTGGCGACGGGCGTTGCGATGCGTCGGCTGAACGGGCGCGAGCGGGCGGCAGCCGGCCGCCGTGATCAGGCCTCGAAGTCGAGACCGCCGAAGAGCACCGACCGCTCCGCCTGCGAGCGCGTCGTGAGATCGACGTCGCGCGCGCCCTGCCAGGCATCGAGCTTGGCGCCGATCGCATCGAGGTATCGCACGAAACGGGCCTCGCCGCCAGCGCCCAGCAGGCGTTCGATTTCCTCGTCGTCCCAGGTCAGAAATACATTCATTGGATACGCATAGCCGCGCCGTTGGTCATCGCCTTCGTGTGGTGCGCGCTCGGCGCTGACATGCAGGCGCGTCGGCACGTGCGGACTTTCGTACGGCAGGACTTCGACACGCACGCCATGCCCGACGACGCGCGTCACGCGTTCGACGATGCGCGGCATGAACTCGGTTTCGAACCGGTGCGCCTGTTGCCGATTCAACGCTGATCTCCGCGAGCGCCCTTCGTTTGCGACGGGTTCAGACGGGCGGCAGGTCTTCGAGCGACTTCTCGATCTGACCGTCCTGCACGCGCGCCTCGATGCCGATATGCCCGTTCGCAAACGGCATCGCGATGACTTTCGGGCCGAGAAAGGCACGGCCGCCGAGTATGAAGAGCGTGCGGACTTCCTTGCCGCTCTTGATGGCGTCCACGACCTGCTGGACATCCACGATGGTGGTGGGCGCGGCCCAGTCGTTCGTGGCTGGATCGAAACTGCCCCAGCGCACGCTGGTCACGCGGTCGTTGACCCAGCGCACACCGTCGATCGCCAAAGTAGCCATGTCTGCCTCCGATGCCGTCGTTGGGGGTGGTTTGGAAATCCTAGCATGGTGACGCGATAGGGGTGAACGTTTGCGACGCCCCGCGCGAGCGAACGGCACGACCGAACTGCCGCGCTGCGGTAAAATCGCGGATTCCCCTTCAGATTCAAGGCGGTTCGCCCGAAAGCGCGGCCGCTGTCGCCCATGACAGCCGTATCGAAGATCAGCCCTCGCCGCGTATCCGTCGCACCGATGATGGATTGGACCGACCGCCATTGCCGGTCCCTGCATCGCCTCGTGTCGCGTCATGCGTGGCTCTACACGGAAATGGTGACGACCGGCGCGCTGCTGTACGGCGACGTCGCGCGCCATCTCGCGTTCACGCCCGCCGAAGCGCCCGTCGCGCTGCAGCTCGGCGGCAGCGAGCCGGCCGATCTCGCGAAAAGCGCGAAGCTCGGCGAGCAATGGGGCTACGACGAAATCAACCTGAATTGCGGATGCCCGTCCGAGCGCGTGCAGCGCGGCGCATTCGGCGCGTGCCTGATGAAGGAGCCGCAGCTCGTCGCGGACTGCGTGAAGGCGATGCGCGATGCCGTCTCGGTTCCGGTGACGGTCAAGCATCGCATCGGCGTCGATACGGTCGAGAACTACGAGTTCGTGCGCGATTTCGTCGGCACCATCGCCGATGCCGGCTGCGAGGTGTTCATCGTGCATGCGCGCAACGCCATCCTCAAAGGCCTGAGCCCGAAGGAGAACCGGGAGATTCCACCGCTCAAGTACGAGTATGCGTATCGCCTGAAGCGCGACTTCCCGCATCTGGAGATTTCGATCAACGGTGGCATCAAGACACTGGATGAGGTCGAGGAGCATCTGAAGCATGTCGACGGCGTGATGCTGGGACGCGAGGCTTATCACAATCCGTACGTGCTCGCGGGCGTCGACACGCGCTTCTATGGCGCGGACACGCCGGTGCTTTCGCGTGAGGAAATCGAGGCGGGACTGATCGGCTATGCGCGTAATGAACTCGCGCGTGGCACGTATCTCGGCGCGGTCACGCGGCATGCGCTCGGACTTTATCGCGGGGTCGCGGGCGCGCGCGGATGGCGTCGTGTGCTGTCCGACAGTCGCCGTCTCGCAAAGGGCGATCTGACGATTTTCGACGAGGCGCGCGCTCATCTCTGCGAGGCCGCGGAAGCGATCGAATCCTGAGGCGCGTGTGGTGGGAAAAAGATGCTCAAAGGGACTAGGCAAGCGCAATCTTTGTTCGTATAATCTCGCTTCTTGATTGCTACGGCAGGTCTGAAGCAGTCAAGGTCGAAGTAACAGTGGTGGCTGTAGCTCAGTTGGTAGAGTCCAGGATTGTGATTCCTGTCGTCGTGGGTTCGAGTCCCATCAGCCACCCCAAAACTCCTCCTGCACCATCCCCCTCGCTATCCCTCTATTCCGAGATAGTGATTTTCAGGCTGAAAATCACCATGTTGGAATGCCGATTCTTTCATCATATTCCTGTCTGTATCTCAAAACGCTCGCGTCCTGAAGACGAAAATCGCGCGGGTGCTCGCGGATGGGACCGCAGTCAATTCTGTTCTGTGAAACTGGCACATCCTTCGATGGCGTGTGCGATAAGCCTAGATGGATCGACGCATTCAAAAATGCTTTGATTAGGGGAATCTAGGAATTGTCGTATTAAGAATATTTGACGGCTGAACACATAATATCAGGATGCCCGACCTCGAAAAGGCCTGCGCTCCTCGGTCACGCTCGGCCTCTCGTTATCGGTGCCAACGACGCCCGACTTAATATTCGCGTACTTCAGATCAGCCTTTGCACGTCTATTACGAATGATTCAAAATCTGAGGAAAAGCTATACCACGTTTTAGTGAGGCGGACGATATTGTTCGCGCTGACGCATCGAGCACGATTTTTCTAAAATATCGTTAAGAGACAATTATCTACTATTGGTTTGGCTTAATTTTAACTTTAATTAATGTCAAAGAGGGCTGCGCTGATATGAAAAATATGTCGAAAACAAGGAAGGCGTGGATAAACGCATTCTGGATTGTCTTGTCAGCGAGCTCCCCTGCCATTATCGGCGAAGGATATAAGTGGAAACAACTGCTGTTATCAATATGCACCACATGCACTCTTTGCATGCCTTTCCTTACATTCTTCTGGTCGCGCCCCTATCAAGGACATATTCCGTCGGATGAGCACCTTCTGGCGATAAGGGGATCATTGTTATACGAATCTGAGACCCAAGGACCCAATCACCCACTCATTGCACGTATCGTCGACGAAAACGGCAAGAGTTTCATCTTGCAGGATGCCATGGGCCTGGAACAGATACGTGAATGGGAACGGCAGACCGGGGCGATAAGCATCTATGCGGAAGGTTTTCTCTTATGCGACGGCGCTGGTCTGTTCTGGCCCACATACATCATTACTAGTGACGGAAAAGCGATCGCTACTCGTGCAGAGCAAAAGGAAAAGCTGGAGAAGTCTCGGGCATACATTAAGCAGGCACTGTTTGCGTACCTCCTTATGATGCCGTTTTGGATGATTTCCTTGAAGCACATCCACAACGTTAAGAAACACATTGGAGCCTAAAATGAGTACGGTAACAACCGAGCAAGGTGCGGCAGCACTCACCAACTTCCTTATAGGTGGCACAACGAGTTTTGGAGACGCATCCAATTCCGTATGGCAGGCGCTTTCAGCGCAATCCACCTACGACAAAGCTATCAACGTTATGGCGGCGACTGCGGACATTGGCGGTGTGGGTGCGGGAACCTGGCAAATGGTGCAACAATTTGCGACAGATTCCACGGAAGCCGGAGCCTTGGCTGGCGCCATTGGCTCAAAGGCGACCCAATTGGGAGTCGCAGCAAGCGCGGGATCCATCACGGGAACCGTGTACCGAACGGGGTTCGGAAGCGTGACAGCGAGCCAGCTCGATGCATTCGCCGCCACCTTGCTGGCTGCTGGAGCAACCGTAGCCGCGCCTTCAACGGCGATTGTTCTAGGCACGCTTTCAGCTGTGATGACAGCATTCAGTTGGTCAAAGCAAGCAAATGACTCAACGGTATCGAATGCATTTAACTCCATTCAAGGTACGATTTCGAGTTTCTTCAGCCGGTTGTCAGCGTCCGACAAAGCAACCTTTGAATCGTCGCTATCCAGCAGTATAAATAGCGTGCTGAACGGTGGCATGATGATTCCGCAGGTAGATGGCTCAGGACAAATTGTCGGATACGGTGTGGATGTACCGGTGAGCATCGTTGCGCAATCGGACGGTAGCACGCTGTATACGTTCGCTTCCGGTATGACCTACCAAGCCGGAGCAAAAGCGATGACAGGTACGCTGCAGGGGGCGGTCGGAGAGATGGAGAACATCTGGACCATTCCGCAGGTTAGCGGATCGCTGAGTTTGCTTGCCGATGGCGACTACAGCTACGCCTTTACGGACTCGAACAAGAACAGGGTTGCAGAGGTCTACATCGCCGGGTCCGGAGAGGCTTGGTCGGTATCGGGTGGCAGCGCAACATTTATCAACGAAATTGGTTCCAACAACCAGTTAAACGTCGAGTCGGCCAGTTACATCGGGATTCAAGGCAGTGGAAACATCACGAAGGCTGGGAATAGCACGATTAACTTCGCCGGTAACGGACTGACTACGGTTAACGGCTCGGGCAATCGAATCACAACCGGTTATGGAAGCAGTCTTACCGTCAACGGAAATAACGATTACGCTACATTTCTCGGCGGAAACGGTTCAGTCACCTTGTTCGGCCTAAACAACTCGGTTAGCGCGTCGGGGAACTACGTTTATGGACACGACAACGCGACCTTCTCCCTTAACGGGTCTGGCAACTTCGTGACGAACGGCAACGGCAGCAATACGATAATCGCCGGCGACAATAATAATTTGGCATATATTGGTAACAGCGGTTCCGTTGATCTGAGTGGCCACAACAATGTCGTCAACGGTTCCAGCGCCTATATCTATGGGCATAACGGCGTCACCTTCACGATCAACGGTTCCGGCGATACACTCACCAACGGTGACAATAGCAGCACGTTCATCAACGGCAGCAATAACAACCTGGCATACATCGGTAGCAGCGGCTCCGTTGACTTGCGCGGCCAAAGCAATGTCATAACTGGTTCCAGCGATTTTATATATGGACACAATGGTGTCACCTTTACGGTCAACGGCTCTCGCGACACGATCACCAACGGGGATAGCAGCGACACGATCGTCAACGGCAGTAATAATAATCTGGCATATATCGGTGGCGGCGCCTCCGTTGACTTGCACGGTCAGAGCAATGTGGTCAACGGTTCCGGCGACTATATCTATGGACACAACGGGGTGACCTTCACGGTAAATGGTTCCGGTAATAGTGTTACGAACGGAGATAACAGTAGCACGATTATAAACGGAAATAACAATAATCTATCTTGGATTGGCAATAGTGGCTCTGTTTCCCTTTTCGGCATGAACAATGCGGTCACGGGTTCGGCCGACTACATTTATGGGCACGACAATACTAACTTCTTTGTAAGCGGATCTGGGAACACCATTACGAACGGGAGTGGTAGCACTACCTCCGTAAACGGAAATAATAACAATCTTGCGTACGTCGGCGGCGGAAGCTCCGTTGCCCTTTTTGGTATCGATAACATCATTAACCAGGCCGATGGTGTGCTCAACCTCGGCAGTGGGTCAAGCGCGGTCGTTATTGGTTCGAATGACCGCGTCAATACCAGTATTAACTGTGCGCTTTCGCAGAGTGGCGACAACAATGTCCTGACATTGGGTTCAGGCAGTTCGCTTTTCGATAACGGCATCAACAATTCCATTAACGCTTCCGGATGTGAAATCGCAATTGGTAGCGTGAATCGAAATTGCACCGTCTACATCAATGGCGATAACAACTACATTGACGCGTCTGCAGTTTCTGATTTTATTCATACAAATATCGTTATTAGCGGCTCTAACAACTACATAGTAGCTGAGGCCATCACGATTCATTCCAATGGAAGTAACAATAAGGTATATGGTGGTTACAACAATGCGTTTAACACATTGCCTGCGGGGTCATCGCCCTCGTTTCCGACAATTTTCCCTCATATACCTGTGAGTCCAGGCGGAAGCGGGTTTGATAACGACAATTTTGACGATGTCTACACATACCCGGTCGAAACACCACCGATCAACGTGACGCCGATATATGGCGCAACAGCGCAGAACAGCGTTACAAGCACAATCGACCTTCAAACCAGCATTCTTATCGAAAATATGGCTGTTTTCGGACCGAATTCAGCGGGAAGCACAGCTTTCATCACCGCTGCGCAGCAAGAGCCGCAGACCATGCTCGCCTTCGGCGTACGTTGATCTTATGTCTCGTCCTTCTCCTGCCCGTAATTGAATAGTTGCGGCAGGTGTTCTTTTTACAATTGGTCCGGCCTGACCAATTCATTCAGCGCGGCGCTAGCCCTCAAGCCATAACGACCACCATGGTGCAGCGATTGAGCAGAGCGAACAGAAAAAGAGCGCAGAAAAGCCACAGCTTTCTGAGGAGAATGCGCAGGTTATGGCCAGCGCCGCACAGGACGGCGTGAATCTCATCACAGAGGGCGCCTTTGAGCCAGTTCCGATCGAGTCTGCCGTTGGCCTTCGTGTGACCAATGGCTGACTCGATCGCGATTCGTCGTCGGGTTTATCGCACGCAGTCCGCGCGCGTGATACTGTGCCGCAATTCCGGGCGGTAAATCTTCACACTCTCAACGGCAGCACCCTTATCGCCCCCAAACCACGATCTCGACTTCGGGCTTCACGTCGCTCAAAATCGCTGCTTGCTACAAAGCTTCGGGCAGTGTGTGACCGCCGTATGGGTTGCCCAGCGTTGAGTGCGCACCTGCTAGCCCCCCCTCTTTGTGGGTCGTCGTGATCGACACTTTTGCACAGAATGCGTAGAGTGTGCCGGCTTTGCCTTTCGCTAATCATTCGACTTTCTGGCGCATGCAATGCGTACAGCTTGTTCTTGTCTTTCTGCGTTTGCGACAAGATTCGCCAGGTGCGTCCGATCAACTCTTGCAGCGCGCCGTTCCCAGTGTCGGCAGCTGAATCGACCTGACGCTCGACGTCACGCATGACTCGGCCATCCCGAGAGCGCAACGTAACAACGCTTTCCTCATTCGCGTGCATTGCCTAGGGTGCGCTTAGCCGCCAATTTGGCCGGCTAGGAGCGGGGCCTCGCGATTGTAGTTCCACCGCAATTTCAATCCGCAACAGATCAGAAACGCGCGTGCTGCGCTCTCAATCCCGCTTCAGTGCTGCTTCGGCAAGGTCGATCAGGAAAGCCCGCCTGAATCTCATGTAAAATCGTGCATCTGCATTTCGTAGCCTCGATGCGCCGCACATGAAAGACGATAACAAAAATGCTGAAATTGAAGGGCTGCGTGGCATTGCGGCGCTCTTCGTCTTATACAATCACATCCCGTTCGCAGCGGTGGCCTTGAATTCGAAATACCCCGCACTTTTTGGCTTCGTCGCGGGCAGCCAGCGCTTTTATATCCCTGGGCATTTCGGGTCGCTCGGCGTGCAACTGTTTTTCTGTATTACAGGTTATCTGTTCTGGAAGAGAGTCGTAGTTTCTGGAAAACCGACTGATTGGGCACAGTTCTATCGGAATCGATTCCTGCGACTCGCTCCTGCCTACATTCTCTTTGCAACGTTGATGATGCTCACATTGAGCGTGATCGATGGTTTCGAGAAACGCGTATCGACGCTCGAACTTGCACACGATATATTTGCACAGCTGGCTTTAGGCATCGTGCAGCAGCGTCGCTTCAATGGAATCGATACGACGATGTTCAACACCGTTACCTGGACGCTCGCATACGAATGGGGATTCTATGTGCTTTTACCCCTGCTCGCCGGCTTGAGAGCCAGACGATGGACAACCGCGGTGGCGCTCGCAGTTCTCGTAATGACGATATTCATTTACGACGCGCGATTGTACTTGTTACTCTTTTTTCTGTCAGGAGCCATCGCTGCGGAACTTCGCCTCAATGTCCGATCCCGTCCCCTGCTGGGTTCGTTGGCATTCTGCGCCCTTGCACTGGCGGACGTCGTATTTCCCAAAGAAGTGATTGCAACCAAAATTTCCGCGGTTGCAGGAATTAGTCCGTTTGCAGACGTGACCGTTATTTTGGTTCAATGGGTAATCGTGAGCGCGGCGTTTTTTGTCGCTATCAAAACCAAACCCTATGTACTGCGCCTCCGACCATTAATGATGCTCGGAACGATCAGCTACAGTTTGTACCTGCTTCATCTAACGGTGCTGCAGATCTCTATTCGAATAGCGGATAAGTTTGAACCGATCTCGCAATGGAGCATCGCGCATTTCTGGCACTGGGCCATCATTGCGACAATCTGTTCGATCGGCGCCGCAGCTATTTCCTACGCGTTCGTTGAGCGCCCCTTCCTGCATCGAAGGCGGAACGAACGACGTTCCGCGCTGGCAAGTCAGGGACTGTGAGCTTTGATGCTCTTCATGTTCCATCATTAACCCCACAGAGGATTCGTGCGAAAGCCCCGTCATCCGACTGGGCTTTTTGCTCTCCCGGATCCGCCTCGGGCACGCGTCATGCACATCGAAGGTCTCCCCTTCGCGAAAGACCGATCATGACCCGACCTCCCCTCGCGATAGCCATCCTCCTTCTCGTCGCGTCTTTCGCAACTCAAGCCCAGACCGCGCGCCCCGACGACAACGCATCGATGGTCAAGCCGCCGGGCGCACCCGGCGCGCCGTCGGCGAGCGCCACGCGTCCCGACAACCCCGACAACATGCCCGTGAAGCGTCCCAACCCGCCGCCGAACAGCGATCGCATGCTGCATCACAGCCCCGCGAGCGACGCAATCGCAAAATAGTCGCAATCGCCCGGAACCGGCTTGGAAGCGCGCGCGACGCCACTATAATGGCGCTCTTCACGATAATCGGAGAGAACCGCGCCTCAAGGCTCCAGGCGGTCTAGCCAATGCAAAAAGTCATTCTGCCGTTCGTTTCCGGTTTTCTTGCCGCGCTCTTCTTTCGCGAATCCACTCTGGCGCTGCTGCACGCTGCGGGTCTCGTCGATCCGGCCGGCTATTCCATCGCGCCGTTCCTGCCGCTCGGCATTCCCGAATTCATCGCCAATGCGCTATGGAGTTCGATCTTCGGCGTGTTGATGGCGTGGCTGCTGCGCGTCGCGCCCGATCGCAGCGCGCCGTGGATCGGCGCACTCGTGTTCGGCGGCATCGTGCTGACGGCCGTGGGCGTGTTCGTGATCGATCCGGCGCGCGGCATCTGGCCGAGCGGCAACATGCTGCCGCGCCTCGCGCCGAACTTCATCGCCAACGCGATCTGGGGCTGGGGCGCGCTCGTTTTCATGCGCGCGTTCATGGCGGGCAGCGAAACGCGCTGAGCCGGCGCACAAATGAAAAGCGGCCCGCGCGGGCCGCTTCTCTCACAGCTTCAGTCCTTCAACAGCCGTAGCGGATGCGACGCGGGCGTCCACGCGCTCTCGAACATGCGATCCACATCGGCAGCGTTCACGTCTTCAACGCGCGCGATCTTCCATTGCGGCTCGTTGTCCTTGTCGACGATGCGCGCGCGGATGCCTTCCAGCACGTCGCCGCGCGCGAACATCGTGCGCGTGAGGTCGAGATCGCGGCGCAGCGTCTCGGCCATCGTCGAGAACTTCGCGCGATCGACCTGCTGCAGCGCCACATCGACGGAAAGCGGCGAGCGTTCACGCAGTTCGGCGGCCGTGCGCTTCGCCCAGTCGTTGCCGGTGTCCGCCTCGCGCTCCAGCGATGCCAGGATCGACGCGCCGTTGCCCGCCGCGAAGTGCTTGTCGATCATCGTGCGCGCATCGGCGAGTTCGCTCCTCTCGGGAATCGGCGCGACCTTGTACTTCGTGGTTTCGTTCTGCACGAAGCGGATGATCTCCACGCCATCCAGAAAGCGCTGGTGCCTCAGCGACTCGACAAGCCCCGGCAGCGCGCCATCGTCGAGATAGGCGTCGGCCATGCGGGCATAGAGCGCGTCAGCGGCGGCGAGACTCGCGCCGGTCGCCGCGAGATAACGGCCGATCGCGCCCGGCGTGCGCGCAAGAAACCAGCTCACGCCGACATCGGGAAACAGCCCGATGCGCGTCTCGGGCATCGCCATCCTGGTCGTCTGCGTGACGATGCGCAGCCCGCCCGTATGATGCGCGCCCTGCGAAATGCCCATGCCGCCGCCCATCACGACGCCATTCACGACTGCGACGTAAGGCTTCGGGAACGTGAAGATCGCGTGGTTGAGCTTGTATTCATCGGTGAAAAACGCGTCGATCGCCTCGCGTTCGCCGGCTTTCGCGGACTCGTACAGGAAGCGGATGTCCCCGCCCGCGCAGAACGCGCGCACGTGCGGGCTATAGACGACGACCGCGCGGATCGCCTGATCGTGGCGCCACGCGCGCAATGCCTCGCTGATCGCGCGCAGCATCGGCGCGGTCAACGCGTTGAGTGCCTTCGGACGATCGAGCGCAATGAAGCCGATGCCGTTGGCGGTGTCGATACGGATGTCTTCGGTGGTCATCGTGTTGAAGTGTCGGGTCGATTCGCACAAGTGAATCGGGATTCGGTTCCGTTGACCGGCGCAAACCACGCATCGAGCGACAACTCGACGAGCGTCGCGACCGGCGTCTCGGGCAAGGACGCGCCGTTCAGTTTCAGCGCGACGATGCCATGCAGATTTGCCCACAGCCCTTCCGCACACGCGAGCGGCGCGGCGCGAGGCGGCAGCCGGTCGGCCGCGCGCAACTCGACGTACGCATCCGCGATCAGCGAAAGCGCCGCCGCACCGGACTCCGCCGCCTGGCCGCTCGCCGTGGCATCGGTGCCTGCGTCGGCGAAACCTGCGGGCTCCATGAACATCATGAACATCAGCCGATACGTCTCGGGCTCGGCCAGCCCGAATTCGACATACGCGCGCGCCATTGCGTTCAGTCGCGCGGCCGGGTCGACGATAGTCGTGTGCGCGAGGAACGCTTCGCGCAAACGCGCGTGCCCTTCCGTGCGCAACGCCCGGGCGATCTCGCCACGGCTCCTGAAATGAAGATAGAGCGCGGCGGGAGAATAGTCGATCGCCTCGGCGAGCTTTCTCATCGAGAGCGATGCGAACCCTTCGCGCTTCACGATTTCACGCGATACCTCGAGTATGCGCTCGCGCAGCGCCTGACGCTGCTCGCGTCTTTGCTCGGTGCGCCGCGCTTGCGGCCCCGTCCGAGGCATTGTCGGCACCGCCTCTTTCGAAGTCAATTCGCGGCGCGGGCGCGCCCGCTCAGACGATCATCTTGCCGTCGTCGTCCCGACGCGATGCCGCGCGATACAGCGGCTCGTCCGAGTCTCGCAGCACGACCGAAGCGAACACGATGCACAACGCAAGAATCAGCACACCAACGGCTGCCCAGATGAGCCATAGCGCATTGGACTCGACAAGTGAGTGAAGAAAGGAATGAAGCATGACGACCCCGCGCGATTTTTATATTTGGTTGCTCAGCCAGCGCAAGCCGTTGAGCAAGTAGTGTGCCGAGCGAATCGCATCGCGTGCGGCATAAAGCGATGGTACTCCGTTGCAGGGTCACGCGGAAGGAGGCGCAACGCATCTCGCGCCGATAAAAGCGATGGCGCGATGCAGGTCTTACATCGCGCCGTGTAAGAGCGAAGGCTGTGTCAGGCGGTGACGCGCCCCGGCGGAAAGTGTCCGCTTTTCAGAAGCACCGGCATGCCGTTGGTCACGCGCAGATGCTCGCGCGCGACTTCCTCGATGCGCGGGCGGCCCGCATCGAACGCGCCGATCCAGCCGGCGCTGTCATAGCTTTGCGCGCCGAAGTGATCTTCCAGCGCTTCGACCGATATGGCGCACGGTACGCGCCGGCCATCGACGATCGCGGCAAACTCGACGGTCAGGTTGGCATCGCGGTAATCGGGCGCGTCCGGGAGGAATCGAATATTCATGATTGTCTCGTTGCTGGGGCGTGGCGGCCGATGTACGAAGCATCCAGCCGGGACCGACGCGAAGACGTTCAAGCGCTCCATCGCTCCATTCGATGCGAGCCGCTTGCTGCCATGCAAACGATCGCACGAATCGATTCGGCGATTATGGTACTCGCGCTCGCGCCGCGTGGTCCAGCGCCGCGTTCAGGCGGCGAGCACGGTTTCATCGACATCCACGACGAGCAGCGAACTCGCCCGTGGATCGGCATAGTTGAAGTCGAGCAGCCGGCTCATCTCGCGCACGCGTTCGCATACTCGCTGGCGAGCTTGCTCGGACAGATGCGGATAATCGCGCAGCACCAGCGCGTCGAAGCGATAGTGCACACCCCACGCGATGTTGCCGGGATGATTCGCCACGCCGCCCGTGCGCCAGCTGACGAACAGCGCAGGTGACGCCTCCAGACCGATTTCCGCGACATCCGCGCCGCTCGGAAAAAGGTCGATCAGGCAATTCGCGACGTCGTACAGCACGGTGTGCCGAAGATGGACGGGGCGCATCACGTCGAGTGCAGCAAGCGGTCGATATACTCGCGCGCGGCTTGCTCCACATGCGCGAGCGCTTCGCCTTCGGTCACAAAGCGGCGCTCGGGTCCGAGATCGACGAGCGCCTCGAAGCGATGCACGTCGTCCGGGCCGCCGCGCGCGAGACTCACCGAGCCGACGTAGATCGGCGCGTTGTCATCGGTTTCGCCGTGTGTCTGCACCAGCCGTGCCGACGCGCTGATGTAATACCCTCGATATGGCCCCGTGACTCTTTCCGCCATGTCATTTCCTCCCTTTTTGTTCGTGCTGCATGCCGTCCCGCTTCGATGCTCACAACAGGCAATTCCAACCGACATTCCGAATGGGTAAGGCGCGCGAGCCGGAAAATAGTTCATCGAACGCGGACGGCGCTGCCCGCTGTTTTCCTCGTTCGCAAGCATCGCGCCCGCGCGGGCGTCGCCGTGTCAGGCCGCTAACAACCGCTTACGTGTCGCGTAAGCCGCGTATGGGACAATGCACATCTCAAAAAAACGCCCTGGTCCGATAAACGCGCCCTCGCCTTTGCGCATGGGCCGAAGGGCGCGAATCGCAATTCGCTCACACGAGGTAAAGATGAAGGAACCCGGTCGGCGCTTGCGCCGTATTTCCGCACGCGCCGCGCATGACGGCGCCGTTTCGCGCTTTTCATGGCTGCGCGCGGCCACGCTCGGCGCGGCAACCGTCGCACTCGCGAGCCTCGGCGCTTGCGCATCGTCGAATGAAGCGTCGCTCATCAACCTGCCCGACGGACAGACCGGCTACGCCGTCAATTGCAGCGGCGCGGATGCCGGATCGAGCTGGGCGAGCTGCTACGTGCTCGCCGGCCAGAAATGCGGCGCGACGGGTTACGACATCGTTTCGAAGGACAACGAGGAAGGCGGACCGACCGGCGGCGGCATCAGCAATGTGGTTTCGGCGAACGTCAAGAACCGCTCGATGATCGTGCGCTGCAAATAAGCTCGACCGCGCGTGCGTCAGTGCGCGCTCATCTTCGAGAACGCATTGAGCACCACGACGCCCGCGACGATGAGGCCCATCCCGAACATGGCGGGCAAATCGGGCGTCTGCTTGAAGAGCAGCGCGGCGACCAGCGTGATGAGCACGATGCCCGCGCCCGACCACACCGCATACACGATACCGACGGGCAAGGTGCGCAGCGTCAGCGAGAGCAAATAGAACGACAGCCCGTATCCGACCACGACGATGGCCGCGGGCAGCGCGCGCGTGAAGCCATCGGAGGCGCGCAGGGCGGAGGTCGCGATGACTTCCGCGACGATCGCGACGGCGAGCAGCACATAAGCGGTTGAGCGCATCGCGTCAGTCGCGTCCGAGCGAAAATTTGCCGAAGTCCTGGCCGAGCACGGCGCATAGCGCTTCGACGACCATCTGATGATCGTCGCGTTGCGGAAGCCCCGACACCGCGACCGAGCCAATCACGCCCGCGCCCGACACACGCAACGGAAACGCGCCTCCGTGCGTGGCGAACTCGGCGAGATTCAGACCGTATTTCTCGGCGAGCGTCGTGCCCGCCTGCTGCAGCGAGAGGCCGAGCGCGTATGAACTGCGATGGAAATGCTCGACAGTGCGCGACTTGCGCTCGACCCAGCGCGCGTTGTCGGGCGTGGTGCCTTCGAGCGCGGCGTAGAAGAGCTTGCGTCCGAAGGTGCGTACATCGATGACGACGGCGGCATCGCGCGCGAGCGCCATCTCGCGCAACTGCGTGCCGATCTGCCACGCGTGTTCGGTATGAAACTGCGGGAACACGAGCGTGTGTTCCTGATGCGCGATGGCCTGGAGAACGTGTGGAATGTCCATGAGCGAGCGACTCCTGTATGGCGTGTGCGGACTTGCGATTTTGACATGTGCCTGCGATGCCGCGATGTACGAGTCGGTCATGAACCGGTGTAAATGCGACTTCGGCGACTTCGTGAGACGGTGCATCGAAGCTATCGACGATGCGTGCGCGGAAATGCAAAAAGCCCGGCTTGACCGGGCTTTTGTGCGTGATGCTGGACGGGTTGGTTGCGGGGGTAGGATTTGAACCTACGACCTTCGGGTTATGAGCCCGACGAGCTGCCAGACTGCTCCACCCCGCGTCCGTCGAAGAAAAGATTATATGTCATCGCTTACTTTGGCGCAATGCCTTGTTTGCTTCAATCGCTGAATAGAGAAGAATCGAACAAGGCACGCTGCGTCGAAGCGACTCGTCCGCAAGCGCAGAGCATGGAAACACACATGGCATAATCGTCCGCTCATCGTCGTCTTCATATCGGCAACGTAACGGATCGAGCGCGGCATGCATGACTTGCGTCGGAGCATCATCGGGAAGATCGGCGGCTTCGCGGCGATATGCGCGATCCTGCTGCTCTCGCTTGCGCCCGTCGCATCGCAAACGCTCGAACATGCGCGCATCGAGTCGCTGCTCGCTGCCGTCTGCGCATCCGATGGCCAGGGTCCGCAGAACTCGCATCACGCGCAGCACGGCATCGCCGATCATCTGCAGGCGTGTGCCTATTGCGATCTCATCGCGCACGCGCCCACGCCGCCGACATCGCTTCATCGAGACTCCTTCGCGTTTCCGCCGCGCGACGTGTTTGCCGCAGCGCCGCCCATCGATGCGCCTCGCCGCGCCCTGCCCGGCGCCGCACAGCCGCGCGCCCCGCCCGCCTTCGCCTGAATCGCGTTCTTACGCACAGGTCTTCACATCGCTATTGCATCTATTGCCCGACCAGCATCCGCTGTGGGCACGCAAGGACATATCATGCTTTCATCTTCGCTCATGCGCGGCGTGCTCGCGCTCGCATTCATCGGCTCCGCGCAACTCGCATTCGCGCACGCTTTGCCGAAGCTGCAACAACCCGGCCCCGGCGCGACTGTCGATGCGCCGCATGAAGTCGCGATCGACTTCGGTGAAGCGCTGGAGCCCACCTTCAGCAAATTGATCGTCACCGATGCCAAGGGCACGCAGGTCAACACCGCGAAGTCCGCCGTCGACGCCAACGACAAGAAGCACATGAGCGTCGCACTTCCCGATCTCGCGCCGGGCGTCTACAAGGTGCAGTGGACCGCGGTCGCGGCGGACGGGCATCGCACGCAAGGCCATTACAACTTCACCGTCAAGTGAGAACACAATGAAAAAGATCGCTGTACTCGTGGGCGCGCTCGCCTGCGCTTCCATCGCCCAGGCCGCCACGCTCGAAGCGCGCGATTGCTGGGTCCGCGCGATGCCGCCGAACCTGCCTTCGTCGGGCTACTTCACCGTCGCGAACAACGGCGACAAGCCCGCAACGATCACAGCCGCCGACATGCCCGCGTTCGGCATGGCGATGATGCACAAGTCGGAAAGCAAGAACGGCACAGCGACGATGTCGCATGTGGAGTCCGTCGATGTGCCCGCGCACGGCACCTTGAGCTTCGCGCCGAAGGGCTATCACCTGATGCTCGAACAGCCGGCCAAGCCGCTCAAGATCGGCTCGACGATTCCCCTCACCCTTTCGTTCGCCGACAAGTCCACGCTCAACGTGAACTGCGAAGTGAAATCGGCGGCGACGGTCGGGCACTGATCACGCTGTCCGCAAAAAAAAAGCGCGCCGGGTTTCGAGTCCGGCGCGCTTTTTTATCGACCACACAGGATTACATCAGGGCCTGCTGAACATGTCCATGATCTGCTTGCGTTCGTCGGTCGTGACCGGCGGCGCCGGCGGCGCCTGCATGCCAGCCGGACCGACACCGCCCATCGTGGTGGCGTCGCCCGCCATCGGATTGGTGTTGTCCAGCCCGATGCTGGCGACGAAGCCCGCGCCCGGCGTGCGGTCCGCATAGAACAATTCGCCGTCGACTGTGGTGATGCCGTCCGGCTTCGCCATCTGCTCCTGCGGAATGCCACGCAGCGCGCGTCCCATGTACTCGATCCAGATCGGCAACGCGAGCTGCGCGCCGAACTCGCGGCTGCCGAGCGTCTTCGGCTGGTCATAGCCCATCCACGCGACCGCGACCAGTTGCTTCTGATAGCCCGCGAACCAGCCGTCCTTGGCATCGTTGGTCGTGCCGGTCTTCCCTTGCAGGTCGTTGCGCTTCAGCACGTTGGTGCCCGACCCCGTACCCTGCGTCGCGACCGTGTGCAGCAGGCTGTTCATGATGTACGCGTTGCGCGGTTCGAGCGTCTGCGGCGCGTTGCTGCCGGCCGTAAGCGGATTGGCGCGCGAGATCACGGTGCCGCGCGCATCGGAGACATCGGCGATCAGATACGGATTGATGCGATAGCCGCCGTTCGCGAACACGGAATACGCGCCGCTCAACTGCAACGGCGTGACAAGCCCCGCGCCGAGCGCGAGCGGCAGATAAGGCGGCGTCTTGTCCTTGTCGAAGCCGAACTTCTGCGTGACGAAGTCCTGCGCGTAGCCCGTGCCGATATACGACAGGATGCGGATCGACACGAGGTTCTTAGACTTCTGCAGGCCGGTACGCATCGACATCGGGCCGTCGGGCTGGTCGTCGTCCTTCGGCTCCCAGGCGTCGCCGCCGCCCGCTGCCGGGAAGTACAGTGGCGCATCGTTGATGATGGTCGCCGGCCCGAGCCCCTTGTCGAGCGCCGCCGAATAGATGAACGGCTTGAAGCTCGAACCCGGCTGACGCCATGCCTGCGTGACGTGATTGAACTTGTTCTTGTTGAAGTCGAAACCGCCGACGAGCGCGCGGATCGCGCCGTCCTGCGGCGTCATCGAGACGAGCGCGCCTTCGACCTGCGGCAACTGCGTGATCTGCCAGTTGCCCTTGTCGTCCTTCGTCAGGCGCACGATCGCGCCCGGCTTGACGGCGAGCGCCTTGGTCGCGTTGCTGCGCAGACCGGCTGCCGCGAAGCGCAGACCATCGCCCGCGATCGTCGCGGTATCGCCGCCGACGAACTGCGCCGTCACCTGCTTCGGGCTCGCCGCCGTCACGACCGCCGCAACGAGCTCGCCGTTGTCCGGATGATCGACGAGCGCGTCTTCGATCGCCTCGGCGCGATCATCCGCGTTCGACGGCAGATTGATGTTGCCCTCCGGCCCGCGATAACCGTGGCGGCGCTCGTAATCCATCACGCCCTTGCGCACGGCCTTGTACGCGGCGTCCTGATCGGCGGAATCGATCGTCGTCGTGACCGTGAGGCCGCGCGTGTAGGTCTCTTCCTTGTACTGCGCGTACATCATCTGCCGCACCATTTCCGCGACGTACTCGGCATGCACGCCGTACTCCGTGCCGGCGGATTTCGTGTGGATTTCCTCGGCCGCGGCCTGGTCGTACTGTTGGCGCGTAATGAAATTCAGGTCCAGCATGCGCTTCAGGATGTACTGCTGACGCACCTTCGCGCGCTTCGGATTGACGACCGGGTTATACGCGGACGGCGCCTTCGGAAGGCCCGCGAGCATCGCCGCTTCGGCAAGCGAGATGTCCTTCAGATCCTTGCCGAAATACACGCGCGCCGCGGCGGAAAAACCGTACGCGCGCTCGCCGAGATAGATCTGGTTCATGTACAGCTCGAGAATCTGGTCCTTCGTCAGCGCGCGCTCGATCTTGTACGCGAGCAGCATCTCGTAGATCTTGCGCGTGTAGGTCTTCTCGCTCGACAGGAAGAAGTTGCGCGCGACCTGCATCGTGATCGTGCTCGCGCCCTGCGACGCGCCGCCATGCATCAGGTCGGTGACACCCGCGCGCAAGATGCCGAGGAAGTCGACGCCGCCGTGATCGTAGAAGCGGTAGTCCTCGATCGCGAGAACGGCCTTCTTCATCTGATCGGGGATGTCCTGGAAGCGCACGAGGCTGCGGCGTTCCTCGCCGAATTCGCCGATCAGCACGTGGTCGGCCGTATAGACCCGCAGCGGCACCTTCGGCCGGTAATCGATCAGCGCATTGAGCGATGGCAGATTCGGCCCCATGACGACGAGCGCATAGCCGACGATGAGCGCGCCCACCACCACGCCGATGGCCGCGAGTCCCGCGAACCAGAGGGCGATGCGCGCGAAAGGAGAACGGCCTGAGCCGCCGCGGTCATTGCGATCGTTGCGGCCATCGCGGCCGTTGCGCCCGCCGCCGCCGTCGCGTCCACCGCCGTCGCGGCCGCCCGAATCCTTGCGTGAGTCGTTCCAGCGGGGTTCGCGATCGTATCGCGAGGCATTCGATGAGTCGGGTCGTTTGATGATAGGCATGACTGGGTTCGTTCGGCGCGCCGTGAAGCGCGCGCGCTGCTGCGCTGCGATGCGCCGGTATCGGCGCTACTGCAAAGGCGAGAGGCGAATATGCGGGCCCGGCGTCGACCGAGGGTAACAGCGCATTTTAAAGAATTCGCGCGCGCGCCCACAAAACAAGCGGGATTTTTTTGTAAGTAAATGCCGCCCACCGGGTGAATCAGCGCCAAAAGTGGGGTTACCCACAGAAAGTGTTGAGAGCCTTGTGGACAACCGTATGAGAAAATAGCCAAGTCGTTGATCGCGCGCCTGTTTTGCGCAATGCTCATCACGTGCGATGCGGGGTGAGCCACACGCACGGCCGCGCGCAAACCGATATGATGGATAAACGCATGGCAGGTTCCCCGGACATGGCGCGGGCGCCTTCCATCGCGCTGTCGTGCCGTTTGATGAACCGAAGTTGCGATCGTCACGTTACGATCGCCTTACTGTTTGCGAGCCGCTCATGACGACCAAACCCAGCGAACGCATCGTTGTTTTCGTGACTCCCGCGCAGAAGCTGGCCATCAGCAAGACAGCGGACACGCTCGGCATCAGCGTCAGCGAGCTCATGCGGCGCGCGGTGCTGAACTTCAACGCGACGAGCGAGCAGATCAAGGTCGCGGGCATCGTCGACCGCTTGCGCGCGCCCAAGGCGCCCGATGCGCTCAACGCCGCGCTGAAAAGCGTCGCCGCGAAAGCAGCGGCGAGAGAGGCCCGCGAGGCGGCGGCAAGCGCGACCAAACGCGCCGCGCAGGCGCGCAGCGTGCCGCACACGCACGCCGCGCCCGCCGAACCCGAAGACGAAATCGAGCACGACACGGATCAGGGCGACGACGCCTCGCTCACGGACGACACGCGTTCCGAACGCTGACGATTCCGGCGCGCCCTGCTTCGCTTCTCCGGCCGCGCGCGTCGTTACACTCCTTAACGTTCCGTTAAGTCCCGATTAAGTTACGGCATGATCTAATGAACGGGTAAACCCGGCGTGGATGCAAGGCTCATTGCGCTTGCAATCCTGTGCATTGCGCCTCACATTCGAGCCGCGTGGCCAGCAGGTGAGCGCACACGCCGCCGTCTTCATCCAGGAGAAATACATGTCGCTTTTCGATTCCATCACGCGCACGGTCAGAGGCCTCTTGAACGACGCCGCCGACACCATGCAGGACCCTTCGCGCGACGCGCGCCAGATCGTGCGCGAGCTCGACGACAGCATCGCGAAGGCGGAGAACTCGCTCATCGAGATCGAAGCGCAGGTCGCCACGCAGCAAAGCAAACGCGACGCCGCCGCCGACAAGGCGAAGAAGTACGAAGACGGCGCGAAGCGCGCGCTGACAGCCGGCGATGAATCGCTCGCGCGCGAGGCGCTCGCGGCGCAGGCGAACGCCGAAACCGAACGCGACGCGCTCGCGGCGGAACTGCAGACGCTGGAGCCTTCGGTCGAGCATCTGAAGAAGCAGATCACCGACATGCGCCAGCGCCGCAACGATCTCAACGCGCGCTCGAACATCCTCCAGGCGAAGCAACAGATCGCGCAGGCGAAGGACACCGCGGCGACGGCGCTCGGCGGCATCGGCGGAAAGAATCTGTCGGAAGACTTTCAAAAGCTCGAAGACAAGGTTCAGCTCGCCAACGCCCGCTCCGACGCGCGTCTGAATTCGGCGGACCAGAAGTCCGGCAAGGCGCTCGACGACAAACTCGCCGATCTCAATCGCGGACCGTCGGTCGAGGATCGGCTCGCCGCGCTGAAGAAGCAGTTGAATACGCCGGCGCAGTAAGGATCGGCATCTGAAATACGTGCGCGCGCGGCGAACTCTCGGGCGCGCGGCGCGTCGCACGAATATGCGTTACCTTGAGCATCACCTTTGCACGACCCGATTGCAGCTTCGACAGGAGACGGACGTTCATCGCGTCCGGCCCGCATCATGAAAAAGTTTTTGACGGCTGTGGCGTTGTCGCTGTCGCTCGCTTCCCCGCTCGCGTTCGCCGTGCCTACCGCGCAGCAGGTCGAGCAGTCGATGACGCAGGGCAACTGGAAACAGGCCGACTCGCAGTTGAGCGAAGTGCTCGACGCGCATCCGAAAAACGCGCACGCGCATTATCTCTACGCGCAGGTGCTCGACCGCGAGGGCCGCTACAGCGACGCTCTTTCGCATCTGCAGCAGGCGAAATCGCTCGATCCTTCGCTGAGCTTCACTGACCCTTCCCGCTTCGCGGCCACGCAAGCGCGCATTCAGGGCGATGCAACTCGCGCGAACCTCGCGCCGCGCTCGAACAACGGCGCGAACACATCGAGCGCGCAGAATCCCTTCAGTCAGGAGCAGGCCGCCGCCGCGCCGCAGAGCCACGGGCTCGGTGCGGGCGCGTGGATCGGCTTCGCGGTGCTGATCGCGGCAATCGCGCTCGTGCTGCGCTGGGGTTTGCGCCGCGCCCGCGCACGCGATGACGGCCAGGCCGAAAACGATCGCCGCACCCAGATCAAACGCGCGACCGAGCTGCTCAACGACGTACGCACGCTCAAGCTCGACGTGCGCCTGTCCACCGCGCCGGGCCACGAGGCGCTGTTGAGAGACGTGGAAGGCGCGGAAACGCAGTTGCGTGAAATGGTCGAATCGCTGTCGAATTCGAAGAATCCGGTGCCGCCGTACGCGATCGAGGATCTGGAGAATCAGGTCGCGAGCCTGAAAGCGCGCGCCGAAGGCCGCCCCGATCCGAACGCGGCCAGCAACGCTCAAGCGGGTGCGCCGAACGCCTCGCCGTATGCGCAGGAAGCCGAGCGTTTCGGGCGTGGCCCGCAGCAATATCCACCGCAGCAAGGGCCTTATCCCCCGCAACAAGGCCAGCAACCGCCCGTCATCATCCAGCAA
>Ga0160447_100160_pt1 | contig 45085 bp, 38 predicted proteins | sample HID1973K_E1MG_FD_108222 | JGI IMG/M metagenome (GOLD analysis project Ga0160447, IMG submission 108222) | Enriched mosquito-associated microbial communities from UW Madison campus, WI, USA - HID1973K_E1 MG | ecosystem: Host-associated > Arthropoda: Insects > Digestive system > Unclassified ...
CACGATGCGACGTCCACCGCGAAATGGCGCGTCTCGTCACATTCGGCGAGCCCGCGTGCGATCTCCAGACCGTAGACGACGCCGAGCGCGCCGTCGAGCCAGCCGCCCGTCGGCTGCGTGTCGGTGTGCGAGCCGATCAGCAGCGCCGGACCCGCGTTGCGCGAGCGGCCGAACACGGTGCCGACGCCGTCGATCGATGCGTCGAGGCCCGCGTCGCTCATGCGGCCGGCGAGCCAGCGGCGCGCAGTCATATCGACCGGCGACAGCGACAGGCGCACGACGCCCGGTCCCGTCGCGCCGAACGTGCGCAGATGTTTGAGGTCGCCTAGCAGGCGCTCGGGGTCGATCTTCAACACGGTTTGTCCTCGACGTTGCAGTGCCTGTAAAAGCGGCGCATCAGCCCTCCGTCCGCGCCTCGCGCCGCACTTCCTGCGGCGGCACGCCGAAGCCGCGCATGAACGCCTCGCGCATGTGCCGCCGGTCCCTGAAACCCGTTTCCTGCGCAATCGTTTCGAGCGAATGGCGGCTCTTTTCGATCAGGAGGCGCGCCGCTTCCAGCCGTAAGCCCTCGACCGCCTTCGCCGGCGACTGCCCCGTCTCCAGCGCGAACACGCGGCTGAACTGACGCGGGCTCAAATGCGCCTCGCCAGCCAGTTCCTCGACCGTCAAAGGCCGGTTGAGGTTCTTGCGGGCGAAGTTCAGCGCGTTCTGGATTCGATCCGACTTCGGCGCGAGATCCAGCATCTCCGAATGCTGCGACTGGCCACCCGCGCGCCGCTGATGCATCACGAGCTTGTGCGCGACCGAGCGCGCGATCTCCGCGCCGAGATCCTTTTCGACCATCGCGAGCGCGAGATCGAGGCCGGCCGTCATGCCCGCCGAGGTCCAGACCGGACCATCGACGATGAAGATGCGATCTTCCTCCACGCGCACATCCGGAAAACGCTGCTGCATCTCGCGCGCGTAGGCCCAGTGCGTGGTCGCGCGCCGGTTCGCGAGCAGACCCGCTTCCGCCAGCACGAAGCCGCCCGTGCAGATGCCCGCGATGCGCCGCGCGCGCCCGGCCGACCGGCGCAGGAACGCGAGCATGTCGGCGGGCGTCGGCGTGTCGAGCGGGTCGTTGACGCCCGCCGCGATCCACGTGTCCACGGCGATGCGCGGGCTGACCGGCCTTGTGTCGATCTTCATGCCGAGCGACGAGCGCACTTCGCCGCCTGTGATCGAATGATTTTCGATGCGGTAGAACGCTTCGCCCGCGGTGATGTTCGCGTACTCGAACACCGATTGCGACGCGAGCGCCATCACCTGAAAGCCTTCGCTCAACAAATAGCCGACGCGATGCATGTCCGTTGTCCGTCCGATGTCCTGAATCCATACCTTATACGTCATTTGCGCCACCGTCAAACGGGCTCAGAATTCACCCACGCAATCCAACCAGTTTTCTGACGGAGTGAAATCATGACGCAGACACACCTCGGCACGGCCCTCGTCACGGGCGCGTCTTCCGGCATCGGCGCGGTTTATGCGGAACGCCTCGCGCGGCGCGGCTACGACCTCATTCTGGTCGCCCGCAATCGCGATCGCCTCGCGACGCTCGCCGGGCGAATCACGAACGAGACGCGCCGCAGCGTCGAGATTCTCGATGCCGATCTGAACGACCGCAACGCCCTCGCCGCCGTCGAAGCGAAGCTGAAGGAAGACGCGAGCATCACGCTGCTCGTGAACAACGCGGGCATCGGCACGCATACGCCTTTGCTCGACAGCGACGTCGACGCGATGACGCGCATGATCGATCTGAACGTGACCGCGCTCACGCGCCTCACTTATGCGGCGGTGCCCGGCTTCGTTGCGCGCGGCAAGGGCGCGGTCATCAATATCGCGTCGATCGTCAGCATTGCGCCGGAGATTCTCAACGGCGTGTACGGCGGCACCAAGGCTTTCGTGCTCGCGTTCAGCCAGTCGCTGAAGCGCGAACTGGCGGACAAGGGCGTGCACGTTCAGGCGGTGCTGCCGGGCGCGACGGCCACCGACTTCTGGGAAACGGGCGGCCTGCCGCTGGAGAATCTCGACAAGGCGATCGTCATGTCCGCGGGCGATATGGTCGATGCGGCGCTCGTCGGCTTCGATCGCGGCGAGTTCGTGACGATTCCATCGCTGCACGACGGCGCGAAGTGGGATGCGTATGAAGCCGCGCGGCAGGCGATGGCGCCCGAGTTGTCCACGGACACACCGGCTGCGCGTTACGCCGCCTGACGCGTCATTCCGAGCGCGGCGCGAGCACGCACATGACGAGCGGTATCACGGCGATGGCGGCGCCGGCGAAGAACGTCGCCGGCGCGCCGCTGCGATCCCAGAGCCAGCCCGCGATCGCGCTCGACAGCAGCATGCAGACGCCGCTCGCGAGATTGAACACGCCGAATGCGGTGCCGCGCAGCGACGGCGGCGCGGATTCGGCGACCATCGCCGCGAGAATGCCCTGCGTGAAGCCCATGTGAAGTCCCCACACGGCGACGCCCGCGAACAGCGTGAGCATCGATGATCCCGCGCCGAGCAGCACATCGGCTGCGATCAGGAGAACGAGGCCGCACGCGAGCAGCGCGCGCCGGTCCCAGCGGTCCGACAACACGCCTGCGGGATACGCGCTCAGCGAATAGGTGAGGCTCATCACCACCATCACGCCGGGAATCCAGGCGATGTCGAGTCCGGTTTGCTGGGCGCGCAGCACCAGAAACGCTTCGCTGAAACGCGCGAGCGTGAACGTCGCGCCGATGCCGACGACATACCAGTAGCGCCCGGAAAATTCGCGCATCGACCGCCAGTGCAGCGGCGTGCGGAATGCGCCTTTCACGTGCGTACTGTCAGGCTCGCGAACACCGAACAGAATGATGACGATGGCGATGAACGCCGGCACCGTCGCGAACCACAGCACCGTGCGGATGTGATCGGAGAACGCCAGCATCAGCACGATGGCGGCGAGCGGTCCGGCGAACGCGCCGATCGTGTCCATCGATTGCCGCAGACCGAAGCACGCGCCGCGAATCTCCGGCGGCGCGATATCCGCGACGAGCGCATCGCGCGGCGCGCCACGTATGCCCTTGCCGAAACGGTCGATGAGACGTGCCGTCACGACCATCGCGGGGGTATCGGCGAGCGGGAACAGCGGCTTCGTCAATGCGGCGAGACCGTAGCCGAAAAGCAGCAGTTCCTTGCGGCGTCCGAGCCAGTCGCTCAACGATCCGGAGAAGACCTTGACGATCATCGCGGTCGCTTCGGCTGCGCCTTCGAGCGCGCCGAGCGCGGCGACGCTCATCCCCATGGTCGTGACGAGGTAGATCGGCAGCAAAGCGTGCACAAGTTCGGACGACAGATCCATGAACAGGCTGACGAAGCCGAGCGCCCAGATTGTGCGAGGGATGGGGGATGGTCGGGACGAGGTGGGGCGGGATGTCATTGGCTGGATCGGCTCCATCGTGCCATGCGGCGAGATGCATCCTGATTCACGGACAGAGGGAAGCGGCGCAACACTGAATTTCGGATGCATTGCGGCTGTTTACCACACTTACTTCGTGAATATTGCCTAAAATTCGCGGTACCCGGCGCGCGATGTCGCGACTCCAGATCACCCCCGCGACTTGTCAATGTATGAGCGTTCTAGATCGTTTCAATGAACATAGTCGTATGCACTACACACGCTCCGTCGAGGCATACCAGAAAAAAGCGTGGGATTCTGCGATGGCGCACGTGGAAGCGTGCCTTTCGCACTGCATCGAAATTGAAGAGCGCTGTCAGGCCTTATTGCTCAAGGGAATCATCGCGCGGGAGATGAAGCGCAACGCGGAAGCGGCGGTATGCTTCGAGGAAGCCACGCAGATCCTCCCAAGTCCCACGTCTTATTCACTCTTGTCCGAAGCACTCAGACGCTGTGGCGAATTCGAACGCGCCGCGACGCAGGCGCGTGCGGGCCTCGCATTGTCGACCGGGCAGATATCCCCTGCGGAAGCAACATTGCTGTTCAATAACTTGGGCGACGCGCTGCGGCACGATCGAAAGTATGAAGAAGCGGCCGAGGCGTATCGGCAGGTGATCAGCTTGATGCCCGGGCATAGCGCCGCGCACCACAACCTTGGATACATCCTGCACTTTCACGATCAGATTGACGCGGCAATCGAACACTATGAGCAAGCGCTGAACCTTAATCCAAATGATCTCATGAAGCGGTCGAATCTGGCCTATGCGTTATTGTCGGCAAGTCGATTCGTAGAAGCGTGGCCTCATTTCGAGCATCGTTGGGTAAGCTTGCTATCCACGTCAAGGCAGCGCATGACATCAAGACCGGCTCTGCCCATTCGACGGTGGGAGGGAACGTTCGACAATACCAGCGATCAGCACTTGCTCGTGGTTGCCGAGCAAGGTCTCGGCGACACATTGCAGTTTTGTCGCTACCTTCCAATGGTATTGAAACGGTTCGCCAAGGTAGGCTTCGTATGCCCGAAGCCATTGCGGCGGTTGCTCGCACACTCGCTGGGTAGACACTGGCCTAACCTCATCTTGCTCGACGACGAACCGAAGGAATTCTGGGAGTGGGATTCGTATATTCTGCTGATGTCGATGCCCATGGCGTTCCGGACCAACCTGGAAACCATACCCGCGACGCTTCCCTATTTGTCGGCGGAGCCACGCGCCACGCAGCGATTCATACCTCGTTTGAAAAAGCTCGGATGCCCATCGTTGCCTCGGATCGGACTGGTATGGGCGGGCGGACACGCGGGCCTGGGTGTCGATCAATGGAGAAGTATTCCCCCGGAGCAACTGAATCCGCTCATCGACTGGCCTCACGCGTGCTGGGTGAGCCTGCAAAAGCCGGAGAACGACGAGAAGCGTCTCAAGCCTGAGCAACGCGCAAAGGTCATCGACTGGATGGACGAAATGAAGGACTTCGCCGACACGGCCGCGCTCATCGCAAGTCTCGATCTCGTCATCTCGGTCGACACATCCGTCGCTCATCTCGCCGCTGCGATGGGCAAACCGGTGTGGCTCCTGAATCGCTTCGCCGGCTGCTGGCGATGGCTGCGCAACCGCGACGACAGTCCGTGGTATCCGACGATGCGTATTTTCACGCAAAAGGAACGCGGGAACTGGAGTGAGGTTCTTGAGCAAGTCTTAAATGAGTTGAAGCGCCGGGATTTTCGGGGAGGTCTCGACAGTTAAACCATCGCAAGCTTCAGCAAGTCGGGCAGTTCTTTCTTTCGCCGCGATTCCCCGCCAGATGACGCGGAACCGCGGCGAACGGCTTTACAACCGCTGAACTTCTATGTCGAAGCCAGAGCGCCGAGGATAGTTCGGACGAGGTGGGGCGGGATGTCATTGGCTGGATCGGCTCCATCGTGCCAAGCGGCGAGCTGCAACTTGGTTCACTGACAGAGGGAAGCGGCGCAACACTGAATTTCGGATGCATTGCGGCTGTTTACCACACTTACTTCGTGAATATTGCCTAAAATTCGCGGTATCCGGCGCGCGATGTCGCGACTCCATATCACCCCGCGACTTGTCAATGTATGAGCGTTTTAGATTGTTTCAGTGAAGATAGTCGCGGCCACTACATGCGGTCTGTTGACGCGGTTCAGAAGAAATCGTGGCAAGTGGCAATGGCGCACGTCGACTTGTGCGTCGCACAGTGCATCGGTATCGAGGAGCGCGGCCTCGCACTACTGCTTAAAGGGATGATCGCGCACGAGTTGAAGCGCGACGGAGAAGCCAAGACATGTTTTGAGGAACTCACGCACATCCTCCCCAGTCCTGAGTCTTATATGGCCCTGTCTTTCGCACTCTTAAGCTGCGGCGAATTCGAACGCGCCGCAACGGAGGCGCGCGCGGGGTTTGCTTTGTCCACCGAAGAAACGACGCCGATGACAGTATCGGCGCTGTTCGATTCTCTGGGACAAGCGCTGCGGCACACTCAAGACTACGAAGAAGCGGCGGAAGCGTTTCGGAACGTGATCAGCATGACGCCCGATCATGGCGCCGCGCACCAACACCTCGCATGCATCCTGCGAATTCTGGATCAGGTCGACGCGGCAATCGAACATCTTGAACATGCTGTAAGGCTCGATCCAAATATTCCCGCAAGGGGCGCAGCTCTGGGCTACGGCTTGCTGGTTGCGGGTCGCTTCGAAGAAGCGTGGCCTCACTTCGAGCATCGCTGGTCACTCACGATGCTTCCGTCGGGGCAGTATATGACCTCGAAACCGGCGATACCCATTCGACAGTGGGAAGGAACGTTCGAGAATAGCAGCGGTCAGCATCTGCTCGTGACTCCCGAGCAAGGGTTAGGCGACACATTGCAGTTCTGTCGCTACCTTCCGATGGTCCTGGAGCGATTCGCCAGAGTCGGATTCGCCTGTCCTCGGCCGTTGCACCGGTTGCTCGCTCAGTCGCTGGGTACGCGCTGGTCAAATCTGGTTTTGTACGAAGAGGTACCGAAGGACTTCTGGGAGTGGGATCGGCACATCCCGCTTATGTCGATGCCCATGGCTTTCCGAACTGATCTCAAAACCATACCCGCGACGATTCCCTATTTGTCGGCGGAGCCACGCGCCACGCAGCGATTCATACCTCGTTTGAAAAAGCTCGGATGCCCATCGTTGCCCCGCATCGGACTCGTATGGGCGGGCGGACACTCGGAGCTGGCTTACGATCAATGGAGAAGCATTCCCCCGGACCAACTGAGTCCACTCATCGACTGGCCTCATGCGTGCTGGGTGAGCCTGCAAAAGCCGGAGAACGACGAGAAGCGCCTCAAGCCTGAGCAACGCGCAAAGGTCATCGACTGGATGGACGAAATGAAGGACTTTGCCGACACGGCCGCGCTCATCGCAAGTCTCGATCTCGTCATCTCGGTCGACACATCCGTCGTTCATCTCGCCGCTGCGATGGGCAAGCCGGTGTGGCTGCTAAATCGCTTCGCCGGCTGCTGGCGATGGCTGCGCAACCGCGACGACAGTCCGTGGTATCCGAGCGTGCGCATCTTCACGCAGAAGGAACGCGGGAACTGGAATGAGGTTCTTGAGCGCGTTGTTAACGAGTTGGAGCGCATGCGGTGAATCGGCCTCGACGGGACGCCAGGCCGACCATCGCTGCGACGCGTGCTCCGATAATCACGTCACCGGCGCCGGATTGAACAGCACGAGCGCGTTATGCAGCTTGAGCGCCTCGGCCTTCGTCTGCTTCTTCCCGCTCGCGACATCCAGCATCAACCTGAACAACTCCCAGCCCACATCGGCGATGGTCGCTTCGCCCGTCGCGATGGTGCCCGCGTTCACGTCCATCAGATCGTGCCAGCGGCGCGCGAGATCCGAACGCGTCGCGACCTTGAGCACCGGCACTTCCGCGAGGCTATAAGGTGTGCCGCGCCCCGTCGTGAACACATGCAGATTGATGCCCGACGCCAGTTGCAGCGTGCCGCAGATGAAATCGCTCGCGGGCGTCGACGCGTAAATCAAACCCTTCTGCTTCACCTTCTCGCCCGGCGACAGCACGCCTGAAATGGCCGAGCTGCCCGACTTGACGATGGACCCCATCGCCTTCTCGACGATGTTCGACAGCCCGCCCTTCTTGTTGCCCGGAGTGGTGTTCGCGCTGCGGTCCGCGCCGCCGCGCTTCAGGTAATCGTCGTACCACTGCATCTCGCGGATGATCGCCTGCGCCACCTCGCCGTTCGCCGCGCGCGCCGTGAGCTGCGCGACGCCGTCGCGCACTTCCGTGACTTCCGAGAACATCACCGTCCCGCCCGCGCGCACGATGAGATCCGTCGCGAAGCCGACCGCCGGATTCGCCGTCAGCCCGGAAAACGCGTCGCTGCCGCCGCATTGCACACCGACGACGAGATCCGCCGCCGGACACGTCTCGCGACGGCGGTTGTTCAGCCGCTTCAGATGCGTGTCGGCCATCCGCATGATCGAATCGATCATCGAGCCGAAGCCGACGTGCGCCTCGTCCTGCAGAACGACCGTGCCGCCGTTGTCGTCGTGGGTGTTGTCGCCGATATCGGCCACGTCTTCCGTCTGCGCCGTTGCCGCCGCGATCGGAATCGTGCCGGGCGGCATCAGGCGCTCGGGCTGAAGCTTCTCGCAGCCGAGACTCACCATCATCACTTCGCCGCCGAAGTTCGGATTCAGCGCGATGTTGCGCACGGTGCGGATCGGCACCATCGCGTCCGGGGCGTCGATCGCCACGCCGCAGCCGTAGGTGTGACCGAGGCTCACGACATCGTCGACATTCGGATACTGCGGCAGCAGTTCCGCCTTGATGCGCGTGACCGCGTGCTGCACCACGTCCGCGACGCACTGCACAGTGGTCGTGATCGCGAGGATGTTGCGCGTGCCGACCGAGCCGTCCGCGTTGCGATAGCCCTCGAACGTGAAGCCGTCCAGCGGCGATTCGTCCGGCGCCTTGATCGTCGCGATGGGCAGGTCGTGCAGTTCGGGCGACGCCGGCATGCGCGTGACGTGCTCGTTCACCCAGCTTCCCTTCGGCAACGCTTTGGTCGCATAGCCGATCACCACGTTGTAGCGGATCACGGCCTCGCCTTCCGCGAGATCCTTCAGCGCGACCTTGTGGCCTTGCGGCACGCGCTCGCGCAGCACGAGGCCATCGGAGAAGGCGGCGCCTTCGCCCAAACCGCCGTCATTGACGACGATCGCGACGTTGTCGTCCGGGTGGACGCGAATATAGAGAGGGGACTGATTCATTCTGACGAATCCTTGAGCGGACACACCGCGCGGCTTGCGGCTGGAGTTATGTCATCCTACAACATAGAGAGTCACAATTGCTTAGTATTTACCCGTATCCGTTGATTCTATTGGCTTAAAACGGTTGTCCGATGTCATCTCATGTTGTACGATGACTTATAAGCTCGGCACCCGCCGGTCGCTGACCAACGAGATATTCACCATGACGACACCGCAAGAACTGAAGCAAATCGTTTCCGAAGGCCTGCTCTCCTTCCCCGTGACGGACTTCGACCAACAAGGCAACTTCCGCGCAGATACCTACGCGGAGCGCCTCGAATGGCTGGCTCCGTACGGTGCTTCAGCGCTGTTCGTCGCGGGCGGCACGGGCGAGTTCTTCTCGCTGACGCAACCTGAATATTCGCAGATCGTGAAGACGGCCACCGAAGTGTGCCGCGGCAAGGTGCCGATCCTCGCGGGCGCCGGCGGCCCGACCCGCACGGCCATCGCGTTCGCGCAGGAAGCCGAGAAGCAAGGCGCGCAAGGCGTGCTGCTGATGCCGCACTATCTGACGGAAGCGTCGCAGGAAGGCATCCGCGCGCACGCCGAGGAAGTGTGCAAGGCCGTGCCGAACATGGGCGTGATCATCTATAACCGCGCCAATTCGAAGCTCAACGCCGACATGCTGGAGCAACTGGCGGACAGCTGCCCGAACCTGATCGGCTTCAAGGACGGCGTGGGCGAAATCGAGAACATGGTGACGATCCGCCGCCGCCTCGGCGACCGTTTCTCGTACCTCGGCGGCCTGCCGACGGCTGAAGTCTACGCAGCGGCGTACAAGGCGCTGGGCGTGCCGGTGTACTCGTCGGCGGTGTTCAACTTCATCCCGAAAACGGCGATGGACTTCTACCGCGCAATCGCGGCGGACGACCACGCGACCGTCGGCAAGCTGATCGACGAATTCTTCCTGCCGTACCTGAAGATCCGCAATCGCAAGGCGGGTTATGCCGTGTCGATCGTCAAGGCGGGCGCGAAGCTCGTCGGCCACGATGCGGGTCCGGTGCGCGCGCCGCTGACCGATCTGACGGAAGAAGAGCTCGAACAGCTCGACGTGCTGATCAAGAAGCTCGGCGCGCAGTAAGCAGCATCACGGAAGGAGACAGCGAAGCGTGGGAACGCGTGGCGCCGCAACGGCGCCGTGCGTCGCTTCGCACATGAGGGCCGCTGTTGCGGCCCTCCGTGCATCAGCACGATCGAATCAAAGGGGAAGTCCATGTCGATGAGCCGTACCGCGAATCCCGCAGACGTCATGAAGCGCACCCGCGTGCGCTATCTCATCCTGTTGCTGATCTTCGTGATCACGACGTTCAACTACGCAGACCGCGCGACCCTGTCGGTGACCGGTTCGGCGATGCGCGCCGAATTCGGCTTCGATGCGATCCGCATGGGTTACATCTTCTCGGCCTTCAGCTGGGCGTACGTGCTCTCGCAAGTGCCGGCGGGCTGGCTGCTCGATCGCTTCGGCGCGCGGCGCGTGTACGCGGCGAGCATTTTTCTGTGGTCGCTGTTCACGCTGCTGCAAAGCTCGATCGGCCTGCTCGGCAGCGCGGCCACGGCGGTGACGGCGCTGTTCGTCCTGCGTTTCGCGATGGGCGCGGCGGAAGCGCCCGCGTTTCCGGCCAATGCGAAAGTCGTCGCGAGCTGGTTCCCGACGAAAGAGCGCGGCACGGCTTCGGCGATCTTCAACTCCGCGCAGTATTTCGCGGCCGTCGTGTTCACGCCGCTGATGGCGTGGCTCACGCACGCGTTCGGCTGGCATCACGTGTATATCGTGATGGGCGTGGCGGGTCTCTTGCTCGCGCTCACGTGGCTGTCCGTGATGAAGAATCCGGTCGACCATCCGCGCGTGAACAAGCAGGAACTGGAGTACATCGAGGAAGGCGGCGGTCTCGTCAGCGGTCATCACCGCGCGGGCGGCGCGGCGGGTGCCAGGTCGAACAGCGTGGGCTGGCCGGTCGTGAAGCAACTGCTGACCAACCGCATGCTGCTCGGCGTGTATCTCGCGCAGTACTGCATCAACGTGCTCACGTACTTCTTCCTGACGTGGTTCCCGATCTACCTCGTGCAGGCGCGTCACATGACGATTCTGCAGGCAGGCTTCGTCGCGTCGCTGCCGGCCATCTGCGGCTTCACGGGCGGCGTGCTCGGCGGCGTGATCTCCGATGGCCTCATCCGCCGCGGCTGCTCGCTTACGCTTGCCCGCAAGGCGCCGATTGTCGGCGGCATGCTGCTGTCGTCGTGCATCATCGGCTGCAATTACGTCGATACGGACTGGGTCGTGGTCGCGCTGATGTCGCTCGCGTTCTTCGGCAAGGGTATCGGCGCATTGGGCTGGGCCGTGGTCGCGGATACGTCGCCGAAAGAAGCCATCGGGCTTTCCGGGTCGATCTTCAACATGTTCGGCAATGTGGCGGGTATCGTGACGCCGATCGTGATCGGCTATCTCGTCGCGCAGTCGGGCTCGTTCAATGGCGCGCTGGCGTTCGTCGGCATCAATGCGCTGATCACGGTGTTCAGTTATCTCGTGATCGTGAAGGACATCAAGCGCGTGGAATTGCGCGCCTGATTGGACTTGCAAGCCCGTTCCGTCGATGGCGGAACGGGCACACGCATCAACTCGCCTGAATCACGTCGATGCGCAGCGCTTCGCCGCCATCGACGATCGCCAGCAGGCGATCCACATTCGGATGCGCGCCCGGCCGGTTGCGCGCATCGGCGGTATGTTCGGCGAACACGGCAAGCGCGTGCTGCGCGGCCTTCGCGTCGAGCGTGCCGAACGTCTGCTGCACGTAGTTGTAGACCGCCAGCGAACCCTGCTTGCCCGGCTTGTTCTCGATACTCGCGACCACATCGCCCCGGCCGTCGACCAGATCGATGCGCTCGATGCCATCGATGGCAGGCAATTGGGCGAGGTTATCCTTGAATACGTTGCTCGGCTGGATCACGAAAAGCACTCCACGTTATGAGTTGATGATACGGGGCGCAGTATCTTATCCGATCATCGCAATGGCTCGACCGGACTCGCGAGCCCGATCCCTCCGCCGACGATCACGCGCGCCGTGATGCCGCCGAAACCGCGCACCGCGTTGTAACCGCCCACGCCGAACGTCTCTTCCATGCGCGAGCACGGATGACACTCGCCGCTCGCTTCGAGCACCGCGTCGCCGATGCGAAAACGCTGCCCCTTCAGCGCGTTGAGATTGATGCCGGATGTGACGATATTGCGCCGCAGATCGCCCGGCGTGACTTCGTCGAGCCCGAGATGGCTCGCGATCGCGCGCAGGCTTTCCGCCTGAATCAATGTGACCTGGCGATTGCCGTCGCGGCGGCCGTAGTGATCGCCATCGAGACCGATGCCTTCGATCGCCAGCGCCGATTCGACCACACGAAGCGGCGCGCGCCGCGCTTCACGCAAGCCGATCCATTCGACGCGGCCCGCCTTCACGGGCGCATTCATGAGACGGGCGAGAGGGGAATCCGGATTGAGCGGCATGAGCGGGAATCGAAAATAGTCCGTCCGATTCTACCCGTGGCCGGACATGGCCTAGTCCAAAGCGCGATTCTTGGCTCTTTGGGCTGTGTCATCGCGCCGATATCGTAGGTGGCATGCAACGTGGAGAACACGCATGGACACTTCGATCACCTTTCGGCATCTCGACTCGCCCGACGACTGGACGCGCGCCTTCGACGTCATGAAGGAACTACGCCCGCATCTGACCGACGCCGCCGCGTTCGGCGCGCAAATGCGCCGTCAACGCGAGGAATGCTATCGCCTGCTCGCGGCATGCAGCGAAGACGGCGCGATCCTCGGTCTCGCAGGTTATCGCACGCAAACGAATACGCTGTACGGCCGTTTTGTCTATGTAGACGATCTCGTCGTGACGGCGCGGCTGCATCGCAGCGGCATCGGCGCGCAATTGCTCGACAAGGTCCGCGAGATCGCGCGCCATTCGCGCTGCGCGCATTTCGTCCTCGACACCGGCCTGCACATGGCGCTCGCGCAGCGCTTCTACTATCGCAATGGCCTGCTCGCGAAGGGCATGCATTTCGTCCAGCCGCTGACGGGCAACGACACGGAGGCCGTGCGATGAAAGTGCTCTTCATCAACGCGAGCCCGCACGGCGACGCGAGTCATGGCTACCAGCTCGCGCTGGAAATGATCGAGATGTTGCGCAAGACGGCGCGCGTGGAGATCGTCGAACGCGATCTCGCGGCGGCGCCATTGCCGCCCATCACGCAGGATTACGCGAGCGCGATCACATCGCGCCAGCCGGATGCGACCCGGTTCGACGTCTCCGAACAACTCATCCGCGAAATCGAAACGACCGACGCGCTGATCATCAACACGCCGATGCACAACTTCACCGTCCCCGCCGCGCTGAAGCTGTGGATCGATTATGTGCTGCGCATTCACCGCACGTTCGCCGCGACGCCCGAAGGCAAGCTCGGACTGATGCGTGACCGGCCCGCGTTCGTAATCGTCGGATCGGGCGGGTTTCATAGCGGCGAGCACGCGCGCCAGCGCGATTTCCTCACGCCGTATCTGCGTTACGCGCTCGGCTCGATCGGCTTGCAGAATCTGCATTTCCTCTTGCTGCAAGGACTCGTGCACGGCCATGACGCCGTGGCCGAAGCGCTGCGAAGCGCACGCGACGAGATCGCGCGACACGCGCTCTTCGCATCGGATGACGCCGTCGCGTTTTAACCGTCGTAGGCCCGCCGAAGCATGCCCGCGAGGCGCGCCGCTTCGGCGGCATCGGCGACATTCGCAAAGCCGACGACGATCCCGCGCAACGCATGCTTCGCGCGCGCGTTCAGATACCACGCCGATAGCGCGAGCACCGCGAGACCCGCTTCGCGCGCGCGTGCGGCCATCGCGGTGTCGTCGATGGGTCCATCGCGTCCCGCATGGAAGATCGCGACGAGATGCATGCCGCCGGTCGGCAGTTCGATGCTGACCCTGTCGCCGAAAGCCGTCAGGATCGCATTCATGAGCAGCATGCGCCGCTCGGCATAGAGCGCGCGCATGCGCTTCAGATGCCGCGCGAAATGCCCCTGTGCGATGAAGTCCGCCACCGCCGCCTGATAGAGATACGGCGACCCCGCATTCATGCTCTTCGTGATCTGCCCGAACCGCGCGACGGCCCGTTCGGGCGCCACCACGTATGAAAGCCGCAAGCCCGGAAACAGCACCTTGCTGAAGGTGCCGCAGTAGATCACGCGGTCGTCGCGATCGAGGCTTTTAAGCGCGGGCAGCGGACGGCCCACGTAGCGGAACTCGCTGTCGTAATCGTCCTCGACGATCCAGCTTCCCGCGCGGCTCGCCCAGTCGAGCAGCTTCATGCGCCGCGCGAGCGAGAGCGTCACGCCGAGCGGACTCTGATGCGACGGCGTGACGAACGCGAAGCGCGCATCGTCGTACAGCGCGCGGGCGGTGTCGACGTCGAGTCCTTCATGATCGACGGGCACCGGCACGAGCCGCATGCCGGCATCGACGAGAAAGTTTCGCGCGAGCAGATAGCCCGGCTCTTCGAACCATGCGCGGTCGCCGGGCTTCGCGAAACCGCGCAGGATGAGTTCGAGCGTCGCGCGATAGCCGTTCGTGACAAACACCTGCTCCGGCACGCACTCCACGCCGCGCGACAGGCCGAGATAGGTTGCGATGCGCTCGCGCAACGGGCGATAGCCGGACGGATCGGGATAACTCAGCGTGGCGGGATCGCCGCCGCGCGCGCGATACGCGACGAGCCGGCTCCATACCTTGCGCGGAAACGCGTCGAGCGCGGGCAAGCCGGGCCGCAGCGGCTTCGCGTCGTTGCCGATATCGGTGTCGGCCTGCGCACGCTTCGTACGCGGTGCATCGGCGCGCCCGCGGCTCGTGCGCGCGGGTGTCACCGCGCCCGGCAGCGACGTCGACACGAACGTGCCCGCCGCGCCGCGCATCTGCAGATAACCCTCATCGACGAGGACGTTATACGCCATCTCGACCGTGCCGCGGGCAGTATTCAGTTGCGTCGCGAGCGCGCGCAGCGCGGGCACCCGGTCGCCGGGCTTCAGGTGACCCGCCGCGATCGCCGCCTTGAAACGCTCGCAAATCTGCAGATAGATCGGCGAGGCTTCGCGCCGGTCGATCTCTATGTTCAACGCATGGTCAGTGGTCGGCATGTCACGGCTCATGGACTAGTTGAATCGACGATTCTTGTCCCTTTCTGCTAAGCCATGATTGTCACACAATGACTTCACTTTCACTTATCCAGCGAGGTGCATCATGAAGATCGTCGTCATTGGCGGTTCGGGTTTGATCGGCGCGAAGACGGTTGCGATTCTGCGGGCGAAGGGCCACGAGGCAGTCGCCGCGTCGCCGCGCAACGGCGTGGATTCGGTGACGGGCGCGGGATTGAATGAAGCGCTTCGCGGCGCACAGGTCGTCATCGACGTGTCGAACGCGCCTTCGTGGGCGCCGGATGACGTGATGGCGTTTTTCCGCGCGTCGACCACGAACCTCGTGAAGGCCGAAGCCGCAGCGGGCGTGCAGCATCATGTGGCGCTGTCTGTCGTCGGGACGGATCGCATGCCGGACAACGGTTATTTCCGCGCGAAAGTGGCACAGGAAAAGCTGATCGCGGAATCGGGCGTGCCGTATTCGATCGTCCGCGCGACGCAGTTCCTGGAGTTCCTCGGCGGCATCGCCGACGCGGGCATGCAGGACGGCAAGGTGCATCTGTCGACGGGACAGTTTCAGCCGATCGCGGCCGATGACGTCGCGGGCTTCGTCGCGGACGCCGCGCTCGATACGCCGCTGAACGGCATCGCCGATATCGCGGGGCCGCAGCGCGCGCCCTTGCACCGGATCGTCGGCCAGTATCTGAAGGCGCAGGGCGATGCGCGCGAGATCGTCGTCGATCCGAAGGCGACGTACTTCGGCGGCACGATCACGGAAGACTCGCTCGTTCCGACCGGCGCCGCGCGTCGTGGAAGCATCAGCCTCGAGCAGTGGCTGGCGCGCGCACACGCGTAACCGGGCGATGACGGGCACGGCTAGAACACATGCATCATCCCGATGTACGCGCCCGTCTGCGATTCGCCTGCCATCGGGCTCGTGCCCGGTTCGGCATCGCGCGGTGTCGCGAAGACCGAAAACGAGCCGTTCGCGCTGTTGCGCACGTAGGCCACGGTGCCGTACAGGAAGGTGCGCTTGCTGAAGTTGTAGGTCGTGCCGAGCGCGTACAGCATTGCGTGGCTCGCGGGGTCGTGCGCCGCATCGCCCGCGCCTTCGCCGACGTGGATATAGAAACCCGCTGCCGTGACGGCCCATGCGGACGTCGCCTGATAGGTCGCGCCGAGCCAGTAGTGATCGGCGCTATCGGCCAGGCCCGCGGGCGAATCGGGCGCGGCGTAATGCGTGTACGCGGCCTGCACCTTCCACTTGTCGATTCTCACGTTCGCGCCGACGAAGACTTCGCGCGACGCCTGAAAGATGTTGTCCAGCTTGCCGTTCTGGCTGCGCAACTCGTCGTAGATGCCGCGCACGTCGAACAGGGTCGAGTGATACGTCAGCATGACGCCTTCGGAGCGTCCGAACTCGCCCGGCGCGCCCTGATTGAATGCTCCTGGCTGATTGCCGAATGCATATTGCCCCTGCACGTCGAAGCCATGAAACACGGGGCTGTGATACTCGACGTTGTTGCTCGTCTGCTGCCAGTTGCGCCCGCGCACGAGCGATGCCGACGATACCGCCTGTTGTACGAAGGGATCGAATTCCCACACGCCGTCGCTGTCGATGAACAGGTTGCGCCCCGCCTGCAACTGGCCCCAGGTCTTCGAATTCAGCCCGGCATAGGCGCGGCGTGACCACAGACGCCCGCCGCCAGTGGTGCCGTTCATGATCTGAATGGCGGTTTCGAGGTCGAAGACCGCGCTCAGGCCGCCGCCCAGATCCTCACTGCCTTTCAGGCCCCACATGCTGGTGCCCCAGTCGCCGCCTTCGGCGCTCCATCGCGAGTCGCTGCCGCCCGTGCCGTTCGCGATGTGATTCAGATACTCGATGCCGCCATCGATCCGGCCGTACATCGTGACACTTGTCTGCGCCGCCGCGCCCGAACTGACGAGCATCAAAAGACCTGCCGCTTTCCAGAGACGAACTTTCATGGTTGACGACTCCATGCGGGTTCTGTTCGGTTGAGAGAAAACGATTGGCCGCACATTAGCACCATCCGGCAAAACCGGCACGAATCGGGGCCGAAGCGAAACCGTCGAACTGGCTTAAGGGCGAACACCAGATATCGCTTCTTTCATTCGGATGCCTAATATCCGCATGATGTCATACGACATTATCGATTCGATCGTTTTACAAAGAGGCACAATAATTGAACCAAAACCCTGCTCTTTCTCAGCTAGTCAAGCATGGCGCCGCCTGGCTCGCCGCCGCGTCCATCGCGCTGACGCTCAGCGCGTGCGGCGGCTCGGATGCGTCGCCGTCATTGGCTACGACGTCCGCCGCGACCAGCGACGTCGTGAATAGCGACGACGGCAATCCCGCAGCATCGGGCGCATCCACGCCTTCGGCGGACCCGACGCCGACGGGCTTCCAGGTTGGCACGACGACCTACGATCCCGCGCTGCCGCCAGAACCCACGCTGCCCCTCCCCCCGCAAATCTGCGCGACGCTGCCCGCCGCGCTGACCGCGCAGCCGAACGGCCTGCTGCCCGACAACGCCGACTCGACCAACACCGCACCCGACAGCGCGCGCATCCAGGCCGCGCTCGACGCGTGCAAAAACCCGTCGAGCAGCGGTCTCGCGACCAACAAGGCCGTGCGGCTCGTCCCCGGCCCGAACGGCGCGAACGCGTTCGTCGCCGGCGCGCTGAACTTGCAAAGTGGCGTCACGCTCTGGATCGACAAGGGCGTCACCCTGTTCGCCTCACGCGATCCGCGCCAGTACGACAAGACCCGTGGCACCACGAGCTGCGGCATCATCACGGCGAGCGACAACGGCTGTCTCGCGCTCATCAATGCCAGCAAGATCGCGAATGCGGCGGTGATGGGCGATGGCGTCATCGACGGACGCGGCGGCAGCCCGCTAGTCAGCAGCAAGCCGAACGATCCGGACCTGATGATGCGTCCGGACGGCAGCGGCACGATGAGCTGGTGGGATATCGGCTGGATGGCGAACAAGGTGCAGAACCTCGCGCAGAACAATCCGCGCCTCATCCAGATCAGCAATGGCCGCAACTTCACGCTGTATCGCGTGACGCTGCAGAATGCGCCGAAGTTTCACGTCGTGCCGAGCGGCGTCGATGGCTTCACCGCGTGGGGCGTGAAGATCTATACGCCGACCGCCGTCTACGAGGCCATGACGAACTATCTCGGCATGCACTACAGCCCGGACACGGCGAAGAACACGGACGGCATCGATCCCGCGAGCTCCGGGCCGATCACGAGCAACCCCGGCAATCCCGGCAAGCTGACCGGCGATGCGAGCAACATGCTGATCGCGTACACGCACATCCGCACCGGCGACGACAACATCGCGATCAAGGGCGGCACCGGCACGGTCAACGGCCGCACGTACAACATCACGGTCGCGCACAGCCGCTTCTATACGGGACACGGCATGTCGATCGGCAGCGAGACGGCGGGCACGGACGCAGGCACGGCCAATCCGGACGTCACGCCCGTCGATGGCATCCTGCCGAGCGTGAGCAACGTCAATGTCTACGATCTCGTGCTCGATGGCGCCGACAACGGCCTGCGCATCAAGTCGGACTGGAGCCGCAGCGGGCTGGTGTCGAACATCCGTTATTCGAATGTGTGCATTCGCATGCCGGAGACGTCGACGGACGGCAAACCGCAGGCGCTGATCTTCTCGCCGTACTACAGCCCGACCAAGAACAACGGGCTCTATCCGAACTTCAGGAACATCGCGCTCGATGGCGTGCGCGTCGTCAATGCGTCGAGTTACACGTTCCAGGGCTTCAGCTCCGCGAGTCCGGTCCTGCAAGGCTCGGGCTGGTCGGGCGGCTCCTCCGGCTGGCCGGCGCCGCCGGTCGTGAATCCGTTGACGATCTCGCTGAACAACGTCGTCGCGGATGTCGCGCCGGCGAATTTCACGGTCACCGATGCGCTCGTCACGATCGGCGCGGGCGGCACGTCGCTGCCGTTCAAAACGGGCGGCACGGTCAGCGTCACGCGCGCAGCGCCCGGCACGGAAGACGCGGCGCCGGTCGATTGCAGCAAGGCGTTCGGGCCGTTTCCCGGGCAGTCATAGCGCTTTCAGTAAAGAAACGTCTACTCGTGCCGATAACTGAAAACAGAAGGAGCCGGACGATCGTCCGGCGCTTTATCGATACCGAGACGAGTGCCCCGGCGCCGCACGCCGGGGACCGACGACATCCGACAGAGAGAGAAATGGTCTTCAGCTACAGGGACATGATGGTCACGCCGGCAGCGGTCCGGCAGGGCAATGTGTTTGCCGCGACGGCGCGAATCCAGGATTTGAACGGGATGGAACGTTCCGTGAGACTGCCGGGCGAGTTCGCGAACGTCGAAGAAGCGATCCGCTACGCGATCGCGGCGGGCTTCGAATATATCGACTGCGAGCGGCGCTGCTGATTGCACGCGTGCCGTCACGAGCCAAAAAACCGACGCCGCGACTTTCGTTCGCGGCGTCGTCACATCGTCAGCCCAGTTTGATCGAAGCCGGATCGGCGGTCAGATAACCCACCGCCGCGCCGAAGCGATCCTTGTAGTTCGCGCGGATGAGCGGATCGAGCGTCGACTGCACCTTGCCGTGCAGCGCGCTTTCCCAGTCGCCCGCGTGCTGGAAGTTGCTCATGATGTAGGTCCAGCCGTTGATCTCGTCGACCGCGTGCAGGCCCGTCGATTCCGCGCCCGCAGGCGCCGACAGGATGCGCGTCAGCGACTTCGTATCGACGTTGTACGCCCACAGGAAGTTGTTGACGTGCGCGCCGCTGTCCTCGCCGATGAACAGCGTGCGCAGCTTCTCCGAGAACTTGAGGTTGTCCGGATTCGCGATGCGCTCCGGGTTCGCGAGATTGCCGAGCGCGTCGGCCGCGATGTCTTCGCCGACCAGCGCAGCAGGCGCGGCCATGTCGACCGGCACCCATTCGCTGTCGATCGCCGCGCCCGCGAGATCGCGCTGGCCGCCCTTCAGGTTGAACGCGTAGACCGCGCCGGCGGTGATGGCTTTGTCGAGCTTGATGTCGGTCGAATGCGCGTCGCCCTTCACCATCGACTTGACGATCTGCGACATCGCCGAGTAGACGATCTTGTCCTTCGCGTTGACCGTCGTGCCTTCGAGCTTCGTGAAGCACATGCTCGCGCCGCGCAGCGCGGCATAGCGATGCGTCTCCAGGAACGCGGCTGCCTTCTCCATGCCGGGCTTGATGCGAATCCAGTTGAACTTGCCGCCGAAGTGGATGCGCGTGTAGCTCGCGTCCAGCGTCGGGCCGACCTTTTCGTCGGTGACGACGTCCATGATGTCGGTGATCGTCAGCGTGTTGGCGAGGTTCTCGATTTCATCGCTCGTCGCGTGACCGAGATTGAGCCATGTCAGCGTGGCCGAACCCGCGCCCGCCGAAGACGTCTGCGCGCACTTCGCAACGTACAGCGTGCCCGCCGAAAGATCCGCCTGCCTGTCCGCGACAAACATGAAGACGCCGCCGTTGGTGGCGTCATCGCCCATCATCACAGTGCGCTGGTCGGGCATCACCTGAATCAGCTCGTGCGAGATGCGGCCGAGGCAATAGTGCTTCTGGATCGTGCCGGTGCCGTCCGGATGCACGGTGACTTCCGGAATATGACCGTAGTGATACGGACGCGCCTTCGTTTCGTCGCCGTAGAGATTGCGGCTGTATGCCTTGAACTGCGCGTCGCTCGATGCCAGCGCCGCGTCCGGCTCGTACTCCTCGCTCGACAGATGCGTGTTCCACGGCGACAGGCTCGCGCCGCAGGTGATCCACAGGCCGTGCGCCTTCGACGTATCGACGTTCGCGTAGCTCACGAGCGAGAGCTTGCCGGTCGCTGCGTCCTGATCGAGCGTGAGCACGGCGATCGGCGACGGCAGGCGGCCGTACATGCTGGCCGCGCTCTGGTCGCGCGTGGTGTATTCGAACTGCACGACCGCGAACACGGCGTTGCCCTTCACGCCCTTCACCGTGGCGTTGTCGAGCTTGATGAGCGACGTGCCGTCCGGGCAGTCCGAGAAGAACTGACGTTCCTTGCCCGCAGCCGAACGGTCGATGATCGGCTGATTGTCGATATCGAAGTAGCCGCCCGCGACGATCGTGCCGCCCGTCGTGTTCGGCACCGTGTCGCCGGTCATGAAGAACGGCTGATACGCGAGCTTGTACGCGCGGCTCGTGCCGTCGCTGAAGTTCGCGGTCAGCGTCGAGGCGACGGTCGTCCGGGCCATCGCGTCGGGCGCGGCGAGCGTCGGCGCGGCCATGCCGGTGAACGTGGCCGTGGTGAACGCGGCCGTCGCTGCGGGCGTGGGCGTGGCCGCGTTGCTGTCGCTGCCGCCGCAAGCCGTGAGCAGAGACGCTACGGCGGTGCCGCCGAGCGGCAGCATCGGTGCGCCGGCAAGGATCTTCAGTGCCTTGCGGCGGGAGAGGTCGAGTGGCTGCGCCATGTGTGGTTTCGATTCCTTGATTGTGGGTGACATACCGGCGATGGAAGTGGTCGTTTCAGACCATTGCGGCCTGATATTCCGGATGACGCGCTACTCTAGGAAATCAATGTGAAACCATTTTGACAAACTTACGTAATTATTTTGTTTATGTGTTGAAAGCACGGTCAGATCGCGAGCCTGTGGCGCGGGTGGTGGCCCGCCGCACCACGCGTCTCACCGATTTCCGCCCAGCGGCGTATCACATTGCTTGCATGCGGGCGTCCCGGGCGGATTGGACTTGCGGCATTTCGGGCAGATCAGATCGGGCGGCATCGGCGGAATCGAGCCGGGATGACGGTCCCATCGTTCGTCGTAATCGTCTGCGCGATAACGCTGGTCGTATCCCTTCCCGTTCCGGCGGCGACGGAGCCGGCCGCCGTCGTGCTCGCTTCCGAACAGCTTGCGCAGCAAGTTCATGATTTCCCCTTTTTTCTTGATGTCTTTAGATGAAGCGCTTGTGCAGCACCCGAAGCCCGGCGATGAAGGTTTTATTATTTGCTTCGTATTCCTTTAAATCATTTCGAATTTGAAAACTTCTCTTGTTCGATCCGGGCTTGCCGATACTCCCGGGACGCAACATACTGATTCCGTTTTCTTGACACTATGACAAGTAAACACCTTGGAGCGGCTCCAGGGTCAAGAAGGAAGTCGAGATGAAAATTGGGGAACTGGCGCGCATCACGAATTGCACGCCCGATACGATTCGCTTTTACGAAAGAGAAGGCCTGCTTCCGCCAGCCGGAAGGACGGAAGCCAACTACCGGACCTATGACGAAACGCATGTCGAGCGCCTGCGTCTGATCAGAAATTGTCGCGAGCTCGACATGACGCACGACGAAGTGCGCGCGCTGCTTCAGGCTTCGGAGGCGAACGCGTCGAGTTGCTGCGCCATCAATGCGCTCGTCGAAGCGCATATCTGCCGTGTCGGCATGCGCATCGACGAATTGATCAAGCTACGCGACCAGCTCAACGCATTGCGCAAGAAATGCCGCGGCGAGCGCGCGGTCGATTCGTGCGGAATCATGCACGAACTGACATCGCGCAAGACGCCCGGACGCAAGCAGAAGAAATCGCATCTCGCGTAGCGTCGTTCGCGCTTACATGCGGTCGGCTTCGATCACCGCATCGGCGAATGCCTTGGGCGCCTCCTGCGGCAGATTGTGGCCGATGCCGCCCGCGACGTTGCGATGCCTGTACTTGCCCGTAAACTTCTTCGCATACGCGGAGGGATCGGGATGCGGCGCGCCGTTGGCATCGCCTTCCATCGTGATGGTCGGCACGCCAATCGTCGGTGCGCCGGCGAGACGCTGTTCGAGCGCGTCGTATTGCGCCTCGCCCTGCACGAGCCCGAGACGCCAGCGATAGTTGTGAATCACCACCGCGACGTGATCAGGGTTCTCGAACGATTTCGCCGAACGGTCATAGGTCGCGTCATCGAAATTCCATTTCGGCGATGCGAGTTGCCAGATGAGCTTGTTGAAATCGTGACGGTTCGACTCATAGCCCGCCTGGCCGCGCTCCGTTGCGAAATAGAACTGATACCACCACGCGAACTCGGCCTTCGGCGGCAAGGGCGCGCGATTCGCCTGCTGGCTGCCGATCAGATAGCCGCTCACCGACACCATCGACCTGACGCGCTCGGGCCACAGCGCCGCGATGATGTTCGCGGTGCGCGCGCCCCAGTCGAACGCGCCGAGTGTCGCCTTCTGGATCTTCAGCGCATCCATGAGCGCGATGATGTCCACCGCGACCACCGCCTGCTGACCGTTGCGCGGCGTATCGGCGGAGAGGAAACGGGTCGAGCCGTAGCCGCGAAGATACGGCACGATCACACGATAACCCTGCGCCGCGAGGATCGGCGCGACGTCGGCAAAGCTGTAAATGTCATAGGGCCAGCCGTGCAGCAGGATCACCGCCGGGCCGTTCGCCGGCCCCGCTTCCGCATAGCCGACATTGAGCGTGCCCGCGTCGATCTGGCGAATCTCGGCAAAGCCCGCGCTCGACGATCGTTGCGTCGTTTGAGCGCGAACCAGGTCGCTCAACCCAAGCTGCATGGCGCCGACACTGGCGATCGCTGTGCCGAGAAAGCGGCGTCGCCACGCGTTGATCTGATCATCCGGCATGTTGTGCTTCTCCTTGTTCGATGTATTCGATGAAATCATCTCACGCAGCCGACGCCCGCAGCGCCGCGAGCGTCGGGCCCATCGGCCGCACGCGCATGCGCGCATCGAGACGACGCCACGGCAGATCGGCGGGATCGGCCGCCATCGGACCGGGCGCTTTCGCGACCAGTATGCGATGCGCGATCGGCTCGAAGTCGGCGCGAAAATGCACCGAGCTCTTGTTCACCAGAATCTTCATGCGCTCGGGCTCGATGCCCGCGACGCGAAACAGATTGCGGTCGAACACCTGCATCTTGACGCTGCTCACCGCGATACGCACGCCGTCGATGCGCAGGCACGCGGTCGGCCCCAGTTCGCCCGACATACCGTTGAGCATCGGCCCGTCGAAACGAAAGCGCCCGTCCGACAGATACTCGACTTCGAACTCGCCTTCAAGCGGCGAATCGCCCGGCACGTTCGACCCACCGCCCAGCGCGAGCCGGATGCGCGCGCCGACGCCCGCGCGATGCGCCGCACGCGCCGCCTGCTCGTCCCAGATGACGCCCACGGCCGCATCGCGCGCGCCGTTGCGCAGAAGCGCGCGGACCATGCCCATCGTGTTCGAATCGCCGCCGACGCCCGGATTGTCCTGCGTATCCGCGATGATCACGGGCTTGGTCGCATCGCGGCTCGCGTCGATCGCGTCAAGCGCGGCTTCGTCGGGCGAAAGGAACGGCACATCCCAGCGCGCTTCGTCGTTCACGAGCTGCGCGTAGAGCGCGTCGACCGCCTTGTCCGCAGCATCCTGATCGAGCGCGTAGCCCCAGAAAACGGGACCGCATTCATCGAAATCCGATGCGGGAAAGCCCGGCGCGAACGACAGCGACACGACTTCCCTTTCAAGCGATTCGAGCATGCCGTACATGCCGCGCGCGGGTTCGACGAGCGTGCACATGCCGTTCACCGGAATCAGGAACGGAACGCGGCGCATCGCGCGCTTCAAAGGCTTGCCGTGCGCGATGCGCTGCGCAAGCAGATGCGCCGCGCGCAAACCGGTCTCGGCCATGTCGACGTGCGGATACGTGCGATACGCGACGAGCGCATCCGCGAGCGCAACCATGCGCGCGGTGACGTTCGCATGCAGATCGAGCGAGACGACCAGCGGCAGGTCTTCGCCGATGATATTGCGCACGCGCGCCAGCAGCTCTCCTTCGCCATCGTCGAGATGTTCGGTCACCATCGCGCCGTGCAGATCGAGATAGATCGCATCGAAGCCGCCCTGCTGCACGCGCTCGACGATCGCGCCTGCGATGCGCTCATACGCATCCTTCGTCACATGCGCCGATGCGCTCGCGCCCGCCCAGATCACCGGTATGAGTTCATGTCCTTGCGCCTCGGCCCACTGAATGAAACCGCCGATCGGCACGTTCACGTCGCGCAGCTTCAGTACATCGTCGCCGTGCGCCATCGGCGGGAAGCCTTCGCCCTGAATGAAGCTCTGGTAGCTCGCCTTGGTCGGCGCGAAGGTGTTCGTCTCGTGCTGGAATCCAGCGATCAGGATCTCCATGTTCGTCATCCTTATGAATATCGATTGAGATTCAGGCCGTGCGCGCCCTGGCGGCGGCAGCGGTTTGGCGGTTCGCCAGAATCAGCACGCATGAGAGCGCCGCCATGCACGCCATCACGACGAGGCCGCCGTTGGTGCTGCCGGTCGCGGATTTGACCCAGCCGATCACCGCCGGGCCCCAGAAGCCGCCCGACAGACCGATCGTGTTGATGAGCGCGATGCCGCCCGCCGCGGCCGGGCCGGCAATCGTTTCGGACGGAATCGCCCAGAAGACCGTGTAGGCCATCCACATGCAAGCCGTGGCGAGCGTGAGCAGCGTGAGCGTCGCGACGAGATTGCCCGATGCATACGGAATCATCACCAGCAGCGCGGCGGCGCCGAGCGCGGGCAGCGCGCAGTGATAGCGGCGCTCGCCGACCTTGTCGGAGCGTCGTCCGGCGGCGTACATCGCGATCGCGGCGGCGACATACGGAATCGCGGCATACCAGCCGAGGCGGATCGTGTCGCCGACACCTTGCTCCTTGATGAGCGTCGGCAGCCAGAAGCTGATTGCGTAGATCGGGAAGATGATGCAGAAGTACGCGATCGCCAGCAGATAGATGCGCGGATTCTTCGCGATTTCCCTGAACGAATCGATACGATGCGACGTCCCGCCATGACCGCCGACTTCCGCTTCGACGAGGCGCTGTTCGTCCTGCGTGAGCCAGCGCGCATCGGCCGGACGGTTTGCGAGCACGCGCCACACGAGCGCACCGAGCGCGATGCACGGCAGGCCTTCGACGAGAAACATCCACTGCCATCCCACCAGGCCGCCGACACCCGCGAGCGACGAAATCAGCCACGCCGAAAGCGGCCCGCCTACGACACCGCCGAGCGGCCCCGCGACGAACACGAGCGCGATCGCGCGGGCCATGCGCTTCGGCCCGTACCAGCACGACAGGTAATAGATCATGCCGGGCGCGAAGCCCGCTTCGAACACGCCGAGCAGAAAGCGCATCGCATAGAACGCGGGCACGTTGTGCACGAACAGCATGCACGCCGACGTGATGCCCCACAGCACGAGAATGCGGCTGAACGTGAGGCGCGCGCCGATCTTCGGCAGCATCAGGTTGCTCGGCAATTCGAACAGCACATAGCCGATGAAAAAGATCCCGGCGCCGACGCCGTACGCTGCATCGGAAAAGCCGAGATCGCTTTGCATCTGAAGTTTCGCGAAACCCACGTTCACGCGGTCCAGATACGCGAACATGTAGCACACGATGAGCAGCGGCAGGAGCCGCCAGTTGATTCTGCTGTAGAGCGCCGAAACGGCATCGCCGCCTCGCAGGGTCTGAATCGTCGACATCCGCGTCTCCTGGTTTGTCTCCCCGTCTTCGGGTAAGGCCATGTTGAGCGGGTGCGACTGTGCGAGCAAGAGCAACTAAGTTCACGTATCGTTGCCCTGTGAGCAACACGGAGTCAATGACCATGCGGGAAATCAATCAGCAACGGCTGCGCTATTTTCAGGAAGTACTGTCGCACGGCACGATTCGCGGCGCGGCGGACCATCTGAATACGTCGCCTTCGGTGATCGCGCGGCAGATCAGATTGCTCGAAGACGAACTCGACACGACGCTGTTCGAGCGCGAACCGCGCGGCGTGCGGCCGACCGAGGCGGCGTTTCATCTGCTCGAATTCTGGCGCGGCTACCGCTCGCAGCAGGAAAAGCTCGAAGACCAGTTGCACGCGCTGAAGGGTTTGCAGCAGGGCCAGATTCGGCTTGCGGTGAGCGAAGGTTATGTCGATACCCTCGTCGACGACGTGCTCGCGCCGTTCTGCGCGCGCTATCCGCGCCTCGAAATCGACGTGCAGATGCTCGCCGTCGACGACCTGCTGGAAGAAGTCGCGCAGAGCCGCGCGCATATCGGGCTGGCGTACAACCCGCCGCCGCACGAGCGCATCGAGATTCGCGCGAGCTCGGCGCAGCCGGTCGTGCTGCTCGCGCGGCGCGATCATCCGCTGGCGCGGCGCGGCGGCGCCGCGAAGATTCGCGATCTGCTCGATTATCCGCTCGCGCTGATGCCGCCGACCTTCGGCATCGGCCATGTCGTGAAGATGCTGGAGACGACCGACAATCTCGCGATCCGCCCGACGCTCACGACGAATTCGCTCGGCGCGCTCAAACGCTTCGTCGCGGCGGAAAATTTCATGACGCTGATCGGCGAGTTCGCCGCGTATCGGGAACTGGCGAGCGGCGAGCTGACGACGATTCCGATCGCGCATCCGCTGTTCGAAAGCGCGCAGGCAAAGTTGCTCGTGAAGACCGGGCGGCCACTCGCGGCGGGACCGCAGGAATTGCTCGACTGGATTCTCAAACGCATGCCGATGTTCGCGCGGCCGCCCAGTTCGCCCGTTTCGCCCGTCAAACGAGCGCGCCTTCGGGCACCTCGGCGAGACGCGCCGCCGGAGAAACCGCGATGATCCACGCCTGCACCACGAACCCCGCCGCCGCCGCGACGAGGCACGGCCCCATGCCGTAGCGCGCGCTGATCGCCGCGCCGAGCAGCGCGCCGAGCGGCCGCGCGCCGTACGTCGCCGTGCTGTTGAGCGCCGAGACGCGGCCCATCATGGTCGCGGGCGTGATGGCCTGGCGCAGCGTCGTCGAGCCGACGGTCCACAGAATCGGTCCCACGCCTAGCAGGAAGAAGCTCGACGCCGCGAGCCAGAATGACGGCGCGGCGAGCGTCGCGACCATTGCGAGCGATGCGGCGAGCCCGCAGAACGGCCCGACCAGCAACATGCGGCCAAAGGCGATGCGCCGCGCGACCACGGGCGCGGCCAGCGCGCCGCATACCATGCCGACGCCGTACGCGCCGAGCGTCACGCCGACCGCCGACGCGCTCAAGCCGACCCGCTGCACCGCGTACGGCACATAGACCGACTGCAACGTGAAGAAGCCAATGTTGAAGAACACGGCGGTGGCGAGCATCGGGCGCAGCAGCGCGTCGCGGGAGACGAAGCGCGCGCCCTCGCGCAACTCCGTCAGGAAATGACGCGCGGCGGCGCGCTGGCGTGGCGGTTCGCGCAAACCCGCGAGCAGCATCGCTGCCGATGCCGACAGCCCCGCCGCGCAACCGTACGCCCATCCCGCGCCGATCCATCCGACGAGAAGGCCGCCCAGCGCCGGCCCCGCCGAATACGCGACGCTGCGCGCCAGCTCGATGCGGCCGTTGGCGGCGGGCAGCGCGGCCCGCTCGACCAGCGCCGGAACGAGCGCGGGCGCGGCGACGTTGTAGGCCACCGTGCCGGTCGCGCCGAGAAAGCCGAGGAGCGCGAGCAGCGGCAGCGTCAACGCGTGCGACAGCACGAGCAGCAACACGCAGAGCATCGCGAGCGCGCGGGCGCATTCGGCCACCGTCATCAGCGCGCGGCGCGAGCGGCGGTCCGCGATCACGCCGAGCGGCATCGACAGCAACAGAAACGGCAGCGTCTGCGCGCTCTGCAACAGGCCGATATCGACCGCGGACGCGCCGAGCGCGAACACGGCGGCGAGCGGCGCGGCGGCAAGGCCGATCTGCTCCGCCGATTGCGCCAGCAGATTCGACCAGGCGAGGCGCTGAAAGGAAGCGGGAAAGCGCATCGAAGTGGCTCCGTGACGTGATGAGATGGCTCATCGTCACGGATGCGGCGCGTGCCGGCACTCCAGTTCTTGCGCCGTGATTCGCGTTATTGCGCGCCGCTTTCGAGCTTCGCCTTTTCCGCCGCTATCTGATCGGCGATCTTCGCCGCGAGATCGTCGAGCGACGAGATCGATTCGGCCGTGTTGATGACGAAGCGCGCCGCCGCGCCGTAAGGCTTGGGTGCGGCCGCCGACTTCTGTCCTTTCAGCTCGCTGCTCGTGTCGATCTGCGTGAGCGGCGCATCCGGGCTCGCCGCGAGATCGGCAAGCTGCACGGTGACGTGCGTGTTGGGCGCGTCCTTCCCCGACGAACCCATCGACGGCAATCCGGCGCCGAGCCCGGTGGAGAGCGTTTCGTCGAACTCGCCGGTGACGAGCCAGCCCGAGCCGGGCGGCGACGATTGCGCCGTCACATGGCACGCGCCGATGCCCTTCGCGTTGAGCGCCTTGACGATGCCGTCCGCCAGCGCCGATGCGTTCTGATCGACCTTCATCGAATTGCGCGCGGCGCGCAGCCGCGAGCCGGGAAAATGCGACGCGCTGCTTTGCTGGCTCACCGGCGTGAAGTCGCGTACTTGCACCAGCCTGCCTGCGTTCGCCTCGTTCACGCCTGGACACGGCGGCGCGGCGTCGGCGAGCGCGAGCGTGCTGATCGCGCAGCCGAGCACGGCCAGTGAAACGCTTAAGGATGATGTTTTCATCGATTGTCTCCGGCTCGCATGCGCGAATGCCGCGATGATACGCGCGTCAGCGCAGCGTCGCGGCTTCCTGCGCGTGCGCCTGCTCCATCAGGCTTTCCAGCCGGACCGGACGGCTCAGCAGGAAGCCCTGCACCTTGTCGCAGCGCGCCTCGCGCAGCAGGTCGAGTTGCTCGCGCGTCTCGACGCCTTCCGCGACGACCGTCACGCCGAGCTTGTGCGCGAGATCGATCACGCCTTCCACGACCGTGCGAACCATCACGTCGGTCGCGATATTGTCGACGAAGGACTTGTCGAGTTTCAGCACGTCCGGCCGGAACCGCGCCAGATAGCTGAGGCTCGAATAGCCCGTGCCGAAATCGTCGATGGCGATGCGCACGCCCATCGCGCGGACGTTGGACAGCACGTCCTGAGCGTGGTCGACATTGTCGATCAGCGCCGACTCCGTGATTTCCAGCGTGATGCGGCCCGAGTCGATGCCGCCACGCCTGATCGCGTGCCGCAGCACGGACACGAGGCGCGGGTCGCGAAACTGCTTCGGCGACACGTTGACCGCGACCGAGCATGCCGCGGGCAGCGCGAGCGCGAGCTGCGACGCCGCCAGCACCGCCTCGCGGATGACCCAATGCCCCGCCTCGACGATGAGCGCGCTTTCCTCCAGCACCGGCACGAATGCGCCGGGCGCGAGCAGCCCGAGCTGCGGATGATTCCAGCGCAGCAAGGCCTCCACGCCGACAAGCTCACCCGAATCGACACGATATTGCGGCTGATAATGCAGCACGAACTGATTCTCGCGGATCGCGCCGTGCAGTTCCGCTTCGAGATGCGCGCGCGCGAGATCGTCCTTCTCGCGATCGCCGAACACGCGGAACGTGTTGCGGCCGGCGCGCTTCGCGGCGTACATCGCCATGTCGGCACTGATGAAAAGCGCTTCGGGCGTGCGTCCGTGCTCCGGATACAGCGCAACGCCGATCGAGCATGTCATCGTCAGGCTCTTGCAGTCGATCTTGATCGGACGATGACACGCGAGCGAGAGCTTGCGGCACGCCCGCGCGATACTCTCCTGATCGAACGTGCCCGGCAGGATCACCGTGAATTCATCTCCGCCCGGACGCGCGGCCACCGCGTCTTCCGGCAGCGTCTCCTGAATGCGCCGCGCGATGGTGCGCAGCACCGCGTCGCCAGCGATATGGCCGGCCGTGTCGTTGATCGACTTGAAGCGGTCGATATCGATGAACAGGTACGCGAACGGCGCACCCGATTCGCAGCGCTTCAACAGCGCTTCCATCATCGCGTTGCGGTTGCTGAGGCCGGTGAGGCTGTCGGTATTCGCGAGCCGATGCAGTTCCTGCAGGCGCTGGCGCTCGTCGGTGGCGTCGACGCACACGCTCACGACGCGCGACACCGCGCCTTCTTCGATCACCGGATAGATGTCCGCGCGCACCCAGCGCGTGCGGTCGAGCGGCAGACAGAGGCGGAAGTAGCTCTGCGTCGCCGCGCCCGTGTTCACCGCCGTACGCATTTCGTCGCGCAATGCGGGCAGATCGTCGGGATGCACGCGTTGCGACCAGGCGGTCTGATCGGCTTCGAGCGCGGACATCGGCATTTCCCACATGCGCTGAAACGCTGAACTCACGTGCAGAAGCTCGCGGAAATCGTGCGTCGCGGTCCAGAAAACGGCGTCGACGTGATCTTCCATGTCCTTCTGCACGCGCGCGTTGCCGCGCAACTCGTCGATGAGATCCACCTCCGCCGTGATGTCGCGCGACTTGCACAGCACGGCCGTGACCTTGCCGTGCTCGCCGTAGACGGGCGCGAAGGTCGACGTCCACCATTTGAGCTTGCCGTTCATGGTGCGGCACGCGCCGGAAAACGACGTCGATTCACCCAGCTTCGCGCGCTCGAACGCCTGCCGCGCGTCGGGGCCGTCCCATAGCGCGAGCCAGTCGAGACCGACGAGATCGTCCGCGCAGTCCGCTTCGATGAGGCCGCGGCCGACCTCGGAAATGCACATGATGCGGCCTTCGAGCGAGAGCAGCTTGAGGCAATCCTCGGCGATGGAAAGCAGCCCGTTCGCGACCTGCCGCGCGACGAAAATCTTGCGGTTCGCCTCCTGCATCCGATGCACGACGATCGTCGCGCCGATCACGAGCGCCGCGAGCAGCACGTTCCACGGCAGCGGCACGAAAAAGGTGCCGCACGCGGCCAGAAGCACGGCGAGCGGAGCGAGGCCGAGCCCATCGAAACGGCGCGCGTGTTCGATGTACGGCAAGTTCCTGGCGACGTTCTCGCCGATGATTCCGAGGAAATCGGTCGCTTTGCTCTGCACCGCTGTGGCCCTGTTGCGCTGATTGCTTGTATCGGTGTTTATCGGCCAGGCAGCGGAAGTCTTTAGTGACCGTTCTTGCATGGCGCGACTTTCCAGGTCAACGGACAGACACGGCATCTCAGCGTGCCCTAGCGGAAGCGACGCCTTCCGTCGGCCACCCATGACCGACTGCGGCGCGCGCCCGATTTCGGCGCCAACAGATCTTGGTGCCTCGTAAAAAATCTCAACATGGCTCGCGCCGCTGACAAGAATTTTCTTCCCCTTGACCTACGTCAATACATCGTTACTTAACTATACTAATTAGTGAATGCCACCCATATATTTACTCAGTAGTGCAATTCGCGCCACTTTGAAAAATTCAACAACACAAAATAATTCGATGCCATTTATCAGCAGAAGTTATCGTGATAATGCCGCTGCTCCGGAAGGCCACTTTGTCTGCGTCCCCTCCTCTAGACTCGGACCATTCGAGCGACATAAGCCTCCTCCCAAAGAGACTCAGGGATGGCCAGATTTCTGCGGAGGGTGCGTAGGATACGTACAAACAGTTACGCCAGGACTGCCGGTGTCAACGGCGTGGAAGAAAGGGGCGCGCGTCAAAGACAACCGGTATATTTCTGAGGGGACCGTGATTGCGCGCTTCAACGACGATGGAACGGTCATGCATGCAGCGATCTTCGTCCGGCAGGTCAGCGGCGGCCTTGTAGTCTGGGATCAGTACGTAACACCAAACAAGCCCATCGGCGAGCGCACTTTGTTGTTCGCAAATCCACTCCCCGCTAATGACGGAAACGAATTTTATGTCGTGGAACGCAAATAAGATTTGCACTGCATTAACATTTGCCCTTTGGTTTTCCATCGCCTGCAAGGGCGCGAATGCAATGCAATTCGACTGCCCGGTCATCAAGGACACGCAACCAGGCTATTTCCAAATATTTGACGGCCCTCCCGCTGACAAAATCTCCTTGATGGCGGAGTCGGGAGATAGCGTCCACGGCTTCTGGAGCAAGCTTTCATACGTGTACGACAAGGGCAGAGAAATTAACATCCAGTGCGCGTACCTCGACGGACAAACCCGTAAGTTCATCATCGAAAAGCGGATCGATTTTTGCAGTTATGAAGTCGATTCAACAAACTATGCACATGTGAGTTGCAGGTGAGGAAGGCAAACTCACGAGCCGAGTAAGGATCGAGACCTCAACCCCGCTTGGGCTTGCGCACGGCCCGCACCTTGCCGGTGCGCCCGCCGCCGCAAAAGAAGCGATCCTGACCATCCGATTCGAGCCCGGATACGCCCATGCCTTCGGGCATGTCGAGCCGCTCGATGACTTCGCCCGATTGCGGATCGATATGCCTGAGTTCGCTCTCGTCGCCTTCCCAGGTGGCGTGCCACAGTTCACCGTCGATCCACGTCACGCCGGTGACGAAGCGATTCGACTCGATCGTGCGCAAAATCGCGCCGCTCTCCGGATCGACCTGATGAATCTTGCGTTCGTTGCATTGACCGACCCACAGCGTGCCTTCGGCCCACGCGAGACCCGAATCGGCGCCGCCGCCGGGCGCGGGAATCGTCGACAGCACGTGTCCCGTCTTCGGATCGATCTTCTGGATGCGGTCTTCGGCGATCTGGAACAGATGTTCGCCGTCGAAGGCCGTGCCCGCATGCGCCGCGATGTTGAGCGTGCGCTCCTTTTCTCCGCTCTCGGGATTGAAGGCGTTGAGCGTGTCGCCGGCGGCGAACCACACACGCTCACCGTCCCAGGTCACGCCGTGCACGCCTTCGATGTCCGCAAACGGTCCGTATTCGCGGATGATTTCCGCCTTTGCGCGTTTCATGTCGTTATCCTCCGTGCGTCGTTGATCGTGACTTCATGCTAATCACTCGCGAGCTCGACGGGGAGTAACAAGGCCGTCGTGAATCCGGGCATCGGCGGCGTGGTCCAGCGGCGCGCGCGGCCACGCCCGAACGATTGCGCCTTGCCGCCCGCGGCGAGCGCATCGAGCGAACGCTGCACGGTGCGCTGGCTCGCGCCGAGCGCAATCGCGAGCGCGGAACTCGACCACGATTCGCCATCGGACAGCAATGCGAGCAGCGGCGCGTATTCGTCTTCGACGGGCAGCGCGAGCACGGCCACCTCGCGCGCGTGGCGCGGCTTCAGCACGAAGCCGCGCGGCGTCGCATCGATGTCCGCAAGCGCGCGCAGCAGCGTGCGCAACCGGCCCATTTCGACGCGCAGCCGCGCACGATGCGTCTCGTCCGCTTCCCTGATGCGAAACGCGCGCAGGATGAGCGCATCGCGCGGCACGTCGCCGGGCCAGGCCTGCGCGAGCATGCGCGCGAGCGTGAACAGCACGGGGCGCGTCGCGAGCGAGATCGACGTGCCGTCCTCGCGCACGCATAGACGGCATGCATCGACGACGAATGCATTGGATGCGAACAGCGCCTCCACTTCGGCAAGCCGAAGCAGGCGCTCGTTCCCTTGAGCGACAAGACGCGCCGCGGGCGTGCTCAGGATGCGCCACGCGCTCTCGACTTCGGCGGCGAGCGCGGGAATCGCCGCCTGCCGCGCGGCTCGCGTCGCGCGTTCGAGCGCGGCGTGCGCGGCGCTGGTCTGAAGACGGCGCATCGCGATGCCCGCCGCGATCAGTTCATGCGCGGTGCGCGATGCTGCCGGCAGCGTGTCGGGAACCAGTTCGGCGAGCATGCGCGCGGCGTCGTCGATCCTTCCGATGAGCAGCGCGCGACGCACTTCCAGATAGCGCGCATGCGCGGCGTTCACATTATCGCCATGCGCGTCGAGAATCGCGCGTGCGTGATCGAGCGCTTTCGCGGGCCACGTGAGATCGCGCGATGCGAGCGCGATCTCCGCCTCCGCGACGATGCAGCGCGAGCGCGCCAGCGCCTCTTTCGTGCCGAACGCGCGCGCCGCGCTTTTCACGAGCGCGCGCGCACGCACGAAGTCGCCCAACTGCGCCATCGCGATGCCTCGCAGTGCGAGCGCGCTCGCATCCTCGCGCAGCGCGATGCGGTTCAGCGCGCCGAGCGGATCGCCCGCGGCGAGCGCGCGCGCGGCCGCCGTGATCAGCGAATCCATGCGCGTCCCGCCACCATCGACCTCACCGCCATCATCGTGACAGACGGCTTGCCGCCGCATGCACGCCGAGCACGCACACGATGCCGATCACGCCGCCCGCGAGCACATGCGTGATTCGCTCGAAGGCATCGGCGGTGGACTGATTCGCCAGCATGATCGCGAGCGTGACGAACACACAGCGCATGAAATAACCGACGACATAGCGCTGGAACGCGACGAGCGTGAGAAACACCGCGAGCGTCGCGAGCGTCACAGCGATGCTCGAATGCGGCACCACATAGCGCCCGAGCACCATGCCGAGCGGCACGCCCGTCATCACGCCGAACGCGCGATGCTTCAGCTTCACGCGCGCCGTATCCACCGTGCCCGTCACGATGCTGGCCGCGCCCCAGATCACCCATTGCGCGCGATCCATATGCCAGTACACGACCATCATCGCCGCGATGCCGACGCCCGCGAGCATCGCGGCAAGATCTTCGCCGAAGGGCGCGCGCGGGCCGAAATCGTCGAGATTGGACCAGCGCGCGGCGGGCTTGCCGCGCGAGCGTATCGTCGCGGAAATCACCGAGGGCACGAGCGCCACGAGCAGATATGGCAGATACGCGGGCGTCTCGCGCAACAACGCATCGACGGTGCGACCGCCGTGCAGTTCGTTCGCGAGGATCAGCACTGGAAGGAAGGTCCAGTTGCCGAGCGCGCGCAGCTTCTTTCCGCGCGATGCGAACAGAATCACGCCCGCCGCGAGCGTCATGCACGCGATGACGAAGAACGCAGGCACCAGCTCGGCGAGCAGCAGCAGATAGGTGCCCGCGATCACCGCGAGCCCGTACGCGATGACGCCGGGCGGCCTGAGCGCGAGCTTGTCCTCGGCGATGACGGCGCCGATCGCGAGCAGCGACGCCTTCATCCATATCGCGTTGCCGGTCGCGAGCGCGAGCACGACGAACGGCAACAGCGCGATGGCTGCGTGCAGGAGCGTCCAGACCTTGATCTCGCTGGCGAGACGGAATTGCTGCGGCGCATCGGCGGGCATACGCGGCCATATCGAGTGTGAATCCGCATGAAGTTTAGAACGGTTTTCAAATCGAAAGCCCTTGAATCAGGGGGCGATCGCGCGCCGTAAGCCTTTCGTAGCTTTTAAGCAATTCCTAAAGGCGTTCGCGGCGCGGTCGTTATACAGGTCAGCCGATGGGTTTCATCGGCCGCGCAGCAGGCGAAGCATCGCCGCCCCCGCGCTCGCGTCCCTGCGATGCAGCCACCTTGAGAGAGCTATGTTTTCCACAATCAAAGGCCGACTGGCCCTGGCCATGACGCTTCTGAGCGCGCTGCTGATCGCGATCGGCATGGTCGGGCTGATCGGCATGAGCCGGTCCAATTCGGTCACGCACAACCTTTTCACGAATGAAATGCCGAGCGCGGTGTCGGTCGGCAATGCGGAAATGTTCATGGCGCGCGAGCGCCTGAGCTTCGACCGTGCGGCGCTGAACGTCGGCACGCCGGGCGCGGAAGATGCCATCGGACGCGGCGCGCTGATGCGCAAGACCTCCGACGACGCATGGACGACCTACACCGGCCTGCCGCAAGGCCCCGGCGAAAAGCAGCTCGCGGACAACTTCAACGCGCAGCGTCTCGCGCTGCAAAAGCTGATCGACGACGGTTATGCCGACGTGCGCGCGAAGGATCAGGCGAAGATCCTCGCCGACGCGAGCGCGATGCAGGCCGCGTTCAACGACTTCGCGAAGACGGGCGCCGCGCTGCGCAAGCTGCAATTCGAACAGGCCAAGGCCTCGTATGACGAAGGTGAGGAAATTATCGGCATGTTCCGCATCGGCTGCATCGTCGCGATTCTGATCGGCGTGGCGGCGGCCTTCTATACGTGGATCTCGCTGCGCCGCCGCATCTCCCGTCCGCTCGATGCGGCGCTCGCCCAGTTCGATGCGATCGCTTCCGGCGATCTGCGCCGCAGCGTCAAGGCGACGTCGAACGACGAAATGGGTCAGTTGCTGCACGGTCTCGCGACCATGCAGGCGAGCCTCATCGAAACCGTTCGCACGGTGCGCGGCGGCAGCGAATCGATTGCGTCCGCGACCAAGCAGATTGCCGCGGGCAACGTGGATCTTTCCTCGCGCACCGAAGAACAGGCATCGGCGCTTCAGGAAACCGCGTCGAGCATGGACGAGCTCACCGGCACGGTCAAGCAGAACGCCGACAACGCGCGTCAGGCGAGCGTGCTGGCGGCAAATGCATCGGAGATCGCGGGCAAGGGCAGTCATGTCGTGTCGCAGGTCGTGACGACGATGGGCGAGATCAACCATAGTTCGTCGAAGATCGCGGACATCATCACGATCATCGAAGGCATCGCGTTCCAGACCAACATTCTCGCGTTGAACGCGGCGGTGGAAGCGGCGCGCGCGGGTGAAGAAGGACGCGGCTTCGCGGTCGTGGCGGGCGAAGTGCGCTCGCTTGCGCAGCGTTCGTCGGCGGCAGCGAAGGAGATCAAGGAACTGATCGACGATTCGGTCGAGCGCGTGCAATCGGGCACCGCGCTGGTCGATGAGGCGGGCCGCACGATGACCGAGATCAGCACGGCGGTGCAGCGTGTGACCGACATCATGGGTGAGATCGCGGCGGCATCGGAAGAGCAGAGCAGCGGTATCGAGCAGGTGGCGCGTGCGGTCACGCAGATGGATGAAGTGACTCAGCAGAACGCGGCATTGGTGGAGGAAGCGGCGGCGGCGGCGCAGTCGCTGGAGGATCAGGCCGGGGCTTTGCGGACTGCGGTGGAGACGTTTCGTCTTCACGAGTGACGGGGTGAGGTCGCAGGATTCCGTTCGTCAAACGAAGCGTCTCGTCGCATTTCTCATGTTCGCGTCACGCTGACGCACTGTCGACCTTACATACTGCTCTCATGACGCGCCACGTGGCGGTCTAAACCTGGAGAACAGCAATGAGGGCAACTCACAGCGCAGTCGTGCTCGCGATTACGGGCATATCGTTCGGCCTGATCTCTCAGTCCGCACTGGCACAAAAGTCCCGTCAGCAGGTCCAGCAGGAACTGGTACAGGCCCAGCACGACGGGATCACACCGAGCACCAAAACCCAGTACCCGCCGACGGACGCGATGGTCGCACGCAACAAGGAAGTTCACGCGGCCACGACTCATCGCGGCGAGAAGTCGCCTGCAACCGATCATCACGATCAGGGCGTGAGCCGCCAGGCATCGGCGACCCCGCCGACCACGAAATAGCGAAGATGGCGCGTCGCGATGCGCGCCATTTCACGCGCACTGCGCCGAGCTGGGAAAACGCAAGGAGAACGTCGTGGCGACGCCGGGTTCGCTGTGAACCCGGCACACCCCGCCATGGCTTTCCATGATCGATCTCACGATCGCAAGCCCAAGACCGGTTCCCGCAGCGGAATTGTGTCGCGCAGGGTCGACGCGGTAGAACCGTTCAAAGATCCGCTCGATGTGCGCAGCCTCTATGCCGGGGCCCGCGTCGGACACGGCAACCGTCGTAAAGTCCGGCGACGCATTGCAATCGACGCGAATGACCGTGCCTCGCGGCGCAAACCTGAGCGCATTCGATATCAGATTGCTCAGCGCCCGCTGATACAGCAGCAGGTCGGCATCGACGTGCGCGCGCCCCTGCACGACAATGCTTACGCCGGCCTCTTCCGCCATCGATTCGTAGTAGTTCGCGACGCGCTCCGCTTCGGCGGCAGCATCGAGTCTGACCGTTACGATGCTCGCGTCGACACGCTCGGATCGCGCGAGAAACAGCATATCCTCGATCATTCCCGACAGCCGCCGATACTCATCGATACTCGATTCGATGACGTCCCGGTAATCGGCCGCGCTGCGGGGATGCGAGAGCGCGACCTGCGCGGCGGCCTGGAGATTGGTGAGCGGCGTACGCATGTCGTGCGCGAGATTCGACGAGAACTGGCTCAACCGGGTAAATGATTCATCGAGCCGTTGCAGCATTTCATTGAATGCGCGCTCCAGTTCCTTGAGTTCGCCCGACGCGTCGAGATCATCGAACGGCTGAGCCAGTCCCGTGGAAGACATCTGCTCGGCTCGTGCCACCAGCCGGCGAAGCGGACTCAATCCGACGAGCGCGATGCCGTATGCCAGTGCCGCCGCGAGCACGACACCCAGCAACTGAATGACGATGATGGTGCGGGCATGAGCGCGCAGCAAGGCGACATCGCTGCTGCGGTCGTATTGAATCGTCACGCGCACATGCGGCCCATTCGCGCCTGCGAGCGACACATCGGCGACGAGGTAACTGAGCGTCGACCCGTCTCGTGCAACCAGTCGCGGCGTCTGTCCCGGTTCCACTGCCCGTATGTACGGAGACGACCTGAAACCGCCTGTCGTGACCAGGCCGCGTCCGTCGATGTCGGAAATGGCGAGCTCCATCTGTCGGTGCCCATGCAATTCATCGACCAGAAGCGCGCGATTGGCCGGAATCGCCGGTGTGTCGCGCATCTCGCCGAGGTGCGACTGCAACGCGTTCAACGCACTGATCATCTGTTCCTCTGCCATCGATTCGAGCCGGCTTTGCAAGGCTCCATAGAGCGCCACGCCGCTCATGGTCAGAATCGCGGACGTCGAAAGAACGATGAGGACTGTCAGCCGCGCACGCAATGTCCGGGGCAGGAAACGCCGGATCAACATTTGTTGACGTCTCGGCATTCGAGGACGTAGCCCATGCCGCGCACGGTGTGGATCAGCTTGGGAAAGTAGCCCTCGTCGACCTTCGATCGGAGGCGGCGGATCGCGGAGTCCACGACGTTCGTGTCGCTGCTGAAGTTCATGTCCCAGACCTGCGAGGCGATCGTCGCGCGCGGCAGCACTTCGCCTTCGCGCCGGATCAGCAGCCACAGGAGCGTGAACTCTTTCGCGGTCAGCAGGATCGTGTCGCCCTGGCGGATCGCCTTGCGTCGATTCAGGTCGAGTTCGAGATCCGCCACGCGCAGGGTGGAGACGTCGCGCGACTGGCCTCGGCGCAGCACCGAGCGGATGCGGGCGCTCAGTTCCACGAAGTCGAACGGCTTGGCGAGGTAGTCGTCGGCGCCGAGTTCCAGGCCCTTCACGCGGTCGCCGACCTCATCGCGCGCGGTCAGGAACAGAACGGGCGTCGAGTGGCGCTGCCGGATCTTTTCGAGCAGCGTCCACCCGTCCTGACCGGGCAGCATGACGTCGAGGATCAGCAGGTCATAGCTTTCCGATTCGGCCTGATGCTCGCCCGAGATGCCATCCTGTACCCAATCGACGACGTATCCCGCCTCGGTCAGCCCTTTCTTCAGATACGAACCGGTTTTCTGTTCGTCTTCGACAATCAGGATTCGCATTTACACATCTCCTTCATTGACACGTGCGTCTTGCAGCCATCGCGTCGTCAAACCGCGACGCGCGCTGCTTCTGAACGACATCGAATGGCACACACGATAAAGCACCGGCAAGACCAGTAGCGTCAGCGCCGTCGACGACAGAATGCCGCCGATGACGACCGTCGCGAGCGGTCGCTGCACTTCCGATCCGGTTCCCGTCGCGAACGCCATCGGCAGGAAACCGAGCGATGCGACCAGGGCGGTCATGAGAACGGGGCGCAGTCTGGTCAGCGCGCCTTCCCGCACCGCTGCGTCGATCGGCGCGCCTTCTTCGCGCAGATTGCGGATGAACGAAATCATGACCAGGCCGTTCAGCACGGCAACGCCCGACAGCGCGATGAATCCGACCGCGGCGGTGATGGAGAGCGGGATGCCGCGCAGCCACAGCGAAACGACCCCGCCGCTCAGCGCGAACGGAATGCCGGTGAAGACCAGCAGCCCGTCTTTTACATTGCCGAACATGACGAACAGCAGCACGAAGACCATGAACAACGCGAGCGGCACGACCAGCTTCAGCCGCTCGCTCGCGCTCTGCAATTGCTCGAACTGTCCGCCCCACGACACCCAATAGCCCGCCGGCACCTGCACATCCTGCTGAATCAGCTCGCGTGCCTCGGCGACAAAGGAACCCACGTCCCGGCCCCGCACATTGGCGCTCACCACGACCCGGCGCTTGCCGTCTTCGCGGCTGATCTGATTGGGGCCCGGTCCGACCGTGACCGTCGCCAGTTCGTCGAGCGGGACATACGGCGCCTGAAGCATCGACGCGCGAGGCGCGGAGGATGCGGGCGGCGGCAGCGCGATGGGCAACCGCTTGATGGCCTCGATGTCCGAGCGAAGCTCATCGGGCAGGCGCACCACGATGTCGAACCGCCGGTCGCCCTGAAACAGCGTGCCCGCCTTCTGTCCGCCCACCGCCGCCGCGACCGTGTCCTGCACGTCGGCCACGGTGATGCCATAGCGGGCCAGCTTGTCGCGCACCAGATCGATGGTCAGCACGGGCAGACCCGTCGTCTGCTCGACCTTCACTTCGGCGGCGCCCGGCACCTTGCGCAGCGCGGCGGCGATCTTCTCGCCGGTATCGCTCAACACGGTCATGTCGTCGCCGAAGATCTTCACCGCGACGTCGCTGCGCACGCCGGAGATGAGTTCGTTGAAGCGCAGCTGAATCGGCTGCGAGAACTCGTACGCGTTGCCGGGCAAGGTGGCGAGCACGGCTTCGATTTCCTTGATGAGCTCGGTGCGCGGCTTGCGGGGATCGGGCCATTGATCGGTTGGCCTGAGCATCACATAGGCGTCGGACAAGTTTGGCGGCATGGGGTCTGCGGCGATCTCCGCCGTGCCGGTGCGCGCGAATACGCGGTCGATCTCGGGGATTTTCTCCTTCAGCGTTCGCTCGATGCTCTTTTGCATCTCCAGCGATTGCGACAGGCTCGTGCCCGGAATGCGCAGCGCGGCGACGGCCAGATCGCCTTCATTCAGGCTCGGAATGAACTCGCTGCCCAGGCGCGTCGCAAGCGCCGTCGTGGCCGCGACGATCACCACCGCGCCAACCATCACGCGCTTCGGCCGGCTCATGAAGCGCGTGAGCGCCGGTTCATAGGCGCGCCGCGCCCAGCCCATCACGCGATTCTCCTTTTCCGCGACATGCTCGCCGATGAACAGCGCGACCGCGGCCGGAATGAAGGTGACGGTCAGCACCATCGCCGCCGCGAGCGCCATGACGACGGTGACGGCCATCGGATGAAACATCTTCCCTTCGACGCCGGTGAGCGCAAAGATGGGCAGATAGACCACCATGATGATGAGCTGACCGAAGATGAGCGCCCGGCGCGCTTCCTGCGACGCGCCGAACACTTCCGCGAAACGTTCTTCCCGCGTGAGCGGCCTGCGCGCTGCCGCCTGGGCGTGAGCAAGACGCCGCACGCAATTCTCGACAATGACCACGGCGCCATCCACGATGATGCCGAAATCGAGCGCGCCGAGGCTCATCAGGTTCGCGCTCACTTTCGCGTTCACCATGCCGGTGAAGGTCATCAGCATCGACAATGGAATCACGAGCGCGGTGATGATGGCCGCGCGCATGTTCCCGAGGAACATGAACAGAATGACGATCACCAGCACCGCGCCTTCGAGCAGGTTCTTCTTCACCGTGTTGACCGCTTTCTCGACCAGCACGGTCCGGTCGTACACCGGGATCGCGCGCACGCCGGCCGGCAGGGTCCGGTTCACATCGTCCATCTTGCGGGCGACGGCGCGCGCAACGGACCGGCTGTTCTCGCCCATCAGCATGAAGACCGTCCCCAGCACCACTTCCCGGCCGTTCGACGTCGCGGCGCCCGTGCGAAGCTCGCGGCCCGCATCGACCTGAGCCAGGTCTTTCACGCGCACCGGCACGCCGCTCACGTTCGTGAGCACGATGTTCGCGATGTCGTTGACGGAGCCGGCCTGACCCGGCACGCGAACGAGATACTGCTCACCGCGCTTTTCGATGTAGCCCGCGCCCACGTTATCGTTGTTTCGTTCGACGGCCTTGACGATATCCGCGAGCGTCAATCCGTATGACATCAGTTTCGTGGGATTGGGCGCGATTCGAAACTCCCTGACATAACCGCCGATGGAATTGACTTCGGTGACGCCGGGCACGTTACGCAACCGAGGCCTGATCACCCAGTCCTGCAACTCGCGCAGATCGGCGGGCGTGTAGAGCGTGCCGTCCGGCTTGCGAGCGGACGCGCCCGCCTCGACGGTCCACAGGTAGATCTCGCCCAGTCCGGTCGACGTGGGGCCCATCGCGGGCGCGATGCCGTCGGGCAGCTTTTCCCTGGCCTCCTGAATGCGCTCGTTGACGAGCTGGCGAGCGAAGTAGATGTCCGTGCCATCCTTGAAGATGACGGTGACTTGCGACAGGCCGTAGCGCGAGATGGAACGCGTCTGACTCAGGTTCGGCAGGCCCGCCATCGCCGTCTCGATCGGATAGGTGATCCGTTGTTCGGACTCGAGGGGCGAGTAGCCCGGCGCCGATGTGTTGATCTGCACCTGCACGTTGGTGATATCGGGCACCGCGTCGATCGGCAGCTTCTGATAGCTGAAGACGCCGAACGCCGCCACGCTGACGACGGCCAGCATCACCAGCCAGCGGTGAAAGATCGAGAAACGAACAAGTCGCTCGAACATTGAATGGTCCTGTGAACTGGGAAGCGTCGATGTCACTCTTCCTCGACGCTGCCCTTGCCGAGTTCGGCCTTCAGCACGAAGCTGTTGGACGCGACGTACTGCTGACCGGCGGACAGGCCGCTCACCACTTCGACCATACGGTCGTCCTTGCGGCCTGTCCTGACGGGCTGCGCGACGAACCCCTTCGGCGTCGCGACGAACACGGCGGGCGAGCCGTCGATCTCCTGCAGCGCGTCGCTGACGACCGCGACCGGGACAGTCTGCCCCCCGGCGTTTACAAACACGTTCACGAACATGCCGGGACGCCACGCGCCGTCAGGATTCGGCAGAACAACGCGAGCCTGCGCCGAGCGTGTCTGCTCTCCGAGCAACGCGCCCACATACGAAATCGGGCCTTGCGAACTCGAAGCAAAAGCGGCCGCCTTCACGATCGCGGTCCGGCCCACGCGGACCGCATCAAAGTGCTGCGCGGGCACGGCCATTTCCGCCCAGACCGTCGAGAGATCGGAGAGCGTGAACACGTTCGCCTCGGCTGCGATCGCCTCACCCGGCGTGACGTGTTTCGCCACGATGGTTCCTGAAAATGGCGCGCGCAGCTCATAGCGATTCAGCGCGCCGCCGCTCGGGTTTGCGTTCAACGCAATGAGTTTCTGCCGTGCGTTCTGCACCGCGATCTCCGCCTCACGGAGCTGGACTTGAGCTTGCAGATAATCCTGCTCCGCGGAAATGCGCTCCTCCCAGAGCATCTTTTCCCGCTGGTAAGCCGTGCGCGCGGCGGAGAGTCGGCGCTCCGACGTCAGGAGTTCGCTCCTTCGGTCAGCGAGGTCCGTGCTGGCGACGACAGCAAGCAACTGGCCCTTCCGGACCGTTTCGCCGATCGAAACTGCAACCTGTTCGACGATGCCCGCCACGCGCGGGACGACGTGCGCCGTGCGGTCTTCGTTGAAGCGAATCTCTCCCGGCACCTGGACGATCGATTCGATCTGCGCGGGCCCGGACTTCCTGACATCGATGCCGGCGTTGCGCATTTGCTGCGCATCCAGCGGGATGGCGCCGTCGCTGCGCGCGAACTCGAATGTCGCCTGCTTGCCGTTCCATAGGACCTGCAGCGTCGATTCGAACACGTGTGGCTTCGCGATGGATTGCGCGGACGTCAGCCTGTTTCCGGCAGCGATGAAGGGGATGGTTTCGGTGGTTCCTTGCGCGCGTCTCAGTTGCACCGTGGCGGTCACGCCGTTTCGCAGCGGCTTGCCGCCCGCGGACGGATACAGAATGATGCGAGCGTCGTCGGGCTTTTCGGAGAGCACGATTTCGAGCGTGAGATCGCCGGATTTGAGCACCGTGCCGCCGTGTGAACCGCCCGTTTTGCTCGATGCGTCCGCGGCGACGGAAGGCGTCTCGATCTGCTTCGCCCTGAGCGTCGTCACCAGCACGGCAAGCGCGATGCTCACCCCGACGGCAGCCACAGTGATCGCGAGAAGTCTGGAACGCGGCATGGCGAATCCCTCAGGGAGCGGTGGATGGACTGACGCTCGCAGCCGGCAACGGCGTGCCGGTGAGGCGGCCGATATCGGCTACGGCGAGAGG
>Ga0160447_100163_pt1 | contig 44359 bp, 52 predicted proteins | sample HID1973K_E1MG_FD_108222 | JGI IMG/M metagenome (GOLD analysis project Ga0160447, IMG submission 108222) | Enriched mosquito-associated microbial communities from UW Madison campus, WI, USA - HID1973K_E1 MG | ecosystem: Host-associated > Arthropoda: Insects > Digestive system > Unclassified ...
CATATTCGGCCAGAATCGCGCCGACGAGCCGCGCGATTTCCTGCGCGAGCAGCGTCAGACGGCCTTTCGCGGCGTCGCGGCGAGCGTGGAAACTGGCGTCGTCGTCGGGCAGCGGGTCTTGCAGGCACGCGCGATCGAGCGCCGTCTCGACGATCTGGTCGCGCAATTCATCCGACGTGCCGAGCGCCATGTACTGCATCGACATTTCGCGCAGGCCCGGCAGGTTTTTCTCCAGATAGCGAATCGGCTCGCGCAGTTGCAGCGCGAAGAGCCGCCGCAATCCCGCGCGATGGATGCGCGCCGCTTCCTCGGGCGAATCGAACACTTCGACGTCGCAATGCGTGCCGCGATCGACGAGCGCCGGATAACCGAAGAGCGTCTGCCCGCGACGGCGGATTTCCAGCAATTCGGGCAGCTTGCCGAAATTCCAGGTGGTCAGATTCTCGTAAAGCGCGGTGCCGACGCCGGCCGGTTGCGTTTGCGGCGCCGATTCCGACTCGCCCGAGAGCGCGTCGAAAGCCGCCGCCGACGTCAGCTTCTGGAACACCTGCTGGGCCTGTGCGCCGAGCTCCGTGCGCAACTGCGCGAGATTGCGGCCCATCGCGAGTTGGCGGCCGTGCTCGTCGATCACCTTGAAGTTCATGAACAAATGCGCGGGCAGCGTTTCGAGCTTGAAATCCGCGCTCTTCACGGCGAATTGCGTTTGCTCGCGAATATCGGCGATGAGCGAATCGACGAGCGCGCCCGCGCCGAATTTCGGCCCCGCATGACGCCCGGCGAAGCCCGCCGCGTACTCCGGCAACGGCACGACGTGACGGCGCAATTTCTGCGGCAGCGACTTCAGCAGCAGTTGCGCCTTTTCCTTGACCATGCCGGGAACGAGCCATTCGACGCGGCGCGCATCGACCTGATTCAGCCCGTACAGCGGCACCGCGAGCGTGACGCCGTCGCGCGGCGAGCCCGGCTCGAAGTGATACGTAAGTGACATCTCGATGCCCGACATCGTCATGCGCTTCGGGAACAGGTCGGTCGTGACGCCGGCGGCTTCGTGGCGCATCAGGTCGTCGCGCGAGAGGAAAAGGAGCTTTTCGTTGCCCTCTTTCTTCTGCTCGTCGCGATACCAGCGCTCGAACGCCGCGCCCGTCCACATGCCTTCGGGAATCAGCGAATCGTAGAAGCCGTAGATGAGTTCATTGTCGACGAGCACGTCCTGGCGACGCGACTTGTGCTCCAGTTGCTCGATGTCCGCGACCAGCTTGCGGTTGTGCGCGAAGAACGGCAGGCGCGTATCGAATTCGCCTTCGACGAGCGCGCCGCGGATGAACAGCTCACGCGCGTACTTCGGCTCCTGCTTGCCGAAACTCACGCGGCGGCGCGCGTAGACGGTCAGCCCGTAAAGCGTCGCGCGCTCGTAGGCGACGACCTGCGCGGCCTTCTTTTCCCAATGCGCATCGGAAAGCGACGTCTTCAGCAGATGCGCGCCGACGGTTTCCAGCCATTCCGGCTCGATCTTCGCGATCGTGCGCGCGTACAGCCGGCTCGTTTCGATGAGCTCGCCCGCCATCACCCAGCGCCCCGCTTTCTTCAGGAGCGCCGAGCCCGGCCACAGATGGAACTTGATGCCGCGCGCGCCGAGATAATGCGGTTCGTCGTCGGCTTTCAGTCCGACGTTGCCGAGAAGACCGGTCAGGAGCGACAGATGCACCTGTTCGAACGTCGCTTCCGATTCGTTCAGACGCCAGCCGTGCTCGCGCACGACCGTCAGCAATTGCGAATGCACGTCGCGCCATTCGCGCAACCGCAGGTGCGACAGAAAATTCGCGCGGCACGCATCGGCGAGCTGCTTGTTCGACTTCTTGTGCGCGACGGCTTCCTCGAACCACTTCCAGATGCGCGTCCATTGCAGGAATTCGGAGCGCTCGTCGACGAACTGCCGGTGCGCCTGGTCCGCCTGCTCCTGCGCCTCGATCGGCCGGTCGCGCGGATCCTGAACCGACAATGCCGACGCGATGATCAGCACTTCCGCGAGCGCATGATGATCGCGCGCGGCGAGGATCATGCGGCCGACGCGCGGATCGAGCGGCAGGCGCGCGAGCTCGCGGCCGAGCGGCGTGAGCGCGTTGTCGTCATCGACGGCGCCGACTTCGTTCAGCAACTGATAGCCGTCCGCAATCGCGCGGCCCGGCGGCGGCTCGATGAACGGAAAAGTTTCGATCGCCGTCAGATGCAGCGACTTCATGCGCAGAATCACGGCAGCCAGCGACGAGCGCAGGATTTCCGGATCGGTGAAGCGCGGCCGCGCCTGAAAATCCGCTTCGTCGTAGAGCCGCACGCACACGCCGTCCGCGACGCGCCCGCAGCGCCCCGCGCGCTGATTCGCCGCCGCCTGCGACACCGGCTCGATCTGCAACTGCTCGACCTTGTTGCGATACGAATAGCGCTTCACGCGCGCCATGCCGGTATCGACGACGTAGCGAATGCCCGGCACCGTCAGCGACGTTTCCGCGACGTTGGTCGCGAGCACGATGCGCCGCGCATTCGACGGCCGGAACACGCGCTCCTGCTCCTGCGCGGAAAGGCGCGCGAAGAGGGGCAGGATTTCCGTATGCGGCGGATGATGTTTGCGAAGCGCCTCGGCGGCGTCGCGGATTTCGCGCTCGCCGGGCAGGAACACGAGCACGTCGCCGGGGCCGACGCGGCACAGTTCGTCGACGGCATCGACGATGGCTTCCATCAGATCGCGGTCGGTCTTGCGGTCGTTGCGCCGGGGCAACGTGCCTTGCGCGTTCTTGATCGCCTCGCTTTCCTCTTCGATCGGCCGATAGCGCACTTCCACCGGATACAGCCGCCCGCTCACCTCGATCACCGGAGCGGGCTTTTCGTCGCTGCCGAAATGGCGCGCGAAACGCTCAGCGTCGATGGTCGCCGACGTGACGATCAGCTTCAGATCGGGACGCTTCGGCAGGATTTCCTTCAGATAGCCGAGCAGAAAGTCGATGTTGAGGCTGCGTTCGTGCGCCTCGTCGATGATGATCGTGTCATACGCGTTGAGCAGCGGATCGGTCTGCGTTTCGGCGAGCAGGATGCCGTCGGTCATCAGCTTGACGGACGCGCCCGGCGCGAGATTGTCCGTGAAGCGCACCTTGTAGCCGACGACTTCGCCGAACGGCGTCCCGAGTTCTTCCGCGATGCGCCGTCCCGTGGCCGAAGCGGCGATCCGCCGTGGCTGCGTGTGACCGATGAGACCGCTGCCGCCCGCGCCGAGGCCGCGCCCGAGCGCGAGGCAGATTTTCGGAAGCTGCGTGGTCTTGCCCGAGCCGGTTTCGCCGCTGACGATGACGACCTGATTCGCCGCGATCACGCGTGCGATTTCCTCGCGTCGGCCGGAGACTGGCAGCGCTTCGGGGAAGACGATCGGCGGAATCGGGTTCGGTGTGACGACGCGCGGTGCGCGTGGTGGACGCGGTTCGCGAGGCTCGCGCGGTGCGGGCGGGCGTTCGGCGGCTCGTCCGGGGGCGACAGGCTCGCGGCGCGCGACGGGCGCGGGCCGTTCGTTTCGATGCTGGGCGCGTTGGGCGTCGTGCTTGCGCGTGTCGGCTGGCTTGGTCGGCGCGCCGCCGTCCGGTCGCTCGGCTCGATGCCTCTCGCGCGGCGGACGCGCGTCTTGCGCGTGGCGAGTGTCATCGCGCTTCGCGGGCGCGGCCTTATCGGATGCGGCGAGCGGCTCGCGCGCCGGAGCGCGATCCGTTTTCGCGGCAAGCGCAGGCTTCTGCTTCGCCCGATCGCGGATCGGCTCCGCGGGCTGCGGCTGTCGAGGCGGCGGCGGACGTTTCGCAGCCGAAGTGCCACTCTGCCCGCGCGTCACTTCCACGGCCTTGCCGTGCGCGACGCTTTTCTGCTGCGGCGACGCCGACGCAGCAGGCGCGCCCGCCGCGAACCGCCGCGCGGCGAGTTCCTTCTTGCTCAAGCCCGCTTCACCGGAATCGCCGGACGCGCCCCCGCCCTCCCGCGCTTCGCGCAGCAGATTTTCACGCAGTTGTCGCAACTGCTCCTGAGGATCGAGGGATTTATCGGCGGACTGAGACTTGCCCGCCTGATCGGGACGTGATGGACGAGAAACATTCGGCATAGCGTCGCATTATAATCCCGGGATGAATTCCCAAACCGACCTCACGATGACCGCGTCGCAGCCGGCAGCCGAGCCCGAAGCGCCCGATCTCCACGCCCAGTTCGTCGACTGGATGCGCTCCGTCGCGCCGTATATTCACGCGTTCCGGAACAAGACCTTCGTCGTGGCGTTCGGCGGCGAGCTGGTGCAGGAAGGACGCCTGAACGCGCTCGTGCAGGACGTCGGCCTGCTGCACGCAATGGGCATCCACGTCGTGCTGGTGCACGGCTCGCGCCCGCAGCTCGACGAGCAATTGAGCCTTCACGGGGTGGAATCGTCGTTTTCGCACGGCCTGCGCATCACCGACGCCCGCGCGCTCGAATCCGCGAAGGAAGCCGCCGGCGAAGTGCGTCTCGACATCGAGGCCGCGATCAGCCAGGGCTTGCCGAACACGCCGATGGCGCACGCGCACATCAGCGTCGTGTCGGGCAACTTCGTGACGGCGCGGCCGGTCGGCATCCTGGATGGCGTCGATTTCCAGCATACGGGCGTCGTGCGCAAGATCGACGGCGATTCCATCCGCCAGTCGCTCGCATCGAACAAGCTGGTGCTGCTGTCGTCGCTCGGCTTCTCGCCGACCGGCGAAGCGTTCAATCTGTCGATGGAAGATGTCGCGTCCGCCGCCGCCATCGCGCTGCGCGCCGACAAGATCATCTTCGTGACCGAAATTCCGGGCCTCGTCGATTCGGAAAACGAACTCATCCGCGAACTGTCGCTCGACGACGCCTATCGCCTGCAGGAAAGCGGCGAGCTGCAAGGCGACACCGCGTTTTATCTGAAGCATACGGTGCGCGCATGCCGCGGCGGCGTCGCGCGCGGCCACATCATTCCGTATTCGCTCGACGGCAGCGTGCTGCTCGAACTGTTCCTGCACGATGGCGTCGGCACGATGATCTCGTACGAGAACCTCGAAAGCCTGCGCGAAGCGACGCCGGATGACGTCGGCGGCATTCTCACGCTGATCGAGCCACTGGAAAGCGACGGCACGCTCGTGCGGCGCGGACGTCACCAGATCGAACGCGATATCGACCACTTCTCCGTCATCGAGCACGATGGCGTGCTGTTCGGCTGCGCGGCGCTTTATCCGTACACGCAGGAACGCATCGGCGAGATGGCGTGCCTGACCGTCGCGCCGGAAGCGCAAGGTTCGGGCGACGGCGAACGCCTGCTCAAGCGCATCGAGCAGCGGGCGCGGGCGCGCGGCCTCACGCGTATCTTCGTGCTGACGACGCGCACCGAGCACTGGTTCCTGAAGCGCGGCTTCGTGAAGGTGACCGTGGACGATCTTCCCGAAGACCGCCGGCGCCTTTACAACTGGCAGCGCAAGTCGCTCGTCCTGATGAAACAGCTTTGAACACGATTTGAGAAGCGCGAACCGCGCTTCTCCCCCGATACAGAGGAGAAACTCACAATGGCTCGAATGGTTCAATGCGCGAAGCTCGGCAAGGAAGCCGAAGGACTGGACTTTCCGCCGCTGCCGGGCGAGCTCGGCAAGCGCATCTACGAAACGATCTCCAAGGAAGCCTGGCAAGGCTGGCTCAAGCAGCAGACGATGCTTATCAACGAGAATCGCCTGAACATGGCCGATCCGCGCGCGCGCCAGTACCTCATCAAGCAGACCGAGAAATATTTCTTCGGCGAAGGCGCCGATACGGCCACGGGCTACGTCCCGCCGCAAAGCTGAAATCGCGGCTCGAAGGCACTGCAAGAACCGGCCCATGCGGCCGGTTTTTTGTTGCCCGCGAGTGTGCAAAATGTTCCGAATGGACCATCAGACGAATCGCATGGGATTCGGCGCAATCCTAGACCAGGCAAGGGATTGAGCCAGCCTCCGATGCGTGCGCCGATAGCCCGGTTTGCACATCGTCTGTCATCGTGTTATCATCTGTTCGTTATCAACAGTAATTCACCATCATTCACGCGCATGAGTCCGGCGCATCGCTTTTCGGACATATCGCGGTAGTGACAGTTTTTATACAAAGAGGCGCGTCGGTTTTTTAGCTGGTCCTGCCAGACTCACGCCGGCCTTTTTCGTCTCAGGTTGTTTTTTCGCCGACGTCGCGGCTCCACCCGCGGCAACTCAGGTTCAACGCCGGGTTCGCCGTCCGCACGTCAAATTCGTTTGTTTCATCCGAGTGCAATTTCGCGACCCACCGCGAAGCACCGGCACCGCGCTTGCTACTCGATTCTTCAGCATCTGCTTCGAACACGATGCTGCGCGGAGCCATTGGCGTCCGTTTCCCGCGATGCAAAGCGGCGCCGTCGCGAAACTGCACTGTCCCGGCAATACGCGCTGTCCTTTCGACGGCGCGCCCGAAGCTCCGCGCGAGTTCTCGGGATCGAATACGGAGTTTTTCGAACTATGTCTTCTCTTCAAGAGGGCCTTTGGCGCAAACACGATTCATCGAGTCGGAAGTCCGATCTCACCCTCGACGACATCACCATCGTGGATCAATCCCTGCTCAAGCGCGCGGTCGGCGCGATGGCCATCGGTAACGCGATGGAGTGGTTCGACTTCGGCGTGTACAGCTACATCGCCGTGACGCTCGGCAAGGTGTTCTTCCCGTCGAGCAGCCCGGCGGCGCAGTTGCTCGCGACCTTCGGCACGTTCGCGGCCGCGTTCCTCGTGCGCCCGATCGGCGGCATGGTGTTCGGCCCGCTCGGCGACCGCATCGGCCGCAAGCGCGTACTCGCGATGACGATGATCATGATGGCCGTCGGCACGTTCTGTATCGGCATCATTCCGAGCTACGAGTCGATCGGCGTGATGGCGCCGGTGCTGCTGCTCGTCGCGCGTCTCGTGCAGGGCTTCTCGACGGGCGGCGAATACGGCGGCGCGGCGACCTTCATCGCCGAATTCTCGCCGGACAAGAAGCGCGGCTTCATGTCGAGCTTTCTGGAGTTCGGCACGCTCGTCGGCTATGTGCTCGGCGCGGGCGTCGTCGCGGTGCTGACCGCTGTGATGTCGGAGCGCGAACTGCTCTCGTGGGGCTGGCGCATTCCGTTCATGATCGCGGGTCCGCTCGGCCTGATCGGTCTGTATATCCGGATGAAGCTCGAGGAAACGCCGGCGTTCCAGCGCGAAGCCGAGAAGGCGGAAGCGGTGTCGCACGAAACGACCAAGGAGCAGTTCCGCGAGACGCTGATCCAGCAATGGAAGCCGCTTTTGCAATGCGTGGGCCTCGTGCTGATCTTCAACGTGACCGACTACATGGCGCTTTCGTATCTGCCGAGCTATCTGTCGGCGACGCTCAAGTTCAACGAGACGCACGGCCTCTTCATCGTGCTCGTCGTGATGGTGCTGATGATGCCGCTGACGCTCTTCGCTGGCCGCCTGTCGGACACGATCGGCCGCAAGCCCGTGATGCTCGCGGGTTGTATCGGCCTCCTGGTGCTGTCGATTCCGGCGCTTTCGCTGATTCGCATGGGCACGGTTCCGTCGATCTTCGCGGGCATGATGATTCTCGGCGCGCTGCTGTCGACGTTCACGGGCGTGATGCCGTCGTCGCTGCCGGCCCTCTTCCCGACGAAGATCCGCTACGGCGCGCTCGCGATCGGCTTCAACGTGTCGGTGTCGCTGTTCGGCGGCACGACGCCGCTCGTCACGGCATGGCTCGTCGACAAGACCGGCAACCTGATGATGCCCGCGTACTATCTGATGGGCGCGTCGCTGATCGGTATCGTGTCGGTGCTTGCGCTGCATGAAACGGCGAAGAAGCCGCTGAAGGGTTCGCCGCCTGCCGTGGCGTCGAAGTCGGAAGCGCACGCGATCCTGCGTGGCCATCGCGAAGCCGCCGAAATGGACGATACGTTCCCGGAAGGCACGGTGCGCGCGTAAAGCGTCGGGCTTTTTGAAGGCGCAAGGCCGGTGCGTGAGCGCCGGCCTTTTTTTATGTCACGAGCGCGACGATATGCGCTTCCAGTTTTCCATCGTCGATATCGAGCAACGCGAGCGTGATCGGCAGTTTGAAACGACGCGGCCCCGCGCTGCCGGGATTCACGAAGAGCACGCCGTTGCGATGCTCGATGAACGGCTTGTGCGAATGACCGGTCACGACGACATCGATGCCGTCGAGTTGCTTCGGGACATCGGCGATATCGTGGACGACGTGGATCGTCGCGCCGCCAAGCTCGATGCGCGCGTGCTCGGGCAATCGCGCGACGTCATCGCCGACATCGTTATTGCCGCGTACGACGGTGAGCGGCGCAAGGGACGCGAGCGCATCGAGCACGTCGCGCTTGCAGATATCGCCTGCATGAACGATGTGCGCGCAGCCGCGCAATGCGTCGAGCGCCTCGGGGCGCACGAGGTTGTGGGTATCGGAGATGAGCCCGATGCGCATCACGTTTCCTCGTTCGCGAGGATGCGCTCGATGCGTCGATCGGGCACGAGCCATACGGCCGCGACGAGCGCGTAGATCGTCGCGGCGATCCACGGCTGCCAGAACGACACGGCGATGCCGATCACGCCATCGCTGAATGCTTCGAGCCGGGTCTTGCCCATCTGGTGTCCTCGCGCCGAAATCGGTGCCGCCGATTATGCGGGAGGGTCGAAAACTTGTCGAACGGCGTGCATGGTGGCGGCCGGCGCGGCTTTGGCGCGGTGTCGGGCAATGGTAGAATCGCGTCCGCCCTGCCGGGGTGATGAAATTGGTAAACATAGCGGACTTAAAATCCGCCGCCTAACGGCTTGCCGGTTCGAGTCCGGTCCCCGGCACCATAGATTGACAACAAGACTTTCCAAAGTTGTTCGGTGGGCGGTAAATATCGATAAGAATCATTGGCTTGCGTCTGTTTGGTAGCAAGCTCACATTCCAATACTGACCGCCCAATGTGTAGTACTGGTAGACTCTGGTGCACACGAACTGCACACGGGTCTGCACATGGCATCCATCACAGAGTACAAGGGCGGCTACCGGGCCTTTGTCACCGTCAACGGCAAGCGAAAGACCAAGACCTTTGATAAGAGGCGCGAGGCTCAGGAATGGGTAGCCCATACTGAAGTCGGTATGCGCAGGGAGGCAGACAAGCCCGAGGGGTCCCGGCACACGGTCCTGGAAATGCTCCAGCGGTACACCGCAGAGGTTACCGTCAAGAAAGAGGGTGCGCGGCCCGAAATGATGCGTATCAAGGCGTTCCTCCGCAACTTCCCCGCCCTTGCTAGTAAGACGCTGGAGGCCGTACGCACTCCTGATCTAGCAGCATGGCGGGACGCTCGGTTGGCGGGCTTCACGATGGATGACGGGACCAAGGTAGACGCGGTGTCCTCGGCCTCGGTCCTGCGAGATATAAATTGGTTGCGCAATGCGTTCAAGATTGCCCGCGAGGAGTGGCACTGGACGGAGGGCAACCCGTTCATGGGCCTGCGTATGCCGCAGGAACCGCCGCCACGAGACCGCCGTATTTCCCCGTACGCAGAGGTTAGGCCGCTCGTTCGCCACCTCGGGTACCGCACGGGTGTAGCTCCGGAGACCAAGAGCCAAGAGGTAGCCCTCGCGTTCCTTATCGCATTGCGCTCGGCAATGCGGGCCGGGGAGATACTCAGTCTAGGCGCGGCCAATATCAACATGGCAAAGCGCGTGGTTACTGTCGAACACAAGATGCAGTACCTAACGGGCCGGATGCGCTCTATCCCGCTCACGCGTCACGCTGCGCGGTTGCTGCGTCCTATTGCGGGCCGGGAAAAGTGCTTTACCGTTTCCTCGGCCTCGTTGGACACCCTCTTTCGAAAAGCTCGAGACCAATTGGCCGTTGGCCGCCCCGCCCTCCGGGAGATTCACTTTCACGACACTCGCGCCGAGGCCCTCACGCGCCTGTCCCGAAAGGTGGACGTTATGACGCTCGCCAAAATCAGCGGCCACAAGGACCTCTCTATCCTCCAGAACACGTACTACCGAGAGACAGCCGAGGACATAGCGGCGCGCCTTTGAGTCCTGTTACCTCCCGCCAGCCCAATTCAAGACGTATCCGGCAACGCCGTTAACAACAGACGACCTACCCAGCGGGGAATGTATGGACGTTACAGAGATTCGGTATCAAAACTTCCTTCGTCTGTTCGAGCAAGTGAAAGACGAGACGCGGCGGCAGGACCCGGACGCACCCGAAAAGGGAATGCTCAAGTTGTTTGGTGAGCGTGTGGGAGTGCGCGAGGCCTACATGTCGCACATCAATACAAGGTATAAAGGGATCGGCCCCGGGAGCGCTCGCAAGATCGAGCAGGCGTTCAAGCTGTCGCACGGCTGGTTGGACCGGCAGCACGATTCTCCCGCCCCGGCGAATCAAGAGCGCGTCAAAGAGCCGGAGGACAGCTTGCAACAACTGTTCGAGGCGTGCAGGACGGTGGACGCAACCGGGACGCGCGCGGCGCTCCTGCGGCACTTATTCGAGTCTTGCCGAGAGGTAGACGCGGCCAAAACTCATGCCATGCTTGTTTCGCTAGCGGAGAAATTGACCGCTGCCAAGTAGCGATCGATTTGCTTTGCGGGCCGATGCTGCGTTGTTCGTGCGATTGTAGTTTATGCTCCGCGCCCTTCCGGGTCGTCAAACTCGATAAGCTCCGGGTAGAGGCCCGTTTCTGCGGCGGCCTTCTCCACCTCTTGCGTGGACTGAAAGGCCCCGAGTTCGCCTATATCATCCTCTCCGGTAAAAAGCCGCCCTCCCCACCGCCCGCCCGGGAGACGGTATATACGCAGCGTAATGGGTTTGTCCTCGTCCTGTTCCATTTGGGCCTCCGCTTTCTCGCCTCGTAAGGCTTGCGCACCGACGTACATTTCGCAGCGCAAAAAAGAGGCCCACGAGACCACCGGTAGACTTTCCCGGTAGAAGCAAAAATAGCCACGGTCTGAACGGGCTACCGGCGTGAGGTTGCTACGTGGGCGTCTACAGCGTCCTCGTAGTATTGCTCCGCGTCTTGCTGCATGGCCTCCGAGCACGCCCGGGAGTAATCCGTTTTGCAGCGCTCCGCCGTGTCGTTGAGTTGCGCCTTGGACTCCTGCCGTTTCTGCACGGCGTAATATGCCCCGCGCCCTTTGGATACGTACCGCTCTCTGCTTTGTGCTGCGTCGTTAATACACGGTTGTAATAAGACCGAGTTTTGTAGCGGCCCGCAAAGGCGTACAGAGGTCTGATAATAGGCGTCCGCGCGTTGCTGTAGGTTTGCCTCCGCCTCGGGCGGTAGGGTGCTCTGCGCGGAGCAAGAAAGAGAAAGGCCCGCGAGAACGCAGGCCGAGAGGGATTTATGCATTGTGGTCTCCATTGTGGAGAGCCGATGCTAGCACCAGATATTGACGCCTTGCGCTCCGGGGGCGTCACGCGCTCCCGTGCAGCTTTACAGCGTCGCGGAACTGTTTCCCTGTTTCGGGATCGAGGGCCTTTGCGTCGAAATACATATCCAACAGATCTCGGACTATCGCCGTCGCGGGCCTGCCCTCTACAAAGGCCGCTGCACGCAATTGCGCCACCTGATCTTTCGTTAGGCGTATTTGCATCGGCACCGTAGCCACGCCCGTCTTTACGCCGTTGCGAATGTCGTCTTGAGTCGTTCGCTCAAGCATGCGTAGGGCTTCGATCATGTGACGGGCGCGCGCGGTCAAAAGCTCGCCGCTAAGCTTCTGCGCCTGCCACTCCTCCTCAGTTGGTTCCGGGATGTCCTCTGCCTTGCGTATTTCGGTCCATTTCGTAGCCATGGCCTATCCTGTAGTGTCCAATACATGCATCCTAGCATGGTTGAACTGAAGCAACCGGATATGATAGCTATCGAATATGCTAAGTCGATAAATAGTTTCCAATATGCTGTAGTGAAGGTACCGAGTACTATTCACTTCATGATGCGAACGCCGACAGCCATAGGCGCAAAACTAAGGTTGCAGCACAAACCGCTACCGAGACACCCAAAGGGAAGGTGAGCCTGAGGGAAGCAAGGTAGCAGCAAGGACGAGTACGGACGCCTCACCCGGAAAGGACCAAGCCTTGGCGAGTATCGCAAGCGGGACGGAGGTCTCCCCGAACACGCCAAGTGAAACAACCGAACCCTAACCGCCCCGCAAGGGGCCGTAGCTCCGGTTACGCAAGGAGATTCCCGCGAGTCCCCTTACTTAACTGAACGGAGATTCGATGATGGAACAGACGAAAGCAGAGCAGCGCGCAGCAAAGCGGGCCGCCTACAAAGCAAAGATGGTTCAGTCCTCGCGCGTGGCAGCAGAGCGCGCGGTGAATCGTGTCGCCCAATCACAAGCCGCCGAACGCCACCACTCTTACGGCAACGCAGTACGCGACATTTCCCGCGACGCCTCGCGCCGTGGGGTCGTCAGTAACAAACCGCTAATCGCCCGTACCCCGGCCCAGGTTCGGACCGCCAACACGAGCAGCGTGGAATACCGCGAGCAGCACGGCGCGGACTTCGTTATCCGCCGCGTATTGCCCGACACCCGCTTTTGAGCACCACCCGCAGAACCGAATAACGGCCAAAAGCCCGCAGTGATCGCTTAATTAAGGGCGGCGCGGTGCGGACATAATCACAGTCTCTACGAGGACGACCACAGAATGAGCAAGTATCAAGCAGCATTGCAAGAGGTTACAGCTAGCGAATGTTTCAAAGATTGCCTGATGGACGACCAAGAGATTACGCCCGCGAACATTGCCGAGGATATGGCGTACATCGCAGCCGACATAGCGCGCGGCCTGGAGAAATTGGAACGGGTCGGCCACTGCCCCTATGAGGCGGCGGAATTGTTGGACGGCTTGGCGACTCAGACGGACATTCTGCGCATCCTGGCAGCGGCCCGTCTCAAGCTCGCGGAGGCAGCGGCAGCGGACGGTATTAGCATCGTTCCTGCACCGAGCGGCGCGACACTGCACTAAACCAGGAGAGCAGTATGAATTCGTGTAACACGCCGATGTGTACCGAAAGGCCGCACGCAAAAGGGCTATGCAAGCGTTGCTATAACAAACAATACGCGCTTGACCTCCCGGACGCCTACGTGCGGCGCGTGGCGGACCTCTCCGCAGATACGCCCGCCGAACTTGTCGAATTACATCGGTTGATAATCCAAATTCGCAGAGAGGTTAGACAGCGCAGCTAGCTGGCCTCTGCCCGAATCCGAGCGCAAGCTCGGTACCCTGCCCGCTACGGCGTGTCCCTCCGGGGATACCTCTAGGCGGGTTTTCTTTTGTAGTTTGGTCTACCTTCTCTTTTACGAGGTTCTACATGCCTAAAGGCGTAATTCCCACAAAGCCATATGCGGAGGATCGCACTATCTCCGCCAAAGTCACGCCCGATTTTCTGAAGGACGTTAAACAGCTTGCGCTGGACTTAGACACGAGCGTGTCCGTGATCGTCAAGACCGCCGTATCTAATTACATGACGGGTGTTCGCGTCAGTGGCTAGGAACGCCATCACCATAGATAACCCCGATGCTCTTACGGACGTGCTCCGTAACGCGAGCGTGGCGGCCTCGGAGTCTGCTTTACGTCAAGCAGCTATCGCAGGTGCGCGGGTTTTCTACCGAGAGATTAAAGTCCGGGCCATGCCGCATTACCGGACGGGCGTTCTTGAAGACAGTATTAAAACCGTGTTCGTCCCCGAGGATTCAGTTACGGGCGAGATTGCCACGTATGCAGTAACTATTAATCAGAACGCGTGGTATGCCCGTCTGTTGGAGTTCGGTACCTCCAAAATGGCGGCCAAACCGTTTATCCGCCCTAGCTACGAAGCTAAGCGGCAGGAGGCGGGACAGGTGGTAATTAACTCGATACAGGAGGCCGTTAAGAATGGCGGACAATAAAACAACAGTTAAGGTAACCGCAGACGCGAGTGGATACACCGCCGAGATAGAACGTGCGGCCAAATCGGCGCGGGCATTTCAACAAACGCAAGAGCAAGCCGCACAGCGTATTAAGGTGGCCCAAGAGGCAGTCGCGGAGGCAGCGGCTAACGGTTCTAACGCGTCAGCGCGGGCCATTAATTCCGTGGTAAGCCAACTAGCGCGCTACTCGCAGGCCGCAGGCAAGACGCAAGCGGATATGTTGGCGCTCAAGGCTGCGCAACTTGGTATCTCGGATTCCGTCTCGGGCTATATCTCCGCTATCCAGCAAGCGAGCGAGAAAACCCATGAATTCAACCTTAATACTACTGCCTCACGCCGAGAACTCATGGTCTTAGCGCACGAGGCATCGCAAGGGAGTTGGACGAAGTTCGGCGGGTCTATGATGGTCCTTGCTGAAACGATGGACCTTACCCGCCTGATTATGTCCCCGTTGGGCGTAGCGTTTCTAGCGGCGGGTGGTGCGGCTTATGAGTTTCTCAAGACGGTGCATGACGGTTACGCACAGGTAGAGGCATTCAATAAAGCCATTAACGCAACGAGTGGGTATGTAGGATTATCCGCCGCGCAAATGGCGGAAATGTCTAACGGCCTGCAAACGGGTTCTACTAACCTTAAAGCGGTGCGTGAGGCAATGGCGCAAGTTGCGGCCACGGGTGCATTTACCGCCGACTCTATCCAACTAGCGACGCAGGCCGCTATTGCTATGTCCTCGGATATTGGCATTGGTACGGATAAGGCCGCCGAGAGCTTGTCTAAGATTCAAGACGACGTGCTTAAGTGGGTTGCCGAGTATCAAAAGGCGCACCATACGTTTAACGCTGCACAGATAGAAGAAATCGACGGGTTTGTTAAGCTCGGGGATACCGCCAGTGCAGTTAAGGCCATTATGTCGGACTTGGCTAAATCGCACGCTGCGGTAGAGGCCGATGCTAATAAGCATATGGGCGTGGTGGTTGATTGGTGGAACCAACTTGAGTACTCGGTTACTCGCGCTAAAAATGCAATTATGGGAATTGGCGTTCCCGATAGCATCGATAAGCAGGTTGGAGACCAATACGCCAAGGTTGAGGCCGCAGAGCGTAATCTTGCTCAAGCTAAATCAATGGGCGCAATGGGTAATCTCGACTCCGCTCAGGAATTGCTTGATAAGGAAAAGGCCCGCCTAGACGTATTGCGAGCGCAGCAAGGCGTTATCAATACCCAGCAGCGGGCACGCGAGGCAGCGGCTAAAAGCGGAGATGTTAAGGTTGCTGTAGATAGTTATCTCCGTTCCGATAAATACGCCTCTCCGGGTCAGAAACATAGCCTTGAGCTTGACGAGGAGAACAAGGCGTTTGCTAAGGCCACGGCGGGACTGGAAAAGAACTCAGCGGATTACGAGGCGGCCCTTAAGCGGCACATGTCGAATATCCAAGAGATTAACGACCAGTACAGCAAGAAAACCAAAACGCACGGTAATTCGGAGGCGTTCCACGGTGCGCTAACGGCAATGATTGCGGCTAATCAGCTTATTGAGGCCGAGGAGAAACGGGCGCAAGCTAGCCTCAAAGCGCAGCGCTCGGCGGGCCTTATTGACTCGGAGAGCTATTTCCAGCGTTTGCACGACATTGAGGCTAAGGCCGTGGACGCGGAGATTGCGAACGCGCAAAAGCGGCTTGATATTGCTAAAGCTAAACCGGAGTCATCGGCGTACCAAGAGGCCCTCAAGCAGCTAACGGACCTCACGGCACAGCGGAAGCAGATTGACGCCACGCTTACCGATAGTCTCCGGGGTCTCGCGTCGCAGCGCAGTAGCGACATTGCGAAGTTTGCCGAGCAGCAATCCGCCGCTCTGAGGAGAACGCAGGCCGCGCAACAGCAGACGTACGCGACCATGTTCTTGGCTCCTGATGCTAAGGCGCAAGCGGACGCGGCATATCAACTTCTGGCCAATTTCGAGGCGGAAAAGGACGCCCTGCGTAAGCAATACGATTCTCCGACCGCAGACCAAACGGAGTACCAAGCCAAGCTCGCTATCGCACAGACGTACTACGACGCGTCCCGGGCCCAACTCCAGGCAGACCAAGCCAAGCAAATGGCCGTCCGCCAGAACTACGCCGATCAAATCCGCCTGTCTATGGTTGGTCTCGCGGGTGTAACGCAGACCAATGCAGAGGTAGCGGCTAGCGCGTTCTCTACGGCGTTCGGAGATATGAACACCGCCCTTGAGGAGTTCGTGACTACGGGCAAATTCTCGTTTAGCTCGTTTGCCTCGTCGGTCATGGCGGACCTCGCCAAGATTGCGCTCAAGGCGGCGGAGTCGCGTTTGTTTAGCTCGGTGCTGGATAGTCCGTTCTTTAGCTCGGGCGGTGCGGTGAGCCACTTTGCGGACGGCGGCCACATTACCGGCGCAGGCTCGGGTACGAGTGATTCAATCCCGGCTATGTTGTCGAATGGCGAGTTTGTAGTTAATGCCGCGAGCACGAAGAAATACCGCTCCCTGTTGGAAAGCATCAATGCAGGCCAAGCGCAACACTTTGCTACTGGCGGTGCGGTGGGTTCCGCTCCTGCGGCTAGTTCTGGCGGCGGCGGAACAGTTAATGTCAATATCAACGGAGGTAATGGATTGGACGAGCAGGACGGCAAGGTAATTCAAACGATGGTGCAAAACTACGTTGATAAACGGATTACCCAACGGTTCATGGGCCAAGGTGGACTTTTGTACATGTCCCGTAATGGACAAATCTGATGAGCAGCGGGCTTCAGATTTGGGATGCGAGCGGCAATCTCGTGCTCGATGCTTCGCACCGATGCGCGCGGGTTTTTGACCTCCGCTTGCTTGCCAACGGGCAGAACGGCAGCGTAACCGATGCAGGTCTCACACAGGGGGCATTCGTATCGTTCCAACCGGACTCGTACATAGGTTGGCTCAGTGGGGGGCCTGATTCATCCGCAGTTTTCATTCGACCTGTCTACCGGGACTATCTCTTGGACCTACGCGGCCAAGAATAACGCCACCTACGATACATACGTTAATGGGTACCTCTTTTATGGAGCATATTGAATGATCAAACTGGATTACGTGGTCCCCGCGACGGGGGCTACGTCTACGGTCCACGTAGTTTCACAGGTGCAGCTTGATTACTCGGGTAGCGACACGCTTACGGCTAGCGTCTGTTCGTTTGCGGACGAAGCAGCGTACGCGTCTAACAAATTCCCGATGTTCACACAGCAGGTCCCGATTGAGGGCTTACCACCTGACGGCGAGCACCCGCAGGCTTACGCGTATGCGCGCCTCGTTGAGCCTGCCCCGGACGGCGAGGTAACGCCCTACGCCAATCGGCGGGTGTTCGCCAATGGCGCACTCGTAGACGCAGAAACCACGGCCTAACGGCCTTACCTGTAAGCGGCCCGCCGACTGATCCAATGGGCTAGTCGATGAAATCCCGGATCTTTATCTACACTCTAGTTAGGAGTACATGCAAAACAAAGCATTTTCCGCCATCACAATCAAGACCGTCCGCGAGGAACGGCGCGAGATTGAGGGCATGGCGAGCACCCCGGCTTTAGACCGGGTTAAGGACCGGGTGGACCCTATGGGCCTCCGGTTCGCAACGGACGTTCCGCTCCTTCTGAATCACGATCATGCAAGCCCTGTGGGGACCGTCCAGTTCGGTACGCCCACGGCGCGGGGCCTCCCGTTCAAGGCGACCATCGCCAAGGTAGACGAACCGGGAACGGTGCAGACGAGGACCAACGAGGCTTGGCACAGCGTTAAGTCCGGCCTTATCAAGGGCGTGAGTCTTGGATTTCGGCCTATCAAGTCGGAACCAAACGCGGACGGTGGTCTTAACTTCAAATCCGCAGAGGTACACGAGCTTTCCCTCGTAGCGATCCCGGCGAATCCCGAGGCGTTCATTAGCGCATTCAAGAGCCTCGGCATTAAACCGCGAGCCGTCGAGGCCGCACCACCCAAACCCGTCCCGGCACCCGTCGCGACCAAGGCCGTTGTCCATCAACCGGCCCGCGTAGCAGTTCAAATCAACCACACCAATAAGGAAGTAACCGAAATGCAAAACACGAACCACAACATTTTCATCCGCCGTCTGATTCTCCGTGCAATGACCGATGGCAACGAAGCGCAAGCAGCGCAGTACGCTGAAAACCGCTGGGGCGCGGCGTCCGGAATCAACAAGGTCCTGAAGGCGGTAATGAACCCATTGGGAACGGATAACGCGGCTGCCGCGCTCGCCTCCGAGACGTTGGACCGTGGCCGGTTCGTCCAGGCAGTGTTTAGCAATTCTATTCTCGGTCAGTTGCAGGGCCTTACACGCGTCCCCGCTTTGGCCCGTGTGAACGTCGAGACCGTACCGATTGCCGCTAGCTTTGTGGGCGAACACCTGCCGACGAGGGCGTATCAAGGCGCGTTCGGCGTCACGCTGACCGACAAGCGTAAGCTCGGAATCACCACGGTCCTTTCCGCAGAACTCATTCGTATGACCGGCGACGCGGCGGAGGCGCTCATTGAGTCGCAGATTCAACGCGCTTTGAGTCGTGGTCTTGATAACGCGTTCCTCGGTAGCCAAGCACGCGACGAGGTTACCCCTACCGGCCTCGGCGCTGTGGCATCGCAGGCAAACTCGTTCGGCGAAGGCTTGGAGGCTTTCACGGGTGACCTGACCACGGCTACCGTCCTCGTCAACCCGCTTACGGCGGTGCGCCTCCGTAGCGCAAGCGAAACGCAAATCACGGCCAAGGGCGGTTTCTATGGTGGCATGCCCGCGATTTGTTCGTATAGCGTCCCGGTTGGCAAGTTGTTCGTCGTGGACGCCGCGCGTGTTGTGGCGTTCCTCGGTACCGCAGAACTCGACGCAGCAACCGCTGGTATGTTCCCGGTCGATGACGGCACGGGCACGGTTACGGCAGTTCAAACGGGCATGTTCCAGACAAACCAGCAGGCTATCCGAGGCATCCAGTACGCAGATTGGGCGTTCGTGGACGGCGCAGCGTTCGAGACGACTGCTACGGTCTCGGCGTAACTCAATGACGGCGGGCATGTCGCCCGCCTAACTTCTACCAAACAAGGATCTTATGACCAGGATTTTGCCCTCCGACCTCGTGACCGACTCCACCGGCCAATACGTGTTTTCTCCCAATTCCTGCGCCCACGTCTACACGTACGCCGCCAGCGGCAATATCGACACAGATACGGCCACGGACACCGCAACGGGCAACGCGTTTAAACAGACCTATACCTACACGAACGGCAATATGACCGCCTCGTCCGCCTGGGTTAAGCAGTAAGCGGCCACTCACCTAACGAAACAAAGGAATCGACATGACCAAACTCGCAGCCCCTATCGCAGCACAATCCGGCGTCCTCCGCGAGGCGTACGGCCCTAACGCCGTTGTTTTGGACAAGACCCTCGCAATCACGCGCGAGCAGTTTGTAGACGGCGTGGACTTCACGGTCACACTTCCGAGCGGTAGTACCGAAACTGTCCGCATTGCGTCGGCTCCGACCTCCGCCGTGGATAGTGACACCGTTGTAGCGATTGTCAGCGTTACTCCCGGCTTTAGCTGTGCGCCGCACCCGGGTGCGGCGTGGTCTGTCGCTAGCGCGGAATAAGCCACAGACCCTGACACGGGCGGCGCAGGCCGCCCTTAACTAATAAGGAACCCTTAAAATGGAATTCATTATCGACCCGAACGCCTCCAACGAGAACCTTAACGCGATGGTCGCCGCCGCCGAGGCGCAAATCATCGACTATCGTAAGGCGGTGGCGCAATTGGAACAAATCCGCGACATGGCAAAGCTCAAGCTCTTGGGCCGCCAAATCGCAGAGGCAGAAGTAGAGTGAGCGCGATGTATCAGGACACGGCATTCCGTTTGAGCGCCCCCGCTGTCGCACGACTCCGAGATAACGCAAAGCGGGCCGGTATTCCGGTTCCGCGTTACTTTCGTATCATCGCAAGCCAACTCACGCGCATTGCTAGTCCTACCTTCGACCTCTCCGGTGGCGAGCTTTGTTACCGCGTGGACGTTGGATTGCATTACAAGGTCCTCAACGGCCTCCACCAGCTATGCAGGGACTTGGGCGTACCCGAGGCGGCGGCGGGCGAGCTTGTGGCATGCGCTACGTTTGAGCCGAAGCTGTCCGCATGAGTTACCTGACGGACTACAACGCACAGCGGCGACACCTTAGCCGCTTGGCGCGTGCGGTTGACCTCCCGCTATCCCGCCACAACGGAAAGCGACGGGTACCGCTCGGTAACGACGAGCTACGCGTATCCATCCACGATGCCTGTCTCGGGCCGGATTGGAACGACGTAACGGACGGCCAGAATGCTGCACAAATGGACCTCAGACTAGGCCGCATGGTTGACACGGCGCATATGCGGAACGGTTACGAGTTGGCCGTAGCTCAGGCATGTATCCGGGCCGGTAAGCAACAAGCCAAGCTCGGGCGTAGTGATATGGCGGTCCTCCGAGACAGCAAGGGGCGGCCCTATGTACGACCTATGACGCACCCGCACCGTATGGCCCGCTTCAAGGCGGCCAGCGATTTCTACGCCATGGCTCGGGAGTATCAGGAAAAGCACCAACGAGCAACAGCGTCGCACCCAAACACGCCTTGGACGATTGCCTGAGGTGCGCCAGAGCAACGACAATAACCAATGCCTGTCCTGCGGGGGCGTTTCCACCCCCTCCCGGGCGTTCGCTGCATGCCGCAACAGCGTTTTATGCTATGGCTATGGGCCGGGTATGAGACCAACCGGACGAGCATTTGATGACCAACCAACGAGGAAACGATGACTAAGGAAGAAATGGAAGAACGCCTTGAACAGTTAGAGGCCGACCTGTCGGCAATGGTGGCCCGCCACGCGGCGGAGAAAGCCGACCTGGAGGACGAGATTGACGAACTCCAAGACCTGATCGACAAGGAGACCCTCGGTGGTGCGTAAGCGCGATATCGAGACGGTACGGCGCGCCAACCTATCCGTGCCGATCCCCGACTACATCGAGCTAACGCAGGACGAGGAAAAGCACTGGCCCCGCATCGTTGAGGCACGACACCCGGACGACTGGACACATTCAGACCTAGACCTAGTGGCCGACCTTTGCAGAGCGCGGGCGCTGGAGAAGCGGGTACGTGATGAACTCGGCCAAGGCGCGCTTATGTTGGACGGTAAGCCGCATCCTTTGATTGCCGAAGCTGCGAGGTGCAGCGGGGTCGTCCTGCGGCTCACTACGGCCTTGCGGCTAAAGACCCCCGCCGAGGCAAGAGTTCTGCGCGGGCGTGCCTCCGAGCGGACACAAAGCGCCTACGGTAACGACGATGACGAGTTATTTGGCCGTCCAGAGTTTGACGACTTGATACCGCACGGTCCAGGGACTACGAGACGAATCAATTAACGTTCCGTACCAGATAACCGCCGTTAGGGATCAACTATCGTTTAATCAAAGAAAATAGGATCCCTAACGCAATTTTCTGGGCTTTTGTTATAAGAACTCTGACCGGTCGGCGCTGGCACTAAAACCCCGCGTTTTTCGACCTACCCCCCGCTTATCTGCATCTTTTTCTGAATGTCAATAGATAATCTCAGGAAATTCGAGATATATCAGAGGTATTTAGCACCATTCTAGTGCGTGCACATATATTAGGCAATCCAAAACCCTTTTCATGCTTTGACCGAGTGTTTTTATAAAGTTACGGCCAAGGTATAACTTTCCAAGGATCAAGTAATGAGTGACTGCTCTAAGCATCCACAATGGCAACCTGCGGGCATGGAACTAAAATGCCCGTTCTGTGTAAGCGACTTGCCTAGCGGCTATTATCGACACAGTAACGGCACTGTGGTTAATCGCCACGGTAAGCCCGTATCTACCAACACCCTGAACAGAGTTAAAGCCAAGGGTAAGACCGCAAGGTTAGCCGATTGGTCCGGCGGTGCAGACCAGAAGCGACGAGACGAGGTTAAGCAACGTGCTAAGTATTGCTGTGCTCACTGTGGTAGAGCTACGGCTACAGGCACGGTGGACCACGTTATCCCGTTACACAAAGACGGCCCGGATACATTGGATAACCTCCAGTGGTTATGTCCTGCTTGCGACAGGAAGAAAACCGCAACGGATAAAGGTCACGTGTACCGAGCAGGTAGTAACCTTGACGGTATCCCTGTTGATATTGACCACCATTGGAATAACTAGGACCTAGATGCTAGAGCCAGTATGGTACGAAGCTTTACCCGATAATTTCTGGTATTGGTATGAACAGGTTAAGGCCGACGCCTCGGAGATAATTAGCCTCACGATCAGGGTAAAACGCGGGCAAATCTCGCTGGACTACCTCGATATCTATGGAAAACCGAAACGAGCTAAGCTTATCTTAGCTCGGCCTACGCATCTACAACCAACGAGACCAATACATGACTCTAACTGTTAGAGAATGGAATGATAAACTCCCTAATATAGTGGAGAGCATAATCAAGGACATTACGGGCCGTGGCTGCTATATTGCTAAGATGGAGGTATTAACCCGGAAACGCACGATTAAGCTCACGTTGCAATACGAGGGTATCAATCAGGAGGCCGTTTACACGTTCGGCGAGAAATTGAGCGGTACCCGGTACCCGGAGCGGCCTGAATTCAGGGAATCCCTTGCTGCATAAGGCTTTTAGCGATTTATTGGAGAGTGGACCGGGAACTTTCCTACTATTCTTTTATAGAAAGAATAAAGGTAGTGGGTATCGGGCCGTAGGGGGTTGCTACGGTGGATAGAGCAAAAGTCCGGGAAGCTCAGAAAACGCGCATCCGTGCTGCCGAGGATGACGTACGAAGGTTCATTAAATCGCGTGGTCGGCAACTTGAATTAGAGATCGGGGCCAGGGTCGCTTTGGCGTTGCCTCGGGGCGTGTACCGCGTGGCCGCGTTCAAAGGTTCGTACCGCGTGCCCGTCGAGCTACTCCGGGCCTACCTCGCCCACAGGGAGACCGTGGACGGAATGAAAGTGGGGGCTCGGCATGCGTACCTGTTGCCCTTCGCGTTGGCCGCCATCGGCGTGCAGGGTGAGACCGTCGATAAGCACGTGTGGTATGCGCCGCTGGCGGATTACCAAATCGAGCCGATGCACGAGACCCTCAGTCAGGCCGGGTACTTTCCTAGCAACACGGATAACACGCTTACCAAAATGCGCAAGCTAATCATGGCGGGCAAGCCCGACGCCGAGGACGCTACCGGGTACTCTTTTGGGGCAGGCATTCACAAAGTTACCTTTGGTCCGGCCCGTACAGTGCATTACCGTGGCACGTGTCGCACGATCATTAACGAGAGCGACGGACGTATGCGCGTCAAAGTGGACGGCAAGCGGGTTGCCCTGCGCTCGTGGCTATCCGAATCCGTCTCCACAGACGATTGGCCCAAGGTCGTAGAGATAGCGCGTAGGGCCGCGTGGGACGAGGCAGGCCGGGAGGCCGCAGCGACGTTCCAGCAAGCACAGGAAGCAGCGAAGGAAGCGCAGCTAGACGCTATGGATTTGTTCGATGCAGAGCAACCAGCGCACGCTGGAGAGGCCCTGGAGAGTGGCGCTGACGGTTCGGGGCGGGTGGATTAGGGAGAGTCGGTAATCCCGCCCTTCCGGGGCCACCCGTCAGCGTCGCAGAACAAAGTAGCCGATAACAGCCACAACGAGGAGCCCGCAGAACCGGGGAAAGCGCCCAACAAAACTAAACATGCCCCAAGCCGCCAGTCCTGCGAGCAAGCCGCACGCAAGTCCGCCCGGAATGCTGTACATCAGACCCACGTAAACGGTGGTCAGCATTCCGACCAGTAACGCCACGCTACCAGAAGCAGAACCGCCGCCAATTCCGCGGTATCGAGGCGGTTTCGCGCTACCGATCGAATCAATAGCGGCTCGATAATTGATATCGTCAAGGCTACCGCGTTTGTGGGGCGAGTACATGGAGAACCTCCGCGATTAGCTTTTGAGTCTAGGACATTTGCGAAGCTCGCGAGGCCGTAGAGCAAGAAAATTTGTAGGACGGTCGGGCGCGGACTCTTGGCCGGGAATCGCCGCGTTGAGTGCCTAAGAGAGGTGCCGGAAGTAACTACTTTGCCCGAGCCGAGGACCGCCGCTAACTGTCCACCCGGAACGGGCCCGCTGGCGTGGAGCGCGGCCCATGACTGCCTCCTGAGTCACGCCAGGCAGGGATATACTCGGCGTGCGGAAGCTACTTCGGGGACCGGGGCAAACATGAACAATCAAACGGTGAAAGAACACGCAGACGACAGCCTAGAGCTAACAGCACGCCTCCGGGCGCAAACCCGGCGACTCATGGACGAGACCGAACGGCTAGCAAACCAACCCGCTTGGGTTCCTTGGCTCCAAGCATTAGCGTTTGTGGGCGGAGCCTTGCTCGTTGCCCGTGGACTAATCGTCACCTTGTAGTCCAGATATGGTGCACATTTGCTGTCAATCCATACACCCAACTACTGACAACCTTTTAGCACCCCAAAATAAAAGTAGAGTTCATTGCCGCTCGGGTGTAGCGTATCGGCCCCAAACACCTGGAGCACGCCATGTCCGACCCTCTCCGCCCTTTCGACCTCTCCGCCGTCATCAAGCAAGCCGCCATGACCGGCCCAGATATGCGTTTTCCCGTCGTCTCAAACGACTACGTTCCCCCGCCCCGAGGTACCGCCCGTGCGCGCCTCGTTGGCTACTTTGAACTCGGCAAGCATGAGGAGGAGTTTGAGGGCCGTAAGCGCGACCGCGAGAAGGTAGACCTTATTTTTGAGTTGTCCGGCCCGAACTACGAGCCGCGTAAGTTAGTGGACGCCGACTTACTGGTACCGCACCGTACCACCGTGCAAGAGACGCTATCGCATGCTCCGGATTCGCTGTTTAGAAAGCTCTTTGCGGCCATGAATGCGGCCCACGGCGGTACCGCTACGCACATGGTCCAACTACTCGGCAAGCCCTTTACGGTTGAGGTGTTCCACCGTAAGAGCAAAGACGGTAAAAAGGTGTACGCAAACCTCAAGGGACCGAACGGCTACAACGTCAAGGGAACCACGGTGCAGAACCCGATTACGGGCGAGGCGGTAACGCTGGACGTTGCCCCGGCTATCACGGAGCTTAAGGCGTTCGTGTGGGGCCTCGCGAATAAGGCCATGTGGGACAGCATCCACATTGCAGGCGAGTTTGAGGAGCGCAAGAACGAAAAGGGCGAGGTGATTAGCCCCAAGCGTAGCCGTAACGTTTTGCAAGAGCGCATTATGCGCGCCAAGAACTTTGCGGAGATTGAAAACGAGGTTAAATCTTAAATACGCACATTTAAGGCCGCGTTCGGTCCACGGCACTTGTTCTAGCTAGCTGTTAAACCGTATCAGCTAAAATGGTATATCGTCGTCATCAGCAAACGCGGCCTTCTGAGACTCCGCAGGCCTGAACTGAATCCAATCGTCATTCCAGACCGAGGGAGAAAAGCGCAGCAAATCGCCGCGATCATCGAAGATTGCCCTTTTAAACTCAATCCATCCTGATTTATCTCTAAACCACTCTTCGACGCTGTTTTCTGAGTAAAAAGTGGAATCATGAGCAGTATACCCGCGCACTTCGAGCCAAGCGGCCATTTCGTCGTGGTTGGTAAAGAAAACTCTGTACGGCGTTTTGGTGATCTGAGCCAGCCGGTTAAAAACGGGATTATTAAATGAAATAATCGACTTGAGCGCTTCGTCTTTATCTTGATGCGAGGTAGAAAGATAGTCCACCATTTCTCTCAATGTTGCCGCGACGCCTTTCATATCTTGAATAATGGAAAGCTCTGTCGTGCGTTGCTGCTGGCTAAGGTAGCGCTGAAACAGTCCCGCCCACTGGTCTTGCAAAAACGATGTAACGTCCGCAACCGTTTTAAAGCCGGTAATCGGATTATTTTGCGGGAGACTGTGTAGGTGGTCCAAGAATACATAAATACGGGGGTCGTCCGCGTATCGGTACCTCATTGACGCATTGTCTTTATTTATTTTCCAAATATTATATTCAGTGAGGGTGTTCTGCTCGACAAAGATATAAACCTGGATCCCTTTCTCAAGGGCGCGCATTATTTCATTCTGCGTTATCGAGGCTCCTGCCGCGTCTTTGGACTCTGTACCAAACTTGCCGCCGATGATAGTCACAAGCATGTCGCATAGTTCGATCTCTCGATACGCAGACGCCTCTAGCCGAGCGTCGCGCGCGTACGGAATGGCTCCGGTCTCGTGTCGGATGCAGTCGTATCCGAGAGACCGAACGAATCTTTCGATATCTTCCCGGGATTGGTAGAGGTCGTAATAGGTAGAACTGAGAAAAACGCGCGGTTTGGCCATTGTGCTTGTAGCCTTACTTTCAGCGGTTGCTTATGAGTTACCGGAGTATGGTACTCGAAAAGCTCTAGGTGTAACTCGTCCTTGCTGACCCAATCTACCCCGGCAACAGGAGAACATGACAGAACACGAAGCACTCGACATCGCGGTTAAGGCGGTTGCCCTCTATGCGGCCCGCCACCCGAGACCGGCGCATGTCACCATTACCCAAGCGGCGGAAATGCTTGGGCGCAGTAGGCAGACGGTCCGTAGCTATCTCGTACAGCACGGCATCCGTCTTAATGCCCTTGGTTCGATTCCCATCGAGTCCATAGACAAGCTTTTGGTCTCTTGCACATGAGAGGCCGCACAAATTCTGCACACAGCCCGCGAAATCCTTGTCAGATAAGGCCTCGCGTTTCCGGTCCCCGGCACCAAGTAGTTTGCGTTCGACTCGAGATTCGACAACAACCCCGACAGCGTAAGGCTCTTGGGGTTTTTTGTTTGCGGAACGCGTTGCCAAGGCCCGAGGAAATATCGGTTCCGGTACGACTGGGCAGAGTTTCTCACGGAGCGCATGCAGGGGCGCAGGTTATTTCAGGCTGAGTCGCGCTTCGAACTCGGAAAGGCCGAACATTCGTCCGCTTCACACGTCTGCGCCTGATCAATAAACATTGCGGCCCGTTTGCCCGCCGGACCGTGCAATCGCTAAACTAGTTAGACATGCTACGGATATCGCCCTCGGAAACTGAGAGAGACGGAAATTGCCCCAAGAGATTCGGCTGGCGAGTTGGAAGCTGACGCTGCGTCGGCGACGCGACGTTCATTTCACAAGCAGAGCTGCGGAGGACCGTGCCGCCGCGAGCGGACGCGAGCTTCTAGCCGCCTCTTCGGATTGGATGCGCGATCAGGCTTTTATGGCGAAGCTTCGAGAGCTATTGAGCATTGACGAGATCGACCCGTCGATTGCGCGTTGGAAGGTGAAGCGGGCTATCGAGCGGGGCGACCTCGTAACAATACCGGATCCACCGAGCAGCGGCTTGCAAGGCAGTCGCGGCGGCGGGACGCCCCGGCCGCGGTCGGTGACTTTCACGCCATCACAGCTATTCAAGGCCGCGCCGCGCATAGCAAGCGCAGGTTCTTACCATGAGCGCCCGGCGCAACCAAGACTCTTCGCTGACGACTGCATGGCCGCCTGGCGTGCCAAGCCGGGAGATTTGCTACCCAATGGCGAGTTTGCCACCGCCGTCATCCGCATTAGTGGTGACAGCGGCGACGACTCAATGCTGAAGAGCTTAGGCGACTCGGACGGGAGCGGTTCATTGACTGATGACGCTCAGCCGTTCGAATACAGCGAAATCGCACCGGTCGTTGACAAAGAGGAATTTGCGGCCGGCGATGGTCGACCAGGCAATAATCAGGCACAAAACAAGCAGTTCAGGGCGGTGGTCAAGGCCCTTGGATTGAATCAGGAGCAGGCAAGACAACTCCATGATGACATACAGACGATGACGAAATGAATTACCACGGACTTATGGAACGCGCCCAGGATCTGTTTGGCGGGAGCGTCTGAGATGGCTACTACCCGTGAACAAATCATGCAGCGCCTTTCAGCCTTAAACGGGTTGGAACTCAGCGGCGCAGGACGTGCAGCGGATATGTTGACGCTGCACTTCGGCCCCCTTCGGGAAATGACGACAGCGCGCGGGACCGTCAAGCGCGTGGGCACTTGGGCCCTGCACATCCAATGTGCCTGGACCATCGAGCGGGCGGGCGAGGTCTTCGCCAACTCCCCGGATTTCGCGGTTTCCGACGATCGCACGCGCGCAACGCTCGAGCAGATACGAGACCTCATTGCCAACGACGGTCCATTCGTTGTCGAGCGCGTTGCGGTCGGCGAGAACGGCAACGTCTCCATAGCAATGTCGCGGCAGCTTGAGCTGGGTGTCGTGACGGACGGCGCATCAGACGAGGAAGACTGGCGCTTTTTCGAGCCGGGTTCCGATGCGAAGCACTTCGTCATCCAAGGCGGGAAAGTTGATCCTTGGTCGCTGTCGTGACAACGCATCGAGAGACAAATTTAGGCCGAAGAAGCCGATCTCTGCCATCGGCGTTTCTTCCACGTTTTTTCAGGCTGCGCCCTAATTTCCCCCTCAATCGTTCAGCGGCATCCCGCCAACCAGCGCCACGCCGTTGGCCACCTGCCTCCCGACCGCATCCGCGACTTCCTGGATGCTGCGATAGCCCGTCGGCATCCAGTGCAGCCACGTGTCCTCCTGAACGTCGAAGCTGGCGTCACCCACGGTCACCGTTCCCGACACCCACTCCGCACCATCGAGGAAATTGAAGGCGATACGCGCCGCGTCGGACTTCGATCGAACGCTGGTGATGCGGATCCTGACCGGCACTCCGTTCGGATCGATTCGAAGTCCGAGATGAGCGGCGCGCATCGCGAATGCGGACATCATCGCGCTGCGAACCCACGGCGTGAGAAGAACACCGTTACTGTCGATCGTCGGGGACTGGATGCCATCGACGATTCGCTGCCTCGTCTGGACGCTGCCCGCGCTGGAAGATGGAATATCCGGTACTGTCGTCAGGCATCCGGAGAGAAACAAGGACAACGCGACTGCGCTTGCAAGGGATTTCAGTGCCATTCGTGGATCAGGTTTTCGGTAAAGGATTGGGTCACCGTAATAACGACCCGCCTTCCGAAATCTTGAACGACACCCTCACACCGCATTCAACAACCGCTCCGCGTCCCGCACCGCATCGAACAGCGCCTCGATCGCCGTATCGCGATCAAGCAGGCACACGTGTTCGATATCGAACGGCAACGCATCCACGCCGATGAACCGCACCGTTCCGCCGAAGCAGTCGCGCGTCTTGCCGCCGCGCACCGACGCGATGTAGTTCGGGGTAATGTAGAGCGCAACGGGCGTCATGGCAACCTCGGCGATGGTCCGGTCGATGAACCAGAGTCTAGCGATGCCCGCCGTCGCGCTGCACCCGCCTGACGCAGGGAACGCTTCCCTTCCTTCGTGGCCCTCGCCGCTACACCGCGTGCCCCAGCACACGCGCGACGTAATGCCGTCCCCACGCCTCACCATGCGCGATCGCCTCGGCGACCGTCTCGAAAGGACCGTGATCGCCCGTCATTTCGCCCGAGTCGTCGGCGAGTGTCGATCCGTGCACAGGTTTGCGGTCGAGCCGCGTGACGCGCACGCGAATCGCGTAACCCTCGGACGGAGCCGCCTCCTCGTCGCCGTCAGCTTCGATCGGCCTGGATACGGCCTGCATGGCGAGCAGGTAATCGCCTACTTCGATGTCCTTCTGCATGGCGGTGGTCTCCATCGGTGCGCAACGCGCGGTCGAATGACAGAGCCGATTGTGCTACCGCATCGCGCGAGAAAACAAGCGCCCGGCCAAACCCTCGCGGGGCGCGCATGATATAAAGTTTCGCCCCGTCCTCTTTCCGCTCCGAGCCCCTCGCGGCATCGGGCACCGACAGAATTCATCGATGAACCATCGCACCCGCCATCTGCCGCTCGTTTTGCTCACGATTCCGCTCGCTTTTCTCGCCGGCTGCACGTCCTATTACAAGAACGTCGAAGCCTGCAAGGACAAGGTACGCGCGGATTATCCCGACGCCGCGAGCGCGCCGCTGAAAATCACCGGCTCCGGCGCGAGTTATCATGGCTCGCGGGTGGTCGTGCACGGCACGATCCAGAATCCGCCGAAGCCGCCGGCCACCAAGGCGGCGCAGGTGCCCGCGGCTGCCGAATGCACGTTCAGCGAAACGTCGATGACCGGCTTCCAGTGGCTCGTTCCCGCGAAGCTCGCGCCGAAGCCGCCCGTCGCCGCATCCGACGATTAAGCCTCTAAACCGCCCGCGACGAGGAGATTCACGCGCATGCTGCTCGCCCAGATCAGCGATCTGCACATCACGGCGCGGGGCACGCTCGCCTACGGCCGCGTCGATACCGCCGCTTTCCTCGCCCGCGCGATCGGCCTGCTCAACGCGCTCGATCCCCGCCCCGACGCCGTGCTCGTTACGGGCGATCTCGTCGATGCGGGCGGCATCGACGAATACCGGCATCTGCGCACGCTCCTCGACACGCTCGCGATGCCGTGGCATGTGATCGTCGGCAATCACGACGACCGCGCGAACCTGCGCACGGTATTCGGCGATCGCCCCGAACTCGCGGGCCACGACGGCTTCGTGCAGTACGCATTCGATGTCGGCAATGTCCGCGTGCTCGCGCTCGACACACTTGATCCCGGTTCAGGCGGCGGACGTCTGTGCGCCGCGCGCCTCGCCTGGCTCGAAGCGCAGCTCGACGCCTGCCGCGACCGGCCCGTCGTCATCGGCATGCATCACCCGCCGATCGCGTGCGGCATCGGCTTCATGGACGAAATCCGCCTCGCACCGGACGACAGCCGCGCACTCGATGCGCTCGTGCGCCGCCATTCGAACGTCGAGCGCATCGTGTGCGGTCATGTGCATCGGGCCATCGGCGCGCGGTTCGGCGGCACGCTCGTCTGGTGCGCGCCGTCGACCGCGCATCAGGTGGCGCTGCAACTGAAACCCGACGGCCCCGAGGCGTTCGTCATGGAGCCGCCCGCGTTCGGGCTGCATCTGTGGCGCGCCGATCTCGGCCTCGTCACGCATTGCATGAGCGTCGATCAGGGCGGCGGCCCGCAGCCTTTCTAACGGCGCCCTGCGGCGCCCGCGCGTCTTCAGTATGATCAGCGGCTGGTCTTCATCGGCTTCGGTTCATGCCCAATTCGCCGCAATCGAATCCTCCGGCGCGCCATCCGCACTATTCGCGCGCCACGCTGTGGCTGCTCGCGACCATCGCGGGCGTCTCGGTCGCGAACATCTATTTCAATCAGCCGCTGCTCGGCGATTTCCGCGCGAGCTTTCCCGGCGACGCCCGGCTGATCGGCGCGGTGCCCGCCTCGACGCAGCTCGGCTACGCGCTCGGCATGCTCGTGCTCGCGCCGCTCGGCGACCGCTTCGACCGGCGTCTTTTGATCCTGCTGCAACTCGCGGCGCTCGGCGTATCGCTCGTGGCCGCGGCGAGCGCGCCGACGCTCGCCGTTCTGATCGCGGCGAGTCTCGCGATCGGCATCGTATCGACGATCGCGCAGCAAGCCGTGCCCTTCGCCGCCGAACTCGCGCCCGCCGCCGAACGCGGCCACGCCGTCGGCACGGTGATGAGCGGGCTCTTGCTCGGCATCCTGCTCGCGCGCACGGTGTCGGGCTTCGTCGCGCAGTACTTCGGCTGGCGGGCCGTCTTCGGCGCCTCCGTGCTCGCGACGATCGCGCTGGCGGTCGTCGTGATCGCGCGGTTGCCGAAGAGCCGTCCGACCTCGACGCTCACCTACGGCAAACTGCTCGGCTCGATGTGGCATCTCGCGGCCGAAAACCGCGCGCTGCGCGAGGCGTCGTTCACCGGCGGCGCGCTCTTCGCCGCGTTCAGCATCTTCTGGTCGGTGCTCACGCTGCTGCTCGCGGGCGAGCCGTTTCATATGGGTCCGCAGGCGGCGGGGCTTTTCGGCATCGTCGGTGCGGCAGGCGCGCTCGCCGCACCGCTCGCCGGAAAATCCGCCGACAAGCGCGGCCCGCGCGCCGTCATCTCGCTGTGCATCGGGCTCGTCGCGCTGTCGTTCGTGGTGTTCGCGTTCTCGGCGAAGAGCATCGCGGGGCTCGTCGTCGGCGTGATCGTGCTCGATGTCGGCGTGCAGGCCGCGCAGATTTCGAACCAGTCGCGCATTTACGCGCTCAAGCCCGAGGCGCGCAGCCGCGTGAACACGGTCTACATGGTCGCTTACTTCATCGGCGGGGCGCTGGGATCAGCGGTCGCGTCGCTCGCGTGGCAGGCGATGGGCTGGACGGGCGTCTGTCTCGCCGGTCTCGCGGCGACGGGTCTCGCGGGCTTCAGCCACTGGCGCGGGCGCGATAAGCGATAGCGGATTCAGGTGCGCTCGCGTGCGTAGTCGCACAACGCGTCGAGCACGCGATCGAATTCGAGCGACTTGTCGAAGAAGTGACGCACGCCGTATTGCAGGCAACGCTCGCGATACGTCGGCAGCGCGTGATTCGTGAGCACCGCGACGAACGCGCCCGGCGAGCGCGCCGCGCCGCATTCCTCGAGCCACGCGAGCACGTCGATGCCCGAGCCGCGCTTCAGTTGCAAGTCGACGATCACCGCGTCGAACGCCTGCGCCGACAGCAGCGCGATCGCATCGTCCGGCGCATCGGCGAACGCGCTCACGCGCCACGGCCCGAGCGCATCGATCGCCTCGGTCAGGCTGCGGCGGATCAGCGGCGAGTCCTCGATCAACAGCACCGCGAGCGGCGTGCGCCGCGCGCCCGGCTGCCCGCTTCGGTCGTCAGTGGTGATGTGATTGCCCACGTCGGGCGCCCTCCGGCAGTGCTCGCGGATCAAACCATGCGCCGCTATTCGATCAGGCCATTCTTGATCGCGTAATACGTGAGATCGGCGTTATTGGAAAGCCGCATTTTTTCGAGCACGCGCGCGCGATACGTGCTCACCGTCTTCACCGAAAGATGCAGTTCCTGCGCGATTTCCGTCGGAATCCGTCCGCCCGCGAGCTTGCAGAAAATCTGGAACTCGCGCTCCGACAGCAGTTCGTGCGGCCGTTCGGCGGCGGGCTTGTCGAGCTTGTCGGCAAGCGCATCCGCGATGAACTCGGACAGATATCGATGTCCGCGCGCCACGGTACGGATCGCGCGCACGATCTCGTCAGGCGCGGCGTCCTTGTTCAGATAGCCGTTCGCGCCCGCCTTCAGCAGGTTGATCGCGTACTGGCTCTCCGGAAAACCCGAGAGCATCAGCACGCCCTGCTCCGGGCGGATCTGCTTGATCACGCGCAAGGTGTCGACGCCGTTCTTGTCCGGCATCGCGATGTCGAGCAGCACGACATCGAACGCCTGTGCGCGCACGAGCGCGATGGCTTCGTCGCCGGTTGCGGCTTCGCCCGCGACTTCCATGTCGGGCTCGTCCACGACGAACTGCCTGAATCCGCTGCGCACGATCGCGTGGTCGTCGGCTATCAAGACTCGAATCATTCGCGTCGTCCGCGCTGCCGGACGCTCTTGTAGTAGTTGATCGGTCATTTCATGCATACGGCCGGATACGCCTGCAGCGTCTCCGGCCGCGTCGCCCTTAGCCGTTACGGCCTTCCAGCAGATCCGCCATGTCGTCGGCGTGTTCTTCCTCGACGGCCAGAATGTCCTCGAAGATGCGGCGCGTCGTGACGTCCTTGTCGCCGAGATAGCGGATGATCTCGCGGTACGTATCGATCGCGATGCGCTCGGCGATCAGATTCTCGCGGATCATGTCGATCAGATCCTTGCCTTCGTTGTACTCGGAATGCGAGCGCGACGACAGGCCGTCGGGCGCGAAATTCGGTGCGCCGCCCAGTTGCACGATGCGTTCGGCGAGCGTGTCGGCGTGCTCCTGTTCCTCGTTCGCGTGCTCCAGGAACTCCTGAGCGACGGCTTCCGAGTGAATGCCCTTCGCCATGAAGTAATGACGCTTGTAGCGCAGCGTGCAGACGATTTCGGTGGCGAGCGAGTCGTTGAGCAGCTTCAGGACCGTCTCGCGGTCGGCGCCGTAACCCTCCGTCACCGCGCCTTCGTCCATGTGCTGACGCGCATCGGCGCGAATTTTCTCGACATCGAGGACAAAAGCGCCCGAGGACTGGTTCGACTCGGCTTTTACAGCAGACGATTTGGACATTTGGTTCGCTCCTCTGTACGGGGTGAGATGACTGTTCGCTGGAGCAGGCCCTCGCAAATGCCGCGTGCATAGAACCCTGCTATCCAATCAGAGGCTCCGATGCATGCACCATGCCTGCCCCTCGAAAAAGCCGCGCGACGGTCATAAGTCCCGCGCGCGGCTTGATGGCTCATGGCTTTCGCCCTGATGCGGGCGTCATGTGCGGAACACGCCAAGCAGCAAGGTGACCACGAACACGACGAGAAAAATGAAGAAAAGAATCTTCGCGATTTCCGCCGCGCCGGCCGCGATGCCCGTGAAGCCAAACACGGCGGCGATGATGGCGATGACGAAGAAGACAGCGGCGTAGTGAAGCATGTGAGCTCCTTCCTAAGTAGTTGAGAACGGTCTGGCGAGCGGACGCAAGCGCCGCTAATCGATGGCTTTTTTCGTGACGACGAAGCCCAGCACCAGGAACACGACGCACAGGATCAGGAAGAGCACGAACAGGAACTTGGCGATGGCCGCGGCGCCCGCAGCCACGCCCGTAAAGCCCAGCACCCCGGCGATCACGGCCACGATCGCGAAAAACAAGGCCCACTTCAGCATGATCGTTCCCCGTAAAGAATGAATGACGGAACCATGCTAGCCATGCCCGCCGCGCGGCGCATTCGGGCAGGCTCCTTTTTTGCTGTGGGAATCCACCGACACCCGCTTTCAAATCGGCTGCCTTAAGTGAAACGCCGCACCACCGACACCATGAGCCACGTACCGCGAGCCGCGATCCTGCCCGACGACCCGCCCCTCTTCGCAGCCGACGAGCCCGCCATGCCGAAAGCGTCCACGCCGCCCGCGCCGGCCGGCATCGCGCGCCGCGCGGCGCGTTTGAACGACTGGATGCGCCGCTACAGCTGGGCGGTCGCGATGACGGTCGCGATCGTCATCACCGTGGGCGGCTTGATCATTCTGGAATCGGGACGGATGCGCATCGCGTCGGAATATGAAACCGCGCTCGAAGCGAAGGGCGCGACCGCGCAGCTTTCGATGCTCGCCGCCGATATCGCCACGCTCACCGCCGACGAGCGCGGCTTCGCGCTGAAGGCGGACGATGCGTTTCCGGCGCACTTCAGGGAAACGGCGGCGCGCGTGCGGCGCACGCTAGCGTGGCTCGATGCGTACTACCGACGCATCGGCGACGACACCGCGCTCGCGAGCTTCGCGCAGATCCGCGCCGCCGCCGACGATGAAATCGCGCAAGGCACGGTGCGCTTCGCCGACCGGCCGGCCGACGCCGCCACACGCAATCGCACGCTGGCGCCGCCGCCCGACACGAGCGCGACGCTCGACGCGGCGCTATCGCTCCTGCGACTGAACGAGGAACAACGCGCGCAGCACGCGCTCGATGCGAGCCGCGCCGATCAGCGCATCTCGACGCTTTGTGTCGGCGCACTGTGCGCGCTCAACATCGTGTTGTTCATCCTGCTCTTTCGCAATCTGGGCATCCAGCTCGACAAGCAGGCGCGCGTGCAGAAGGCGCTCATTACGCAGCAGGAAGAGCTCGATCAGCTCGTGTTCGCGCGCACGCGCCAGCTCGAAGCGCTCGCCTGGCACTTGCAATCGGTCAGCGAAAACGAGAAGACGGAGCTTGCGCGCGAACTGCACGACGAGCTCGGCTCGATCCTCACCGCGAGCAAGATGGATGTCGCGTGGGTGCGCGGCAAGCTCAAGAACACGGAACCCGCGATGGCCGAGAAACTCGCGCGCGCGCTCGGCAATCTGGATCAGGGCATCGCGCTGAAGCGACGCATCATCGAGGACATGCGGCCGACCGTGCTCGCCAGTTTCGGTCTCGTGACCGCGCTGCGCTCGCTTGCCGACGAAGCCGCGCAACGCAACGGCTGGAGCGTCGAGTTCGATCTGCCGGGCGACGACGTGAAGCTCGGCGAGGCGATCGAGATCGCGCTCTTTCGCGTCGCGCAGGAGACGCTGACCAACGCGGCGAAGTACGCGCACGCGAGCCGCATCCGCGTGACGCTCGACGTCGATGAAGAGAACGTGTCGCTCTCGATCATCGATGACGGCATCGGCATCCGGCCGCAGGATCTCAAGCGCACCCAGACGCATGGGCTCGTCGGCATGCGCCAGCGCGTCTCGGCGCGCGGCGGGCGCTTCGAGATCGAGCGCGCGTCGCCGCATGGCACGTCGATCAGCGTGTCGATGCCGCGCGAGCGCAGTGTCGATGCGCCCATCGTCGCGCCTTCCGCGTAGGACGATGCCGACATCGAATGCAGACGCCGCCGACAGCAAAATCGCAGCCGTGCCTACAGCCTGAGACCGACCGATTTTTTTATGATTGTTCACACCGGTATGCGGGGCGTCGAAGAGGTCCGTCACCAGACAATGATGCGCGAACCCGATTCCAGTCACGCATTTCAACTCCAAGGGGAATAAACATGACTCGACTCATCGCTCTACTGCTGATTGCAGGCACGGCGGCTCTCGCGGGCTGCAACACCGTCTCGGGCGCTGGCCAGGACATTTCGAAGGGCGGTCAGGCCATTTCGAATTCCGCCGAGGAGCACAAGTAACGGGCGACGTGCGCCGCATCGTTGCGGCGCGCGCTCAGGCGTTCCATAGCGTTGATGTAGGACCCTGTCTTCCCGTCACGTTCGCGTGGCGGGATTTTTTTTGCGTCGCTGCGGCGCGCGCCAGATGTGAAAAAACCCGGCCGATGCTGCGCGGCCGGGCTTCGTTGCTTCAGGCGCTCATCCTTATTGCGTGTCGGGCAATTCAAGCGCCGGTTGCTGCGTGTTGCCGCCCTGCGCGACCAGCATACGGATCTTCTCCGGCACGAGTTGCGAGACGGCATTGCCCGAAGGCAGCGTCGTCACGAGCCAGTCCGCGTTGTTGACGAGTGTGAACGAGGCCGATGTGTAGACCGGCGTCTTCGTGCCCGGCAGCGTCGCGATCAACTGGTACGTGCCGCCCGAGACATAGATGGAATCCTGCGTCGTCGCAGGCACGGCGTTCTTGTAGGCGACGCCCGCCATCGTCGGACTGACGCTCGCGATGTTCGTCCCCGGCGCGACGAGATAGATATCGAGGTTCGGCGCGTTCGTCGACGCGTTGAAAGCGCGCACGCGCGCGCTGCTCGACAGCAGGCCCTTGTCGAACGGATCGTCGATCACCGCGATCGACGGCAGGAAGCCCGCGTCCGGCAGCGCGATCACCGTGTACTCATGCCCTTTCGCGGCGTTCGAGATGCTCGTGTCGGTGGCGAGTTGCGTCGTCGTGTTGACGGCCGCGTAGGAGAAGCTGTGCTGGCCCGTGTCGATGTTCGCGAAGTTGGTCACCGCCTTGTAGGCGAGATTCGGCTGCAGGATCTTGGCGTTGTCGTAGAAGTCGACGTTCGGGCCGCTCGGAATCGCGTGAATGAAATGGACCTGCGCCGGCGTGACGCCGATTTCCTTGCCGACATCGTCGGAGCTTCCGCCGCAAGCGGAGAGCAAAGCGGCGACGGCGGCGAGCGCGGCAGCGGTGCGGATGAGCTTCATGGTTCCACCTTTTTCTCTGGTTCTTTTCTATTCGAGTCCGTGGCGCGTGTGCGTGATGCTCGGCCTGAGACTCTCCCTTGTTGACCTTCCCTGCCCGCTTGCGACGAAGTTGATTTCGAAGACTCAGCGGAACGGGCGTTCGCATTGAGCAATCGACGTGCCCCTGATCGGTGCGTGAGCACGTGATTGGGCCGCGAAGCCTTGTGGGATAAGGTTTTGGTTTCGTTAGAGGATTGCTTCGGGAAGGTACGAGCGGCGAGTTCGGCACGACGACACGGCTGCAAATCCCACGATAGAAACACTCAATTTTCCAATCTGGCGAGTGGCAAATCGAAACCGATCGATAGAATCGGTGACGTGGTTCGCAAGACATTCGGAGTCGTTTCAGGGATGCAGGATGATTTTCAGTCGATATATAAGCAGGCGGTCGAATGCTATAACGCTGGCCAATGGCAAGGCGCTGTGTTTTGGAGTGAACGATGTCTGAGCATCGAATCGGATAACGCGGATGTGCTCCATTTGCGTGGTATCACCGCGCTTGCGCTTGACGATGCAAAAGACGCGCAACGCTGGGTTCTGAAAGCAATCGAGCGTTCGCCGAATCCGGTCTTCCTCAATACGCTCAGCGTGATTCAGACGCACCTGGGCGCATTCGCCCGCGCCGCAGAAAGCGCACGAACCGCACTCGGAATCGCAACGCAAGGCCACCCGGACATCGATAGGAGCATCCTGCTCTATAACCTCGGTCGCGCGCTGCAATTGGATTTGCGCTTTGCGGAAGCGGCTGCGATATATCGAGATGTGATCGATCTCAACCCCGGTCATGTCGAGGCGCATAACAATCTCGGTGTGTCCTTAAGATCGCTTGGCCAGCTCGACGCGGCCGTCGAGCAACTCCATCATGCCCTGGCGATCCAACCGGCGAATCCGGTAGCTCATGGCAACCTCGGTCACGCGTTGCTCGCGTCGGGTCGATACAGGGACGCGTGGCCGCATTTCGAACATCGATGGGCTACGTTTCTGGATGAGCGCGGCGATTCGAAGATCAATCCTCCGAATCTGCCGATGCCTCAATGGAAAGGCGAAAGCACGCGAGCAGATCGGGATCGTCTGCTGATACTGCACGAGCACGGGCTGGGTGACACGCTTCACTTCTGCCGGTATATCCCGATGGCGATGGAGCGTTTCTCCCAGGTCGGCTTTGCCGGCCCCGAACCTCTTCGGCGCCTGTTGAGCCGCGCTTTCGGTTCGACGTCATCGAAGTTCGTGTACCTCGATGCGACGCGAGTCGATTTGCGACAGTGGGACATGTACAGCCCGCTGCTGTCACTGCCGATGGCGTTCGACACGGATGCCGACTCCATCCCGGCCGCGGTTCCGTACTTGCACGCGGAACCGCGCGCAGCGCAGCGCTGGTCGAAACGGCTCGCCGGCCTGCAAGACTCGGCACGGCCGCGTATCGGTCTTGCGTGGGCCGGCGGCGGGCTGCTGCCGGGAGTGGATGCGAGACGAAGCATGCCGGTCGACAAAATCGACGCGCTCATATCCTGGCCGCATGCGCTCTGGATCAGTTTGCAGAAGCCAGTGAGCGACGCGAAGAAACTGCAACGGCGGCAGCGCGTGCATATCGTCGACTGGATGAACGAGATCGACGATTTCGCCGATACCGCCGCGCTCGTCGCATCGCTGGATCTCGTGATCTGTGTGGACACATCTATAGCGCATCTCGCCGGCGCAATGGGCAAGCGCGTATGGCTGCTCAATCGACATCAGGGCTGCTGGCGCTGGATGCGCGATCGTGAGGATACGCCGTGGTACCCGAGCATGCGAATCTTCAACCAGAAAACGTGTGGCGACTGGGAAGGAGTGCTGGCACGCGTGCTCGCGGAACTGGAACGGGACGCCTGGCGGTCGTAGTCTCAAATGGCGGACCCGGGCACATCGTTATCGATGTGCCCGGGTCCGAGTGTCATCAGATGGAACTGGCGGAATGCCGCCCGTTCTATCGAACGTGTGCTTACCAGCGGTAGCCCGCCTGAGCCTTGAGGGCGGTCGAACCACCATTTGCCGACGAGACACCGACGCCCAGGTTAAGGTTCATCGTCACCTGATAGGCCGCGGCGACGCCGACTGCGGTCGCGCTGCCGTAGTTGCCGACCGCCACGCCGGCCCACTTCTCGCCCGGGTTCAGCACCGGAATGCTCGGGATGGCCAAGGCCGACGCCGCTGCACGATCAGCGTAGCGTTCCATGTCTCGCCGCGTGCTGGCGATCGCCTGATCCGTATAGGCTTTCTCGCCTGCGACGGCCTGATCGGTGTAGGCGTTCGCTTGCGTGATCTTGTCATTCAACTGATTGACGTTGACCGCATCCGTGCCTTGCGTGCCGGCCGCGACGTTCGTGATCTGACGCTCGCTGCCTGCCGCGCCGACGGACACCGTATTTGCGCGATCCGCGACGGAGTTCGCACCGAGGGCGACCGAATTGTCGGCGCTGGCGTTCGCGTTCGCACCCATGGCGGTGGCGTGCGTGCCCGATGCCGTGGCGGTTTCACCGGCGTCGCCACTCGCTGCGAAGAGCGAGTCGGAGACGGCAGCGCTGACGACCGGAGCTGCGGCGCGCACGGTCGACTGGAGCATCGCGCTCCGGACAAGCCCGTTGCCGCCCTGGAGAGCCAGGATGTCGGCGGTGTTTTGCGCGACAAGTTGGCCTACTGCGTTCAACTGGTTCATGTTGACAGCGTCGTTGCCGTCGATGCCGTCGGCGACGTTGATAATCCGACGCCGGTCGCTCTCGCTGCCGACGCTGAAAACGTTCTCTTGTCCGCCATCGCTGCTGCCATTGCCGATCGCGACAGAGTCAGTACCTGAAGCAACCGCCGTGAAGCCGATCGCGACTGAACTTTCACCACTCGCAGTGGAATAAAAACCCATCGCCGTTGCACGCTCAGCAGACGAGGTCAACACGCCCACGGCAATCGCACCCTTGCCAGCTTTCGTTTGCTCACCAATGGCGATGGCACCTTGAGAAGCTCTCGCGTTTCCGCCGATGGCGACGCCGCTCATTCCGGCCTGCGCGAAATCTCCGATGACAACGGGACCTATCGACGGACCTGGTACATAGTCCCAACCGTCTAACGTAAACGCCCTCGTGTAGTTTCCGATCAAAACGGCTCCCGGACCATCGGCATTAACTTGGTGATCGCCGATCATGGTCGCCAGTGCATCTGTATGGTTGTCGTCGCCATAGATATTCGTACCGTCTCGCGGCACGGGCCCCATCCAAGACTCGCCCAACGTGTTGTTCCAGCCTGTGATCGTCCCGGCCGAAGCACCGGAACCCGCCAGAACGGCCATGCTAATCAACACCCCCGTCATGACCGGCTTAAACCGAATTTGATTACGCTTCATATATAATTCCCCGATAACAAAATATTTGATGTACATCCCTCGCTGCGTTCGAATTCCGGCCAAGGTTCCCGAACGTAGCTTTCTTTTTCGCTCACGCGAAAATCACTTGCAACACGTGTTATCTCGCTGCCCGCAAATTACTGGCATTCCGCCGTATCACGGATAACGAGACATCAGAATCGCTTTGTTTGATGTTTTCAGGCGTTCGAAGAGTCGTTTATGACGAACGTCCACCGTAATAATCAGTAATATGATTGTTTGCGGACAGCATTATAGTCAGACGATTGAAGGCACTGTTGATTGCACCGCTTTTTGACAAATCACAGTGAGTTAGGCCGTCAACTCTTTGCGTCGCTGAGAAAGGGGCTGAAATCGGAAGGCGTGTTTAGCGTTGTGCCGTCGACCAGTTCGTCGTCACTGGCTCTTCCATGACGCTCCATGACCTTGATGAAGATGTCCTGTTCGCCGCCATTCGCGTGAATAGTCGACTTGCCCGACATCTCGCTGACCGTCTGCGCGACTTCTTCCAAGAACCGGGCATTTTCCCGCGTGTTACCAAATCCCGTGACACTCGGATTGAAATGCCAGGGCAAGTGCGAAGACAGGTCGTTTCACTCTGCCGGCTTCAGGCGCGAAAGCCGTTTCGCGTCAATTCACAACCAGCGCTTAAGCCAATCCCCGCCGCCGATAATCAAACCAGAACGAAAGCCCGACCGAAAGCAAAATCACGACCGTCGCGATAACAGTCCATTGCGTGATGATTTCCCCGAGCAGCAACGCCCCCAGCAATACCGCAACGACCGGATTCACATAAAGACAACTCGTCGCGACAATCGTGCTCGTATTCCGAATCAAAAAGTTATACGCGACATACGCCGCCATTGATCCGATCACCACGAGATAAATAAACGAAAATCCCGCGCCGACGCTCATATGCGTCACCCGCTCGCCCGCCGCCAGCGCGATACCCGTCGCGATCAATCCGCCGAGCCCGATTTGCAAAGCCGTCGACATCAGCAGATCCGAAGGCTGCGGCAGACGCGTCGCCAGATGCGCGCCGCCCGCCCAAAAAATCGCGGCGCACAGAATCGCCAATGTGCCGACGGTCGAACTAGGAGAAGGATCGCCGTGATTCAGCAGCACGATGCCGATGAGACCCAGCGCCACCGCGAACCATTCACCCCTGGCGACCCCGCGCCCGCTCAACGCGGTGAAGATCGTCGCGAAGAGCGGCACGGTGGCCACCATCACCGCAGCCGTGCCGGTTCCCACCGTGCGCATGCCGTAGGCCATCATCCCGCTCGACAAACCCTCCAGCAATGTGCCGACGATCGCCGCATTGCGCACTTCCCGCGCGCTGGGCCACACCGCCTTGCGATGCACGGCGATCACGAAGAGCCCGACACCAGCGCACAGGTTGCGCAAACCGCCGAGCATGAGCGGCGGAAACGACTCGAGCGACAAATGAATCCCGAGATACGTCGAGCCCCACACGAGATAAACGACGGCCAGCGCAAGCGCGACCTGCCCTTTGAACGAGCGCGGCGCGCGAAACGGAAAACGGTCGGGGAAACTGAACGGCAGACGCGGCGGCGGCAAAGCGGACATGCATTACTCCGCGACGGCTGCGCGCCGGATAACTGCAAAAGGAACAGGGAAATACGCTGCGGCGACTACCAGACTGAACGGCATGACGGGACGAAAGAAGTGCGATTGCGCGAGGAGAGACCGCGCGATCCTCGGGAAAACCCCGATAATCCGCGGAGCCCGACATTATGCAGTAAGCACGGAACGCGTTTGCACAACTTTACGAATGGTTGCCAAGACGCCACGCCGCGGTGTAACGTGTCGGCTGCTAACGCGGGGGTCCTGCGTTGCACATCGCGATCTCGATCGGTTTTATCGACGAAATCGCTTCGTGTGGCGTGGGTGAGAAATACCCTTTGAACCTGATCTGGATAATGCCAGCGCAGGGAAGCGTTCGGGTTCCATGGTTTGCAGCATCCAGCCACTTCTTCCGGACCCGTACCTTTCCATCTCGTTCCTCCCTGTTTAGCTCCTGAATCAGCCGAGCTCGACTGCGTTCGTGTGTGCGTCGTCGTGCTTCGGCAATAAACCATCCCTACAGGAGAGACAGCACATGAATGCCAACCCGAAGTTCCTGTCCGAGAATGCCGTCGTCGATGCCGCCGCCATCGCGCCGCTGCCGAACTCGCGCAAGGTCTACGTAACCGGCTCGACGCCCGACATCCGCGTGCCGATGCGCGAAATCACCCAATCGGACACCCCCGACGGCTTCGGGGCAGAGAAGAACCCGCCGGTGTACGTGTACGACACATCCGGTCCGTACACCGATCCCGACGCGAACATCGACATCCGCGCGGGTCTGCCCGCCGTGCGCGCGCAATGGATTGAAGCACGAGGCGACACCGAACAGCTCGACGGACTGTCGAGCGAATTCGGCCGCGAGCGTGCCGCCGATCCGAAGACGGCCGAACTGCGCTTCCCCGACCTGCATCGTCATCCGCGCCGCGCGCTGGCCGGGAAGAACGTCTCGCAAATGCACTACGCGCGGCAAGGCATCATCACGCCCGAGATGGAGTACATCGCGATCCGCGAAAACCAGCGGCGCGCCGAATATCTCGAAAGCCTGAAGCAGAGCGGCCCGAATGGCGAAAAGCTCGCCGCGATGATGGGTCGCCAGCATCCGGGCCAGGCCTTCGGCGCGGCGGCGTTCGGCAAGGACGCGGCAAAGGAAATCACGCCCGAGTTCGTGCGCGAAGAAGTGGCGCGCGGCCGCGCGATCATCCCCGCGAACATCAATCACCCGGAAAGCGAGCCGATGATCATCGGCCGCAACTTCCTCGTGAAGATCAACGCGAACATCGGCAATTCGGCGGTGACCTCCTCCATCGGCGAGGAAGTCGACAAGATGACCTGGGCGATCCGCTGGGGCGGCGACACGGTCATGGATCTCTCGACGGGCAAGCACATCCACGAAACGCGCGAGTGGATCATCCGCAATTCGCCGGTGCCGATCGGCACGGTGCCGATCTATCAGGCGCTCGAAAAGGTCAACGGCAAGGCCGAGGACCTGACGTGGGAAATCTTCCGCGACACGCTCATCGAGCAGGCGGAACAGGGTGTCGATTACTTCACGATTCACGCGGGCGTGCGCCTGCAATACGTGCCGCTGACCGCCAATCGCATGACCGGCATCGTGTCGCGCGGCGGCTCGATCATGGCGAAGTGGTGCCTCGCGCATCACAAGGAAAGCTTCATCTACGAGCACTTCGAAGACATCTGCGAAATCATGAAGCAATACGATGTC